>OFJB01000157.1_pt1 | contig 38599 bp, 43 predicted proteins | sample 1775081 | NCBI WGS metagenome assembly OFJB01 (sample SAMN08195771, study PRJEB24354) | sludge metagenome | isolation source: initial sludge from phenol fed wastewater aerobic bioreactor | place: India: Nagpur | collected 2016-06-05
CAGATTTTCATCGCCAGGAATAAATTGTTCAAAGAAAGATGAAGGTTTGTTGCCAACTCCCTTAATCATCTCTATGACCTCACTAACTCCCGATACTACAGCCCAGTTGTTGTTGTCTGGAGCCTGTCTGTAAAAGAGGTTGAATATGGCACGTCGATTCTGCATACTCTCGTCAAAGAACGTTTTACCCATTGTATACTGGTACTTATCGGAGCAATATGAGATATCAAGATCCATTTATAATATCATTGCAGTCAATATAAATACGGCACCTCCTGCCAGATATCCGGCCGCCGCCATTAGAGATATGTTTTTCAGATACCAGCCGAACTTTATTCTCTCAATACCCATCACTACTACTCCGGCAACCGATCCGATAATTAACATACTTCCTCCGACACCTGAACAGTATGCCAAAAATAACCAAAAATCTCCATCCTGTACAAAATGTTGCATAAATTGTGGATCGGAGACGGTCGCAAGAGCCGAAGGGTCTAATGTGGGATACATTCCCATTGCTACAGCTACGAGCGGAACATTATCTACAATGGCAGAAACACCTCCTATTATAAGGTTTATGACATATATATTGTTCACACTCTTATTTAAAAAATCACCCAGATTATTCAATATTCCTGTTGCCTGTAGAGTATTAACGGCCATCAAAATTCCAAGAAAAAAGAGTATTGTGGGAGTGTCAATTCTTCTCATAATGGATGTAACCCTGTGCTTTAAATCTTCATCAACCTCAAGTTTCCTGCTGAAGAGTATTTCGGTATAGATCCAGAGAATACTTAGACCAATTAAAACTCCTACATAAGGAGGAAGGTGAGTTATTGACTTGAATACAGGAACAAAAAGAAGAGCCGCAACTCCAATGATTAAAAGCCAAACTCTCTCTTTTTCGCTGAGAGGACTATGGTGGTATGAGGATGACTGTCTTGCATCATATTCAGGGATATCTCCCTTAAGTTTCCTCTGAAGCAGTAATACAGGAATAAGAGTTGATACGAGACTCGGCAGAAATAGTGAGGTTACCAGAGGAACTGTAGTGACCTTATCTTTTACCCACAACATTATTGTGGTTACATCTCCAATTGGAGACCAGGCTCCTCCGCTGTTTGCCGCAATAATAATGACCGCTCCGTAAACCCATCTCATCTTGTAGTTGCGGATAATCCTTCGCATCAACATAATCATAACAATTGAGGTGGTCATATTATCCAGCACTGCTGACATAAAGAAAGTAACAAATGCGATAACCCAGAGAAGGTTGTTTTTCTTCTTTGTTTTTATTCTTTTTGTAATAATATGGAACCCTCCATGGACATCAATAATCTCTACGATTGTCATTGCTCCGATCAAAAAAAAGAGCGTAGATGCAATCTCTCCTAAAAATTCAACTATCTGAACATTTACTATGTAGCTACGGCACTGCTCAATAAATGAGAGGTTTGCGGTATTTGGATTGTGTTCTATGTAAAATTTGAAAGCTTCGGGGTGGAAACCTGTAACAGATTGAGGAAGAAAAAGAATATACACAACCCACAACAATCCGCCGGCCAAAAGGGCTATTGCAGCTTTGTCGATTTTTGTGTTATGTTCAGTTGCAATCAGAAGATAGGCCAGGAGGAAGATAATGATCATTAAGAGTGTCACGGGCAGACTTTTTTTAAATGGACTGCAAATTTATATAAAAACCGGTAGTTAACCATAAAAAAAGTGAGGATTACTCCTCACTTTTGAGATTCTCAACAACCCTGAAGTCAATCATCTGATTTATGAGCTTATAGGGAATAGATTTGTTTAGTGGAAATTTTACAGAGGCTTTACCGATTTTGCAATTTGATAACTCTTCTGCAAATGCAGAGTGACCCGATGGAGTAGCATAAAACCCAATGTGGGTTTTATAACCTGCAAAATAAACCAAAGGTTTTCCATTCAGTTTATAAGCCGGTATTCCGTAAGAGATAGACTCCTCGGCCCCTGGAGCTCTCTCTTTAATTGCGGAACGAATACTTTCCAGAACACATTGGACCTCTTTTGGGAAGGAGCGGATGTATTCGTCAACACTTTTAATGTTGGTATTCATATATATCCGGCTGTTTAATCAGCTTATGTCAAAGTTACCAATTTTTATTTACAGGAGAGATTTTTTTAATAAATCTTAACGGAAAAGTGAATTTAAATTAACTCCTGCCCTAATTCCTATGAGTGTTGCTAACTCCTTGTCATTTTGGTTATTAAAGCCTATTACATTGTGCATTGTAAATTCCGGAGCGAGATAGAAAGTGAATTTATCGCTGACTTTGAACTCTTTGCCAAGGCTTAAATTTATACCTATACCCGATTGATCCTCAATAAGTGAATTGGATGAGTTGAACTGCTGATCCAGCTCTACGCCGGCGGTAAAGTACATAAATGAGAGTTTGTACTTAAGCGTAACAGGGATTGAAATCAGATTTACTTTTATAGGAGTAGTCGAGTTGGCCTCATCTCCATAAAGATCGATATAGGTGTAATTGTAAAATGAGCCCGAGTATTTAAGGCCGGTAACAAGATCGAATCTCTTTGAGAGAGGGTAGGCCAGTGAGACACCAGTAGCAAGATATGCTTTTCCGTTGAAAGAGACATCATTGCCAACTAAAGAGTTATTAATAATAATATCTACACTACCGACCGAGATATATGCACTTACTGTCGGATTTCCGAAAAATTGAGCCTTCGCAGATGTCACTGCTGAAATTAGGAGAATAAAGATCAGAGCTCGTTTCATAACATTAAAATATTAAAATTTAATTAATTGTTGTTTCGCTGCAGAAAGATCGTTTGACTCCCTTTTTATATTTCACGGCAGGGTAGCCGAAGAGTACAATGAGACCCTCTCTTGATTTCCCCTTGATTTTGTACTTCTCTCTGAATTTAGATGCAAGAGCTCCCTGTTGAATCAGTGGATGGACCGATCCGATCATACAGGTTGACAATCCGAGTGATTCAGCGGCATACATAGCTGTTGTCGCTGCGATTATCGGATCGGCCGGGTCTGCATATTGAGATGCATAAAAGTAGATAGCAAGAGGAGCGTCATATGTAACCAGATTCTCTCCCTCCCTCATTCTGGCAGTAAAGAGATTAATCATAGGCTTGATGAATCCTCTGAACAGCTCATCGTTTGATTTTCCCCAAAAAGGTCTCATAAGTGCCAGAAACCACCAGGAAACCAGCCACTTCATTTTATCAAGCATTGAGCAGAAGTCCTCCGCAAATTCTCTGTTTTTATTTTTCCCTTTTATTATGAGCAGATTTACATCGCTCGGAGGAATTCCCATAGGCGAAGTAGAGGAGGCTTCGATTATTTTATTAATCTTATCCTCTTCAATTTCAATGTTTTTAAATTCCCTGACACTTCTTCGACGTTTAAGCAGATTGTAGAGGGATTCGAATGAGGCTGACTCCTCTGCAGATGGGATTTCGAAAAGATCACTCTCTGAGAGTGTTCTCCCATTTACAGTGACTGCATTTTCGGGGCAGATTGCCATACAGTGACCGCAGGCAATGCAACCGAAAGCGGGATTATCGGAGACCATAACTTTACCCTCTTTCTATATGAGGGTAAAATCTTTGCAAACAGCAACGCACTGTCTGCAGGAGGAACATCTGCCGTAATCTATACTGACCGATGCCCTCTCCTTTGTTCTTGTTGTAGGAACCGACATTAATGAGTTATTTTTAATCCTATAATTGAGGCAATTAGTGTAAAAATAAAGAAAATTCTCCAGAAGCTTGCCGGTTCTTTAAAAAATATAATCCCAACCACTACCGTGCCCACAGCTCCTATACCTGTCCATACTGCATATGCTGTGCCAATTGGCAGATTCTGAGTTGCTTTTATCAGTAATACCATACTAATTATTAAAGAAATCAAAAAACCGCCATACCATAGTATCTGCTCTGTACCACTAACCTCTCTTGCCTTTCCGAGACAAAATGCAAATGTGGTCTCAAACAGACCGGCAAAAATCAAAATAATCCAACTCATAATTCTCTTCTTTATATTTTATCTCTCAGGTAACTCTTCTTAAACCACAATGAGACATTTACCAGAGCAAGCATAACCGGGACCTCTACCAGAGGCCCGATGACTGCTGCAAATGCCTCGCCAGAATTAATTCCGAATATGGCTATGGCCACTGCAATTGCAAGCTCGAAATTATTACTTGCAGCAGTAAATGAAAGTGTTACGGATTTTTTATAATCTGCTCCAAATTTTTTACTAATCACAAATGATGCTAGAAACATTATTAAAAAGTAGAGAACCAAGGGTATCGCAATCCTCACGACATCGAACGGAATCTTTACAATATACTCCCCTTTTAATGAGAACATAACAAATATTGTAAAGAGCAGCGCTATAAGCGTCAATGGTGAAATTTTCGGAATAAATACTCTGTTGTACCACTCATGTCCTTTAATTTTTAACATTATGTATCTGGTTAGAAAGCCTGCAAGCATCGGAACTCCAAGATAGATAAGAACGCTCTCTGCGATTGACCCCATAGTAATATTCTGAACCGAATCGTTTACAGGCAGGCCGAATAATCCCGGTAATAGTGCAATAAAGATATATGCATAAAAGGAGAAGAGGAGTACCTGAAACAGGGAGTTAAATGCTACCAGTGCTGCCGCATACTCTCTGTCGCCATCTGCCAGATCGTTCCAGACTATTACCATGGCTATACATCTTGCCAGTCCGATAAGTATCAGACCGTACATATAGTCAATGTTGAAACGTAGAAAAATTATTGCCAGCAGAAACATTAATACCGGACCGATAACCCAGTTTTGAAAGAGAGAGAGTCCAAGAATCCTTTTATCACGAAATACTTCGCCCAACTCTTCGTACCTGACTTTGGCAAGAGGAGGATACATCATTATTATCAGACCCAGTGCGATTGGGATATTGGTTGTTCCCGATGTGAAGCTATTCCAGAAACCGGCTACCGAAGGGGAGTACCATCCTGCAAATACTCCTGCGAACATTGCCAGAAAAATCCATATTGTGAGATATCTGTCAAGAAACTTTAATTTCGTCTTCATAGTTGAGGTTCTAATACATTTTTATAAAATTCATGGAACTGCTTTTTGATTTCATCTCTAACCCTGTTGAATTCACTGAGAATATAATCTTCGCTTCCTTTTGTGTGGCTTGGATCGTCAAATCCCATATGCAGCCGATGTTTTACTTTGCCGGTAAATGATGGGCAGGATTCGTTTGCTCCACCGCATACGGTTATGACATAATCCCACTCCTCATCAAGATATTTATCAACCTGATCCGATGTGTGACTACTGATGTCAATTCCAGAGTCGGCCATAACTTTTACGGCCATTGCATTGAGTGATCCACTTGCATCGGTTCCTGCCGAGCACACTGTTAAACGATTATCGAATGACTGCAGAAAACCTTGAGCCATCTGACTTCTGCAGCTGTTACCTGTACATAGAATCAATATTTTCATACTCTATAATATCAAATTAAATAAATAACCTAACAATATAATAAATGTTGTAACTGTTCCGAAAAAAATTGCAATCAGTCTCCACTTCATAACCTTCTTGAGAAGAGTGGCTTCGGGGAGAGAGAGTCCAACAACTCCCATCATAAATGCGATTGCTGTTCCCAAAGGTACACCTTTAGATACAAAGACCTGTATTACTGGAACAATACCTGCTGCATTGGCATACATCGGTACAGCGAGAATAACCGCTAACGGGACTGAATACCACTTATCGGCGGAGAGATACTCTGTGAAAAAGTTCTCCGGAACATATCCGTGCATTACTGCACCGATTCCAATTCCGATTATTACATAAAGAATAACACGTTTGACAATACCCCGACCATCCTTTATTATATAGGGAAGCCGATCAATAAATGGGGTATTCTCTACCTCCCACTTATCCGTCATCTGCTCAGACTGAGATTGTATCTGCTTAACCCAATCGCTTAAATAACGCTCTAATTTAAATCTGCCAAGGATCATCCCTCCTAAAGCCCCCAGTATTATTCCGCTCAAAGCGTATATGAGTGTAGCTTTGATTCCGAATGAACCCAAAAACATAGCAACTGCTACCTCATTAACTAATGGAGATGTTATTAAAAATGAGAAAGTAACACCTAGTGGGATCCCTCCGTTCACAAATCCGATGAATAGTGGAATGGATGAACATGAACAGAAGGGGGTAATTGCCCCGAAGAGTGATGCAAAAAAGTATTGAAATCCGTATAAATTTCTTGAGGTCAGATATATTCTGAGCCTCTCAATAGGAAAATATGCATTTACCACTCCCATAAGAGAGCTGATGAGAAATAACAGAATTAATATTTTTACGGTATCATACAAAAAGAAGTTTACCGAACTTCCAAGATGTGTCCCCTCATTAAATCCAAGCGTATCATATATAAGGAGATCGGTAAGACGTGGCAGATAGTGGTATAGGGCTATAATTACAATTAATACCAAAGATATGGAGGTTATGAAGAGTCCCCTTTTTCTGCTTTTCATTACACAATAGTATTAATTTCTAATATCTTTTGATTACAGCTATTATCTCATCTACAGAAGGAACCCTCCCCCTTATTTCTACATTCCCGTTTACGACAAGTGCGGGAGTTGACATAACATTGAATTTCATAATCTCAACTATATCCTCCACTTTTGTAATATCTGCCTCGATTCCTGTTTGTTCTATAGCCTCAATTGCTCTTTTTTCCAGCATTTTGCAATTTGGACATCCAGTCCCTAATATTTGAATTTTCATCATTTGATATTTTAAATAGGTTAATTACAACAAATTCTTTTCTCTCCGATTACTGAAAAGAGTGATTCAAAACATCTTCGGGCCTCTTCCCAATTCTCTCTGTTAATACAGTACCTCACCTTGGGGGTTTCAATCTCTCCCTGGATAAGTCCGGCATCTTTAAGCTCTTTCAAATGTTGAGATACGGTTGCCTTGGCAATGGGCAGTTCATTATGGATATCTCCGAAGAAGCAACTCTCCAGCGATGCGAGGAATAGAAGTATCTCTATTCTGGTAGGGTGGGCTAACGCTTTGGCATATTTTGCCAATTGTGAATTTTCCATTTTATCCTTGTATTGTTCGTTGTTCGCAAAATTACAAACAATATTTTGAACTATTAATGTTAAATGGAGTAATTTTTATGGATATCAGTCAATGCTTCGACTTTTATGATATACGCAGGAGCTCAGATACACCTCCCCATTTGCAATGCAAACGGGGGCCCTTCCCTCCTCGGGCGCGAGGTATCTGAGCTCCTGTGTATATCATAAAAAAGAGCGGCTGCAGGGCCGCTCTCTCTAATTTATTAATGATGGTAATTATTTTACCTTCTCAAAATGGATATGCATTGATATTGATATTGATTTGCATAATCAGGACATCTAATTCTTTAAAAACCTGCCCCCCGATATATCCCAGAATTTATTGAAAAACGAGCTGAGTTTTTCGAGTACCGATTCTCTTTTCTTTGTGCGGTCGCCAGTTGGCGTAAACCTTGAAACAGGTGGCAGAACTTTGCTTAATGCTGTGCCTGTTGATTGGACATAACCGTCACGAAAAGCATTTGTTATAAACTTGTATGTTTCTTCTTTATCCAAATTTTCATCGTTGATAATTTGGTCTAATTCTTCTACTTTCTTAGCATCAACAAACGAATGCCAATCATCATCCACATTGGTTGAAGGGGTCAATGAATCAATAAATTGTTCGATAAGCTCTTTTTTATTGCGGAGTTCCACACTGGAATCAATGGCTTTGCTAATACTGATAACAATTTCCTTGTCTTTTAAATGCCCTTCGTGGTATTTCTTAATGAGTGCGAGGATATAATCAATGTTGATTTCGACCTGTTTAATCAGCTCCATTTCAAAGACTATATCATCATTTACATTTTCGTTGTCGCCCTTGCTTTTGCCTCTGAAATCGTTGTAAAGGTTAATATACATGCTGTGGTAATCCTGTACATCTCTTTCGGAAAGTATTTCATTGCCTGAAAATTCATCGAATGTGGAAAGTATGTTTTTTACTTTCAGAATGGCACTGTAAAGCTTGATAAATTCTTTTTGGTTTTGTTCTCCGATAATCTGTTCACCCACAGGGAATTTTTCTTGTAAGTCATCCACTAAATCAGCATAGCCGGGAATGTCTTTATCTCCTTTCTTGTAGCCGTTGTAATATTCATCGTAAGTTTTGAGTAAAACCACTCCTCCGGCTTCTTTGTCGCCAAATAGTGCAATACTCTCGTTGGTGGCTTTTTCGAGGTTGCGGAAACAAATAATATTTCCAAAGGTTTTGACCGTGTTCAGAATGCGGTTTGTGCGTGAATAGGCTTGTAAAAGCCCATGCAAACGCAGGTTTTTATCTACCCAAAGGGTATTCAAAGTAGTAGCATCAAAACCAGTAAGGAACATGTTTACCACTATCAACAAGTCAATTTCACGATTTTTCACTCGTTCGGACACATCTTTATAATAGCTCTGGAACTTTTCACTTGAAGTATCAAAGTTCATTTTAAATATTTTGTTGTAGTCCTGTATTGCCGATTCGAGAAAGTCCCGTGAGCTTTGGTCTAAAAGGCTGGTATCTTCAAGGTTCTCATCATCAATGATTCCGTTTTCGGGGTCTTCATTCACGCCAAAACTGTAAATGGTTGCTACCTTTAACTGTTTGTCGCTTGGCAACCCCATCATTTGTTTTTGAAACTCGGTGTAATATTTCTTGGCTACTTCGATTGACGAAACGGCAAAAATGGAATTAAAACCAGCCAATCGGCGGTCTTTTAATTGATAGAAGCTATTGCGTTTTGTTTTCTGGTCGAAATGTTCACGGATATACTTTACAATATTGCTTATACGCTCAGGTGCCGATAATGCCCGTTCACGGTCAATGTTCCAAACTTTTTCATCCTGTATGTTTTCCTGTTCCTTCATGGTGCTGATATAGTCAATACGGAACGGAAGTACATTTTTATCGGTAATGGCATCGACAATGGTATAGGTGTGCAATTTTGCACCGAATGCCTGTTCGGTAGTGCGTAAATCGGCACGGCTGTTACTGCTTGAATTAACGGCAAAAATTGGCGTACCTGTAAAGCCGAACAGGTGATATTTTTTGAATGTTTTTGTAATGGCTGTGTGCATATCGCCAAACTGTGAACGGTGGCACTCATCGAAAATTATAACACAATGCAAAGTCTGAACCACTGATTTTTGTGATTGGTTTGATTTCGTTGATTTTACATAGTTCGATAGTTTTTGTATTGTTGTAATGATTATTTTGCAATTTGGGTCGTTAAGTTGCCTGATAAGAGCGGCAGTATTGGAATTGCTGTTTGCAGCTCCTTTCTCAAACTTATCGTATTCTTTCATGGTTTGATAGTCGAGGTCTTTTCTATCCACCACAAACAGCACTTTTTCAATAAATGGCAATTTACTTGCCAGTTGAGCGGTTTTAAACGAAGTAAGTGTTTTGCCGCTTCCGGTGGTGTGCCAGATATAACCACCACCCTCAACAGTACCAAAAGATTTGTAGTTGTTTGAAACCGTTATTTTATTCAAAATACGCTCGGTAGCTACAATTTGGTAAGGTCGCATTGCCAACAATAATTTGTCGGAAGTGAAAACACAGTATTTCGTAAGCAGATTGAGCAAAGTGTGCTTTGCGAAAAATGTGCGTCCGAAGTCCATTAAATCAACAATCGGGCGGTTGTTGGCATCAGCCCACCACGAAGTAAATTCAAAGCTGTTGCTGGTGCGTTTGCCTTTTTTAACCGCTCCATCGCCCAACTCCCTGATATGCGTAAAGCGGGTGGTATTGCTGTAATATTTTGTGTAAGTGCCGTTTGAAATTACGAAAAGTTGCACAAACTCAAACAAACCACAACCAGCCCAAAACGATTCTCGGTTGTATCGGTTTATCTGATTAAATGCCTCTTTAATGTCAACACCCCGTTTTTTAAGCTCGATATGTACCAATGGTAAACCGTTTACCAATACTGTAACATCGTAGCGATTGGCACGCACAATGTCTGAACCATGATTTTCAGGATTTACCTGATTGCCATGATTGGGGCTGACGGTATATTGGTTGATTACCTGAAGTCGGTTATTATGAATATTCTGTTTATCTATCAAATAAATATTCTTGACAGTTCCGTCATCTCGTGTAAGTAGTTGGATATGGTCTTCCTGTATAATGGTAGTTTTTTCCTCAATGCCGTTATTTTGGTTAGCAATTTTGCCTTTGAAAAATTGCTCCCATTCCGAATTGGAAAACTGGTAATTATTCAGGGTTTCTAATTGCAGGCGCAAGTTGGCAATCAATTCGTCTTCCGAAGTGATTGGCAAATAATCGTAAGCCTGTGTTTGAAGCTGCTCAATAAATGCTTTTTCGAGGTCTGCCTCACTCTGATAAGTAGTTTCCTTGCGGTAGAGCGGTTGGTATTCCGCTACTACCGTACTTTCGGGGGATTCTGCAATGAGGTTGTATTGTGTCATAGTAATTCTTATTTAAATGGGCTTTTGGTCACGAAATCTATTTCACGACCAAAGGTTTTATTAGTCGATTTATTGCTGAATATCAATATGTTATTATTTTTTGCTCCGTAAACCATTATTTCCATATCCTTCCTGAATAATTATTCTTCATTATCAGTTTTTTCTTTTTTACCGTTTTCAATTGCCCTAATACTTTTGGCATTTAGCGGACTGACTACTTTTCTACCTGTTTCGGCTTCTAATTTCAAACGGGCTTCTTTGGCTATGTTGCCTCCACGGCGTGCCACATCTTCGTGTTCGGGAAACGATTCGGGATTGGTTGTTTCCGATATTTCTTTGGTTGACAACTCGGCAAGCATATTAAGAACCAATTCTTTGTTGGTCATGTTGTCACGCAGGTTTTCCTTTTTCAGGTTTTTGAATTTCTTGTATTCTTTGGCTGTTTTGCCCGCCCATGTTTTGTAAATAATATCGGTTAAAGCGGCAAACTCAACACCTTCTTCCAAACCCAGTCGTTTCCATTCATCGGTTAAGCTTTTGCGTATCTCAATACTTTTTATGCGTTGGTTTATCCAATTGTCGGAGTAGCCCAAACGCTTATAATCGGTCATCGCCTGTTCGATTGACAGTTCGGGGTCTTGCAATTGGTCGAGCCGTTGTTTGCCCACTTCGGCTAACCACAATTTAAACGGTTCTGCCTTTTTTGAAGGAATTGACTGAATGATACGGAAAAGCTGTGCGGTATTGGCAGCTAATGTTTTACGCTGTTTTCCTGTTTCGGTGGCCATAGCTATCTGGGGACAATTTGTCCCTATGTAATCGCCGAGCAAGGTATCACGCTTACGCAACTTTTTCAAATAATCGGTAGGGTTGGCACTATCGGTAAGTACATCAATAACATCTACCACCGAGAAATACCACTCTTCCTCTTCTTCGTTCCATGCCGAACGGATTTTTTTATCTTCAAAAAGTTTTATCGAGTTTCCTTTTTCCATAACTGAAAATAGTCATTAATGGGTTAACGGTTTAAATTCCAATAATTTTCCTCTGTAATAATTGTATTGTTTGCGGCGACCGTCTATTTCGGCAGGTAAACCAATCGAAATATCATTTACCAAGCTATCGAATTTATCCAATATCCCTGTTATGCGTTCCTGTTCAGCAATGGGTGGAATTGGAATTTTATATTTCATAATTGAAGCTTTATCGCCACGGGGCATTTTTGCTCCTTTTGCAAATTGCATGTTATACTCAAAAAACATATCTGAAGACAATAGATAGTAAAGAAACTTAGAGTTTAACTCGTTTTCATTTTCCTTTTGAATGCGAACGACTAATACATCACCATTTGTACCACCTGAATGTGTTGCACACCATATTTTTTTTAGATATGGACGAATGTTTCCAATTAAAATATCCCCTGTTTCAAATCGTGTCATATTCCCTGTTGAAGGAACATAGCTTGAAAAGGTTTTACCTTGCTTATTTTGTAATAAATTATCCACTCCTATATAAGTTTGTTTATCCAGTTCAACTGCCGCAATACGGGTGTTTGAATAATGAGTAACATTTTTTAGTTCAACCCATCTTACCTCGTACCCCCCCCATTTAGATTACTGAATTTCAACAACTTAGCTCGGTAGTGTTCATATTGGGCGCGACGCGCCTCCAGCTCCGCCTCCAGCTCCGCCTCCAGCTGAGTGAAACTATCGAGGATAGTTACGATTTCCTGTTGGATTGGTAGCGGGGGAATGGGAATTTGAATTTTTTCAACTGCTTGCCTGTCTATGGTTGGAACACCACCATCTCGCCTTTGTGATTTTAAGTATGGCTCTTGTGTTTTCAGGAAATAATAAAGAAATTTATCTTCAATGTCGTCAGGAGTTTTTACCACAAAAGTACCATCAGAAGACCAAAAATCCACGCCACTCCACACTACTTCTCCGACACTACCTGTATTGATTACCATTGTTTGATTTGCTTTGCGATTAAATTCGTCATAACGACCAAGCGGAATTAAACCTCCGTGAAAAACAGGATAACTGCCATCTTCTGAAAGCTCTTTTTTGGTAAGGCGTTTCCCTCGCAAAACTTCACAAACTTCGCCCAATTCCTTAAACTCCACCCCATTAGGGCAATATTGTTGTATAAGTTGTTGTATTTTATTCATTGTTGTTTTCTTTTATAGTATTAGTTTCCTCGCTTTGCTCGGAATGACGGACATCGCAAACAAGAGAGGGGGTGGAAATGCGTGCGGCTTCGCCGCGCGCATTTCCACCTACACCACCACAAAGCTTGCTGTCATTCCGACTAAAAGGAGGAATCTGTTGATTTTCTTGTAGTTCCTTTAAAAATTCCTCTACTTGTTGAGAGTAAGAAACCTTTTCCCTATCAAAACCAAGTTCCGTTACAAGCACTTTCCATTCAGGATTTTTCTTGTTAATCAAATCTTCTTTCTTTTGACGATTCCATTTTTTTAGTTCTTTTTCCCGTTGAATTGCCAAATCGAAATAGGGAAATTCTTCGTAATATATACAGTATTCAAGATTATACTTGTCTGTAAAAGAGTTTTTTATCAAATGATTTTTATGCTCGTAAACCCTACGGCATAAGTCGTTTGTAACACCAATGTATAAAGTCGTTCGGTTTTTATTGGTCATTATGTACACAAATCCAGCTTTATTCATTTTTGCCCCCCTTCTTTTCTAACCTTTTAATTTCTTTATCGAAGTCGGAAATGATTTTTTGTGATTTGTTAAACTCGTTATATTCGGCTTCGGCTTTATGGTCGGCTTGTTGTTTGGTTACCTTACCCTTGTCGGTTAGTATCTTGTACTTGCGGAAAGCCAAAAATTCATTTACACTTGCTGCAAATTCTTTCATTGTAAATGTATTTTCACGCTCAACCAAGTCTTCGATATAATCAAAATAACCTGTTACAGCACGTTCTAATCGACGGATTTCGTCCTCGGGTAAATAGTTTTTGGCAATGGTAACGTCTGATTTTAAAATCCTACCATCGGGCGAATTTTTCCAAGTCTTTAGCCCCATGTTATCAGCACGTCTGTCTGCTTTTGTGTAGATAATTTCGGCTGCCGTTTGTCCGGTAATGGCATAGTGGAACTTGTTTTGCACCATTGCATAAAAGTCTTGGGTAGTGGACGAGTCTTTGTCATAGTCAATGCTGCATTCGGCAAAAATATCGGTAATCTGTTGCCAAATACGGCGTTCGCTGGCACGAATGGAACGGACACGTTCCAACAGTTCACGGAAATAATCTTTTCCGAAGGCCGTTTTTCCTTGTTTTAAGCGTTCATCGTCAAGCACAAACCCTTTTGTAATGAACTCTTTGAGCGTTTGTGTAGCCCAAATACGAAAATCGGTGGCACGTTTTGAATTTACACGATAGCCAACAGCAATAATCATATCGAGGTTGTAAAAATCTATGACCTCAGGAACTTCTCCTCTAAATCCCCGATTTACGACTGTTTCCATTTTGGAAACAGTCGTATTTTCAGACAGTTCCCCTTCCACGAAAATATTTTTAATGTGCTTGCTTATGGCAGGTACTCCAACACCAAACAATTCGGCCATCGCTTTCTGTGTTAGCCAAAGTGTTTCATCATTTACCACAACACCAATTTTAATATTTTCGTTTGGCGTTGTATAAAGCAAAAATTGAAGTTCTTTATTCATTTTTATGGAGTTTCTTCGTTTATTATTCTATTCTCTTTTAGTAGCTTGCTAATCGGCATTCCATTTTATTATAGTATTCTACCTTACGTTTTCCGCCCCTAACTATTATTACCAATTTCGTGAGGTCACGAAAATGGTCAGCAATACTGATATTCAAGCCAGCAAATTGTAATTCAGTTGTTCGGAAATCCCGAACAACTGGATTTGTCAGGCACTGCGAAATATTAGTGGTTGTTCGGAAAAACCGAACTGCCACAACTTGTCGGAAATTCCGACAGGTTGCTAATGTTCTAATTAATTTACTCATGCCGAAACTCCTTCCAAGTCTGCTACAATTGCATCAATAGCCGTGCGAAGCTTGTTTTGGCGTATTACAATCTCGGCAATATGGGCGTTAAGTTTTTCAATATTCACTTCCTCTGTTGTGTTTTCCTGCTCCACATAGCTACTTACGGCAATATTGTAGTCGTTTTCAGCTATGTCGCTGTTGGGTACAAGTCGGGCAAAATGGTCAATGTCTTTACGCTCAACAAAGGCATTGAGTATCTTTTTTCGGTTTGGCTCGGTAAGCTTGTTTTTGTTACCACCACGCACAAATTCGGCTGAGGCATCAATAAACAGTGTGGCATTATCCTTTTTGCTCTTTTTAAGTACAATAATACAAGTTGCGATACCAGTACCAAAAAACAAATCGGGCGGTAACTGGATTACAGTATCAACATAGTTGTTATCAATCAAATATTTGCGAATTTTCTGTTCTGCACCGCTGCGATATAGCACACCGGGAAACTCAACTATGGCTGCCGTACCGGAAGTAGAGAGCCACGAAAGCATGTGCATTGTAAATGCGAGGTCGGCTTTACTCTTTGGAGCAAGCACACCTGCTGGCGAAAAACGAGGGTCGTTAATCAAAAGCGGATTTGCATCACCTTCCCATTTTATAGAATATGGCGGATTTGAGATAATACAATCGAAAGGTTCATCGTCCCAATGTTTGGGTTCGGTAAGTGTGTCGCCGTGGGCAATATCAAACTTTTCGTAATTAATATCATGCAAGAACATGTTGATACGGCAAAGGTTGTAGGTGGTAATGTTGATTTCCTGACCATAGAAGCCCTGCCGAACATTTTCTTTACCTAATACTTTGGCAAATTTCAACAACATTGAGCCAGAACCACAAGCAGGGTCATAAACTTTGTTTACCTGCTTTTTACCAACAACCGTTATTTCGGCAAGCAATTCGGAGACCTCTTGAGGGGTAAAAAATTCACCTCCTGATTTACCTGCATTGCTGGCGTACATGGTCATTAAAAACTCGTAAGCATCACCAAAAAGGTCGTTGGTGTTGTCCTGATAATCGCCTAACTCCAAGCCCCCGATTGAGTCTATAATTTTGACTAAGGTTTCATTTCGTTTTTGAACTGTAGCCCCCAGCTTGTTACTGTTTACATCAATATCGTCAAACAAGCCCCGCAAATCATCTTCGCTGTCGGTGCCTTTGGCAGAGTTTTCAATATTCTTGAAAACATTGCTCAATGTTTCATTGAGATTGGCATCATTCTTGGCTTTGTTCCGTACATTCACAAATAGCTCCGAAGGCAAAATATAAAAGCCTTTTTCTTTTACAGTATCGGCTCTTCCAAATTCAGCATCTTTATCGGAAATTTTGGTGTAATCAAATTTGGTGTTGCCAGTACGCTGTTCTTCCTTATTGATATATGAGGTAAGGTTTTCAGAAATAAACCTGTAGAACAGCATGCCCAGTACATAGGATTTAAAATCCCAACCGTCAACACTGCCTCGTAAATCGTTTGCTATTTGCCAAATGGTGCGGTGAAGTTCTTCCCGTTCTTGTTCTTTTGTCATTATATATTGAATGTTTTATTTAGATTATTATTCATTTTTCAGATTTTTCAAAACAATACTTAAAGCATTGGTTGCTAATTCTTTTTTGTCCTCAATAAGTGAAAATATTTGGTCAGCAAGCCAAAGTGTCAATAACTCCTTTTCGTCTGTATTAAGAAGCTTCGCAATTAATACAACCTGTTCTCGCTTTGCAGGGCGGTCGCCTCGCTCAATTTTGCTGTACATTGGAGTATCAATTTCCAATGCTGAGGCTAATTGTCGTTGTAACATTTGATTATCTTCTCTCAGCTGTCGAATTTTATCGGCAAATAACATCACTTTTATTTTTGTTTGCATGACTTTTCTGTTTCTGAATTGTCAGAATATGAACAAATATAAAAAATTAATATCCAACGAAAAAGAAAAAAATTTACAAATCAACTCAGTTAATTGCATTCGACAAATATATCTGTCAAGATATGGCAAATATTTGTAAAATGCTATATTCAAAGTGACTGAACAAATAATGTATAACTACTTGGTGCGTTCAACTCTTTATGAGGTCTAAAATTTTACGAACGCCAAAAATTGATCATTAGTTATTATATATAGAGTGGCAAAGATACCTCGCGCCCGAGGAGGGAGGGGACCCCGTTTGCATTGCAAATGGGGAGGTGTATCTGAGCTACTCTATATATAATAACAGGTTGTTTAACAATGTAATAAGTATCTGCACAAAATTGAACATATTGCAAAAAAAAGAGCGGTTATTAGCCGCTCTCTCTTAGTTATGATAGTCGTAATTATTTCACTTCTTCAAAATCCACATCGGTTACCTCTTTGTCGCCGCCTTGTGCGTTTCCGCCATTATCGGATGGACCTTGTTGTGCTCCACCGGCCGAAGGCCCGCTCTGTTGTGCTGCTTTTGCCATATCTTCGGATGCTGCATGCCATGCACTGTTCATCCCCTCCATAGCTTTATCTATTGCTGCAATATCGCCAGATTTGTGAGCCTCTTTAAGAGCTGCAAGTGCAGATTCTATAGCACCCTTTTTATCGGCAGGAATCTTGTCACCATACTCTTTAAGGTTCTTTTCGCTCTGGAAGATCATAGTGTCGGCTGCATTAATTTTGTCAACCTTCTCTCTCTCAGCACGGTCTCTCTCTTCGTTGGCTTTAGCCTCATCCTTCATCTTCTTGATTTCGGCATCGGTAAGACCGCTTGAAGCCTCGATTCTGATCTTTTGCTCTTTACCGGTTCCCTTATCTTTTGCAGATACGTGCAGAATGCCATTTGCATCGATGTCGAATGTAACTTCAATTTGAGGTACACCTCTTGGTGCAGGAGCAATTCCATCGAGGTGGAAACGCCCGATTGTTTTATTGTCGCGAGCCATAGGTCTCTCTCCCTGAAGAACGTGGATCTCAACAGATGGTTGGTTGTCACTTGCAGTACTGAATACCTCCGACTTCCTTGTAGGGATAGTGGTGTTGGATTCGATGAGTTTTGTCATTACTCCGCCATATGTTTCAATACCCAGTGATAGAGGAGTAACATCGAGAAGTAGAACATCCTTAACATCACCTGCAAGAACTCCTCCCTGAATAGCAGCACCTACCGCTACAACCTCATCGGGATTTACACCTTTACTTGGAGATTTTCCGAAAAATTTCTCAACAATCTGCTGGATAGCAGGAATTCTTGTTGATCCTCCAACCAAAAGAACCTCGTCGATATCGCTGGCAGAGAGGTTCGCATCGCTGAGTGCTTTGCGGCAAGGCTCAATTGTCCTCTGAATAAGTGAGTCACATATCTGCTCAAACTTGGCTCTGGTGAGGCTCTTAACAAGGTGTTTAGGAACCCCGTCAACAGGCATTATATATGGCAGATTGATTTCGGTAGATGTTTGGCTTGAGAGTTCGATTTTCGCCTTTTCCGCAGCCTCCTTGAGTCTCTGAAGAGCCATAGGATCCTTACGGAGGTCAATTCCGCTGTTCTCCGCCTTAAACTCGTCGGCGAGCCAGTCTATAATCTTCTGATCAAAGTCATCGCCTCCAAGGTGTGTGTCTCCGTTTGTCGATTTTACTTCAAAAACACCTTCGCCAAGTTCGAGGATAGAGATATCGAATGTTCCACCACCAAGGTCGAATACCGCTACCTTCATATCCATATGCTTCTTGTCGAGGCCATATGCAAGGGCTGCTGCAGTAGGTTCGTTAATAATTCTCTTTACTTTGAGACCTGCGATTTCTCCGGCCTCTTTGGTAGCCTGTCTCTGTGAGTCGCTGAAGTATGCCGGAACTGTAATTACAGCTTCTGTAACCTCTTGTCCCAGATAATCCTCAGCAGTCTTCTTCATTTTTTGAAGAACCATTGCAGATATCTCCTGAGGAGTGTACTGACGATCGTCGATTTTTACCCTCGGAGTGTTATTCTCTCCACGCTCAACAGTATATGGAACCCTTTTAATCTCTTCTGTAACCTGATCGTAGGTCTCACCCATAAAACGCTTGATTGAGTAGATGGTTTTTGTTGGGTTTGTAATTGCCTGTCTCTTTGCAGGATCTCCGATTTTTCTCTCAGAACTGTCGGTAAAAGCAACAACGGAAGGAGTTGTTCTCTTACCTTCGCTGTTTATGATAACGGCAGGTTCATTACCTTCCATAACGGCAACACAGGAGTTTGTTGTGCCAAGGTCAATGCCTATGATTTTTCCCATAATACGATTTGTATATTTAATTTTTATTATTGATTATCCAGTTTCGCATAGGTAATATCTAAGATTGTGCCAAATGAAATATCTGACAAGGTGTCATATTTTAAATGAATATTTGTTTAGATTTGCACCGGTTAAAGTGTGGAAAATTATGTCAACAGAAGGGAAAAGCCGGGTTATGACAACCCGTAAACTACAGGAGATGAAAGTTAAAGGGGAGAAGATCGCCATGTTAACAGCATACGATTTTACCTCTGCAAAAATACTTGATGAGGCCGGTATAGATGTGATTCTTGTCGGCGACTCGGCCTCAAACGTTATTGCCGGTCACGAGACAACTCTCCCGATAACGCTGGATCAGATGATATATCACGCCCAGAGCGTAATGAGGGCTGTAAAGAATCCGCTGGTTGTTGTAGATCTGCCTTTTGGTTCTTACCAAGGCAACTCCAGAGAGGCTGTAGCTTCGGCTATCAGAATCATGAAGGAGTCGGAGGCAGATGCTGTGAAGCTTGAAGGCGGTCAGGAGGTTATTGAGTCTGTCCGCAGAATATTGTCGGCCGGAATCCCTGTTATGGGGCATCTGGGTCTGATGCCTCAATCTATAAATAAGTTCGGAACCTACAGTGTCCGGGCAAAGGAGGAGGCTGAGGCTGCGCAGCTTATTGAAGATGCATTAATGCTTGAGGAGGCTGGCTGTTTTGCAATTGTGCTGGAGAAGATTCCGGCCGACCTGGCCGAAAAGGTATCTGCACTTCTTAAAATTCCGGTAATTGGGATAGGAGCAGGGGGAAAAACCGACGGTCAGGTACTTGTGATGCATGATATGCTTGGCCTGAGCACTGAGTTCTCTCCTCGATTTCTAAGACGCTATCACAATCTTCACGATGAGATGCTCTCCTCATTCCGCCGTTATATTGAGGATGTTAAGAGTTGTGACTTCCCGAATGAAAATGAGCAATATTGATAAAATATCGTAATGGAGGAGTTCGATCAAAATTCAATTTTATATGAAGACAACCACATAATTGTGGTTAATAAGAGGGCAGGGCAGATTGTCCAGGGTGATAAGAGCGGAGATACTCCACTGAGCGAACTTGTAAGCACCTTTATTGCTAAACGGGATAAAAAACCGGGTGCGGCTTTCATAGGCGTACCACACAGAATTGACCGTCCGGTTAGTGGTATAGCAATGTTTGCCAAAACATCCAAGGCACTTGCCCGTTTGAATGAGATGTTCAGAGATGGATCAATTCAGAAGATCTACTGGGCTATCGTCTCCCGGATGCCTGCTGCTCCGGATGGCGAGCTTAGAGGCTTTATCACCAGAAATGAGAAGCAGAATAAATCATATATCTCTGAAACTCCTAAACCAGGGTCTAAAGATGCCGCTCTTCTATACAGGCACCTGTTGAGCGGCGATAATTACCATCTGCTGGAGATAACTCTGCTGACAGGAAGACACCATCAAATAAGAGCGCAGCTCGCTTACTCAATTGCTCCCATCAAGGGGGATCTTAAATATGGTGCCAGAAGATCTAATCCAGACGGAAGTATATCATTGCACGCAAGGAGTATAAAGTTTATCCATCCGGTGAAGAGGGAAGAGATTTATGTTGAGGCTCCGGTTCCGGAAGACTCTCTCTGGCTATGGTTTGAGGAGAGAGCGGTAGGGGTCAGGCTTTAAATCTGCTCATATCCATCCCTATCTCCTCTCCGTGACGAATTTCGGTACCAGAGATATCAATAAGAGCGCCCTCTTTAAGTGTTGCCCCATATTTTTTACATAGTTCAGCGGCATCATATCCTCTCCTCGGATAGACCCAAACCTCAAACTCACTGAGGAGTGATTGGTATTCGTGCCACTTTTCGAAAATAGAGAGATTATCTGCACCTATAATTAGAATAAATTCAGAGCCGGGTTCAGTACGTTTTAAGTACCTCATAGTCTCTATAGTGTACAGAGGTGGAGGGAGATGGAACTCTACATCGGTTACAATTGCCTTTAGTTTATGCCTCTCTACTGCCCTCTTGACACTCTCTATTCTATCATATGCACTCGACTCCAATGTATCGCTCTTAAGTGGATTTTTAGGAGAGACAACAAGGCGCAATTCGTCAATCTCTCCCGATTTGCAGAAGAACTCAGCTACCGCAAGGTGGCCGATATGAAAAGGGTTAAATGATCCGAAATAGAGGCCTACTTTTTTCATTTGCAATATTTTGCAAAATTGTTTTCAATTAACTTCACAGACTCCTCCAGGCACTCTTCGAGTTTGTCATTTACAAGAACAATGTCGAATTTGCTCCTGAAAGTGAGTTCAACTTCGGCTTTTGCAACTCTCTTCTCTATTGATACCAAATCATCGGTACCCCTAGCAATGAGTCTCTCTTTAAGCGCCTTTACCGAAGGGGGCTGTATAAATACCGAAAGGGCCTGCTTCCCGAATATCTTCTTGAGATTTACTCCGCCTACAACATCCACATCGAATACCACAACTCCATTTCTGGCCCATATTCTTTCGACTTCGCTCTTAAGTGTTCCGTAGTAAACCCCTTCATACACCTCCTCATATTCGATAAAGTCTCCGGACTCTATCTTTGACCGGAACTCCTCTACCGAAAGGAAGAAGTACTCCTTCCCGTTCTGCTCGTTGCCTCTGGGACCTCTGGAGGTAGCACTCACAGAAAATTCCAAAAAGTGGTATCGCTCCAGTAAATAGTTTACCACCGTAGATTTACCTGACCCGGAGGGGGCCGAAAAGATAAGTATGTTTGGATCTCTCTGCTGACTCATTAAGTATCTGTTTGAATTGGTTATGATATAATAATTCTGTTGCTAATTGGTTTCATATAATGATTTTTCATCTTTTGCAGATGCAAAGTCATAAAAAAATTCGGCTATTTTTCCGATGGATGCGTCAAGGAAGCGGGCCCCGTTTTGTGCATTTGCCAGCGAAGGATTTCCGACCCCGCTGTCCTGAGTAGTTAATACCCATCTTCTTGGAGTCCATGCCCACTTCTCTCTGAAGCCCCTTGCCTTGAGTCTGTTCTCGCTACCCGGGCCCGCTTCGCTTAATGGAAGCACCAAATCAGGTCTGATCGCCATCATGCATGCTGTCTCAAGTTCACCTGCGTGGTCTCCGGGTTCATTGAAGAACTCAGAAGGGTTGCACGCAACCCACCAGTTTACCGATGCTACCAGTATCTCGGGATATTTGAGCGAAAGTTCCCTGATTATTGGTTGAAAAAGATTGCCTCCATGAGCATTAAGAATAACCAGCCGTGAAACTCCATTTACCCTGAGGACCTCAAGAATGTCACACAAAATAGCCATCTGAGTCGACGGGTTAAGGTTCATACAGAGCTTTACCTCCATCTGCCCGGTATTAACCCCGTAAGCAACAGGAGGTAAAACGGTAATTGAACCTGAACCGGGAGTACTATCAGCCAAAGTTCCGTTTGCCAATTGAGCCGCTTTAACCGCTACATACTCTGCAAGAATAGTGTCTGTGCCGTAGGGCAGATGGTAGTTGTGAGCCTCTGTAGCACCCCATGGGAGTACAGCCATTGCAACTTTTTCATCTTTTATCTGTTTATATTTGGAAAATTGGAGATTATTTTGTATCATATGGCTCTTTTTCTACAAAGTTACTCTTTTTTGAATTATCTTTGCACGGTTATTTTCTAAAAAACTAACAATATGATTTCATACAAAGAACTTGGACTGGTAAATTCCAAAGAGTTATTTGCCAAAGCAGTAAAAGGAGGATACGCTATCCCTGCCTTCAACTTTAATAACATGGAGCAAATGCAGGCAATCATTTCTGCTTGCGTTGAAACCAAATCTCCCGTAATTCTGCAGGTTTCAAGCGGAGCCCGTAAATATGCCAATCAGACCCTTTTGCGCTATATGGCTCAGGGTGCAGTTGAGTATGCAAAAGAGTTGGGAGAAAATATTCCTATCGTACTACACCTGGATCACGGCGATACCTTTGAACTTTGCAAGTCTTGCATAGATATGGGTTTCTCTTCGGTAATGATTGATGGTTCTCACCACTCATACGAAGATAACGTGAAACTTACAAAACAGGTTGTTGAGTATGCTCACGCACATGGAGTCACAGTAGAAGGTGAACTCGGGGTTTTAGCAGGAGTGGAGGATGAAGTATCTGCAGAACACCATACATATACACAACCTGAAGAGGTTGAAGATTTTGTCAAGAGAACAGGTGTGGATTCACTTGCAATCTCAATCGGAACATCGCACGGCGCATTTAAATTCAAACCTGGTCAAAAACCAGAGATCCGCCTCGATATTCTTGCAGAAATTGAAAAGAGAATTCCTGGTTTTCCAATCGTTCTTCACGGTGCATCTTCGGTACCTCAGGAGATCGTTGCAGAAATCAACCAATATGGTGGCAAATTGAAAGATTCAATCGGTATTCCTGAGGAGCAGCTTCGTAAAGCGGCTGCAAGCGCAGTTTGTAAAATCAATATCGATTCCGACGGTCGTCTGGCTATGACAGGTGCTATCAGAAAGGTATTTGCTGAAAAACCTGAAGAGTTTGACCCAAGAAAGTATCTGGGACCTGCAAGAGATGCCTTGAAAGCTCTCTACAAACATAAAATTATCAATGTTTTAGGCAGCGACGATAAAATTTAATTTGCCTGAATAAGTTTTAATGAGTTAAATGGACCGGCTTAATTATTAAGCCGGTCTTTTTATTTTTTCATAACTGAGTTCCAGACAGCTTTTCTTAGTGTCCCGGCAGAGTCATCGCCCTCATATTGCCAGTACATAATCCCCTTCATTCCTAAGGACAAAAGCCATTGAGCCTTAAGTGATATACTTTTCGCATTGTCATATCCGCAAAAATAGACTCCGTTTTTTGTTACAAAAGGAACGCACGCCGTATTGTCCCAATTGTCGATTTTATAGATGGAAGGATCCAGTTTTATGATCGTGTTGTAGTTAAGTGCCTGTGGCGATTCCGAGAATGAGTGTCTGCCATAAAAGGGCACTCCCAGAACAAGCTTGGAAGCCGGCATCCCTGCGTTTAAATACTCATTGACACTCCTCTGGCAATCCCAGTCGGCATTTGAATTGAATAGCGCGGAGTGGTGTTTTGGAGCAGCCGAAATATCATATGTCATAATATTTACATAATCAACATAAGGGGCGGTTGCCCCGATGTCAATAAACCTATAGCCTCCTGTTACGGCCCTCTTGTTTCTTACATAACCTGCATAACTTACCAAATATGATGAGCCGAGTGTTTGTCTTAACTGTTTGATCAAAAGCGTAAAATTATCTACATCCACTGCAGGATCACAGGCGTGCCCGCTCCACGAGAGGCCGGGAAACTCCCAATCGATATCAACACCGTCAATTCCCCACTTTATAATAAAGTCAAGGCAATCCTGTGCAAATTTCTTTCTGTATGTATCTGATTTTGCGAGTGCAGAAAAGCCTCCTCCCTGGGAGTTGTCGCTATTGGCTACCATATGTGTGAAAGAGATGCAGATTTTCAGACTCTTCTTTATCTTTTTCAGATCCACAATCTGCCTGAACCTGCTCTCCGATCCCTCCAGTTTTAACCCCTTGTATACTCCATTCTCAACATATAACTCAGCAAATGCGTAGTTTATGTGTGAAATATAGGTTGGATCGGGTATCTGAGATCCATAATATGTTACATATGCAAGGGCTACTCTGCCGTTTACATAATCTGCCGGCTTCTCACCTCCGGGAACATATGTATATTCATCTTTCTGACAGCTGGTAATTGTAATTAGGGTAATTGAGAAGAGTAAAAGGAGCTTCTTTTTCATATTTTATTTAACCATAGTTTCAAAAACTTATCTGCCACGCTATATGTGACAAGATTTTCATCCCTGTTAAATGTGCGATTCACATAATCTCTCTCAATCAAACCTTTAAGTGCTGCTTGCACCGAGCTTTGTGAAGTAAGTGAATGTTTTCTGACAAAGGATCCCGATGTAATGTTTCTCGCATCTCCTTCCTCAGCTATTGCTTTTAAAAGCTCCTTCTGTTTTGGAGGCAGGCGAAACAGTGTGTCATTAAAAGTGTGGCTCATAGATTGAAGAACATCATCAATAGCTGTCTGGACCATCTGCCCGTTGCAGATCGCTCCTCTCTGAGCTCTGTTGAACATTGTCGCAAGCACGCTCTGGGTATACCACAATACTCCGGAAAAGTTTGCGTAAACCTCCTCAATTGCCTCCGATGAGATATCAAAACTGTAATTTCTGAAGTGGTATGTTGCAAAAAAGAGATAGTCGTTAAGAGTGATATCTGCCGGAATTATTGTTGAGACTGAGTGAGCAAATGGACCACCCGGAAAAAGTATGCTCTTTTCGGGTTTAATTTCTGAATTGCCATTTAAAAGTTCGTCGTTTCCGGCTATTATAACTCGTGTATTCCTGGTTTGCTGGATATAGCTCTTTATGAGATCGGAGGCCCCTTTTTCCGGAAAATCGTAAATCTTTTGAAACTCATCTATAGTGAGAATAAATGTTCTGGATGAGTTCTCCATAGTCTCGAAAAGTTGCTCCAACTTTAGAGCACTGTTCTCATCATCTTCGGAATATGGCTCTTCGAATCCTTTATCGAACTCATTTTGTGCAGATGTCTGGAATTTGATGTTGTGCAGTCGGATTATACGGTTGAGTTCTTTCCCGAAAACATAGATGAACTCTCTTAAACTTCTAACCTGATAGATGTCAAGATTGACAAACACAAAATCGCGATATATCTCCCTGCTTCTCAATGAGTGCTCTATTAACCAGCTTTTGCCGCTTCGTCTTGGTGCGATAATGGCACTCTTGTTTCCCGACAAAAGGTTTGAAACAAGCTTTTGGGTCTCGACATTTCGATTACAGAAAAATTCCGGAGCAATGTAATTTCCCGTAAAAAAGGGGTTATTAACTACCGGCATAACTCGCAGTTTTTATTAGTTATACAAATTTAATATTATTTTATAATAATACTAATTTAATAATTTTACAATATTCAGAGCGGTTTTATAATTTTGCAGCAACTGAATCTATTATACCTGGAATGAAAAAAACAAAGATATGTCTTGTAAGACACGGTGAAACCGATTGGAATATTGATGGGAGATAGGCAGCTTTAAGACCAGACTCTTTAACTCGTCTATTAATCTGCTCGAGAGAGATGAGAACGGATGGTCTCTTATTTTCCATAACCTCACAGCCTCCGATGAGATTCTTGAGAACTATTTTGATTATAAATAAAAAAACCGGGAGCCATACTTCTGAATTATCAGTTGTTGACTCCCGGTACGCTTCGGAAAAATTTTTTGGCAAAAATTTTAATTCCCGGCGTGTAGCTTGTGCAGATACATTGCGAATGAGCGATAAATGAAGTGAGTCCACTTACCAAACGGGACTATTATAAGTGCCCACTGTGCAAGTATTATTAAATGGGTCATATATGCCCACTTGTTGCCCTCAAGAATATCAAGATCTATAAAGAGCCTGACCATAAATGAGGTCAATCCCATAAGAAGCAGCCATATTACAAAGAACCAGTCCGATGGTTGGGAGTTTTTACTCACCTCCCTGTTTCTCCTGATTCTACCGCCAACAAAATCTATTGTGACAATAAATATTATTGCACTCATCAGATAGCCGACAAAAATAACAGCTTTGCTTTCACTCCCAAACCAATCAAGGAATACTGTTGTAAACAGCAGCGACAGGTATCCGATGACCAGAATAAAGTGTTCAAACCACCTCTTTTGATTATCATCACAACCAAGAGTACGTTTTTGAGTGAACATATGTATAAAGAACTCCCCTGCAGATGCAATATACTGTTTGAATGGGATCTTTTTGCCCGGCTTAATTGTAGTCAGGTACCACATTCGTATTACGTTCGGCATAATAATTACCGAAAATACCCCAATGATAGCTACCATTTCGAAAAGGTGGCCAAAGTGCATAATTGTGTCGAGGTCAAACGAGAGAGAGGCTGCATAAATAACTACGGCTGCAAGCACCGCTGCCATAGCCAATAGAGTTAAAGTGAGTGACTCATATAACTTACCGGATAAACCAGTCCAGTCGTAACGCGCAGTAAGCCAGCGGCGTAGTGACATCATTAGCTCGCCTGGTTTGGCACTTTGAGGGCAGGTTTCTGAACACTCTCCACAATAGTAACAAAGCCATGGCTTTAGTGACGATTCTATCTCCTTCTCAGCTCCCAGTGCAGATAGTCTAACCATCTCCCTTGGAAATGAGTCCTCCTTTGTAGAAAGAGAACACACTGCTGTACAATTACCACAATTATAACAGGAGGTAAAAGGGCCGGCTCCGTATCTCTTGAGATCTTTGCCGAATTTTGGATCAATTTTACTCATTCTTCTTTAGTTTATAGTAAAAGTACTCGTCGTTATCGTCGATTTTTGATGTTTGCAGAAGTCCGAATTTGACCATTGATGCAACATAGTAAACCGTCTCATCCAGGGGCATTCCTGTCTTTTGTGAGATTTGAGGGATTGTAAGTTCACACTCCTTAAGTGCTTCACTTATTACCTTTTTTCTCCGGATGAAATCTTTTAAATTATCCTTTACCGCATCGGAAACCTTTCTGGTCTCTCTTACAATTTTTACGGTTGATATTTTTTCATTATTCATACTACTCTGTTTTTTAACCGGCAAGAATATCTATCATCTCCTCCACCTCTTTGTCGGAGAATGTTTTAAGATTTATGGAGTTTGAGTGACAAACCGGCAGACACATTCCACATCCCTTGCAGGTTGAACTGTTTACCCTGGCAATCTCCTTTTCGCCATCTTTTATTTTGTCAATCGCCGAGAATGGACAGGCTTTTTCACACTCTCCGCACCACTCGCAACTACTCTTATCAATCTCTGCAATTATTGGTTCAAGAGCAAGCTCACCCTTACTCACAAATGAGTGAGATTTCACTGCTGCTGATAGAGCCGAGTTAATGGACTCCATTACATTTTTAGGACCCTGGCAGGTTCCGGCAATTGTAATTCCGTCAATAACTGTCTCTACAGGACGAAGCTTCATATGGATTTCGTTAAAGAAGTTGTCTCTGCCTTTTGGTAATTTGAATAGCTGACCAATCTTATTATCGGATTGGGGTACCATTCCGGTTACAAGAACTACCAGATTTACATTAGCAACTCGTTCACTTTTAGAGGATAGAATATCTTTGGATTTTACCGTGATATCCCTTCCCTCTTTGGAGATAACCGGTACATCTTTGTCCGGGAACTGTATGTAAATATCTCCGTTCTCTCTTGATCTCTTGTATACAAGCTCCTGCTTTCCATATGTTCTGATTCCCTTGTGAAAATGGTAGCACTCAACATCCGGAAATCTCTCCTTTACATCGTTCGCAGTCTGAATTGCGGCGGTACAACAAAATCTTGAACAATATTTATTGTCACCTTTAACCTGTCTGCTGCCTGTGCAATAGATAAATGCAACGCTTTTAACATCTGTCCCGCAATAGTTCAGCCCCTTTCCTGCAGATTCGGCAATAAGCTTTTTAAATTCCGGAAGTGTTATAACCTCCTTTATTTCACCATATCCATATTCTCCTTGTGAGGGTTTGTATGTTTCAAAACCGGTTGATACAAGGATAGATCCAACCTTAATTTCCTTTACATTACCCCCCTTATCCTCACTTGAGAGACGGAAGTCCCCGATATTACCCGAGCTTGCCTTAACCTGAGAGTCGGTCATTACAGTAATGTTTCCCTTTTCGGATATTGTGGCAGATAATCTCTCCACCATACTTTTTCCGGATATGTTTTCCGGGGAGATTGTCTCAATATCCCTCACTCTCCCTCCTGTAATACTCTCTCTCTCTATAAGATATACTTTGTCATTCATATCTGCCAGAGATATTGCAGCACTCATTCCCGCAACACCGGCTCCGATAACGGCAACCGATTTTTCCGATTCAATTGTTATAGGATCAAGAGAGGTAGCATGCCTTGCTTTTGCAATAGCCGCCTTTACCAGGTGAATTGCCTTCTCGGTTGCTCCCGCTTTATTGTCGGAATGAGCCCAAGAGGCTTGTTCCCTTATGTTGGCGTGGACATAATTATATTTATTGAGCCCCGCTCTTTCACTCACACTGCTGAATGTTGTAAGGTGAAGTTTAGGAGAGCACGATGCTACAACAATTCCGCTCAAATTGTGCTCCTTGATGTCAGTAACCATATCTTTTTGATTAGAGTCACCGCAAGCGAACATTGTAGTCTTGGCAAGCAGAACTGCATTTTCGTCCTTAATTGCCTCTCTGACCTTTTCAATATCAACATAGTCGGAGATATTTCCTCCGCAAGCACAAATATATACACCTAATTTCTTTTCCATAATCTTAATGGCTTGTTAAATAGCTGATTGCTGCATTTGCAGCAGCTCCTGCAGATAGTATTGAGTCGGGAATATCCTTAGGCCCGGTCGCGGTTCCTGCAGAGAATACACCCTCGATGGATGTTTTGGCCGGATTCAGAGGGTCAGGTTGAGCAACGTAGTTGAGAGAATCCTTTTCAAGTACTGAGTTTTGGAACAGTGCGGATGCCTCTGTATTAGGTAATACTCCCACCGATAAAACAACCATGTCGTGCTCGCTCTCTTTGAGCTTACCATTCTGGATGTCTTCATATCTTAAAATCAGGTTACCATTCTCTGCTTCAGAAATTTTGCCGATTTTTGCCTTTACAAACTTTACACCCATTCCCTTCGCCTGCTCATAGAACTCGTCATAACCCTTTCCGAAGGCTCTTATATCGATGTAATAAAGTGTAATATCTGCCATTGGCAGCGCTCCCATAAGAAGTTGTGCCTGCTTGATAGAGTACATACAACATATTTGAGAACAAACCGGATTGCCCACGGAATCATCTCTCGACCCGGCGCAAAGCACATAGGCGATTTTATCAGGAACCTTACCGTCACTTGGTCTTAATATGGTATTAAAAGGCCTTGTAGGAGCAATCTGCCTCTCCATCTGCATTGATGTAAGTACATTCTTGTATTTTCCATAACCGTAACGAGGCATACCTTTGGGATCGAAAAGATTAAATCCGGTTGCAACAATAGTTGTCTTTGAATTCAGTGTGTAGTACCTATCCTGCTGAGTGAAATCTATACACTGCGAAGGGCAAACCTTTTCGCAGGCACCACAAAGAGAACAGTTATCAATGTCTATTGCAGCCACTTTAGGACTCGCAATGCTGAAAGGAATATATACCGCTTTTCTACCTATTAGGTTATACTGGTATTGGTCCTTTACAATTACCGGACACACCTTTTCACACTCCTGACATCCTGTGCAATCCTCAGCCACTACATATCTCGGACGTCTTGTCACCTTTGTAACAAAACTCTTCTCACCAACCTTTTCTACAGACTCCACACTGGTTTCGGTGAAGATCGTAATGTTGGGATGACGAGCTATTTCAGATACCTTAGGCGTTGTTATACACGCTGAGCAGTCGAGTGTGGGAAATACTTTACTCAGGTGGATCATTTTTCCACCAACCGATAGATCTCTCTCAACCACTGCTACTTTGTATCCGTTATTTGCCAGGTTTAGTGCAGATTCACCTCCGGCAATACCCCCTCCGATGACAACTGCATCGAAAGAGAGTTCTACTCTGTTATTAAGCATATAGATTATTCCTGTTTTTGCAGATATTCATTGAAGCTTCGGATCTGCTTCACAAAGGATTCGCTGCATACCGAGCAGATTGCTGCCATTCTAAGGCGTGCAGGATCCAGTTTCTTCTCAATCATTAACTCATGAGTCTTGGCAATAATCTCGCCCGTCTTTTCGGTACAAGACTCACTGTATGGGCAGTCACTACCGTCCGCAGCGATAAATACCCCGTCGAATCCCTGTTCGAATGCGTGCATAATCCATCTCGGTTTTACAGATGAAGAGCACCTCATTGCCATAGTATAGACTTGCGGTGGATAGTGTAGCTTAAGGAGTCCTGCCATATCAATGGCAGGATCCGAAATCTTTTCAGTTGAGAATATCAGTATTTTTGGTTGTTTTGCCATTTCAACAAAAATTACTCCTCTTCTCCCTTTTTCATATAGATTTTGAAGTATCCGTTCTCTTCAACGGTTCCAAGGTATTCGTGACCCTGTTTGTTGCACCATTTCGGGATGTCAACCTTTGTTCCCTCATCGGCAGATAGAATCTCCATAATCTCTCCCTCTTCGATAGTTCCAACAGCCTTTTTGGCTTCGAGAAGCGGACCCGGACAAGCTGTACCTCTTGCGTCAACTGTCTTTGCAACTTCGATTGATTTTAGTTCCTCCTGTGTCATAATAGTCAGATTAAAGTTTATTTTAAAAATTGGTTTAGATCAGATAAATAGCTGGATTGAACTCTCACCTGCATCTGCAACAAATGTTGCCGCACCTGCATAGGAGAGATGAGGATACTCTATCATCTCCTCTTTTTTGAATCCCATCAGGTCCATTGACATCTCGCAAACGATGAATTCAATACCGAGTTCGGCAGCCTGTTTGAACATCTCATCAAGTGATAGAACATTCTTCTTTTTCATCAGGAACTTGATCATCGCCGGTCCCATTCCTCCCATATTCATCTTAGAGAGTTTCAGCGAGTTCTTGCTCTTAGGCAGCATGATTCCGAACATCTTAGAGATAATATCTTTACCCTTTGGATTTTTTTTAGGATCCCGGAGTGCAGATAATCCCCAGAAAGAGAAGAAGATTTTCACCTTTGTGTCCATTGCAGCGGCAGCCAAAGAGATAATCATTGTAGCAAGAATTTTATCCATATCACCCGAAACACAGGCTATAGATAATTGATCCTTACGACTGCTCTTAAGCTTTGTTACGCTTTTGGTCAGTTTTTCAACCTGTTTCTGTAACTCGGCAATTTGATTCTGTAGTTGTTCTTCTTGCATCATAGTTATTTTTTGCAAATTAAGTTAATGATTTTTTAATTATTGTTAATATTCCGTTGATGTATATTTCATAATTTTATGATTTAAATCACATTTTTTTAATTTTGCTGAATAATTGAAATATTTCTAATGGAAAATAAATGCATATTGTGCGCCCATAAATCTGCAGCGGTCTGTAAGTTGACTGAAAACGGACAAAAGGTTCTCTCTAAAAACAGTCTCACCGTACCGTTCAGGAAGGGCGATTTCATAATTAAACAGGGAACCTACTCGACAAATGTCGCATATCTAAAGAGCGGCCTTGCAAAGATACAGATTGTCGGACCATATTACACACAGGTAGTAAAAATTGTTAAACCGGGAAACTATTTAGGACTTCCAACTACTATCGGTGATAAAATTAATCAGTATTCTGTTGTGGCCATCGATGAATCGGAGGTCTGTTTTATAGATACAACTACATTTATGAATCTGCTGAACGACAGCCCCGAATTTAGCCGTCAGATCATAATAGAACTTTGTAAAAGCGAGCTTGTTTCGTACCAGAACTGCGTGAGAAGAACACAAAAACAGATTCGCGGAAAAGTTGCAGATATCCTGCTGGAGTTCTCGGAAAACATATACAACAGTGATTCGTTCAATGTGCATATCAATCAGGAGGAGATGGGTAATCTGGTTGACTCCTCGAGGGAGAGCATAAGCAGAGTTCTTAACGAATTTGTCAAGGAGAGGGTTATTGAGATGTCCGGTAAAAAGATTGTAATTCTAAATAAAGAGCATCTTAAGCTAATGAGCAGTAGGGGTTAACTATCCGTTAGCTCATATGACTTGTTCAGAGCATCCAGAAATGTTTCAACATCGGGGCAGGCCTCTATCTTTATGCCACCCGAAAAGAAAAATGTTGGGACCAGCTCAATCGATCTGCTCTCAGCCTCTCTGAAATCCTCCCAAATGAGATTATAGTACCTCTCCGATGTGAGAGCCTCTCTGCAATCTTCCGGGGTTAAGCCGGCAGATACACCGCACCTGATAATCTCCTCGGTATTATTAAGATTTACACCATCAATAAAGAACGCTTTGAATATAGCCTCTTCGGCCTCTCCTCCAAGCCCCCTCTCTTTGGCTTTCTGAATCACTCTGTGTGCCTCAAAAGTGTTGAACTGAACTGCCTTTTCAAGATTGTATTCAAGCCCGACTGAGGCAGCTTTCGATACTATTCCGGCGGCTCTTTTTCTGGTATCTTCCGGTGAAATGCCAAATGATTGTGAAAGAAAATCGTAGTATTTGATTTGATTATCCTTTGTAAGTTGAGGATTTAACTGATATGAGTGCCAGATAACCTCTACGCTCTCTCTGAACGGGAAACTGAGAAGAGCCATCTCAAGATGCCTTTTCCCGGCATAGCAGTAGGGGCATACGCAATCGCTCCAGATATCTACTCTAATTCTCTTCATAATTAAATTGTTTGGTTATTTAATATACTTCTCCCAGAAGGGATAAAACCTCTTCTTTGTCCAACCATGACACGCCATGGGCAGACGCTCGCCATTCAGTCTGAAACAATAGTCAGGGTTCTTGTCAAATGAGAACATAAGAGAACTCTCCCACGAAGGGTAGCTGAACTTCACCTTGCCAAAACGATTAACATGATAACTGAAAAAGACATCCTCGTTATACATATGATGCCTTTTTTTACTGAGCATATCATCAATCTCCTCCTTGCAGTCTCTCACTGCATTCAGGTGCGAAGATGTTTTTCTTAGTGAAAAACCTCCGTTGCCTACAAGATTAAAGAGCTCTGTCCTGTCTGGCCGGTTCAATAGTTTGTTAATTAATGACTCTGCCTTTAAATAGATCCCGATTAAAAAAGAGTTATACTCCTCTCTCTTTACCCAGGGGGCTCCAACATAGTCATAACCCTGTTTACACCAGAATTCAAGATCATTTCTAAAAATATAAGAGTCCAGCTGATATATTAGAATATACTCCGAACCTTCGAACCTGCTGTAGAATTGTTCAGAAAGCATCAGTCTGTTATATCCATCGATATTCACAAAATATTTGTCGGGAAATTTTTCAAAGCCGATTGTCGGGAAATTTATAGTGTAATAAGAGATGTCCAGGCTCTCAGGAACGATAGCTGTGCAATTGATTTTATCAAGAACTTTAACAACCCTCTCAAGAGAGATTCTCTCCCTTTTATCGGGCTCGAGTTTATGTATTGGAATTACAACAGTTAAATTCATTAGAATTGTTTGTAAATTAGCCAGAAAGATATTAATAATACGACAGTCGCCACACTCCAGTTAATAACCTTAACACCCCATTTTATTGCCACTTTAGAGGCCACCACCGCACCGGCAACATTCCCTACTGCATAAATTACAGCAACGGACCACATTACCTGATTATGCAATACAAATACCGAAAGAGCCAAAGGTGTATAGAGAAGTACGGCAAACTGTTTTACAGCGTTGGCTTTCATAATATCTGTACCCATAAATATCATGGTTCCGAATATCATAAGTATGCCAACTCCGGAGTGAGTAAAACCTCCATACAATCCTATAAGTGTAAATATAGCGAATTTCCAGAGAGTAAGTTTCTCTCCTGAAAACATTCTTGTGATTTTTGTAGCCTTATTAAAAAAGAGAAGAAAGATTGCTACAATAGGGAGCAGTATACCCATCGCTACCTCAATTATCTGCGGGTTCAACTCTGCTACTAGCTCTGCTCCTGCAATTGAGCCAATTGCAATAGGTATCCCCACTTTCCATCCAAGCTTAATATCGAGGTAGCCCTCCTTTTTGAAGATTGCAGATGATACTGCAAATTGAGCCAGAACACCAACTCTGCTTGTGCCGTTGGCAATGTTGATAGGCATCCCCATCGCCATGAAGAGAGCATAAGAAACTGCAGTCGCCATTCCGGCAAGTGTATTTACGAAACCGACGGCAAATCCGGTTATGATCAAAATTGAGATAACCGGCAGAGAGAATACTCCGTGTGTTGTAAAAAAAGCAGATAGGGTGTCAAACATGGGGTGCAAAATTAGAAATTTATTTCAACCCTTATGCCAAAATGTCCTGTCTTTCTATTTGGCAAAAATTTTGTGACTAACTTTGCGTCAAATTATAATTATAAATTGGATTCAAAGAAGATTCTAAAGAGATGAAAGATAGTAAAAAACACTCTGCCGAGGAGGCGATAAACGAGAAAGAGATAATAAATAATGAGGAATCAGGTACGAATAACACTGTTTCGAATGATGATGAATCTGCCGGAAGTGCCGATAACTCTCATTCAAATGAGAAGAGGGGTGGCCACAAGCATAGTGAAAAGAACTGGGAGTTAATGTATGAAGAGCAGAAGGATAAATATCTGAGACTTGCTGCCGAGTTTGATAATTACCGTAAGCGAAGTGCAAAAGAGAGACTCGATCTCATATCGGTTGCAGCAGAAGATACTATCAAAGGGTTACTTCCTGTTGTCGACGATATGGAGAGAGCAATTAAGGTTCTCTCAGAATCGGGGGCCGACTCGTCAATCGTAGAGGGGGAGGAGCTGATATTTAAAAAATTGACGGATTATTTAAAATCCAGAGGTTTGGCCGAGATTGAAGCCCTTGATAAAGAGCTGGACACCGACTTCCATGAGGCTGTTGCTCAGTTTCCTGTAGAGGAGGCAAACAGAAAAAACAGAATTATCGATGTAGTTAAAAAAGGTTATACCCTCAACGGCAAAGTTATAAGATTTGCCCAGGTTGTAGTCGGAATATAGTTTAGATATGGCTAAAAGAGATTATTATGAGGTACTGGGGGTTGGTAAATCTGCCAGTGCCGAAGAGATAAAGAAGGCGTACCGGAAACTGGCTTTGAAGTACCATCCGGACAAAAATCCGGGGGATAAAGAGGCTGAGGAGAAGTTTAAAGAGGCGGCCGAAGCTTATGATGTACTCAGTAACCCGGATAAGAAGAGCAGATATGATCAGTTCGGCCACGCCGGAATGAGTGGTGCTGCCGGTGGCGGATTTAGTGGCGGAGGGTTCTCTATGGATGATATTTTCAGTCAGTTTGGAGATATTTTCGGAGGTCATTTTGGAAGTGCATTCGGTGGAGCATTCGGTGGTTTCGGTGGTGGAAGCAGAGGGAGAAGGGTTAACAGAGGATCCGATATAAGAATAAGGGTAAAGCTTGATCTTAAGGAGATAGCCCACGGCGCGGAGAAGAAGGTAAAAATCAACAAGCAGGTAGCTTGTAAAGAGTGCGGAGGAAAGGGCGCAAAATCGGAAGCTGACATCAAAACATGCGAAACCTGTCACGGAACAGGGCAGGTAACCAGAGTAACCCAAACAATACTGGGACACATGCAGACATCTTCTGTCTGTCCTACTTGCGGCGGGCAGGGCAAGACAATCATAAAGCCTTGCGGAGTGTGCCACGGTGATGGCCTTGTTAAGGAGGCAGAGGAGATATCGTTCAAGATTCCTGCAGGTGTTTCGGAAGGGATGCAACTTACGGTTCAGGGCAAGGGAAATGCCGCCCGCCGCGGAGGAGTTAACGGCGACCTTCTTGTTGTTATTGAGGAGGAGGAGAGTGCCGAACTGCAACGTGACGGAAATGATTTGATATACTCTCTGTTTATAAGTATCCCCGATGCTGTTCTTGGCGCTGAGGCTGAGATCCCTTCTGTTGACGGTAAATTGAAAATAAAGATAGAGCCGGGTACACAATCGGGAAAAATACTGAGATTGAGAGGAAAGGGACTCCCCGATGTAAATGGATATGGAAACGGCGACCTTCTTGTCTATATTCAGATATGGACGCCAAAGAAGATTGAAAAACAGGAGAGGGAGATGCTGGAAAAATTGAAAAATTCTCAATCTTTCAAACCATCACCCGATAAAGAGGATAGAAACTTCTTCTCCAGAATGAAACGCTCATTCTCTTAATATTAATATAGTATGGTCAAAGTAATCGGACTTATGTCGGGGACATCTCTCGACGGACTTGATATCTGCCTGGCATCTTTTGAAAAGAGAGCCGGCAGATGGTATTATGAAATTATTAAAGCGGAAGCCGAAGAGTACCCTGCCGATATTAAGCACAAACTGGCAACAGCCCAGAGTATGTCGGCGCTCGATTATGCCCTCTTTAACTCCGATTATGGTCTCTATTTAGGTTCCAGAGTAAAGTCATTCCTGGATAGGAACAAGCTTAAAGCCGACTATGTTGCTTCTCACGGCCATACAATATTCCACCAACCATCGAAGAGATTTACTGCACAAATCGGATCGGGAGCAGGTATTGCTGCTGAATCAGGCGTAGATACGATTTGCGATTTCAGAACTACCGATGTGGCTCTGGGAGGACAGGGAGCTCCATTGGTGCCCATCGGAGACAGAAATCTTTTCCACGAATATGAGTACTGTTTAAATCTGGGAGGATTCTCAAATATATCTTCGGAGAGGGGAGGGGTGAGGAGTGCGTACGATATATCACCTGTTAATTATGTTTTAAACCATTACTCAAGAGAGATTGGTCACGATTATGACGAGGATGGAAAACTGGCCTCGACAGGGAGGGTAAAGAGAGAGCTGCTTGATGAATTGAACTCTCTTGAATTCTACTCTCTGACAGGACCTAAGTCATTGGGAAGAGAGTGGGTGGAGGAGGTAGTGATACCTACTATTGATAAGCATCTGCCAGAGAGTGCCATTGCAGATAAGCTTTCAACATTCTGCGAACATGTGGCAATTCAGATTTCAAGGCATATTGAGGGAGGATCTGTACTTTTGACAGGGGGTGGCGCTTTTAATAAATATCTGGTTTCCAGGATGGAGTTTTACGCTCCTCAATGCAGATATGTTGTGCCTGACAAACAGAGTGTTAACTTTAAAGAGGCTCTTATTTTTGCATTTCTTGGAGCGTTATATGTTCACAATGAACCAAACTGCTTATCTTCAGTTACAGGAGCACGTTATGACTGTATAGGAGGGGCTCTGTACAAAGCAGGAGTGCAGTAATTAAAATATTTTTTTATTTGAAAAATAATTTCTACTTTTGCAGTCCAAAATTAAAAAGCAACCGCTTACAGGAACACAGGTGTCGGTAATGTTGCGCAAAAAATTCTACGACAATGGATTTAATGAAAATTGCCGAACAGGCACTTGCACAAGAGAGTAAAGAATTTCCGCAATTTAAGGCGGGCGATACAATCACCGTTACCTATAAGATTAAAGAAGAGAACAAAGAGAGACTTCAGAAATTTCGCGGTGTTGTAATTCAAAGAAAGGGTACAGGTACTACTCAAACATTCACTGTTAGAAAGATGTCTAACGGAGTTGGTGTTGAGAGAATCTTCCCAGTAAATTCACCATTTATCGATTCAATCGAACTCAACAAACATGGTAAGGTACGCAGAGCTAAGATCTTCTACCTGAGAGCACTTACCGGAAAGAAAGCTCGTATTAAAGAGAAGAAGTTCAATATTACTTCGGAAGATTAATATCAAGGATATTGGCCCCGTAGCTCAACTGAATAGAGTTTCTGACTACGGATCAGGAGGTTACAGGTTTGAATCCTGTCGGGGTCACGAAAAGAGACCGGCTAAACTAATTTTAGCCGGTCTCTTTTTTTATCGATCAATCCTATATACCCTCATATTCTATAGGTATACACTATCGGTTAAATATATTTTTAAGATAACTTCATGTGTGTCCGGTAAAAGTTCCGAACGGTTTATATAAAGTTTAACAATTAAAACAAAGTTGGTTCGGTA
>OFJB01000158.1_pt1 | contig 38579 bp, 38 predicted proteins | sample 1775081 | NCBI WGS metagenome assembly OFJB01 (sample SAMN08195771, study PRJEB24354) | sludge metagenome | isolation source: initial sludge from phenol fed wastewater aerobic bioreactor | place: India: Nagpur | collected 2016-06-05
ACGCCGGGCACCTTGCGCAGCGCGCGCTCCACGCGCGAGACGCAGCTGGCGCAGGTCATGCCGCCCACGCCCAGGTCGAGCGTGTCCGGGGCGGTGGGGGCGGGGCTCATCGTCATGCTTGCTCCGTGGGATGGCATGGATCGGGAGCGTAAACCTTGACACCTTGAGAGAGTCAAGCCCCCTGCGGGAGTGCATGCCACAATCGTGCGCTTGTCCCTTGATGGCCCTCGTGGGCCGATTGCCCCGCCCATGGAACCCATCATCGTGAAGCTGGCGCAGCAGTTCGAGCTGCCGCTGCAAAGCCCGGTCCTGATCTTCTCGCTGATCCTCTTCATCATCCTGCTGGCGCCCATCCTGCTGGAGAAGGTGCGCACGCCGGACATCATCGGGCTGATCCTGGCCGGCATCCTGATCGGCCCGCATGGCTTCAACATCCTCGAAAAGAGCCTGTTCGTCGATGTGTTCTCCACCATCGGGCTGCTCTACATCATGTTCCTGGCGGGGCTGGAGCTCAACCTGATCGAGTTCAAGGCCAACGCCAACCGCAGCATCGTCTTCGGCGTGGCCACGTTCGCGATTCCGTTCGCCATCGGCTACCCGGTCTGCCACCACCTGCTGGGCATGGACGTCTGGGCCAGCCTGCTCATCTCCAGCATCTTCGCCACGCACACGCTCGTCACCTACCCGATCGCCAGCAAGTACGGCGTGACCAAGGACCCGAGCGTGCCGATCACCGTCGGGGGCACCATCCTCACCGATACCGGCGTGCTGGTGGTGCTGGCGGTGATCCTGGGCGCGCACAACGGGGGCCTGACGGCGCAGTTCTGGACGCGCCTGCTCGTCTCGCTGGTGGTCTTCATCGCCTTCATGGCGCTGGTCGTGCCGTGGATCGCCAAGCGCTTCTTCGAGAAGCGCGCGCACCAGAAGCACTCGCACTACATCTTCGTGCTGGCCATCGTGTTCCTCTCGGCCTTCCTCTCCGAGCTGGCGAGCCTGGAGCCCATCATCGGCGCGTTCGCCGCGGGCCTGGCGCTCAACCGCCAGATCCCCAATTCGTCGGCGCTGATGAACCGCATCGAGTACATCGGCAATTCGCTGTTCATCCCGTTCTTCCTCATCAGCGTCGGGATGATCGTGGACGTGCGCGTGGTCTTCGACGGCTTCACGGTGCTGCTGATCGCGCTCGCGCTCACCCTCACCGCGTTCGCCGGCAAGTACCTGGCGGCCGAGCTGACGCGCAGGATCTTCGGCCTGCGGGCGGAGCAGCGCGACCTGATCTTCGGCCTGAGTTCCGCGCACGCGGCCGCCACGCTGGCGGTGGTGATCGTCGGCTACCGCGCGGGCCTGGTCGACGACCACGTCATCAACGCCATCATCGTCGTCATCCTGGTCTCGTGCGTGATCGCCTCCGTCGTCACCGAGAAGGCGGCGCGCAAGCTCGAGAACACGGCCGAGCACGCCCAGGACGCGGCGCGCGGCGGCGGCCAGAACGACGAGCAGATCCTGATCCCGCTCTCGGACACCACCGAGTTCGAGAACCTGGTGCGCCTCGCGGTGCTGGTGCGCGAGAGGAAATCCAGCCACCCGCTGGCGGTCGTGACCGTGGTTCCCAACACCGACGAGGCCGAGGAGAACGTGGCGCGGGCCAAGCGGGCGCTGGAAGACGTGCGCGCCGAGGCCAGCGGGGCGGACGTGGAGCTGAACGTGATCGCCACCATAGACCACAACCCCGGCACCGGCATCAGCCGTACGGCGCGCGAGATCGGCGCGGACCTGATCGTGATGGGCTGGCCGCAAAAGAACGGCTTCATCGCCGGCTTCATCGGCAACAAGTTCGGCAGCGTGCTCTACCAGACCCGCAAGACCGTGCTGCTGTGCAACCTGGACACGCCGCAAAGCAAGTACACCGGCATTTTCGTCATCCTGCCGGCGCTGGCCGAGGCTTCCGAGCACTTCGACCTGTACTGGCGCAAGCTCGCGAAGCTGGCGGCCGAGCATTCGGCGCCGGTGCACCTGAACTGCGGCAGCGCCACCTACCAGGCGGTCAGGGGGTGCCTGAAGAAGCACAAGCTGGCGCTGAAGGTGGACCACACCGAGTTCAGCGACTGGGACGACTTCTTCATCGTCTTCCGCAAGATGTCGGACACCGACCTGCTGGTCATGGTCTCGGCGCGCGAGGGCGAGCCGGCGCATACGCCCTACCTGGACCAGCTGCCCCGCAAGCTCGAAAAGCACTTCCCCGCGCTCAACAAGATCCTGATCTATCCATGAGGGCGCCCGCGCATGCGCGGCCGGCTTGACCTTGCCACAATGTCAGACTGCAGAATCGGCAGGCATCGCCAATTACCTCTGGACCTTCAAGGAGATCACCATGCAATACCAGTTCGACGTCAAGGGCATGACCTGCGGCCATTGCGAGCGTGCCATCGTCCATGCGGTGCGGGAAGTGGACACCGAGGCCGTGGTCAAGGTGGACCTGGCCACGGGGCGGGTGGACGTGGAGAGCGACAGGTCGCGCGACGCCATCGCCAACGCCATCCGCGAGGAAGGCTACGAGGTGGCCGCATGACACAGGGCGCGGCCGGCCAGCACTGGCCGGTCGCGATCGGCGAGGCGGCGGTGCGCTCGCACGTCTCCGCGCGCATGATCCGCCACTATGAATCGCTCGGACTCCTGCCCCGGGTGGGGCGCACCGACAGCGGCTACCGCCAGTACGCCGAGGCGGACGTGCACACGCTGCGCTTCATCCGCCGCGCGCGCGATCTCGGTTTTTCGATCGGGGAGATCTCGGCGCTGCTGGGCCTGTGGCAGGACCGCAGCCGCGCCAGCAGCCAGGTCAAGCAGATCGCGCAGAAGCACGTCCAGGCGCTGGAGCAGCGCATCGTGGCGATGCAGGACATGCGCCGGAGCCTGCAGGCGCTGGTGGACTGCTGCCATGGCGACGACCGGCCCGAGTGCCCGATCCTCGACGAGCTGGCCGCCTGAGAAACGCGCGGGTCAGGCCGCCAGCGCCGGGTAGTCGGTGTAGCCCTGCGCCGTGCCGCCGTAGAAGGTGTTCTTGTCCCAGGCGTTGAGCGGCGCGCCGCGTTTGAGGCGCTCGGCCAGGTCGGGGTTGGCGATGGCATCGCGGCCGAACGCCACGATGTCGGCCGCGCCGCTGGCCACGGCCTGCAGCGCCATCTCCCGCGTGTAGCCGTTGTTCACCATCCATGCGCCGCGCCCGCCCGCCTGGCGGTAGGCGGCCTTGAACGCGGCGCCGTCGAAGGGGCGGTCCTCGATCACGCGCGGCCCGCCCGTCGCGCCCTCGATCACGTGGATGTAGGCCAGGCCCAGCGGGGCCAGCGCCTGGATGAGCTGCTCGAACAGGGGCTGCGGGTCGCTGTCGTGCGCGTCGTTGGAGGGCGTCACGGGCGAGAGGCGGATGCCGACGCGCCCGCCCCCCACGGCATCGACGACGGCGCGCACCGCCTGCACGGCGAAGCGGATGCGGTTGGCTATGCTGCCGCCGTACTCGTCGGTGCGCCGGTTGCTGCCGTCCTTGAGGAACTGGTCGATCAGGTAGCCGTTGGCGCCATGCAGCTCCACGCCATCGAAGCCCGCCGTGTGCACCGCGGCGCGCGCGGCCTCGGCATAGCTGGCGATAATGCCCGGCAGTTCGTCCCGCGCCAGCTCCCGCGGGGCCGAGGTGGGGGCGAAGTGCCCGGCGCCGGTCTGCTCGTCCAGGATGAAGGTGCGCGAGTGCGCCGTGATGGCCGAGGGCGCCACCGGCGCGCCGCCTGCGGGCTGCAGCGAGGCGTGCGAGACCCGCCCGACGTGCCAGAGCTGCGTGACGATGCACCCGCCCCTGGCGTGGACCGCGTCGGTCACCCGCCGCCAGCCCGCCAGCTGCTCCGGGGTGTACAGGCCGGGCACGTGCGCGTAGCCCTGTCCCTGGTGGCTGATGGCGGTGCCTTCGGTGATGAGGAGGCCGTTGCCCGCACGCTGCGCGTAGTACTCGGCGTTCATGGCGTTGGGCACGCCCCCGGGGGAGCGGTTGCGCGTGCAGGGCGCCATCGCGACGCGGTTGGCAAGGTGCAGGTCGCCGGCCTGCAGCGGGTCGAAGAGGGTGGTCATGTCGATCGTTGGTTCAAAGAGGATGTTTCACGTAGAACACGTCCGCAAGGATGCGGTGGGACAATAACGCCTCTTGCCCTTTTGTGTGCGTTCGCATGTTGTATCCCGAGGAATTCGATGTCATTGTGGTGGGCGGCGGTCACGCCGGCGCCGAGGCCGCGCTGGCGAGCGCCCGCATGGGCTGCAGGACGCTGCTGCTCACGCACAACATCGAGACGCTGGGGCAGATGAGCTGCAACCCCAGCATCGGCGGCATCGGCAAGGGCCACCTCGTCAAGGAGGTGGATGCGCTGGGCGGCGCCATGGCGCTGGCGACCGACGAGGCGGGCATCCAGTTCCGCATCCTCAACAGCAGCAAGGGCCCGGCGGTGCGCGCCACGCGCGCGCAGGCCGACCGGCTGCTCTACAAGGCGGCGATCCGCCACCGCCTGGAAAACCAGCCCAGGCTCTGGCTGTTCCAGCAGGCGGTGGACGATCTGATGCTCGAAGGCGAGCGCGTGGTGGGCGCCGTCACGCAGGTGGGGGTGCGCTTTCGCGCGCGCGCCGTGGTGCTCACGGCGGGCACCTTCCTCAACGGCAAGATCCATGTGGGCCTGAACCACTACCAGGGCGGCAGGGCGGGCGACCCGCCGGCGGTCAGCCTGGCCAGTCGCCTGAAGGAATTGCAGTTGCCGCAGGGGCGCCTGAAGACCGGCACGCCGCCGCGCCTGGATGGCCGCACCATCGATTTCTCGCGCTGCGCCGTGCAGCCGGGCGACGGCATGCCGGGCGGGGTCAACGAGGGGGTGCTGCCGGTCTTCAGCTTCATGGGCCAGGCGGCGATGCATCCGCGCCAGATGCCGTGCTGGGTGACGCACACCAACGCGCGCACGCACGAGATCATCCGCTCGGGGCTGGACCGCAGCCCGATGTTCACCGGCGTGATCGAAGGCACGGGGCCGCGCTACTGCCCGAGCGTGGAAGACAAGATCCACCGCTTCGCCGACAAGGAGAGCCACCAGATTTTCCTGGAGCCCGAGGGGCTGACGACGCACGAGTTCTATCCCAACGGCATCTCCACCAGCCTGCCGTTCGACATCCAGTACCAGCTGGTGCGCAGCATCGCGGGGCTGGAGCAGGCGCACATCCTGCGCCCCGGCTATGCGATCGAATACGACTATTTCGACCCGCGCGCGCTCAAGAGCAGCTTCGAGACGCAGCAGATCCACGGCCTGTTCTTCGCCGGCCAGATCAACGGCACCACGGGCTACGAGGAGGCCGCCGCGCAGGGCTTGTTCGCGGGGCTCAACGCGGCGCTGCTGTGCCGCGGCGAAGCCGCCTGGCTGCCCCGGCGCGATGAAGCCTATCTGGGCGTGCTGGTCGATGACCTGATCACCAAGGGCGTGACCGAGCCCTACCGCATGTTCACGAGCCGCGCCGAGTTCCGCCTGCAACTGCGCGAGGACAACGCCGACATGCGCCTGACCGAAACCGGGCGCCGCCTGGGCCTGGTGGACGATGCGCGCTGGGATGCGTTCTGCCGCAAGCGCGACGCTGTTTCACGTGAAACGGAACGGCTCAAGTCCACCTGGGTGAACCCCAAGATGGTGGACGCGGCGGAGAGCGAGCGCGTCCTCGGCAAGGCGCTGGAGCACGAATACAACCTGTTCGACCTGCTGCGCCGCCCCGGGGTGGACTACCGGGCCCTGATGGGCCTGGGCGGAGGGGCTTGCGCCAGCGCCGATGTTTCACGTGAAACTCTGGGCGATCTGCAGGACGCGGTGATCGAGCAGGTGGAGATCGCCGCCAAGTATTCCGGCTACATCGACCGGCAGAAGGAAGAGGTCGAGCGCGCCGCGCATTACGAGAACCTGCCGCTCCCGGCGGAGCTCGACTACATGCAGGTGGCCGCGCTCTCGTTCGAGGTGCGGCAGAAGCTGCAGAAGCACCGGCCGCAGACGCTGGGCCAGGCCTCGCGCATCTCGGGCGTCACGCCGGCGGCGGTGTCGCTGCTGCTGGTGCATCTGAAGAAAGGGCATTTCAAGGACCTGCCCCGGCGGGCGGCCGCATGAGCGAGGCCTTGCGCGGGCCGCTGCGGGCGGGGCTCGATGCGCTGGGCCTGGCGCTGGACGAGGCGCGGCAGGACCAGTTGCTCACCTTCCTCGCGCTGCTGCAGCAATGGAACCGCGTGTACAACCTCACCTCCGTGCGTGATCCGGGCGAGATGCTCACGCACCACCTGCTCGACAGCCTGGCGGTGGTCCAGCCGCTGCGCCGGCACCTGGAGCAGGCGGGCGCCCCGGCCGCGCCGCGCCTGCTGGACGTGGGCTCGGGCGGCGGCCTGCCGGGGGTGGTGCTGGCCGTTTGCCTGCCGGAACTGTCGGTGACCTGCGTCGATGCGGTCGCCAAGAAGGCCGCCTTCGTGCAGCAGGTGGCGGGCGCGCTGCAGCTGCGCCACCTGCGGGGCGTGCATGCCCGGGTGGAAAAGCTCGCCGGAGCCTTTGACGTGGTGAGCAGCCGCGCCTTTGCCTCGCTCGCCGACTTCACCGCCTGGACGCGCCACCTGCTCGCCCCGCAAGGGGCGTGGCTGGCGATGAAGGGCAAGCCGCCCCACGAGGAAATCGCCGCCTTGCCGGCGGACGTGGCGGTGTTTCACGTGGAACCCTTGCAGGTGCCGCAATTGGATGCCGAGCGCTGCATCGTCTGGCTGCGGCCGGCGGGGCGCATACACTAGCTGCTCCATTCCCTGGCCCGCCACTCCGTGGCTGCTTTCTTTTTCACTGCATGGCGAAGATTTTCTGCATTGCCAACCAGAAGGGCGGCGTTGGCAAGACCACCACCACCGTCAATCTGGCGGCCGGCCTGGCGACCATCGGCCAGCGCGTGCTCATGGTGGACCTCGATCCGCAGGGCAACGCCACCATGGGCTCGGGGGTGGACAAGCGCGCGCTGCCGCATTCGGTGTACGACGTGCTGCTGGAATCGGCGACGGTGCAGGAAGCCGCCACTTTCTCCGAGACCTGCGGCTACCACGTGCTCGGCGCCAACCGGGAGCTTTCCGGCGCCGAGGTCGAGCTCGTCGATCTGCCGCACCGCGAAAAGCGCCTGAAGGCCGCGCTCGCGGCGGTCGATGCGCAGTACGACTTCATCCTCATCGACTGCCCGCCGAGCCTGAGCCTGCTGACGCTCAACGGCCTGTGCAGCGCGCACGGCGTGATCGTGCCCATGCAGTGCGAATACTTCGCGCTCGAAGGCCTGACCGACCTGGTCAACACCATCCGGCAGGTGCATGCCCATCTGAACCCGGACCTGGAGCTCATCGGCCTGCTGCGCGTGATGTTCGATCCGCGCATCACGCTGCAGCAGCAGGTGAGCGAGCAGCTCAAGGCGCACTTCGGCGACAAGGTGTTCGACACCGTCATCCCGCGCAACGTGCGCCTGGCCGAGGCGCCGAGCTACGGCCTGCCCGGCGTGGCGTTCGATCCGGCGGCCAAGGGCAGCCAGGCCTTCGTGGCATTCGCCCATGAGATGGTGGCGCGGATCGGGACCCATCGATAACGGATACGACGCACATGGCAACCAAGAAACCCAAGGGCCTGGGCCGCGGCCTGGAGGCGCTGCTCGGCCCCAAGGTCGCGGACCAGGCCGCGCAAGCCCAGGCCGCGCAGGCGGGCCTGCCCAGCAGCCTGCCGCTGGGTGCCCTCGTGCCCGGCGTGTACCAGCCGCGCACGCGCATGGACGAGGGCGCGCTGTACGAGCTGGCCGAGAGCATCAAGGCGCAGGGCATCATGCAGCCCATCCTGGTGCGCCGGCTGGCGCATGGCGAGAACGCCGGCAAGTACGAGATCATCGCGGGCGAGCGGCGCTTTCGGGCGTCGCAGCTGGCGGGCCTGGCGGACGTGCCGGTGCTGGTGCGCGAAGTGGCCGACGAGGCCGCCGCCGCGATGGCGCTGATCGAGAACATCCAGCGCGAAGACCTCAACCCGCTGGAAGAGGCGCAGGGCCTGCAGCGCCTGATCCGCGAGTTCGGCTACACGCACGAGCAGGTGGCGCAGGCCGTGGGGCGCTCGCGCAGCGCCGCCAGCAACCTGCTGCGCCTGCTGAACCTGGCCGAGCCCGTGCAGACGATGCTGATGGCGGGCGACATCGACATGGGCCATGCGCGGGCGCTGCTGGCGCTGGACCGGGCCACGCAGATCACCGCGGGCAACCAGATCGTGGCGCGCAAGCTGTCGGTGCGCGAGGCCGAGCGGCTCGTCAAGAAGCTCGGGGCCGAGTTCAACCTGGTGCCGCAAAAGCCCAAGAAGGAAAAATCGCGCGACATCAAGCGGGTGGAAGAGGAGCTCTCCGACCTGCTCATGGCCGAGGTGGAGGTGCGCGTGAAAAAGCGCGTCAAGCGCGGCAGCCGCACCGAGGAGATGGGCGAGGTGGCGATCCAGTTCGGTTCGCTCGATGCGCTCGGCGGCCTGATCGAGCGCCTGCGCGGGTAGGCCCCGGATGCCGGCGCGCCTGCCCTGGCCGCTGCCCGCGGTGCTGGCGTGGGCCGTGTGCTGGCTGGTGTACCTGGCGGCGCTGCGCGCCATGGCGCCGCTGGCGGCGATGGCGCTGGCCTCGGCCGTGGGCGTGCTGGCCAGTTTCGTCGCCGTGCGCTGGTGGCGCCGCGTGCTGGTGGCGCTGGGCTTTCCGCTGTCGCTGGCGCTCAGCGGCGGTGCCTTGCTGCCCGCCTGGGCCTGGCTGCTGCCCGTGGCCATGCTGCTGCTGATCTACCCCTTGCATGCCTGGCGCGATGCGCCGCTTTTTCCCACGCCCGCGGGGGCGCTCGACGGCTTGGCCGCGTGCGCGCCGGTGCCCGCGGGGGCGCGCGTGCTCGATGCGGGCTGCGGCGCGGGCGATGGCCTGCGGGCGCTGCGCCGCGCCTATCCGCAGGCGCGGCTCGAAGGCCTGGAGTGGAGCTGGCTGCTGCGCTGGCTCTGCGCCCTGCGCTGTCCCTGGGCGCGCGTGCGGCGCGGCGACATCTGGGGGGCCGACTGGAGCGGCTACCAGCTGGTCTACCTGTTCCAGCGCCCGGAGAGCATGAGCCGCGCGCTGATCAAGAGCGGCGAAATGGCGCCCGGCAGCTGGCTGGTGAGCCTGGAGTTCGCGCTGCCCGACGTGCCCGCGCAGGCCCGGCTGCGCACGCCCGGAGGGCGCGATGTGTGGGTCTACCGCGTGCCGTGCCTGGGTGCGCAGGGCGATTCCTTGACCTCGGACAACGAGATGTGATGTCGCGCGCCAGACCCGTGGGCGCGCGCGCAAAAAACCGGTATTCTTCGCCGCTTGCCGGCGGCACGGGGAGAGTGCCGCGGGCAAACAAGACGAACCAATCGGACGCCGTCCCGCACTGCCAGGGAGCGCCGAACCATCGCAGAGGAGAGAGATTCATGGAGAACCACCCCCCGCGCCGCGCCGCGCGCGTCTGGGCTGCGCTGTGGCTCAGCGTGTTCATGGCCGGCTGCGCCAACATGGCCAGCCACGACGAGCTGGCCACCGAGGTGCAGACCGCCAGCCGCGCCGGCGGCATCCCCGCCGCCCTGGCGCGGCTCGATGCCTCCGCCACGTCCGACGATGACAGGAAGGCGCTGCTCTACAACCTGGAGCGCGGCGAGCTGCTGCGCCTGGAGAACCACTACGACCAGAGCACGCAGTCGTTCATGGTGGCCGACGAGCGCGTCAAGGAGTGGGAGGACACGGCCCGCAGCCATCCCGAGAAGCTCATGGGCAACGTCGGCGCGGCGCTGATCAGCGAGCGCCTGAAGACCTACGAAGGCGAGGATTACGAAAAGGTCTTCCTGACCACGCGCCTGGCGCTCAACCGCATCGCGGTGGGCGATCTGGACGGCGCGCGGGTGGACGTCAAGCGCACGCACGAGCGCGAGGCGGTGATCGCCGAGTTCCGCGCCAAGGAGGTGGCGGAGGCCGAAGCCGAGGCGCAGTCCAAGGGCGCCACCAAGGGCGGCACGGAGCTCAACGGCTATCCCGTGGAAACGCTCAACGACCCCGAGGTGCTCGAACTCAAGAACGGCTATTCCAATGCCCTGAGCCATTACCTGTCGGGCTTCCTCTGCGAGGTGCTCAACGAGCCCGACCTGGCCGCGCCGGGCTACCGCCACGCGATCGAGCTCAAGCCCAACACCGCGGTGCTCGATGAGGGCCTGCGCGGGCTGGACGAGCGCACCAGCTTCACCTGGAAGCGCCGCCAGCAGATGACCGACGTGCTCTTCATCGTCGAGGCGGGCGATGCGCCCGCGCGCAAGCCCAAGGGCTTCACGCTGCCCGTGCCCACCGGGCGGGGGCTGGTGACGGCCAGCATCTCCTACCCGGTGATCGAGCCGTCGGCCGACGCCTTGCTCACCAAGGTCTCGATGGACCAGCAGGACCTGGCGCTCGAACGCATCGTCGACGTGAACGTGATGGCGCGCCGGGCGCTCAAGGACCAGATGCCCGGCATGGTGCTGCGCGGCGTCACGCGGGCGGTGGCCAAGGGCGTGATGCAGGACCAACTGCAGAAGAACGCCGGCCTGCTGGGCGCGATCGCCGGCATGGTCGCCTCGGTGGCGACCGAGAAGGCCGACGATCGCATGTGGCGCATGCTGCCGGGGCGCATCTACGTGGCCCGCGGCTACCTGCCGCCGGGGCCGCACCGGCTCGCGATCGACGGCCGCGCCATCACGGGCACGGTCGACGTCGGCGGCCAGTACGCGCTGGTGCCCCTGCGCATCTATGGCGACCGGGTGCTGGTCGGCGAGGTGGCGAAGATCGGTACACTCGCGCCCACAGCGGCCGCGCCTGCCGGTTCCGTGGCCGCGAAGAACAAATGACATCGGCTTACGAGGAGGGAATCCCCATGCGATTTCGCGCATTCCTGGGCGCCGCCGTGCTGGGCGCCGCCACGCTGGGTCTGCCCGCCCGGGCGCAGCATGATCCGGCCACGCCGCCCGCCGTGGCGGCCAAGGTGGCGCTGCGCGGGCCGGCGCAGGGCATCGCCATCACCGAAATGCGCCTCGTGCGCCGCAACGACGTGCTCGTGGTGCAGGCCGACTTCACCAACATGGAGCCGCCCGACCGCACCGTGTTCTACCGCTTCAAGTGGCTGGACAGCGTGGGCAACCAGGTGGGCGACGGCGAGGTGTGGAAGCAGATGAAGGTGCGGGGCCTGGCCCAGCAGACCGTCAAGAGCGTGGCGCCCCACGCGGCGGCCGTGGACCTGCGCCTGGAAATGAACGTCGAGCCGCGCTGAGCGCGCACGAGCCTGAGGAGAGAGAAGCATCATGACCATCCCCCTTTGCCGCGGCGCGCGCCGCCTGGCGCTTGCCGCCGCCACCCTCGGGTTGGCGGCCTGCCAATCCACCTACGTGTCCTCGCCCGTCGTGCGTTTCGACCGGCAGGTGGACTACGGCGATGCCAAGGCCGTGGAGCTCGTGACCAACGAGTTCGGCTCCACCGACCTGCAGCTCATCGCCGAGAAGATGACGGGCAGCCTGCTGGAGACCGGCATCTTCCAGGGCCGTCCCACGGTGACCATCTCGCGCGTGAAGAACAAGACCAGCGAGTACATCGACACCACCAACATCATGAACTCCATCCAGACCACGCTGGTGAAGTCCGGCAAGGTGCGGTTCACGCGCTCGATCGCCGAGATGCAGCAGGGCGTGGACGAGCTGCAGCGCCAGAACCAGAGCGGCCTGTACAAGCAGGGCTCGACGGCCAAGGTGGGGCGCATGACGGCGGCCAAGTACCAGCTCGAAGGCGAGCTCACCAGCATCGTCAAGCAAAGCGCCAGCACCAAGGACGTGTTCTACAAGTTCACGCTCAAGATGTTCGACGTGGAAGAAGGCACGATCGAGTGGCAGGACGAGAAAGAAATCCGCAAGACCAGCCAGCGCTGAGGAACCGGGGAAGGAACCATCATGCAACGCAGAACCACCCTCACCCTGGCCTGCGCCGTCATGGCCGCGGGCGCGCTGGCCGGCCACCGGGCCGCCTGGGCGCAGCCGGCCGGCGCGCCGGTGCGCATCGCGGTGACCAACCTGGCCTACGCGCAGCAGGTGTCCGAGTATTTCATCGTCGGCACGCACCAGAGCAGCAGCCAGGTCAACGCGCGCAGCAACTACCGCGAAAGCGGTAGCCACGGACGGGTCGGCGGCGCGTACGCGGCCTCCGGCAGCGATTCGCTGCAGGCGTCGGAACAATCCAGCGGCACCTACGTCGGGGGGCGCTACAGCTACATCGAGCAGCGCGACCTGGCGGGCTACACCAACGACATCAAGGGGGCCCTGCTGCAGGGCACCTTCTTCAAGCTGGTGCAGGGCAAGGGGTTCGACGCGGGCGCGCCGCAGGCCAGCAAGGCCGAGCAGGTGCTGAACCAGGTGCAGGGCGGCAAGATGGCCACGCCGCGCGCGCAGCCGTCCGTCACCGACATCGTCGCGCGCATCAGGAAGGGCGAGTTCAACGGCGCGGACTACGTCCTCTTCGGTTCCGTCAGCTCGATCGACTTCACCGACGCGCTCTCGCCGCTGCAGGGCACCACGAGCGCGACGCGCCAGTATGGCCTGCAGCTGCTGGCCGATTTTTCGCTGATCAACACCCGGACGTACGAGATCAAGGCGGCGTTTTCCGCGCAGGGGCAGGGGGACGACACCAAGATTCTCTCCAACCGCAGGGACATCGCTCCGCCCAACCGCGCCAAGGTGATGCGCGAGACCTCGCTGTCGCTGGCGCAGGACGTGTACCAGCAGCTGATGGGCCAGCTCGGGCTGACCGACCCCCATCTGGCGGGGCGGGCCCGGCCGGCGCCGCCGGTGGTCTATCCCGCCGGGCAGCCCGTCCCGGCGCCGCAGCCCGAGCAGGTCCTCATCCTGCGCTGATCCGGCTCGCCCGCAGGCGGGGCCAGCGCGATGGGGCGGGCGATCCGGCGCTGGTGGGGGCTGGTGCTGCCCGCCCTGGGCCTGTGCCTCGGGGCGTGGGCGGCGCCTTTCTCCGAAGGTGTGAACTTCTCAGTGCGGCCCTTGCCGGGCGCCGACGGCACCTTGCTGCAGGCGATCGAGCGCGGCCCGCTGGCGCCGCCTGAACGCCTTGAGGTGGTGGTGATTCCCGGCTCGGGCTGCGCCGGCATGGGGCCCTTGGCCCAGCGCTATTTCGCGGGCCTGCTGCATGCGCGGGTGCTGGTGCTGCACAAGCGCACGGTGCAGGCGGACGCCGCGACCGCGCCCTCGGCCTGCGGCGCCGACTTCGTGCGGCAGGATGCGCACGCGCTCTGGCTGGCGGATGCGCAGGCCGCGCTTGCGGCCTGGCAGGCGCAGCGCCCACCTTCGCGGCCGCTGGTGCTGGTCGGCATCTCCGAAGGGGCGGAGCTGCTGCCCGCGCTGGCCGCGCGCCTGCGGCCCGACGGCATCGTGCTGCTGGGCAGCAGCGGCCTGGACCCCGTGGACGCCGCGCGGCTGCAGGCCGAGCGCCTGGGCGCGCAGGATGCCTGGGAGCGGCTGGCGCAGTCGCAGGCCGGCCCCGAGCCCGACGACATGGTGGTGCAGGGCCGCAGCCTGCGCTACTGGCGCGACCTGTGGCATTGGCCGGTGCGGCAGCCCTTGCTGGACGGCCCCTGGCCGCTGGTGCAGATCTGGGGGAGCGAAGACGCGCGGGTGCCGCCGGCCGCCTACCAGCGCTTCGAGGCCCAGGCGCGCGGGCGCGCCGCCCCGTATTGCGCCGTCCGCCTGGCCTCGGCCGACCACGGCCTGCAGGCGCCCGGGCGCGATGGCGTGCAGTGGCTCTGGGCGCGGCTGGAGCGCTGGGCGCGCGCGCCGCGGCAGGGCTGGTGCGCGGCGTTCACCGAGATCCCCTGATGGGTTTGTGGATGCGAATCATTCGCGTGACTAAGAGCGTTCGCAGATGTACGATGGCGTTATTGAATGTAACGAACCGCGGCGCTTGTCATGCCGCATTGACCTGAGGACCGAGCCATGAACATCGACAAATTCAAGACCGACCACGTTGCCATCCTGAGCGGCATCCAGCGCCTGCGCGATCTCACGCACCTGGGCGTGTCGGCCAGCGACGAGATCGCCGGCGCGCTGGTGAAGTTTTCCACCACCATCCGCCTGCACCTGGCCGCCGAGGACAAGTTCCTCTACCCCTCGCTGGAAAAGTCGGAGGACCCGCAGATCGTCGCGCTCAGCCGCCGCTTCGAGAACGAGATGGCCGACATCGCCAACCGCTTCATGACCTTCGCGCGCAACTGGAACATCGGACCCAAGATCGCCGCCGATTTCGAGGGCTTCCGGCGCGCCGCCAACATGACGCTCAAGCCGGTCTGGGACCGCATGCAGCAGGAAAACCACGACTTCTACCCGCGCATCGAGGCGATCTGAGCCCCGGAGCCTGCTCATGCACGAGCAGGCTTGCGCTCAAGGCAGCGCGAAGATCTTGCCGGGGTTGAGGATGTTCTGCGGATCGAGGGCGCGCTTGATCGCGCGCATCACCTCGATCGCCTCGCCGCCCGCCTCCTCGGCGAGAAAGCCCATCTTGTGGATGCCTACGCCGTGCTCGCCGGTGCAGGTGCCGCCCAGGCGCAGGGCGCGGCGCACCAGCCGGTGGTTGAGCTGCTCGGCGCGCTCGCGCTCCCGGGCGTCCTGGGGGTCGATCAGGTAGCCCATGTGGAAGTTGCCGTCGCCCACGTGCCCGACCAGGAAGTAGGGGATGCCGCTGGCGTCGGCCTCGGCCACGCTGTCCAGCAGCGCGTCGGCCAGGCGCGAGATGGGCACGCAGGTGTCGGTGGTGATGCAGCGGCAGCCCGGGCGGCTTTGCACCGCCGCGAAGTAGGCGTTGTGCCGCGCCGTCCACAGCCGCGTGCGCTCCTCGGGCGTGTCGGCCCATTCGAAGCCGGCGCCGCCGTGCTCGCTGGCGATCTGCTGCACGGTTTCGGCCTGTTCCTTCACGCTGGCGGGCGAGCCGTGGAATTCCATCAGCAACATGGGCGCCTCGCGCAGGCTGAGCTTGCTGTGGCGGTTGACGGCGCGCACGCTGTGGGCGTCGATCAGCTCCACGCGCGCGATCGGCACGCCGAGCTGGATGGCCTGGATGACGGTGCGCACGGCCGCCTCGATGCTGGGGAAGGAGCAGACCGCGGCGCTCACGGCCTCGGGCAGCGGGTACAGCCGCACGGTGACTTCGGTGAAGATGCCCAGCGTCCCCTCGCTGCCCACCATGAGCCGCGTGAGGTCGTAGCCCGCGCTGCTCTTGCGCGCGTGCGTGCCGGTGCGGATCACCTCGCCGCTGGCGGTGACCACCTCCAGGGCAAGCACGTTCTCCCGCATGGTGCCGTAGCGCACCGCGTTGGTGCCCGAGGCGCGCGTGGCGGCCATCCCGCCGATGCTGGCGTCCGCCCCCGGGTCGATGGGGAAGAACAGGCCGGTGTCCTTCACCGCCTCGTTCAGGGCCTTGCGCGTGATGCCGGGCTGCACCGTGACCGTGAGGTCCTCGGCGTTCACCGAGAGCACGCGGTTCATGCGGCTCACGTCGATGCAGATGCCGCCCTGCACCGCCAGCACGTGCCCTTCCAGCGACGAGCCGACGCCCCAGGCGATGACCGGCACGGCGTGCATGCTGGCCAGGCGCACCGCGTCGGCCACGTCTTGCGTGCTTTCGGCGAAGACCACGGCCGCGGGCGGCGGCACGGTGGTGAAGGCGGATTCGTCGCGCCCGTGCTGCTCGCGCACCGCCATCGCGGTCGAGCACTGGGCGCCGAAGCGCTGAGCCAGGGCATCGATCAGTGCCTGCGGCACGGGGCGGGGGTCGATCTGCGGCAGCAGCGGGGCGAGGTCCGGCGCGTTCATGAAATCTCCTTGGGGAAGTGGTTTCATTCTAGGGAGGTGGGCCGTGGACGCACAATCACCCCATTGCAAACTCGGAGTCCTTCCCATGGGCAAACGCGTCACCGCCGTGGCCACCCGTACGGGTGACGATGGCACCACCGGTCTGGGCAACAACACCCGCGTCTCCAAGAACAGCGGGCGCCCGCACGCCATGGGCGATGTGGACGAGCTCAACAGCCACATCGGCCTGCTGCTGTGCGAGCCCATGCCCGAGGACGTGCGCCACCTGCTCACCGACATCCAGGACCAGCTCTTCAACCTCGGCGGCGAGCTGTCGATCCCCGGCTACGCGCTGCTCAAGGACGAGGCGCTGGCCCAGCTCGACGCGGCCCTGGCGCACTACAACAAGACGCTGCCGCGCCTGGAGGAATTCATCCTGCCCGCGGGCACGCGCGCGGCCTGCCTGGCGCATGTGGCGCGCACCGTGGCGCGCCGCGCCGAGCGCGCGGTGGTGGCGCTGCAGCAGAGCGAGGACATGCGCCCCGCGCCGCGCCAGTACCTGAACCGCCTCTCGGACCTGCTCTTCGTGCTCTCGCGCGTGCTCAACCGCATGAACGACGGCGCCGAGGTCTACTGGAAGAGCGAGAAGCTGGCGCGCTCGCACCAGGACGACGCTAGCTGAAACGATAGCTGGCAGCGCTTGCTGGGCAAGCGCTGGAGCCCGATTTCATCGTGGAGCGAGCACCGCCATGGTGATGCGAGAGATGCAGGTGGCCTCGCCCGCGTCGTTCGCCATCTCGATCTGCCAGACCTGGGTGGAGCGCCCGATGTGCACCGGCCGCGCCGTGCCCGTGACCCAGCCGCTGGTGGCCGAGCGCAGGTGGTTGGCGTTGATCTCCAGCCCCACCGCGCGGTGGCCTTCGGGGCTGGCGTAGTAGGCGCCGGTGGAGCCCAGCGTCTCGGCCAGCACCACGCTCACGCCGCCGTGCAGCAGGCCGAAGGGCTGGCGCGTGCGCTCGTCCACCGGCACGCGCGCGCGCAGGAAATCCTCGCCGATTTCGAGGAATTCGATCCCCAGGTGCGCAATGGCCGTGCCCCTGTGCGAGGCGCTGAGTTCTTCGAGCGAGAAAGGCTTCTTCCAGATCGACATGCTTGGGAATCGGTGTGCGGACAACCGGGCGATCTTAGACCCATGCGGCGTCCGCGAATGTCACCCGCGCGCTACTTGCCCGGCTTGAGCAGCGCATTGAGCAGGATGGCGCCGAAGGTCGCGGTGCCGATGCCGCCGAGCGCGAAGTCGCCGAACTTGAGCGTGAACTCGCCCGTGCCCAGCACCAGCGGGATGGCCGCGACGATGAGGTTGCGCGGCTGCGAGAAATCGACCTTGTTGTCCACCCAGATCTTGGCGCCGGTGATCGCGATCAGGCCGAAGACCACGATCGAGACCCCGCCCATCACCGGCAGCGGAATCGCCTGGATCAGCGCGCCGAACTTGGGGCTGAAGCCCAGCAGCAGCGCGATGAAGGCGGCGACGAGGAACACCGCGGTCGAGTAGATGCGCGTGGCCGCCATCACGCCGATGTTCTCGGCATAGGTCGTCACGCCGGTGCCGCCGCCCGCGCCGCTGACCATGGTGGCGAGGCCGTCGCCGATGAAGGCGCGGCCGAGGTAGGGGTCCAGGTCCTTGCCGGTCATCGCGGTCACGGCCTTCAGGTGGCCGAGGTTTTCCGCCACCAGGATGATGACCACCGGCACGATCAGCACCATCGCCGCGCCGCTGAACACCGGCGCGTGGAACTGCGGCATGCCCAGCCACGGCGCGGCCGCCACGCCCGAGAGGTCGAAGGGCTTGCCCAGGCCCATGCCGTTGGTCAGGATGGCGTAGAGCACGGTGGCGATCAACAGGCCCACGACGATCAGGAGGCGCTGCACCATGCCCCGGGTGAACACCGCCACGCCCGCCACGCACAGGAAGGTGAGCGCCTGCATCCAGCTGTCGAAGTTGTTGGCCGCCATGTTCTTGACCGGGATGCCCGCCAGGTTCAGCCCGATCACCGCCACCACCGCGCCGGTGACCACGGGCGGCATGAAGCGCTCGATCCAGCCGGTGCCGATGGCGTGCACGACGAGGCCGATCAGCACGTACACCGCGCCGCAGGCGATGATGCCGCCCAGCGCCACGCCGAGGTTGCCGTTGAGCCCCTTGCCCGCGTAGCCCGTGGCCGCGATCACCACGCCGATGAAGGCGAACGACGAGCCGAGGTAGCTCGGCACTCTTCCGCCGGTGACGAGGAAGAAGATCAGCGTGCCGATGCCGCTCATGAACACCGCCAGGTTGGGGTCGAACCCCATGAGGATGGGCGCGAGCACCGTGGAGCCGAACATGGCGATCACGTGCTGCAGGCCCATGAGGCCGGTTTCCTTCCACGGCAGGCGCTCGTCGGGGCCGATCACGCCGCCGCCCGCGAGCACCTGGGCCGGTACTTCTCTCCAGTTGAACAACCCCATTCTTGTCTCCTTCATTGTCAGGGTGGCGCGATGGTAGAGGTTTTGGCCGGATGATGGTGAAATATGGGTCAAATTGGCCTCTAGTCCTTGTACGGAAAGCGCCAGCAGCTACGATTTTCAAAGACCTTGAAAATCCGCCCGAATGCACACGCCCAGCGGCGCAAGGCGCTTTTTCAGCCGCAGCACCTCCTTGTCCCTGGACAGCAGCAGCGCGCGCCGCTGCACCGCCAGGTCGATGAACTTCTGGTCGTCAGCGTCGCGGCAGCGCCACGGCACCTCGGGCGCCGTCTCGACCCGGGTGGCGTGCGCGTCAAAGCGCGCCAGCACCTCATCCGCAGTGCGCTCGCGCTGCTGCAACCTGCTGGCGATCGCCGGGTAGCGCAGCACCCGCGCCAGCTCCTCGCGCATCGCCGTGGTCGTCAGCCAGAGCACGCCGGGCTCGCGCAGCCATGTGCGCAGGCAGGCCGCGCCCGGGTCTTCGAAGGCGAAGAGATCGAGCACGATGTTCGTGTCGAGCACCAGGTTCTCGGGTCTTGCGGTGGGGGTATGCATGAAACACAATGCTACATCGGTGCTTCTTCATCACCATGGCCGCTCATGAAATCACGCACTCTTCGCCTGATTGCCGCCTGTGCCCTGACCGCCCTCGTCGCCGGCTGCGGCGGTGGTGACGATGCGCCGCCCGACCCCCTGGCCAGCTACCGCGCGCAGGTGCTGGATTGGCAGGCCTGCGATCCCACCATTCTCGGCACCAGAACCCCGCCCGATGCCGCCAAGGTCTGGAAAGAACTGGGCGATCGCCTGCAATGCACCTGGATGCGTGCCCCCATGGACTGGAGCGCGCCGCAAAAGGGCGATGTCTCGGTGGCGCTGCTGCGGGTACGCAGCGCCGATGCGGCGCAGCGCCGCGGTTCGCTGCTGTTCAACCCCGGCGGCCCTGGCGAGGATGGTCTGAGCATGGCGTTCTTGCTGCGTGGAACGTTCGCGCAAAGCAACCCGGACAGCCCCGTGGGCGCGCGGCAATTGCGCCTGCTCGATGCCTACGACATGGTGGGCTTTTCGCCGCGCGGCCTGGGGGCCAGTACTCGCCTGCTGTGCGCCAGCAACGAGTTCGAGCGCATCCACAGCACGGCCTATGCCGATCTGAACGATGCCACGCTGGCCGACAACCGCTACAACGATGAACTGGTGGCCCGCGCCTGCGCGCGCAACCCGCTCACACCCTACATCAACACCGACGCCACGGCGCGCGACATGGACCTCATGCGCCATCTGTTGGGTGACGACAAGCTCAACTACCTGGGCTATTCCTACGGCACCTGGCTGGGTGCCTGGTATGCCAGCCTTTACCCCGACCGCGTTGGGCGCATGGTGCTGGACAGCTCCATGGATTTCGACAGCCGCATGGAGGATGCCAACGATGCCAGCGTGGTGGCGGTCGATCGCGTGTACAAGCAGGTTCTGCTGCCCTATGCGGCACGCCACGATGCGGTTTTCGGGCTGGGCACCGATCCTGACGCCATGGCCGCCGCCATGCTGCAATGGCCGGCGAAGCTGCAGACCGTGGCGAGCAGACGCTTGGAGACTCTGGCGTACTCCAGCGGAAACGCAGCCCAATCCCTGCATACCATGGCCGCGGTGCAAGGCATTGCTCAGGTCCTGGATGCGGCAGCGCCGACGGACGACGCCGCGGTACTGGAGCAGGCCGTACGCAACCATGTCTATGCCCCTGCAGACCTGGAACTCGACAAGGCGGTACGCGAACAGGCGCAGGCAGTGTTCGTGAGCTATGCGAAAACATGGCTGGAACCCAGAAAGGAGAGTTTCAATGACACCACTCCCTACTGGGCGGTGATGTGCAATGACGACGTCAGCATCGGCGACCGCGCCGCATGGGACCGCCAGACCTATGCCGTCGCCGGGAAATTCCCCTTGTTCTTCAGCCTGCGCATGTCCAACCCCTGCCTGGGCTGGGGCGGCCCCAGCGTGCAAAAACCGTCCGTCACCGCGATGCGGGGCGTGGACGTGCTGATGGTGCAATCGCAATACGACTTCGCCACGCCCGTCGAAGGGGCAGACCACTTCTTTGCCCAGGTGCCGGCGGCGCAGCGTGTGTACGTGCCCGGCGAATACAACCACGGCCTGTACCCCTACAGCGACCAGTGCCTCGATGGCGCGGTGACGGGCTATTTGCTGGGCGAGCCCTTGATGCAGCGCGAGCTGCAATGCCAGGCCCATCCGCTGGCCGAGGATGAAAAGAGCGGGCGGGACTTGCGCAAGTCCGGCGCCACCCCGGCATCCAACTACCTCGATCCGGAAAAGGCCGGGGAGTGGCTGGACTTCTACAAGGACAGCATCCGGTCCGCGCGCCTGCGTCGTTGACGGCCCGCGGTGGGCGTGAAACCACTTGCGAAGGCGCCACCCTGCCGCCTTGGCCGGGGGCGGATGGGGCGCGGTTCGTGCAAGGGCCGTGGCAGGCGAGCGTGTAGTCGCCTGCGTGTGCGGCTTCAGCGCACCGGCTGGTTGAAGTAACGCCCGGGCCAGGGCTCGTTTTCCAGCGTGTAGTGCCACCACTCTTCAGGCAGGTTGCGCCAGCCGTGGCTCTGCATGAACGCGCGCAGCCACAGGCGGTTGTGGCGCACGGGCGCGCTGGAGCCCGCGTATTCAGTGTGCGATTGCTCATCAAAGAGGTCGAACGGCGTGCCCATGTCCACCTCCTGCCCAGCTGCGAGCGGCCCTTGCAGCACGCGGGCGGCGCGCGCCGCGTCGTGCACGACGAGGGTCAGATCGGCGGTGCTGGCGCGGCTGTGGCCGGATTTTTCGGCAATGTAGCCGCGCGCAAACAGCTCCGCCTTGGGCACGCGCGGGTAGTACTCGGCCTTGGTGCGCTGGTCGGACAGGTCCGCGCCCCAGCGCACGAAATCGTCGACCGCCTGCTGCGGGCGGTAGCAGTCAAACACCTTGAGCCTGAGCCCGTGCGGCGCCAGGTCTTGCTGCACCCGGGCGAGCGCCTGCGCGGCCGGGCGGCTGAGCCAGCATTGCGGGGCCTCGTAGCCGGTGATCGGGCGGCCGACGAAGTTGTGCGGGCCGAAGTAGCGCATGTCCTGCACCACCGTCGGCGCCAGCGGGGCCAGCGCGACGAGGTCGTCGGCCGGTGCGGCATCCGCTGGCGAAATGGCCGGGGGCGCCGCGCAGGCGCTCAGCAGGCAGGCCAGCAGGGCTGTGGCGATGGATGAATGCAATGGGCGGCGCATCGATGGATCCGTTCCGATGAAATCCGAATTTGCGGGAGCGGTTTCACGCCCTCACGGCGCCGTATGCTCGCTGCCCGCCGGGCGCGGCGCGCGCGCTGCCGGCCACCATGTCAAAGCGCAGCAGCCGGCATTCGATCGGGCCGTTGAAGAGGGGCACGCGGCGCGTGGCCTTCAGGCGCATGCTGCCGGGCAGCTCGCGGTCGGGCGTGAGCAGCCAGGCCTGCCAGCCGGCGTAGTGGCGCTTCCAGTGCGCGGCGAGCTGGCGGAAGAACTCCCCGCTCTCGCCCGCGCCCGCGCTCGTCTGCGGGCTCTCGCGCCCCGGCCGCGCGCCGCGCGCGATGCGCTCGCGGCTGCTTTGCCCGGCGCTGCCGGCGGCGGCGATGCGCTCGCCATACGGCGGGTTGAGCAGCATCACGCCGGGCTGCTCGCACGGCGGCATGCGCTCCAGCGCGTCGCCGCCGCGCAGCTGCACCGCCGCTGCCACGCCGGCGCGCTCGGCGTTGCGCCGGGCGAAGTCCACCATGCGGTGCGAGATATCGCTGCCAAAAATGGGTGCAGGGCTTGTCCGTATGGCGCTAACAGCTTCTTTTTTGATAGCTTCCCAGGCCGCGCGGTCGTGCGGCAGGAGTTTCTCGAAGGCGAAGCGGCGCTTGAGGCCCGGCGCGATGCGGCAGGCGATCTGCGCCGCCTCGATCACCACGGTGCCGCTGCCGCAGCAGGGGTCGTACAGCGGCGTGCCGGCGTCGGGCGACCAGCCGCTGGCGGCGATCATCGCGGCGGCCAGGGTTTCCTTGAGCGGCGCGTCGCCCTTGTCCTCGCGCCAGCCGCGCTTGAACAGCGGCTCGCCCGAGGTGTCGATGGACAGCTCGGCGCGGTCCTGCGTCAGGTGCAGGTGGATGCGCGCGTCGGGCCAGTGCGTGTCCACGTCGGGGCGCTCGCCGCCCTGCGCGCGAAAGCGATCGGCCACCGCGTCCTTCACGCGCAGCGCGGCGAAGTTCAGGCTCTTGAGCGGGCTGCGCTGCGCGGTCGCCTCCACCTTGAAGGTCTGGCGCGCGCCAAACCACTGCTCCCAGCGCACGCCGGCGGCGAGCTGGTAGAGGTCGTCCTCGCCGCGGTAGGGCCCGTGCGCCAGCCGCACCAGCACGCGCTGCGCCAGGCGGCTGTGCAGGTTCAGCCGCAGCACCGCCGTCCACGGCGCGTCCAGCTGCACGCCCGCGCGGTGCGCCTGCACGGCAGTGCTGCCGGTGAGGGCGCGCACCTCGTCGGCGAGGAAGCCTTCGACGCCCGCGGCGCAGGGCAGGAACAGGGTCAGGGCGTTCATGGCGGGCCGATCCGGGTTCAGAGTTGTTTGCGCAGGGGCGCGGGGGCGATCTTGAGCTGTTCGCGGTACTTGGCGACGGTGCGCCGCGCGCAGGCGATGCCCTGGGCCTTGAGCAGGTCGGCGAGCTGGCCGTCCGACAGGGGCCGGGCCGGGTTCTCGGCCGCGATGAGCTGGCGCAGCAGCGCGCGCACCGCGGTGCTGGAGGCGCTGCCGCCGGTCTCGGTGCCCAGGCCCGAGCCGAAGAAGTGCTTGAGCTCGTAGGTGCCCTGGGGCGTGGCCATGTACTTGCCGCTGGTCACGCGCGAGATGGTCGATTCGTGCAGGCCCAGCTCCTCGGCGATCTCGCGCATCACCAGCGGGCGCATCGCCAGGTCGCCGTGCAGGAAGAAGGACTGCTGCTTGTCCACGATGGCGCGCGAGGTGCGCAGGATGGTGTCGAAGCGCTGCTCGATGTTGCGGATGAACCAGCGCGCCTCCTGCAGGCGGGCCTGCAGCGCCTGGTGGCCCTCGTCCTTGCGGTGCTGGCGCAGCGCCTGCGCGTAGGCGTCGTGCACGCGCAGCTGGGGCATCACGTCGGGGTTGAGCTGCACGTCCAGGCGCACCTCGCCCGCCTGCACGCGCTTGCGCACGATCACGTCGGGCGTGATCACGTTGCGGTCCACCTCGGCGAAGCGCCGGCCGGGCCGCGGCTCCAGCCGCGCGATCAGCGCCATCGCGGCGCGCGTGTCTTCCTCGCTGGCGCCGCAGGCCTGCGACAGGCGCCGCACGTCGCGGCGCGCGAGCCATTCCAGGGGCTGGCCGCAGATGGCCTTGGCGGCGCACAGCACGGGGCCGGGATGGGCGCGGGCGCGCTCCAGCGCCTGGATCTGCAGCCGCAGGCATTCGGCCAGGTCGCGCGCGCCGACCCCGGTGGGCTCCAGGCTCTGCAGCAGCCTGAGCGCCACCGCGAAGTGCGCGCTCATCTCCAGCAGGGCTTCGGTGTTGTCCGCGCCCACGAGCGCTTCGACGAGCGATTCGAGGGCGTCCTCCAGGTAGCCGTCGTCGCTCAGCGAGTCGATCAGGTAGGACAGCGCGGCGCGCTCCTCGCGCGACGGGCGCAGGGCGAGCGCCTGGCGGTGCAGGTGCGCGGCCAGGGTCTCGTGCGCGTACTCGTACTCGCCGGCGGCGCCCTCGTCGTCCTCGTGGCGCGGGGCGCGGATCGGCGCGTCGGCGCTCCAGGGGCTGTCGCTGCCGCTGGGGTCGACGTCGGCGTCGCCCTCCCAGTCGCTCGCGCCGTCGGATTCATTTTGCGCCGGCGCCCTGGCGGGGTCGGCGTCGAATGCTTCTGAAATGGGAGTGACCTGGGCGCGCTCCATCGGGTGCTCGGGCGCGGGCGCCGGGGCGGGCTCGGCCGCCGCGTCATCGCCCGCGCGCTCCAGGAAGGGGTTGTCCACCAGCATGGCGTCCACCTCCTGCGCCAGCTCCAGCGTGGACAGCTGCAGCAGGCGGATCGACTGCTGCAGCTGCGGCGTGAGCGCGAGGTGCTGGGAGACGCCCAGCGAGAGCCCCACCTTGGCCATCGCGCTACATCCGGAAGTGCTCGCCCAGGTACACGCGGCGCACCTCGGCGTTGTCCACGATCTCCGAGGGCGTGCCGCGCGCGAGCACCCGTCCTTCGCTGATGATGTAGGCGTGGTCGCAGATGCCCAGCGTCTCGCGCACGTTGTGGTCGGTGATGAGCACGCCGATGCCGCGCTCCTTGAGGAAGCCGATGATGCGCTGGATCTCGATCACCGCGATCGGGTCGATCCCGGCGAACGGCTCGTCGAGCAGGATGAAGCGCGGCTGCGTGGCCAGCGCCCGCGCGATCTCCACGCGCCGGCGCTCGCCGCCCGAGAGCGCCAGCGCGCGCGTGTCGCGCAGGTGCTCCACGTGCAGGTCCTGCAGGAGCTGGGTCAGGCGCCGCTCGATCTCGGCGGACGCGAGCGGCTTGCCGTCGTCGTCGCGCTGCAGTTCGAGCACCGCGCGCACGTTCTCCTGCACGTCGAGCTTGCGGAAGATCGATGCCTCCTGCGGCAGGTAGGACAGCCCGAGGTGCGAGCGCCGGTGGATCGGCATGTGCGTGACGTCGTGCCCATCGATGGCGATGGCGCCGCCGTCGCAGCGCACCAGCCCCACGATCATGTAGAACGACGTGGTCTTGCCCGCGCCGTTGGGCCCGAGCAGCCCGACCACCTCGCCCTTGGGCACGTGCAGCGAGACGTCGTGCACCACGGTGCGCCCGCCGTAGCTCTTCTTCAGGTGCCGCACCTCCAGCAGGCTCGCGCCCGCCGCCGTGGGGGTTGCTGGCGTCGTCATCGGGCTCACTCGGCCGCGGGCGCGAGTGCCGGGCTGGCGCGCAGGGCGGGAGCGGCGTCCGCCGGGGCCGGCGCCGCGGGTTTCTCCTTGGGCGAGAGCGTGGCGCGCACCCGTCCGTCGCCGGCCTGGCCGGGCTGGCGTGCCGAGCCATCGACGGTGAAGATGTCGGTGGTGTTGTTGTAGGTGATCAGGGCGCCGCTCACGTCGTCGCTGAGCGCGCCCGCGCGCAGGCGGCGCAGCTCGGCGCGGCGCTTGAGCCGGACCGTGTCGGTGCGCCCGTCCCAGTCGATTTCCTCGGCATCGCCCTCGATGTATTCCGTCGGCGCTTCCCTGGGGGTGTCGCGCTTCTGGCGGAAGAACGCGCGCTGGCCCGGGGCCGCCGTCACCACGCCGCTCTGGTAGCCCTGCGGGTCCTGGTGGACCTCCACCTTGGCGCCGCGCAGCACGATGGTGCCCTTGGTGATGACCACGTTGCCGGTGAACACGCTGGTCTGCGTGGCCTCGTCGTGCAGCAGGTTGTCGGCCTCGATGTGCATCGGCTGCTCGCGGTCCGCCCGCTCCGCATGCGCGCTCCAGCCCATGGCGAGCAGCAGCACGCCGGCAAGCAGCAGGGCGGGAGGATGTTTCATGGGGCAGCGCGAGGCACGGTTCTTGCAAATGATTGTAGCGGCCGCTTCGGATGGAAAACGGGCCGCCCCCGCACCGCGCGTGGCATGAAAAAGCGCGTCGGTGACGCGCTGGCGGGTGCGGGTGGGCGGCGGCTCAGGCCTTGCGCTGCAGCTGCACCAGGTGATCGACGACCTTCAGCACCGCATCCATCGTGCCGGTGAGCGTGCCGTCGGTGTAGTAGCGGCCGGCCACGCCCATCGAGGGCACGCCCTCGACGTTGTAGGCGCCCTGCAGCTGCGTCGCCTTGCGCACGTCGTTGGCCACGGTGAATGAGCCGTAGGCCTCCTTGAACTTGGCCGCGTCCAGCCCCTGCTTGGCCACCCAGTCGAAGATCAGGTCGTCCTTGTTCAGCGGCAGATGCTCGACGTGGATCGCGCGGAACACCTTGGCGTGCATCTCGGCCACCTTGTCCATGCTCTCCAGCGCGTAGTAGAGCTTTTGCTGGGGCACGAAGCTGGCGTTGAAGGCCACGGGCACGCGGCGGAAGAACACGTCCTTGGGCAGGGTCTTGACCCAGGCCGAGAGCGTGGGCTCGAAGGCGTTGCAGTGCGGGCAGCTGTACCAGAAGAACTCCACCACCTCGACCTGGCCCTTCGGTGCCTCGGTCAGCGCGGGCTTCTTGAGTTCCAGATAGTCGATGCCCTCCTGGAACTTGCCGTCCTTGGCGCGCGCGGCCAGGGGCAGGCCGGCGGCGGTGGCGGCCAGCGCCGTGCTGGCCGAAAGGGAAAATTCGCGACGATTCATGCGTGAGGGCTCCGAGAGGGCAATGAATGGGTGTGAGGATGCCTGGCCGGCAAAGGTTCAATGGACAACATCAGCGGCCGGCGCTCGTGGCGGCGCCGCTGCCCACGCGCACCAGGATGGAGGCGATGCCCGCGCCGTCGAGCTTGCCCTTGAGCTGCTCGGCATCGTCGCGGCGCGCGAACGGGCCGATGCGCACGCGGTAGACCGAGCGGCCGTTCTGCTGCCCCTCGCTCACGCGCGCGTCCCAGCCCAGCATGGCGAGCTGGGCGCGCTGCGCGTCGGCTTCGTCCGGGGCGCGAAAGGCCCCGGCCTGGATGAAGTAGCTGTAGGCGCTGCCCGCCGCTGCGGAGGGCGGGGCGCCGGCGACGGAGGGCGTGGCGGCCGCCGTCGTCGTGGCGGCCCCTTGCGACTTGGCGCGCGCCAGGTCGCCCAGCGGGTCGCCGCTGGCCGCGGCCGGGGTGCCGGCGGCGGGCGTGGCGGCGCCGGGCTGTCCGGTCACGGCGGGCGTCGGGAGGGCGTCGGCGGCGCCGGCCGTCGCCGGCTTGCTGCCCGAACCGGCCGCGCCGTTGCCGACCAGGCCGGCGTTCGGGTTCCAGTTCTTGTTGCGCGCGGCCTCCTTGGCGTCCTGGTCGGCGAGACGCGAGCCGCTGGTCAGGAAGGGCACCGGCACCTTGTTGACGTAGGCGGCCACCACGAGCGCGATGGCCAGCCCGACCACCACGCCCAGGATCAAGCCCGCGAACGTGCCTCCTCGTTGCTTTGTTGCTGTCATGTTCACATTCGTTGTGGCGCCGAAACGCCGAGCAGGGCCAAGCCGTTTTCCAGCACCTGGCGCGTGGCCGCCACGAGCGCCAGCCGCGCGAGCCGGATGGGTTCCTCGTCCACCAGGATGCGCTCGGCATCGTAGTAGCTATGGTAGCTGGCGGCGAGCTCGCGCAGGTAGAAGCTGACATCGTGCGGCGCGTTGCCCGCGGCGGCGGCGGCGAGCATGTCCGGGTACTTGGCCAGCTGCAGCATCAGCGCCTGCGCGGCCGCGCTGGTGAGCGGCGAGAGGTCGGCGCCGGCGAGCGCCGCCGCGTCCCAGTCGTCGCGCCAGCCGCGCAGCACCGAGCAGATGCGCGCGTGCGCGTACTGCACGTAGTAGACCGGGTTGTCGTTGTTCTGCGCGATCGCCAGGTCCACGTCGAAGGTGTATTCGGTGTCGGGCTTGCGGCTGAGCAGGAAGAAGCGCACCGCGTCCTTGCTGGTCCACTCGATCAGGTCGCGCAGCGTCACGTAGCTGCCCGCGCGCTTGCTGATCTTGACCTCCTCGCCGCCGCGCACCACGCGCACCATGGTGTGCAGCACGTAGTCGGGGTAGCCCTGGGGAATGCCCACGCCGGCCGCCTGCAGCCCGGCGCGCACGCGCGCGATGGTGCCGTGGTGGTCGGTGCCCTGGATGTTCACCGCCCGGGTGTAGCCGCGCTGCCATTTCTGGATGTGGTAGGCGACGTCGGGCACGAAGTAGGTGTAGTGGCCGTCGCCCTTCCTCATCACGCGGTCCTTGTCGTCGCCGTAGTCGGTGCTCCTGAGCCAGAGCGCACCGTCCTTCTCGTAGGTCCTGCCGTTGGCGACGAGGCGCTGCACCGTGGCCTCGACGTGGCCGTTGGCGTACAGGCTCGATTCGAGGTAGTACTCGTCGAACTTGAGCTGGAAGGCCTGCAGGTCCTTGTCCTGCTCGTTGCGCAGGTAGGCCACGGCGAACTGGCGCACGTTGTCGTAGTCGCTCACGTCGCCGCTGGCGGTGAATTCGCGGTCGTCGGCCTTGACCGTGGCCTTCGCCAGGAATGCGTCGGCGATGTCCTGGATGTAGTCGCCGTTGTAGGCGGCCTCGGGCCAGCCGGGGTCGCCGGGCTTGAGCCCTTGCGCGCGCAGCTGCGTGCTCTGGGTCAGCGTGTCGATTTGCACGCCCGCGTCGTTGTAGTAGAACTCGCGGTGCACCTGCCAGCCCTGCGTGGCGTAGAGGTTGCAGATCGCGTCGCCCAGCGCCGCCTGGCGCCCGTGGCCCACGTGCAGCGGCCCGGTGGGGTTGGCCGAGACGAACTCGACCAGGATTTTTTCGCCGCGCGGCGGCTGCCAGCCGAAACGCTCCTTCGCGGCGAGCACCTCGCGCACCACCTGCTGCCGGGCAGAGGGCTTGAGGCGCAGGTTCAGGAAACCCGGCCCCGCGATGTCGATCGCATCGACCCACTGCCGGTAGGCGTTGGTGGCGAGCAACGCAGCTTGCAATTGTTCACCAAGCTGACGCGGAGGGGTCTTGAGGGCCTTGGCCAGCTGCATCGCCGCGGTGCAGGCCCAGTCGCCGTGCGCGGCCACCTTGGGCGATTCGAATGCCGCGCGTGCGCCCGCGCCGGGGGAGAGTTTCTCCAGTTCCGCGGCCAGCGCCGCGAGCAGTTCTTGTTTGACGCTGAGCATAGGGGGATTTTACGGGTCACTCCCTACGCCCACCGTGCCTGGGCGGCGTTATGCTGCGTCGCCCGCTGCTCGGGTAGCGGCGGACATCACTCAACTACGCAGGAGATCTGCATGAAACCATGGCTCCCCCTGCTGGCTGCGGCCAGCTTCGCGCTTTCGTTCTCGGCTTTCGGCGCCGACGCGCCCGCCAAACCGGCCAAGGCGCCCACTGCCCAGCAGCAGAAGATGACCACCTGCAACGCCGAAGCCAAGACCAAGGCCTTGAAGGGCGATGAGCGCAAGGCCTTCATGAAGGAATGCCTGAGCGCCAAGAAGGCGGCGGACGCGACGCAGCAGGAAAAGATGAAGACCTGCAACGCCGACGCCAAGACCAAGGCGCTCAAGGGCGACAAGCGCAAGGCCTTCATGAAGGAATGCCTGAGCGGCAAGGCCGGTTGACCGGCCCCCGGCCCTACCGAACCCCCGCCGGTTCCTCGGAACCCCGGGGGTTTCTTGTTTTCATCGGGTGAACACGCCGCGCGCGAGGAACACCGCCAGCAGCACCACCACCGCCATGAGGTGCGCGGCCCACATGACGAGCAGGCGGGTGCGCTTCATCTCCTGCACGCTGGGCAGCGTGCCGTCGAGATCGAGCTGGCGCCGCCAGGCGCGGTAGCGGCCGGAGGCCTTGATCAGCAGCAGCGTCATCGCCACCAGCAGCGCGATCTTGGTGTGCAGCAGGGGCTGCGACCAGTACCAGCCCGTGCCCTTCACGCCCCAGATCGTGCGCGCCAGGCCGGTGGCGAGCATGATCGCGGCCGAGATTAGGCTGAGGGCGTTGACGCGCACCAGGCGGCGCACGACCTCCGGATTCATCCAGTCGGCGCGGCACAGCGCCGTCTCGCTGGTCATGAAGGTGGCCAGCATCAGGAAGGCCATGATGTGGGCCCAGGCCAGCAGGCTTTCGAGGATCACGGGAGGGCATCCTTGGTGAGGGGAAGGGAGGAAGTATTGCCCGGGGGCAAAGTCCCCCTTGACCAGAAGGTCGGCTGCGCATAGTGCGCGCGCAGGAAATCCATCCACATCCGTACGCGCAGCGGCAGGTGCTTGCGCTGGGGCAGCAGCAGGAAGATCCCGTTGGGCGGCGCGGCATAGTCTTCGAGCACGGCCACGAGGCGGCCCGCGGCGACTTCGGCCTCCACCTCCCAAGTGGAGCGCCAGGCGATGCCATGGCCCGCGAGGCACCAGTCGTGCAGCACCTGCCCGTCGGAGCAGTCCAGCGGCCCGCCGGGCTTGATGTGCACCACCTCGGCGGCGGCGCCCTGGGCCTGCGGGATGCAGAAGGCCCAGCCGCGCGTTTGCGAGGCGTCGCTGGAGAGCGTCAGGCACTCGTGCTGCGCCAGCTCCGAGGGGTGCTGCGGCGTGCCGCGGCGCGCCAGGTAATCGGGCGTGGCGACGCACAGGCGCCGGTTGCTCGCCAGGCGCATGCTCACCAGGGAGGAATCGGGCAGGTCGCCCACGCGCACGCCGCAGTCGTAGCCCTCGGCGGCCAGGTCAATCACGCGGTCCGACAGGTTGAGCGAGATCGTCACCTCCGGGTGCAGCGCGTGAAACAGCGGCACCAGCGGCGCGACCTTGCGGCGCCCGAACCCCGCGGGCGCCGTGATGCGCAGGTGCCCGGTGGCGCGCACCCCGCCGGCGGAGACGCTGGCTTCGGCGTTCGCCGCGTCGGTGAGCACGCGCTGGCAGTCTTCCAGGAAGGCGCTGCCCTCGTGCGTGAGCGTGATGCGCCGCGTGGTGCGCACCAGCAGCTTGACGCCCAGGTGCTCTTCGAGCGCATCGAGCCGCCGCCCCATGATGGCGGGCGCCACCCCCTCGGCGCGCGCCGCGGCCGTGAGGCTGCCGCGCGTGGCCACGGAGACGAACGAGGTGTAGGCCTTGAATTTATCCATCAAAAGCGGCTGCAAGCCTTGTATGTCAAGCGTGAGCAGCTATCAATTCATTTGCTTTGGATGCGCTCGGCTGCCTCATCTTTGCAAAATTGTCACAAGTAATCGCTGTTTTCACGTATTTATGTCGAAGTTTATTTGCAATAAAGTCTATATCACGATCCGCATGACGGGTCTTTCGCTGTTTTGATTTCGCAAGAGGTGGCCCATGACCCCACGTACCCGCATCCACGGCCTGCAGGTGGCCGACGAGTTGTACCAATTCATCAACGCCGAGGTCCTGCCCGGCACCGGCGTGACGCAGGAGGCGTTCTGGCAAGGGTTCGATGCCCTCGTGGCCGACCTCGCGCCCAAGAACGCCGCGCTGCTGGCCGAGCGCGAGCGCCTGCAAAGCGCCATCGACACCTGGCACAAGGCCAACCCCGGCCCGATCAAGGACATGGCCGGCTACCGCAAGTTCCTCGAAACCATAGGCTACCTGGTGCCGCCGCCGCAGGGCGTGCAGGCGACGACGCAGCACGTCGATGCCGAGCTGGCCATCCAGGCCGGCCCGCAGCTCGTGGTGCCCATCCTCAACGCCCGCTACGCGCTCAACGCCGCCAACGCGCGCTGGGGCTCGCTGTATGACGCGCTCTACGGCACCGACGTGATCGGCGAAGAGGGCGGCGCCGAGAAGGGCAAGGGCTACAACCCGGTGCGCGGCGCCAAGGTGATCGCCTACGCGCGCGATTTCCTCGACCACGCGGCACCGCTCGCCGCCGGCTCGCACGCAGACGCCACCGGCTACGCGGTGGCGGGCGGGCGGCTCGCCGTCACGCTCAAAAACGGCACCCAGACCGGCCTGAAGAACCCGGCGCAGTTCGCCGGCCACCAGGGCGATGCCGCCAGCCCCTCGGGCGTGCTGCTGGTGAACCACGGCATCCATCTGGACATCCGCATCGACCGCGCCACGCCCATCGGCCGGGGCGACGCGGCGGGCGTGTCCGACGTGGTGGTCGAAGCCGCGCTCTCGACCATCCTCGACCTGGAAGACTCGATCGCCGCGGTCGATGCCGAGGACAAGGTGCTCGGCTACCGCAACTGGCTCGGCATCCTGCGCGGCACGCTGACCGAGACCTTCGAGAAGGGCGGCAGGCAGCTCACGCGCGGGCTCAACCCCGACCGCCGCTACACCGGCGCCGACGGCCGGGAGGTGGTGCTGCCCGGGCGCTCGCTGCTGTTCGTGCGCAACGTCGGCCACCTGATGACCAACCCGGCCATCCTCTGGGGCGCCGAGGGCCGCGAGATCCCCGAGGGCATCCTGGACGCGATGGTCACCACCGCGATCGCCATCCACGACCTCAAGGGCCTGGCCGGCGCCAACGGCATCCGCAACTCGCGCACCGGCAGCGTCTACATCGTCAAGCCCAAGATGCACGGCCCGGCCGAGGTGGCGTTCGCCAGCGAGGTCTTCGCCCGCGTCGAGCAGGTGCTGGGCCTGCCCGAGAGCACCGTCAAGCTCGGCATCATGGACGAGGAGCGGCGCACCTCGGTCAACCTCAAGGCCTGCATCGCCGCCGCGCCCAGCCGCATCGCCTTCATCAACACGGGGTTCCTGGACCGCACCGGCGACGAGATGCACACCTCGATGCACGCCGGCCCGATGATCCGCAAGGGCGACATGAAGACCAGCGCCTGGATCCAGGCCTACGAGAAGAGCAACGTGCTCGTCGGCCTCTCCATGGGCCTGCGGGGCAAGGCGCAGATCGGCAAGGGCATGTGGGCCATGCCCGACCTGATGAAGGCCATGATCGAGCAGAAGATCGCCCACCCCAAGGCCGGCGCCAACACCGCCTGGGTGCCCAGCCCCACCGCCGCCACGCTGCACGCGCTGCACTACCACCAGGTCGACGTCGCCGCGATCCAGCGGGAGCTGGAAAAGACCTCGCTTGAGGCCGAGCGCGACAACCTGCTCACCGGCCTGCTCACCGTGCCCGTCACCGCCCAGCCGAACTGGAGCGACGTGGAAAAGCAGCAGGAGCTGGACAACAACATCCAGGGCATCCTGGGCTACGTGGTGCGCTGGGTGGACCAGGGCGTGGGCTGCTCCAAGGTGCCCGACATCAACGACATCGGCCTGATGGAAGACCGCGCCACGCTGCGCATCTCCAGCCAGCACGTGGCCAACTGGCTGCTGCACGGCGTCGTGAGCGAAGGCCAGGTGCGCGCCACCTTCGCCCGCATGTCGGCCAAGGTGGACCAGCAAAACGCCGGCGACCCGCTCTACCAGAAGATGCACGACCGCTATGACCAGTCCATCGCCTTCCAGGCGGCGTGCGACCTGGTGTTCAAGGGCCTGACCCAGCCCAGCGGCTACACCGAGCCGCTCCTGCATGCGGCGCGGCAGAAGGTCAAGGCGGCGGCCAGGAAGTAAGCAGGCTATCGAAAAAATAGCTTCCAGCGCTTGTCACACGGGCGTTGGAGGCCTTTTTGTTCGATATATCCGTTTGTGGCGGATGCCGGCTCACCGCCCGCGCAGCCTGCGCACGAGGGCTACGCCGGCCAGCACCCCCGTGCCGATCACCATGCCCGCCAGGACGTTGAGCACGCCGGTGGCCAGCAGCCGCCACAGGCCCCCGAGCAGGCCCTGCGCCACCGCCGCGCTGGCGGTTTCCACGGCGTGGTGCAGCGGGGCCAGCCCGTGCGCCACGATGCCGCCGCCCACCAGGAACATCGCCAGCATGCCGGCCGCGGAGAGGAATTTCATCAGCCGCGGCGCCAGCGCCAGCAGGCCGCGGCCCAGGGCCTGCGCCGCGCCATGGGCCTGGCCGGCCAGCCACAGGCCCAGGTCGTCGATCTTGACGATGGCGCCCACCAGGCCGTAGACGCCCGCCGTCATCAGGACCGCGATGCCGATCAGCGCCACCACCTGCTGGGCAAACGGCGCGGCCGCGACCGTGCCCAGCGCGATCACGATGATCTCGGCCGACAGGATGAAGTCGGTGCGGATCGCGCCGCGGACCCGGGTCTGCTCGAAGGCCGCCAGATCCGGCATCGCCCCGGCGGGTTCGGCCTCGTGCGCCCGCGGCTCGTGCGCCGTGGCGTGCAGCCATGGGCCCGCCAGCTTTTCCACGCCTTCGAAACACAGAAAGGCGCCGCCCGCCATCAAGAGCGGCGTGATCAGCCACGGCAGCCAGGCGCTGATCGCCAGCGCCGCGGGCAGCAGGATGGCCTTGTTCACCAGCGAGCCCTTGGCCACGGCCCAGACGATGGGGATTTCGCGCTCGGCGCGCACGCCGCCGACCTGCTGCGCGCTGAGCGCCAGATCGTCGCCCAGCACGCCGGCCGTCTTCTGCGTGGCGACCTTGGTGAGCACGGCCACGTCATCGGTCATGACGGCGCTCTTTTTGGCCGCCACCTGCGTCATCAAGGCGATATCGTCCAGCAGGGTGGCGATGTCGTCGAGCAGGGTCAGCAGGCTGGCGGCGGCCATGAAGAGCTCAAGAACAGGCGCTCAGAACAGCTCGATGTCGCCGTGCGTCACCTTGTTCTGCAGCGCGCCGCTCTTGACGAGGTCGTCGTAGTAGCGCACCTGGTTGCGCCCGTTTTCCTTGGCGTAGTACAGCGCCTGGTCGGCGCAGCCGATGACTTCCACGGGCGTGTCCGCGATGGCGGCGGCGAAACCGATGCTGATCGTGATGTGGCCGATCTGCGGAAATTCGTAGGCTTCGATGGCGACGCGCAGGCGCTCCAGCGCCCCGCGCGCGTTCTCCAGGCTGACCGAGCGCAGCAGCACCACAAACTCCTCGCCGCCGAAGCGGAAGATCCGGTCCTGGCTGCGAAACTGCGCGCGCAGGCGGTTGGCCAGCAGGATCAGGACCTCGTCGCCGTACAGGTGGCCGTAGCGGTCGTTCACCAGCTTGAAGTGGTCGATGTCCAGCACCGCCAGCCACTGGCCCTGCTCGTCGCTCGCGCCGCCGCCGAACTCCGTGTAGCGCGCAAACTGCTCGTCAAAGGTCTTGCGGTTGAGCAAGCCGGTGAGCGCATCGCGCTCGCTGTAGTCGAGCAGGCTCTGGTAGTTCTGGTAGACCAGAAAGACGCCGGTGATCACCTCGCGCTGGTGCTGCGTGATCGGCCGCGAGCGCGTGACTTCCAGGCAGGTGCTGGCATGGTCGCCCAGCCACACCGGCAGCCACAGCACGTAGTGCCCGCGGCAGTTCTGCTGCGCGCTCTCGCCGTGTTCATGGATGCAGCGCGCAAGCTCGGGCATGGCGTCGAGGGGGCAGGCATTGGGGTCCTGCAGCGCCTCGTGCGAGCTGCAGACCACGCTGCCGTCCTCGCTCCAGCAGCGCGGGCGCACGCGGATCTCGTCGGCGAAGGTGAACAGCTCCAGCGAGCGCACCTGCAGCATGCTGTCCAGCGAGAGGATGGTCGAGAGCACGGACACTTCCAGCCGCAGGTGATCGCGGTGGGTCGTCATCTCGGCCAGGTTTTGCAGTAGAGGTTGCATCGATCCCGCTTCTCCTTGATGCGGCGTCCATCGTCCGGCGCCTCATCCCGAACGCCTCGTGCTGGCGCCCGCCATGTGGCGGTTGGGCACGCTATTGTGCCGCAAGGCCCCAGCCTGACTTCTCCGCGTGCTCTTTGGAAGTGGAATCAGCGGTCCGCCCAGACCCAGTCGACCAGGGCATCGAGCGCCGGCCGCGCCGCCATCGCATTGGGATGGTTGATCAGCGCCACGAGCACGTAGCGCCGCCCGCTCGCGCCCTGCACGTAGCCGGCGATGGCCGCCACGTCGCGCAGCGTGCCGGTCTTCAGGTGCGTCGCCCCGCGGGCCGGGCCCTGGCGCCGCTTGAGCGTGCCGTCCACGCCGGTGATGGGCAGCGAGGCGAGCAGCTCCGGCATCACGGGTGAGGCCCAGGCCTGGCGCAGCAGCCGGGCCAGCGCCTGCGCGCCGATGCGCCCTTCGCGGCTCAGGCCGGCGCCGTTGTCCACAATGAGCTCCTCGGGCGTGCCGCCATGCGCGCGCCACCACTCGCCCAGCGCGGCGTGCGCGCTCTCCAGCGTCGCGGCGCCGCCGCCGGGCGGCTCGCCCAGCGTGAGCAGCACCTGCTGCGCCATCACGTTGTTGCTGAACTTGTTGATGTCGCGGATCACCTCGGCGAGCGTAGGCGAGGTGCTGACGAAGGCTGGCTCCAGCGCGTCGGGCACCTGCCCTTCGCGCACCCGGCCCGTGAGCGTGCCGCCGAGCTGCTGCCACATGCCCTGCACCGCGCGTGCCGCGAAGCCCTGGGGGTCGGCGGGCGCGGCCGACCACCGGCGCTCGCCACAGGCGGCCGGGTAGGGGCCGGCGAGCGCGATGCGCCCGGGCTGCGCGAAATCGGCCTGCAGGCCGGCCCGCCAGTCGCCGCAGGCCGTGCCCTCGGGCGCCAGCGGCACGGTGGCCGGGACGCGCATGCCCGCCAGCGGGGGCTCGAAGGCGATGTGCGCCACGCCCGCGCCGGGGTCGGGCACGAAATCGAGCGTGAGCGCGTTGAAGTTCACCAGCAGCGCATCGGGCGCGACGTTGTAGGGCCGCCAGGGCTCGCCGTCGAAATCGCCGGGATCGCGCGGCGCGACGGCGAAGGCGCTGCGGTCGAGCACGATGTCGCCATCGATGTGCGCCACGCCCTGCCCCTGCAGGCGCCGCAGCATCAGCCACAGGCGCTCGGCCACGAGCTTGGGGTCGCCCTGGCCCCGGATGTAGACGTTGCCCTTGAGCGTGCCGTCGCGCACCGCGCCCTGCACGTAGACCGGCGTCTTCCAGGTGAAGGCCGGGCCCAGCAGCTCCAGTGCCGCGTAGGTGGTCACGAGCTTCATCACCGAGGCCGGGTTGCGCGCCGCCTCGCCGTGCCACGCCAGGCGCGCGCTGCCGCCCTCCACGGGCAGCACGATGGCGGACAGGGCGTCCGGCGGCACCTTGGCGTGCTGCAGCGCCGCCGCGACGGGGCCGGGCAAGGTGCTGCCCCCGGCTTTCGGGGCGGGCGCGGCCTGGCCGGCGCGGCCGGCGAGCAAGGCGCACAGGAGCAGGCTGGCGACCGGGATGAATCGAAGAAGTGGCATGGGCGCGAGTCTAAGACGGGATAATTCCCCGGATATGCACCTGCTTGCCTTCGACACCAGTACCGAGCACCTGTCCATCGCCGTGCAGGCGGGCGGGCGCGTGCTCGGGCACGACGGGGCGGGCGGGGCGCAGGCCTCGCACACCCTGATCCCCGCAATCGAGGCGCTCCTGGCGCAGGCGGGCACCGCGCTCGACCGGCTCGACGCCATCGTGTTCGGCCAGGGCCCGGGCTCGTTCACCGGCCTGCGGACCGCGTGCGCGGTGGCGCAAGGCCTGGCCTTCGGCGCGCGCGCCGGCGCCGGCGTGCCGGTGCTGCCCGTGCCCACCCTGATGGCGGTGGCCGAGGACGCGCGGCAGACGAGCGGCTGCACGCAGGTGCTGGCGGCGCTGGATGCGCGCATGGGCGAGGTGTACGCCGCCCGCTTCGCCTGGGAGGACGGCCCGCATGCGTGGCGCATGGACGGCCCGATGCAGCTGCTGGCGCCCGAGGCCGTGGCGGTGCCCCCAGGCTGGACGCTGGCCGGCAACGCGGTGCCGGCCTACGGGGAGCGCCTGGCGCCCGCGGCCGCCCGCGTGGCGGCGCTGCCCACGGCGGCGGCCCTGCTGCGCCTGGCGCCGGCGCTGCTCGCCCGCGGCGCCGCCGTGGATGCGGAGCACGCCCTGCCCCTGTACGTGCGCGACAAGGTGGCCCAGACCACCGCGGAACGCGCGGCCGCGCGCGAAGGGCGGGCCGCATGAGCGCGGTCATGGCGGCCCAGGCGGCCTTCGTCCCGCTGACGCTGGCGCATCTGGATGCGCTGATGGCGATCGAGCGACAGGCCTACGCGCAGCCCTGGAGCCGCGGCAATTTCCTCGATTCGATCAACGTCGGCTACGAGTGCCAGGCCCTGATGGCGGGCGAGGAGATGCTCGGCTACTTCGTGGTCATGATGGGCGTGGAGGAAGCGCACCTGCTCAACATCACCGTGGCGCCCGCGCACCAGCGGCGCGGCTGGGCGCGGGTGATGCTCGACGCCCTGGCCCTGTGGGCGCGCGGCCGGGGCGCGCGCACGCTCTGGCTGGAAGTGCGCGTGAGCAATGAACGCGCCCGCGCGGTCTACGCCGCCCGCGGGTTTCACAGCGTCGGCGTGCGGCGCAACTATTACCCGGCGGCGCAGGGGCGGCGCGAAGATGCGGTGGTGATGTGCCTGCCTCTGTGACGCTCGACAGCCGCCAGCGCGCGATGCTCGCCGAAATGGGCGTGCGGGTGTGGGCGCCGGACGCGGCCCCGCCAGCGGCGCCTGCCGCGGCTCCTGCGGCTGCGCCCCTGCCCGCGCCGGCCCAGGCGCCGACGCCCGCGCCGCGCAC
>OFJB01000159.1_pt1 | contig 38366 bp, 32 predicted proteins | sample 1775081 | NCBI WGS metagenome assembly OFJB01 (sample SAMN08195771, study PRJEB24354) | sludge metagenome | isolation source: initial sludge from phenol fed wastewater aerobic bioreactor | place: India: Nagpur | collected 2016-06-05
CCGGCGGGCATGCGGTAGATCTGCGGCGCGCCGCCGCGGTCGCTGACGAAGTACAGGGTCTTGCCGTCGGGCGAGAACGCGGGCTCGGTGTCGATGCTTTGCGAGGACGTCAGGCGCCGCGGCTCGCCGCCGCCGGCGCCGATCTGGAACAGCTGCGAGCCGCCGTCGCGCGACAGCGTGACCACCAGCGAGCGCCCGTCCGGCGCCCAGGCGGGCGCGCTGTTGGAGCCCTTGAAGTTGGCCAGCAGGCGCCGCCGGCCGGTGGCCACGTCGTGCACGTAGATCACCGGCTTGCGCGCTTCGAACGACACGTAGGCCAGCTGGCGCCCGTCGGGCGACCAGGCTGGCGAGATGATGGATTCGGGGCTGGACAGCGCCGGCTGCGCGTTTTCGCCGTCGGCGTCAGCCACCCACAGGGTGTAGCGCTTGCCGTTTTGCGTGACGTAGGCGATGCGGGTGGAAAACACGCCCTTCTCGCCCGTCAGCTTCTCGTAGATGTAGTCGGCGCTCTTGTGCGCGGCCAGGCGCAGGTCGGCTTGCGGCACGACGTAGCCCTGCCCGCCCAGGTCGGCGTCGCGCACCACGTCCCACAGGCGAAAGCGCACGTCCCAGCGGCCATCGGGCAGGCGCGTCACGCTGCCGCCGGCCAGCGCGTCGGCGCTGCGCTGGCGCCAGCTCGCCATGTCGGGGCGGGTGGTTTCGTCCATGCTCGCGCCGGCGGCGTCCACGCCCCGAAACTGCCCGCTGCGCTCCAGGTCGGCGCGCACGATAGCGCTGATGGCCTGGGGCGAGCCGGCTTCACCGCGAAACGGCACCAGCGCGATGGGCATCTGCGTCAGGCCGACGCCCGAGACCTCGACCCGGAACTGGGCCAGTGCCGGCAGGGCCGGTACCGCGAGCAAGGTTGCCAACAGGCTGCGCCGGCGACTGTCCAGCGCCGGGCGAAAAAAGTGTGTGAGGTTCATCAACGCGAGGAAGTGGCGGCCTGCGGCAGGCCGTGCATGGGTCCGCATGTTACACATCCGACAGGGCCGAACGTCACAAACTGTAGCGCAGACCCAAATGACCATGAGAGGGCGCGCACCGCCAATGGTTCCGGCTTCGAGCCATCCGCATCGGCCCCACCGCCTAGAATCCGCGCTGCCTCCTGCCTGCCTTCGCATGCCCACCCACGCCGACCCAGCCCCTGCCGCCCCCGCCGAGCACGCCTTGTTACAGCGGCTGCGGCGTTTGTGGCCCTATTTTGGGCAGTACCGGCTGGGCTGGGTGCTGGCCATCGGCTCGACCCTGCTGAGCGCGCTGACCGAGCCGGCCATTCCGGCACTGCTCAAGCCGCTGCTGGACGAGGGCTTCACCGAAGGCGACCTGCAGCTGTGGATGGTGCCCACGGCCATCATCGGCCTGTTCATCGTGCGCGGGCTGGCGCAATTCGCCAGCAAATACGCGCTCTCGCGCATTGCCGCCGACGGCATGGTGGTGCTGCGCCAGCAGTTGTTCGAGCGCCTGCTGCAGGCCGACCTGGCGCTGTTTTCGCGCCAGTCGGCCAGCCAGCTGGCCAACACCATCGTCTACGAGGTGCAGACCGGCGCCACCCTGCTGGTGCAGGCCCTGCTCAACCTGGGGCGCGACGGCTTCACGGTGGCGGCCCTGCTGGCCTACCTGATCTACCTGAACTGGAAGCTGACGCTGATCGTGCTGGTGCTGGTGCCGGCGGTGGCGCTGATTTTGAAGGTGCTCTCGCGCCGGCTGTACCTGGTCACGCGCGAAAGCCAGGACGCCACCGACGAGCTGGCCTACGTGGTGGAGGAAAACGTGCTCTCGCACCGCATGGTGCGGCTGCACCAGGCCCAGACGCAGCAGGGCCGGCGCTTTGCCGCGCTCAGCCGGCGCCTGCGCGACCTGGCGCTCAAGGCCACGCGCGCCTCGGCGGCCACCATGCCGCTGTCGCAGCTGGTGGCCGCCATCGCGCTGTCCACGGTGATCGCCATCGCGCTGTCGCAGGGCCGCGGCAGCGGCGGCGGGGCGGTCACGGTGGGCGGCTTCGTGGCCTTCATCGGCGCCATGCTGATGCTGGTGTCGCCCACGCGCCGGCTGGCCGACGTGGTTCACCCCGTCACGCGCGGCCTGGCCGCGCTGGAGCGCGGACTGGAGTTGCTGGACACGGTGCGGCCCGAGGCCGACGCGCCCGCCGCAGCCGCCAGCGTGCCGACGCCGGCGCGCGGCGACATCACGCTGCGCAACGTCAGCGTGCGCTACCGCGACGATGCGGCGCCCGCGCTGGACGGGGTGGACCTGCAGGTGCGCGCCGGCGAGACGGTGGCGCTGGTCGGCCCCTCGGGCTCGGGCAAGACCACGCTGGCCAACCTGCTGCCGCGCTTCGTGGCGCCCACCAGCGGGCAGATCGAGCTGGACGGCATCGACATCACCCGCTGGCCGCTGGCCACGCTGCGGGCGCAGTTCGCGCTGGTCAGCCAGGACGTGATCATGCTCAACGACAGCATTGCCGCCAACGTGGCGCTGGGGGCCGAGCCGATCGACCGCGAGCGCGTGCAGCGCTGCCTGCAGCAGGCCAACCTGGCCGAGCACGTGGCCACGCTGGCGCAGGGCATGGACACGCTGGTGGGCCACAACGCCACCGAGCTGTCGGGCGGCCAGCGCCAGCGCCTGGCCATTGCCCGCGCGCTGTACAAGGACGCGCCGGTGCTGCTGCTGGACGAGGCCACCTCGGCGCTGGACACGCACAGCGAGCGCCTGGTGCAGCAGGCGCTGAACACCGTCATGGCCGGGCGCACCACCCTGGTCATCGCCCACCGGCTGTCCACCATCGAGCATGCCGACCGCATCGTGGTGATGGAGCGCGGGCGCGTCATGGAGCAGGGCACGCACGCCGAGCTGATGGCGCGCGGCGGCCGCTACGCGCGGCTGCACGGGCAGTCGCTGCCGGCCGAGCCCGCAGCCTGACAACAAGCCCCTGAGCGGGGTAGGCTTTTCGCCGCTGCTGGAGCATCGGCCTGCACTCCGTTACGATCGGCCCTGCGCTACCGCGCAAAGCCAACGGACGGAGCGCCACATCCGGCGTGCCGTGCACCCCTGCAATGAAGCACGCAACACGATTGCGTACGGAGACAGAGCCATGACAGAGCACCCAGCGCTCAAGCTGCACGTGCCCGAGCCCACGGGGCGGCCGGGCCACAAGACCGACTTCTCGTACCTCAGCACCTCGCCCGCCGGCGCCGTGCGCCGCCCCCCCACCGACACCCCCGCCGCCGACACGGCCGACCTGGCCACCACCCTGGTGCGCGTGCTGGACGACGACGGCCAGGCCGTCGGCCCCTGGACGCCGGCCATGCACCCCGAGCGCCTGCGCCGCGGCCTGCGCGCCATGATGAAGACGCGCATCTTCGACGCCCGCATGCTGACGGCGCAGCGCCAGAAAAAACTGTCGTTCTACATGCAGTGCCTGGGCGAGGAGGCCATTGCCGTGGCCCACGCGATGGCGCTGCAGGACGGCGACATGTGCTTTCCCACCTACCGCCAGCAGGGCCTGCTGCTGGCGCGCGACGACATCTCGCTGGTCGAGCTGATCTGCCAGCTGATGAGCAACCAGCGCGACCCGATCAAGGGCCGCCAGCTGCCGGTGATGTATTCGTACAAGCGCGCGGGCTTCTTCACCATCTCGGGCAACCTGGCCACCCAGGTGCCGCAGGCCGTGGGCTGGGCCATGGCCTCGGCCATCAAGGGCGACACCAAGATCGCCTCGGCCTGGATCGGCGACGGCGCCACGGCGGAGAGCGACTTTCACACCGCCCTCACCTTCGCCCACGTCTACCACGCGCCGGTGATCATCAACGTGGTCAACAACCAGTGGGCCATCTCCACCTTCCAGGCCATCGCCGGCGGCGAAGGCACCACCTTTGCCCAGCGCGGCGTGGGCGTAGGCATTGCCTCGCTGCGGGTGGACGGCAACGACTTCCTGGCCGTGTACGCGGCCTCGCAATGGGCGGCCGAGCGCGCGCGCACCAACCACGGCCCCACGCTGATCGAATGGGAAACCTACCGCGCCGGGCCGCATTCCACCTCCGACGACCCGAGCAAATACCGCCCGGCCGACGACTGGCAGCGCTTTCCGCTGGGCGACCCGATCGAGCGGCTGAAAAAGCACCTGATCGCCATCGGCGAATGGAGCCCCGAGCAGCACGCCCAGACGCAAAAGACGCTGGAGGCCGAGGTGATGGCCGCGCAAAAGGAGGCCGAAAGCCACGGCACCCTGCTGGACGGCCGCGTGCCGAGCGCCGCCACCATCTTCGACGACGTGTACGCCGACATGCCGGAGCACCTGCGCCGGCAGCGCCAGCAGATGGGAGTCTGAGGCCATGACCGAACAAGCAAAAGACTCCGCCGGCAGCACCCCCATGACCATGATCCAGGCCCTGCGCTCGGCCATGGACGTGATGATGGCGCGCGACGACAACGTCATCGTCTACGGGCAGGACGTGGGCTACTTCGGCGGCGTGTTCCGCGTCACCGAGGGCCTGCAGGCCAAGTACGGCAAGACGCGCTGCTTCGACGCGCCGATCAACGAAAGCGGCATCGTCGGTACCGCCATCGGCATGGCCGCCTACGGCCTGAAACCCGTGGTCGAGATCCAGTTTGCCGACTACTTCTACCCCGCCACCGATCAGATCGTGTCCGAGGCGGCGCGCCTGCGCCACCGCTCGGCCGGCGACTTCAGCGCCCCCATGGTGATCCGCATGCCGTGCGGCGGCGGCATCTACGGCGGGCAGACGCACAGCCAGAGCCCCGAGGCATTCTTCACCCACGTCTGCGGCCTGCGCACCGTCATGCCCAGCAACCCGGTGGACGCCAAGGGCCTGCTGATCGCGGCCATCGAAAGCGATGATCCGGTCATCTTTCTGGAGCCCAAGCGTCTGTACAACGGGCCCTTTGACGGCCACCACGACCGCCCCGTCGTGCCCTGGTCCAGGCACGAACTGGGCAAGGTGCCCGAGGGCCACTACACGGTGCCGCTCACCAGCGCCGCGGTGTTTCGCCCCGGCAAGGCGGTCACGGTGCTGACCTACGGCACCATGGTGTGGGTCAGCGAGGCGGCCGCACGCGAAGCCGGCATCGACGCCGAGATCATCGACCTGCGCAGCCTGTGGCCGCTGGACCTGGACACCATCGTGGAGTCGGTCAAGAAAACCGGCCGCTGCGTGGTGGTGCACGAGGCCACGCGCACCGGCGGCTTTGGCGCCGAGCTGGCCGCGCTGGTGCAGGAGCATTGCTTCTACCAGCTGGAAGCCCCCATCGAGCGCGTGACCGGCTGGGACACGCCCTACCCCCACGCCCAGGAATGGGCCTACTTCCCCGGGCCTTCGCGCGTTGCCGAAGCCCTCAAACGCGCTGTGGAGGCATGACATCATGGGTATTTACGTGATCCGCGTGCCCGACATCGGCGAAGGCATTGCCGAGGTGGAACTGGTGGCCTGGCACGTGCAGCCGGGCGACGCCGTGGTCGAGGACCAGCATCTGGCCGACGTGATGACCGACAAGGCCACGGTCGAAGTGCCCTCGCACGTGCATGGCAAGGTCATTGCACTGGGCGGCAGCCCGGGCGAAGTGATGGCCGTCGGCGCCGAACTGGTGCGGCTGGAAGTCGAGGGCGAGGGCAATCTCAAGCATTCCCCTCCCCTTCCCCCGCTGGGGGAAGGCAGGGATGGGGGCCAGCCCCCCGCAGGCACGGCGGCTGAGAACGCCGGCGCCGCCAGCCCCCACCCCAACCCTCCCCCAGCGGGGGAGGGAGCAAGCGCAGCGGCAGGTCGAGACAGAAAGGTGGCCTCAGCCCCCACGCAATCAGCGCAAGCCGCTATTGAACGAATAGCATCGCGGTCACGGCCAGCCGCCGTCGCGCGCAAGGAAGGCGAGCGCCCGCTGGCCGCACCGTCCGTGCGCCGGCGCGCGCTCGACATGGGCATTGACCTGCGCCGCGTGCCCGGCAGCGGCCCGGCCGGTCGCATCGAGCATCACGATCTGGACGCCTATGCGGCGGCCGGGGGACAGCCGCCGGCCGGCGCCGCATCGCCCTACGTCGAGCGTCACGGCGAGGAGCAGGTGCCCGTCATCGGCTTGCGCCGCAAGATCGCGCAGAAGATGCAGGAGGCCAAGCGCCGCATCCCGCACTTCAGCTATGTCGAAGAAATCGACGTGACCGAGCTGGAGGCGCTGCGCCAGCGGCTCAACCAGATCCACGGCGCCACGCGCGGCAAGCTCACCCTGCTGCCTTTTCTGGCACGCGCCATGGTGCTGGCCTTGCGCGATTTTCCGCAGGTCAACGCGCGCTTCGACGACGAGGCCGGCGTGGTCACGCGCTATGAGCCGGTGCACCTGGGCGTGGCCACACAGACCGACGGCGGCCTGATGGTGCCTGTGCTGCGCCATGCCGAGGCGCTGGACCTGTGGGCCTGCGCCGCCGGCATTGCGCGCGTGGCCGAAGGCGCGCGCACTGGCAAGGCGGCGCGCGAGGAGCTCTCGGGCTCGACCATCACGCTCACCAGCCTGGGCGCGCTGGGCGGCATCGTCAGCACACCGGTCATCAACCACCCCGAGGTGGCCATCGTCGGCGTCAACCGCATGATCGAGCGGCCCATGCTGCGCGATGGCCAGTTGGTCGCGCGCCAGCTCATGAACCTGTCGTCCTCGTTCGATCACCGCGTGGTCGACGGCATGGACGCGGCGCGCTTCATCCAGGCCATGCGCACCCTGCTGGAAACCCCGGCCCTGCTGTTTGTGGAATAAAGCTGGAGACCAATCAATGAAAGAAATTTCGACCAAACTGCTGATCATCGGCGGCGGCCCCGGCGGCTACGTGGCCGGCATTCGCGCCGGGCAGCTGGGCGTTCCCACCGTGCTGGTCGAAGGCGCCAACCCCGGCGGCACCTGCCTGAACATCGGCTGCATCCCGTCCAAGGCGCTGATCCACGCGGCCGAGCAGTTCGCACAGGCGCGCGGGCAGCTCAAGGGCTCACTGCTCGGCATCCGCGTAAGCGATCCGCAGATCGACATCGCGCAGACCGTGCGCTGGAAGGACGGCATCGTGCAGCGCCTGACCGGCGGCGTCGGCGCGCTGCTGCGCAAGGCCGGCGTCAAGCTGCTGAAGGGCTGGGCGCACATCGAGGACGGCAAGACGGTCAGCGTGAAGATGGCGGACGGCGAACCCGTGCGCGTGCACTGCGAGCACCTGCTGCTGGCCACCGGCTCCGAGCCGGTCGAGCTGCCCAGCATGCCCTTCGGTGGCGCCATCTGGTCATCGACGGAGGCCCTGGCGCCCGAGGCGCTGCCCAAGCGCCTGGTCGTCGTCGGCGCCGGCTACATCGGCCTGGAGCTGGGCATGGCCTACCGCAAGCTGGGCGTCGAGGTCACCGTGGTCGAGGCCATCCAGCGTGTGCTGCCCAGCTACGACGAGGAGCTGACCAAGCCCGTGCTCGAAGCGCTCAAAAAGGCCGGCATCGTGCTGCACCTGGGCTGCAAGGTGCAGGGGCACGACGCGCGCCACGGCCTGCACGTGCGCGACGAAACGCAGGCCGCCGAATTTGCCCTGCCCGCCGACCGCGTGCTGGTGGCCGTGGGGCGCCGCCCGCGCACCGCCGGCTTCGGCCTTGAATCGCTGCAACTCGACATGGCGGGCCGCCACGTGGCCATCGACGCGCAGGGCCGCACGTCCATGCGCAACGTCTGGGCCATCGGCGACGTCACCGGCGAGCCCATGCTGGCGCACCGCGCCATGGCGCAGGGCGAATGCGTGGCCGAGCAGATCGCCGGCAAGAACCGGCGCTTCGAGCCGATGGCGATCCCGGCCGTGTGCTTCACCGACCCCGAGATCGTGGTGGCCGGCCAGAGCCCGGCGCAGGCGCGCGCGGCCGGCATCGACTGCATCGAGGCCCAGTTCCCGTTTGCCGCCAACGGCCGCGCCATGACGCTGGAGGCCGGCAGCGGCTTCGTGCGCGTGGTGGCGCGCAAGGACAACCACCTCATCCTCGGCTGGCAGGCCGTGGGCCACGGCGTGGCCGAGCTGGCCGCCGCCTTCAGCCAGTCGATCGAGCTCGGCGCGCGGCTGGAGGACGTGGGCCACACCATCCACGCCCACCCCACGCTGGGCGAGGCGGTGCAGGAGGCGGCGCTGCGGGCACTGGGGCAGGCCTTGCACATCTGAGGCAGCGCACGGCGTCCAGCAGCAAAAATTCAAGCCAAATCGGGCTCCAGCGCTTGCTGGACAAGCGCGGGCAGCTATCTATTTAGTAGCTTCCCGCAGCGTCTCGCGGCGCGCCTGCAGCGCCCGCCAGACCAGCAGCGCCAGCGCCAGCGCCGCCGGCACCGCCAGCGCCGCGAACGCCAGCCGGTAGCTGCCGCTGCCCGCGGCCAACGCGCCGAAGGCCGGTGATCCCAGCACCACGCCCAGGTAGGTGAACAGCAGCGATCCGCCGGTGGCCACGCCGGCCTGCCCGGCAGGCGCCTGGCGCGCCAGCGTGGCCAGGTACACGCCGTTCCAGCCGATGCCCGAGGCGCCCAGCAGCGCCACCACGGCCCAGATCAGGGCGGTGGGCCAGGCCGCCTGCAACGCGGCCGTCAGCAGCGCCCCCGCACCCATCAGCAGCGCCAGCAGCATCAGGGTGTTGCGCGGGCCCAGGCCATGGTCGGCCAGGGCGCCCCAGGCCACGCGCCCGACCACGCCGGCCAGTTGCGACACCGCCAGCGCCGCGCCGGCGGCCAGCAGGGTCAGGCCCAGCGTCTGGTTCAAATAGGTCACCAGGTACGCGGTCACCGACACCTGCACGGCCGAAAACAGGAACGAGCACGCCGCCAGCACCGCCAGCGGCCGATGCCGCAGCACCATGCGCAAGGGACCGAGCAAGGCGACCGGCGCCAGCCGCTCGCCCGGCTCGCGGTCGCCGTCGAGCGCGCGGCGCAGGGGCTGCGCCAGCGGCACGCAGGCCGCGCAGGCGAGCGCCACCACCCCCAGCGCGCCCTGCCAGCCCAGGCCCAGCGCCAGGCCCGGCACCAGCGCGCCCGCCAGAATGCCGCCCGCCGGCACCCCGGTCTGCTTGACCGAGAACACCAGCGCCATGCGCCGGGCCGGCGTGGTGCGCGCCAGCAGGTGCGAGCTGGCCGGCGTGATCGGCCCGTAGCCGGCACCGATGGCAAGCGCCCCCACGGCCACCGCCGGCAGCCAGGGCACGGCGCACAGCAGCAGACCCAGCGCGCACAGCGACAGCCCGAACTGGCTGACCCGGATGGCGCCCAGGCGCCGCACCAGCACGCCCGACACCAGGCTCGAGCCCATGGCGGCGAAGTAGCACAGCGCCACGTACGCGCCCACCAGCGCGGGTGCCACGCCCAGCGCCTGCGCCGCTGCCGGCGCCATGGCCGGCAGCGTCAGCAGCGCCAGCGACACCACGGCCTGGACCGCGGTGGTGACGATCAGGCTGGCCCAGGCACCGGCGTTCATGCGCACCCCCGGCGGCGGACCTGTGGTATCGCGCGAATTTTCAAGCCAAACAGGGCTCTGGCGCTTGCCAGACAAGCGCAACCAGCTATTGATATCATAGTAATCGGTCGGCTGGGCGCGGCGCGGCGCGCGCCGGCGCGACGGCTGCGATGATCTCAAATCCGGCCAGCGGGTAGCACTGATCGGCCGCGACACGCCCGCGCGCCTGGGCGGGCCGGCGCTGTGAGAAGCGGGATCCCGCTCTACTTTCTATCGAGCCCGGCAGCCGCGTCGTTCTACCGTGCAGCCCAGGCCTTCAAGAAGCCCAGCGTCACACGCGCCGCGTTGCGCTGGGCCATGCCCGAGCTGAAGAACTGGCCCACGCGCTCGGGGTGCTCGTCGCTGCCGGCCAGATCCGACAGGCTGCGAAAGGCCAGAAAGGGCACCTGGTTGGCGTAGGCCACGTGGGCCACGCCGGCGGTTTCCATGTCCACGCTGCCCGCGCCCAACTGGCGATGCAGGTATTCGCGATAGCCGGGATGCGCCACGAAGCTGCTCCCCGACACGCCCAGGGCGGACACGCTGGCGTGCGGGGTGCTGCAGGCCTGGCCCGGCACGCACAGCGGCTCCAGCGCGCCATTGATGGCGGGCAGCGCGGCGCGCAACGTGGCCAGCATGGCGGCATCGACCGGATAGCGGCTGCGCATCTCGCCATGCGCCACGGGCGCGCCGCCCAGGCTGTCGCGCAGCGCCACCTGCTGCCAGTTGGCGCTGTTCAGCACATTGGTCTTGCGCAGGAACTGGCCGTCGCCGTACGGCGTGCGCATGTCATCCAGCGCCAGCCCCAGGCAGGACAGGTCGCCCGCCGTGGTGCCGCAGGGCTTGGGCAGCGCCGGGCTGGCGGCGTAATAGGTTTCCTGCTGCAGCGCCCAGGCCTGCGGGATCACGATGTCGCCGACCTGGTGCCTGGGGTCGATGCCACCGGCAATGCCCGAAAACACCAGTTGCGTGACCCGAAAGTGATCGAGCATGAGCTGGCTGACCATCACCGCGTTGGGCAGGCTCACGCCCGACAGCACCAGCACCACCGGCAGGCCCTGCAAGCGCCCCAGCACGAAGCGGTTGCCGTTGATGCGCCGCTCGCTCACGTCCTGCATCTGGGCAACCAGCAGGTCGGCCTCCTGGCCAAACGCTGCCATGACGCCGATGCGCGGCGTGCACTCCGACAGGCAGGCCGGTGCGGCCGCGCGGGGACCGGGGGCGGCACAGCCGGCCAGCCACCAAGGGGCCAGGGCCAGCACCAGGGCAAGAAGCATTCGTCGCATGAAGGTGGGCAATGAGAAATGAAGAACCGGCGCCATCGCGTTGCAAGCGGAGCCTGCGCAGCATAACGGAGGCGTGCGCCTGGCCCAGACCTGACCCGCGGCGTCAGCGTCAGCAGCGTCGTACGTTTGTACGCCAGCCGGCGGCTGGCGTGGGGTTCGACCGCAACAAGCCTCGGCCTCACGCGACGGGGTCGGCCGACGATTGCGGGTGCGTCGCAAGCCTCGCGCGCTCCGCGGCCCGCAGCGCACCCGCCGGCTGGTGCGCCAGGCGCCAGGCGCCCGGCGCGCTGCCGGTCCAGCGCCGCACGGCCCGGTTGAACACGGCGGGCTCGGCATAGCCCAGGGCCTGGGCGATGTCCGCCAGGGGGCGCCGTGTCTGTGCCAGCGCCCGCAGCGCCGCCGTGCGCCGCGCCTCGTCGAGCAAGCCGGAAAAGCTCAGGCCCTGGGCCTGCAGCTGCCTGGCCAGCGTGCGCTCGGTCAGCCCCAAGGCACGCGCCGCCTGGGCCCGCGTGGGCGGCTGGCTCTGCAGCTGGCCGGCGGTCCAGTCGCGCAGCGCCTGCCCCAGCTGGCCGCGTGCCGACAGGGCCGCCAGCCGCGCCGCCGCGTGCTGATGGTGCGCCCGCGCCAGCTGGGCATCGGCCTGGGGCAGGGGCGCATCGAGCTGGGCGTTGGTCAGCAGCACGCCGCTGAAGGCCTGCTCGAATTCCACCGGGCACTGGAACACCTCGCGATACCCCGCCAGCGGGCCGATGCGCGCCTGGCTGAACTGCACGCGCAAGGGGCGCAAGCCGCTGCCCGCCACCCAGCGCGCGAACACCACCACCGCCGCCAGCACGGCCTCGATCTGGTGCGGGCTGAAGGCCAGCGTCCCCTGGCGCGGGTGGTACACCACCCAGCAGGCCTGTTCGCCGGCAATGGTCTGAAAGCGCCCGCCGTCGCTGATCAGGCGCTGGTACTTCTGCACCAGCGCAAAGGCCTCGCGCAGCGTGGGCGCGGACTGCAGCAGGTAGCTCACCACGTTGAAGCTGGCCGGCCCGACGCCGGCGCCGGCCTTGAGGCCAAAGCCGGCGTCCTGGGTGCAGTGGGCCGCGGCGCGCCACAGCCGGGTGATGTGGTCTATGGGCCAGCGCTCGGCCGCCAGCTCGTCCGGGGCAATGCCGGCCCAAGCCAGCAAGGGCTCGCGCGCCACCCCCAGCCGCTCGGCCGCGGCCAGCACGGTGCTCACCCAGCTCATGGAGACGGTGGCCTGCAAAGTCAATCGTCTTGTCCCACAAAGTCAATCGCCAGGCGATCTTAGCGGCTATCTTTTGCCCCATCACAAAGGGGCACGCGCCCCAAGGAGACACGCACATGGCAACACTGCAGGCAGACGTGGTGGTCGTTGGCGGCGGCCTGGCCGGCATCGTCACCGCCCTGGAGGCGCTGCGCGCCGGCCAGACCGTGGCCCTGATCGACCGCGACACGCCCGAGCGCCTGGGCGGCCTGGCGCTGTGGGCCTTTGGCGGCATGGCCCTGGTGGGCACGCCCTTGCAGGCGAAGATGAAGATCCCCGACACGCCCGAGCGCGCCCTGGCCGACTGGCAGCGCTTTGGCGAACTCGACCCCGGTGACCTGTACCCCCAGCAGTGGGCGCGCCACTACGTCGAGCATTCGCGCGCGCAAGTCCACGACTGGCTGATCCGGGAGGGCGTGACGTTCATGCCCGCCGTCAACTGGGTCGAGCGCGGCATGCAGGGCGACGGCAACAGCCTGCCGCGCTATCACATCGTGTGGGGCACCTCGCGCTTCATGACACAACGCCTGATCGCCGCGCTGCGCAGCGCCGGCGAAGGCGGGCGATTGAGCCTGCTGCACCGCCACCGCGTGACGGGCCTGGAGCGGCAAGCGGGTCAGATCGCGGGCGTGACGGCCATCGACGAAACCACCGGCACCGAGGTGCGCCTGCAAGCGCCGGTGGTGGTGCTGGCCATGGGCGGCATCAACGGCAGCCACGACGAGGCACGCGCCAACTGGCCGGCCGGGCGCCCCTGCCCCGCCACCATGCTGAACGGCGCGCACCCCTTTGCCGACGGCCGGCTGCACCACTGGGCGGCCGAGCAATGCGGCGCGCAGATCACCCACGCCGGCGAGATGTGGAACTACGCCGCCGGCATCCCGCATCCGTTTCCGCACTTTGCCGGCCATGGGTTGTCGCTGATCCCATGCAAGTCGGCGCTGTGGCTCGATCACACCGGCCGACGCATCGGCCCCGAGCCGCTGGTGACGGGCTTCGACACCCACTGGCTGTGCCAGCGCGTCGCCGCGCAGGACAAACCCTGGACCTGGCAGCTGCTGAACTGGCGCATCGCCGCCAAGGAATTCGCCATCTCCGGCGCCGAGCACAACCCGCGCATCCGCGACCGGCAGTTTGCGCTGTTCCTGAAGGAAACCCTGCTCGGCAACCACCGCCTGGTCAAGCAGATGGTGCAGCAAAGCCCGCACTTCCTGGTGGCCGACACGCTGGCCGAGCTGGCCGCAAAGATGAACGCGCTTACCGCCTCGCACGACATCGACTCCGCGGTGCTGCGGGCTACGGCCGACGCCTTCGATGCCAACTTCTGCAATGGCGCCAAGCTCGAGAACGACGACCAAATCCGCCGCATCCTGCACGCGCGCCAGTGGGGGCCGGACAAGCTGCGCACCTGCAAGCCCGCGCCGCTGCAACAAAAGGGCGCGGGCCCGTTCATCGCCATTCAGACGCAGCTGATCACCCGCAAGAGCCTGGGCGGCCTGCGCACCGACCTGCAAAGCCGTGTGCTGGATGCGAGCAACCAGCCCGTCGCCGGCCTGTACTGCGTGGGCGAGGCGGCGGGTTTTGGCGGCGGCGGTGCCTCTGGCCGCCGCTCGCTGGAGGGCACCTTTCTGCCGGGCTGCATCCTCACGGCGCAGGCGGCGGCACGGCACATCGCAGGCGGCTGAAAATATCAATGAAAATCGCTTTCAGCGCCCATCCGTCCGCCGCGAACAGCTATGACTGATATAGCAATCACCGAAGTGGATTTCATCGTCATCGGCACCGGCCCCGCAGGCTGCGCCGTGGCCTCGCGCCTGTCCGAAGACGCGCGCCATCAGGTGTTGCTGCTCGAAGCCGGCCCGGGCCAGCGCAAGGGCCTGCTGGGCAGCAATGCGGCCCTGGGCTCGCTGGTCTACGGCCTCAAGCGCAGCGCCTACAACTGGGGCTTCAATACCCAGCCCCAGGCCGGCCTGAATCACCGCCGCGCCTACCACCCTCACGGGCGCGGCCTGGGCGGCGGCACGGCGCTGAACATGCTGATGTATGTGCGCGGCAACCCGCTCGATTACGAGGGCTGGGCCCAGGCCGGCAACCCCGGCTGGGGCTGGAGCGAGGTTCTGCCCTATTTCAAGAAGTGCGAGGACAACCAGACCTTTGCCGACCCAGACGACCCCCACCACGGTCAGGGCGGCCCGGTGTGGGTGGAGGAGCTGCGCACCGACAACCCCTGGCACGCCACGCTGCATCAGGCCTGTACCGAGGCCGGCTGGCGCGCCAACCCGGACCTGAACGGCGCCACGCAGGACGGCTTTCGCCCCACCCAGGTGATGATGAAGAACGGCGAGCGCCACCACGCGGGCCAGGCCTACATCCTGCCGCACTTAGGAACCCGCCCCAACCTCACGCTGCAGTGCGACAGCACGGCCACGCGCATCCTGTTCGAGGGCCAACGCGCCGTAGGCGTCGAGGTCATGCAGGGCGGCCAGCTGCGCCGCATCCGTGCGCGCAAGGAGGTCATTGCGTCCTGCGGCGGCCTGCTCTCGGCCAAGCTGCTGCAGCTCTCGGGCGTGGGCGACGGCGCGGCGCTGCAGCGCCTGGGAATCGCCAGCGTGACCCACTTGCCCGCCGTCGGCCAGCACCTGCAGGACCACCTGGACGTCATCCTGGGCCACCACATTCCGGGTGACCCGAATCTGGTCGGTATCTCGCCCACCGGGGCGCGCAGCCTGTGGCAGGCCATGCGGCGCTGGCGGCAAGAACGCCGGGGCATGTGCACCACCAACTTCGCCGAGGTCACGGGCTTCATGCGCCTGGACCCGGCCGCGTCCATGCCCGAGATCCAGTACGAGTTCGTCGTCGTACTGGCCATGGAACACGGCCGCAAGGTCTACGCCAAGCACGGCCTGTCCACGCATGTGCTGCTGCTGCACCCCAAGAGCCGGGGCAGCGTGCAGCTGGCCAGCCCGCGCTGGCAGGACGACCCGGCGATCGACTTCGGCTACTTCTCGCACCCCGACGACCTGGCCACCATGGTCAAGGGCGTACGCCGCGTGCTGCAGGTGTACGACACGCCCACCATGCAAGGCCGCGTCAAGGCCGACCTGCGCACTGGGCACTGCCGCACGGACGAGGACTACGCCCGGTTCTGCCGCGCCGTGGCTGGCACCAACTACCACCCCACCAGCAGCTGCCGCATGGGACCGAGCGCCGAGGACAGCGTGGTCGACGCGCGCCTGCGCGTGCACGGCGTGCAGGGCCTGCGCGTGATCGACAGCTCGATCTTCCCCACCATCCCCGGCGGCAACACCACCGCGCCCAGCTACATGGTGGGCGAGAAGGGTGCGGCCATGCTGCGCGAGGATTGGCGATGAACGCAGCTCGCTATCCATGGCGCCACGGCGCACCGCGCACCGTCTTCATTTCCGGCGCCAGCAGTGGCATAGGCCGCGACATGGCGCGGCGCCTGGCGGCCGAGGGCGCGCAGATCGCCCTGTTCAACCGCAGCGGCGCCGAGGAAGTGCTGGCCGAGTTGGGCGCGGCCGCCCACAGCCCCACGCAGCGCTTTGCCGCCTACCGCGCCGACGTGGCGCGGGCCGAGTCCATTGCAGCCGCCGTGCACCAGGCCGTGGCCGAGCTGGGCGCGCCCGACCTGGCGATCCACAGCGCGGGCGTGCTGCACAACAGGCCGCTGGCGCAGTCCAGCGCGGCAGACTTTGATCACGTCATCGACATCAACCTCAAGGGATCGCGCCACTTTGCCGCCGCCGTGCTGGCGCACATGCAGGCGCGCAGCCATCTGGTCTTCATCGCCTCGCTGGCGGCGCTGACGGGCAACTTTGGCTACACCGCCTACTGCGCCTCCAAGTTCGGCGTGCGCGGCCTGGCCGAAGCGCTGCGCTTTGAGCTGCGGCTGCAGGACATCGACGTGAGCCTGTGCTGCCCCGGTGAAATCATCACGCCCATGGTGCTGCAGGAAAAGCGCCACATGCACCCCGTCTCCGCCGCCATGAAGGCCTTTGCCGGCAGCAGCACGCTCGAAGCCTCCGTGCCCGCCCTGCTGCACGGCATCGCCCGGCGCACATTCGAGATCACCGACGGCCCGCGCCCGGCCCTGACCGCCTTTCTGTCACGCCACGCCCCGCGCCTGTCGCGCCGTATCGGCGACCTGATCGCCCAACGCGCCCTGCGCCATGCCACCAAGGACTCCCCATGACGACCAATCCCCAGCCCCTCGCCGCCAACCTGCAGGCCTGCCTGCCCACGCATATTCCGCAGCCCCTGCGCGACTGTTTTGCCGCCCAGCACGCCGCCTTCCAGAAGCAGCGCTGCCCCAGCCTGGCCGAGCGCCGCCAGGATCTGCGCGCCCTGCACCGCCTGCTGGTGGACCACCGCGAGGCCCTGGTCGATGCCGTGAACCGCGACTTCGGCTGCCGTAGCCGCTTCGAGACCCTGATGACCGAGCTGCTGCAGGCGCAGGAAGGCCTGCTCGACGCGATCAAGCGCCTGCCGCGCTGGATGCGGCGCGAGAAGCGTTCGCTCGACATCAGCCAGTACCCGCTGGCCAGCGCCTGGGTGCAGGCCCAGCCGCTGGGCGTGGTGGGCATCGTCGTGCCCTGGAACTTCCCCATCGCCATGGCCGTGCAGCCCATGATCGGCGCGCTGGCGGCGGGCAACCGGGTGATGGTGAAGATGTCGGAAAACTCGGCACACCTGGCGCGCCTGCTGCAAGATGTTTTGCCACGCTACCTTGCGTCCGACAAGGTCAGCGTCTTTGCCGATCGTGGCGAAGACGGCGCCAGCATAGGCCCGCTGTTCACCCAGCTGCCGTTCAACCACCTGTTCTTCACCGGCTCGCCGCAGACCGGCCGCGCCGTCATGGCCAACTGCGCGCCCAACCTCACGCCGGTCACGCTGGAGCTGGGCGGCAAGTCGCCCGCCATCGTCGCGCCCGGCTACCCGCTGGACAAAGCGGCCGAGCGCATCCTGTGGGTGAAGATGCTCAACGCCGGGCAGATCTGCACCAATGTCGATTACCTATTTGTGCCCGCGGGCCAGGAGCAGGCCTTCATCCAACACGCCCAGCGCATCGTGGCCCAGCGCTACCCAAATCTGCTGGGCGGCGAGTACACCGCCATCATCGACCAGCGCCAGTACGACCGGCTGCAGGCCATGCTGCAGGATGCCATCGCCCAGGGCGCGCAGGCCGTGCCGCTGGCGCCGGGGCAAAGCGGCGACGCGGCCCGGCGCATCATGCCGCCGGTGGCGCTCTTGAACGTGCACGACGGCATGCAGGTCATGCAGCGCGAGATCTTCGGCCCCATCCTGCCCATCCTCAGCTACCAAAACCGGGACGAGGTCACGCAGTACATCAACGACAGGCCGCACCCGCTGGCGCTGTACCTGTTCAGCCACGACAAGGCGCTGCAGCAGCATTACCTGACGCAAACGCTGTCGGGCGGCGTCACGCTCAACGACACGCTGTTGCATGTGGGCCAGCACCACCTGCCCTTTGGCGGCGTGGGCAACAGCGGCATGGGCCACTACCACGGGCACGAGGGGTTCCTGACGTTTTCCAAGCTGCGCCCGGTGTTCCGGCAGGGACCGATTCGCACCGTCAGCTTTCTGCAGCCGCCCTACGCCGGGCTGGCGAGCAAGGTGCTGGACGTCATGCTGTGGAGGAACCGCTGACCGGAACTCCTTCCCCCTCTTGGCTTGTGTATGCACACATCTTCTGATAGCACGCAACGCTTATTTGGCAAGGGCTTCAACCCCCTCTCCCCCTTGGGGGAGAGGGTGGGGGTGAGGGGGTGCCGCGCCCGCTTTTACGACCCTCACCCCTGCCCTCTCCCGCCAGCGGGAGAGGGAGAAACAGCCGCCAGGCCCGGCCCATCAAGAGATCAGGCCCGCTGAAATTGGCCGACCACAAAAAAAGGAGACACCATGCAAGGCGACATCGTTTCGAGCGTGCTGCTGCCGCTCATCCTGGGTTTCATCATGTTCTCGCTGGGCCTGGGGCTCACGCCCGGCGACTTCCGGCGCATCCTGGCGCAGCCGCGCGCGCTGCTGGTGGGGGTGGTGTGCCACTTCGTGTTGCTGCCGCTGGCCTGCTTCGGGCTGCTCACGGCCGTGGGCATGGGCGGTGTGTTCGCCGTGGGCTTCATGATTCTGGCGGCCTGCCCCACGGGCAGCACGTCCAACCTGCTGACCTACCTGGCGCGCGGCGACGTGGCGCTGGCCGTGAGCTTCACGGCCGTGGCCAGCGTGCTCACCATCTTCACCCTGCCCCTGGTCGTGACCTGGTCGCTGGGGCATTTCCTGGGCGCGGCGCGCGCCGTGGATGTGCCCGTGGGCCAGATGATGGGCCAGGTGGCGCTGGTGCTGGGCCTGCCGGTCAGCCTGGGCATGTGGGTGCGCCACCGTTTCGGAGCCTGGGCGCGGGGCTTCGAGCCGCGCGCCACCAAGGTCTCCACCCTGCTGTTCGTGCTCATCGTGGCGGCCGCCGTGGTCAAGAACTGGGCGCTGCTGGTGGCCAACTTCGGCTCGCTGGCGCCGTTTGCCGTGGCGCTCAACCTGGGCATGCTGACCCTGGGCTTTACCGTGGCTTGGGCCGCGCGGCTGTCGTACCGCCAGTCGGTCACGCTGGGCATAGAGACGGCGGTGCAGAACGCCGCGCTGGCGCTGGTGATTGCCAGCACCGTGCTCAAGGACGACGCCATGGCCATCCCCGGCGCGGTCTATGGCGTGCTGATGTACGCGGGCGGGCTGGTGTTTGCGTTGACTATGCGGCGCTTTGCCAACAAGCCGGCGCCAGGGGCCGCCCATGCGGCCTGATCTGCGCTACCCGGCCACCACCGCCGACTGGCGCCGCCTTGCCGCGCAGCGCCTGCCGCGCTTTCTGTTCGACTATGTCGATGGCGGCGCCGGCGACGAGACCACGCTGGCGGCCAATGTGCAGGACTTTGCCACCATCCGCCTGCGCCAACGCGTGCTGATCGACGTATCGCAGGTGGACACTCGCAGCCTGCTTGCCGGCCAGGACTGCGCGCTGCCGCTGGCGCTGGCCCCGGTGGGCCTGGCCGGCATGATGGCGCGCCGCGGAGAGGCCCAGGCGGCGCGCGCCGCGCAGGCGGCGAGCGTGCCGTTCACGCTGTCCACCGTGGGTATCTGCCCACTGAGCGAAGTGGTGGCCGCCACCGGCGCCGCGCCGTGGTTCCAGCTCTACATGCTGCGCGACCGCGGCGCCGTGCGTGCCCTGCTGGACGATGCCTGGGCCGCGGGCTGCCGCACGCTGGTCTTTACCGTGGACCTGCCGGCCACCGGAATGCGCTGGCGCGACATGCGCAACGGCATGGCCGTCACAGGCGCGTGGACCGCACTGCTGCGCGCAGGCCAGGTGCTGGCGCGCCCCGGCTGGGTGCGCGATGTGGCGCTGGGTGGCCGGCCGCTGACCTTTGGCAGCCTGAGCCAGCAAGTGCCCGGCGCGCGCGACCTGAACGCCTTCAAAACCTGGGTGGACGCGCAGTTCGACCCGTCGGTGACGTGGAAAGACATCGCCTGGCTGCGCGGCCAGTGGAAGGGCCGGCTGCTGCTCAAGGGCATTCTCGATGTGGAAGACGCCCACGCCGCCGTGGCCAGCGGCGCCGACGGCATCGTCGTCTCCAACCACGGCGGGCGCCAGCTCGACGCGGCGGCCTCGTCCATCGCCAAGCTGCCCGCCATCGCCCGCGCCGTGGGCGCGCAGACCGAGCTGCTGATGGACGGCGGCGTGAGGAACGGCGTGGACATCTTCAAGGCCCTGGCCCTGGGCGCGCGCGGCGTGCTCGTCGGCCGGCCCTGGGTCTGGGCGCTGGCCGCCCAGGGCCAGCCGGGCGTGGCGCAGCTGCTGGCGCACTGGCAGCGCGAGCTGCAGCTGACCATGACGCTGACCGGCGTCACGCGCATTGCCGACATCGGCCCGCAGCACCTGGATACGAATTTGTAAAGAAAAATGGCTCTAACGCTTACTCATCAAGCGCTAGAAGCTATCAATACTGAAGCAAGGAGATTCCCATGAACGGCGCCCAAGCCCTGCTCAAGACCCTCGCCGACGCCGGCGTCGAAGTCTGCTTCACCAACCCCGGCACCAGCGAGATGCACTTCGTCGCCGCGCTCGACAGCGAGCCGCGCATGCGCGCCGTGCTGGCCCTGTTCGAGGGCGTGGCCACCGGCGCGGCCGACGGCTACGCGCGCATGGCCGGCAAGCCCGCCGCCACCCTGCTGCACCTGGGCTGCGGACTGGGCAACGGCCTGGCCAACCTGCACAACGCGCGCAAGGGCAAGGTGCCCATCGTCAACATCGTGGGCGACCACGCGACCTATCACACCCAATACGACGCGCAACTGCAGTCCGACATCGAGACGGTGGCGCGCAACGTCTCGCCCGGCTTTGTTCGCACCTCGCAAAGCACGGCCCAGCTGGGCCAGGACGCAGCTGACGCCCTTGCCGCCGCACGCGGCCTGCCCGGCCAGGTCGCCACGCTGATCCTGCCGGCCGACGTGTCCTGGAGCGACGGCGGCGTGCCCTGTCCGCCCCCGCCGCTGGCCGCACCGCGGGCAGTCGACGAGAGTTCCGTGAAGGCCATCGCCGACATCCTGCGCTCGGGCCAGCAAGCCGCGCTGCTGCTGGGCGGCCACGCGCTGCGCGAGCCGGGGCTGCTGGCCGCATCACGCCTGGCGGCGGCCACCGGCGTCAAGCTGCTGGCCGAGGTTTTCCCCACCCGCCTCGAGCGCGGCGCCGGCCTGCCGGCCATCGAGCGCCTGGCCTACTTTGCCGAGCTGGCCGGCGTGCAGCTGGCCGGCCTGCAGCACCTGATCCTGGTCGACGCCAAGTCGCCCGTCTCCTTCTTTGCCTACCCCGGCAAGCCCAGCGACCTGGTGCCGCCCGGCTGCGCGGTGCACACACTGGCCGCGCCCGACCAGGACGCGCTGGCCGGCCTGGAGCAACTGGTCGCCGCGCTGGGCGCCGGCGCGGCGCAGCCCGCGCTGCAGGCCGCCACCCGGCCCGAGCGCCCCACGGGCCAGCTCACCGCCGCCAAGGCCTGCCAGGCTGTGGGCCATCTGCTGCCCGAGGGTGCCATCCTGGTGGACGAAGCCATCACCTCGGGCCAGAAGCTGGGCGCCATGACGGCGGGCGCGCCGCGCCACGACCTGCTCACGCTCACCGGCGGCGCCATCGGCCAGGGCCTGCCCAGCGCCGTGGGGGCGGCCATTGCCTGCCCCGAGCGCCCGGTGATCGTGCTGGAGGGCGACGGCTCGGCCATGTACACGGTGCAGGCGCTGTGGACCATGGCGCGCGAGCAGCTGCACGTGATCAGCATCATCTTCAACAACGCCGCGTACTCGGTGCTCAACATCGAACTCGAGCGCGTGGGCGCCGGCGAGCCCGGGCCGCGCTCGCGTGCGCAGCTCGACCTGGGCGCACCGCCGCTCGACTTTGCCCGCCTGGCCCAGGGCATGGGCGTGCACGCGGTGCGCGCCGACACCGCCGAAGCCTTTTGCGCCGCACTGGAGTACGCGCTGGCCACGCCAGGCCCGCACCTGATCGAGGCCCTGGTGCCCGAATCCATCAGCGGAGCCAAACGCAAGGTGCTGCCCTGGGTGCTGGGCGCCACGCCTCACCTGCCGCAGCCGGTGGCGCAGGTGCTCAAGCGCGCGATCTCGCCCTGAAGGCTTGCGTCGCCGCAACGCCGTCGGCTCGGCAAACCCTGCCATTGAAAACCGCCGAACGCAAAGGGCGCAAAGAATGCGCAAAGAACGCAGAACGAATCAAGATTCGGATCAAAATGAGCCTTGGCGCCCGATGGGAAAGCGCAAGCAGCTACTATTTGAGGAGCGCCCTTCGGGTGGCTCTTTGCGCTCTTTGCGAATCCACTGCGCCTTCTGCGCTCGGCAATGGCACGCATGCCACCCCAGCCCGTGACCCGAGAGACCCGCGATGCCCGTGCACATCCTCAAGCAAGAATCGATTGCCGTGCTGACGATCGACCGGCCCGACAAGCGCAATGCCTTCGACAGCGCGCTGACGGCGGCCCTGGACGAAGCGCTGAACGCGTTCGAGGACGACGCTGCGCTGCGGGTGGCGGTGCTGACTGGGGGAACCCAGTTCTTCTCGGCCGGCACGGACGTGGTGGCCTGGGCCGGCGAGCCCACGCCACGCGGCGGCCCCTACGGCATCGCCGGCCGCCGGCTGCAAAAGCCCATCATTGCGGCGGTCGAAGGCATCGCCGCCGGCGGCGGCTTCGAGATCGCCCTGTCCGCGTCGATGATCGTGGCGTCGACCACGGCCTTGTTTTCCTTGCCCGAGGTCGGGCTGGGCCTGATCGCCGAGTGCGGCGGGCTGTTTCGCGGCCCGCGCGCCCTGCCCCTCAACATCGCCCGCGAGCTGCTGCTGACCGGCGCGCCGCTCGGCGCCGAGCGCGCGCATGCCCTCGGCCTGGTCAATCGGCTGACCGCGCCGGGCCAGGCGCTGACCGAGGCCATGGCGCTGGCGCGGCAGATCGCCGAGCGGGCGCCGCTGGCCGTCCACGAGACCCTGGCGGCGCTGGAGGCGCTGAACGCCGAAAGCGACGCCCGGGGTTGGGCGCTCACCCGGCACGCCAAAACGGTGGCCCGGCAGTCTGCCGACTCCAAGGAGGGCGTTGCCGCCTTCAAGGCTCGGCGCGCGCCGCAATGGCAGGGCCGATGAACGCCGGCCCGCGCCAGCCGGCACAATGGGCTTGAACGCCATGGTGGGCATGGCGTGCAGCCATTGAAAGGAAACCACTGATGTTTGCCGTCTATGCCGCCGAAGCCAAGCCCGATGATCCCCTGTCGGCGCTCGTCGTCGGTGAACGCCCCGAGCCGGACGTGCCAGCCGGCCACGTGGCTGTCCACGTGCGCGCCGCCAGCCTGAACATGCACGATGTCTGGACGCTGCGCGGCGTGGGCATTCGCGCCGAGCAGTTTCCGATGATCCTGGGCATGGACGGGGCCGGCGTCACCGACGACGGCCGCGAGGTGGTGATCCATTCGGTCATTCCGTCGCCCGGCTGGCGCGGCGACGAGACGCTGGACCCCCAGCGCTCGATGCTGACCGAGCGCTATCAGGGCACGTTTGCCGAGACCGTGGTCGTGCCCGCGGCCAACGTGCTGCCCAAGCCGGCGTCGATGTCCTTCAGCGAGGCGGCGTGCATGGGCACGGCGTGGCTCACCGCGTATCGCATGCTGTTCGTCAAGTCCGGCCTGCGGCCCGGACAAACCATGCTGGTGCAGGGCGCTTCGGGCGGCGTCAACACCGCGTTGATTCAGCTTGGCCGCGCGGCCGGCATGCAGGTGTGGGCCACCGGCCGCACCGAGGCCAAGCGTGCGCTGGCGCAAAAGCTGGGTGCGCACGCCACGTTTGAATCCGGCGCGCGCCTGCCCGATCGGGTCGATGGCGTGTTTGACAACGTGGGCCGCCAGACCTGGTCGCACTCGCTGCGCGCGCTCAAGCCGGGCGGCGTTCTGGTCACCTGCGGCGCCACCACGGGCGATGCCACCGCCAGCGAATTGCAGCGCGTGTTCTTCCTGCAACTGCGCATCATCGGCTCGACCATGGGAACGCGCAGCGAACTGGCCGACCTGCTCAGCTTTTGCGTGCAAGCAAACATCCACCCGCAGATCGGCGCCGAGCTGCCCATGGCCGAGGCAGGCAAGGCCTTTCGCCTGATGATGGACGGCGAAACGGGCGGCAAGGTGGTACTGACGCGTTGAGCGAAATCCCACCGGGCAACACTCGACCCTCGCCTTGCTGACCTATCGGGGGCGGTGCATGGCGCACAGTTTGTTGCCGTCGGGGTCTCTGACGTAGGCGAGAAACAGGGGACCCAGGTCGCGGTCACGCAAGCCCGGCGGTTCTTCGATCGAGCAGCCACCGTACGCCAGTGCGGTGTCGTGAAACGCCTGGACCTGCTCGGCTGAATTGCACTTGAACCCGATGGTGCCGCCGTTGGCGGCCGTGGCCGGTGCATCGTTGATCGGCTGCGAAACACAGAACGTGCCGCCATCGTGTCGATAGAACAGGCGATGGTGGCCACTCGGTGCCTCACTGCGCATGGGTGCGCCCGCGCCCAGCACACCCAGCACGGCATCGTAAAAGCGTTTGGAACGCTCGAGATCGTTGGAACCCACCATGATATGGCTGAACACGCGCGATTCTCCTTGACGAGGGAGTGATGACCAAGGCAACGCTGAACAAGTCTCTGCGATGGCGCGCGCCCTGATTTGGGATGGGCTGCCAGGCGCAAACCACAGCGATAGCCGTAGCTATTGCGAGGATTTGCAACGCCGCAGACCGCCCAAAGCGGGGATGCGCGGCGCGCAGGGGATTTGTTCAGCGTTGCCCTAAAGCAGGACGATATCGTACCGATCCGGCCCCACGGCGCTTTCGGCCTGCAGCGAGATCGGCTTGCCGATGAAGTCCGACAGCCCCGCCAGGTGCTGGCTTTCCTCGTCGATCAGCATGTCGACCACGGCGGGCGCGGCGACGATGCGAAACTCCCTGGGGTTGAACTGGCGCGCCTCGCGCAGGATTTCGCGCAGGATGTCGTAGGCCACGGTACGCGCGGTGCGCACGCGCCCGCTGCCCTGGCACTGCTCGCAGGGTTCGCACAGCAGTTGCGCCAGCGATTCGCGCGTGCGCTTGCGCGTCATCTCGACCAGGCCCAGGTGCGAAAAACCGCCCACCTGGGTCTTCACGCGGTCACGCGCCAGCTGCTTGCGAAACTCGGCCAGCACCGCCTGCTGGTGCTCGGCCAGTGTCATGTCGATGAAGTCGACCACGATGATGCCGCCCAGGTTGCGCAGCCGCAGCTGGCGGGCAATGGCCTGTGCGGCCTCCAGGTTGGTCTTGAACACCGTGTCGTCGAAGCTGCGCGCGCCGATGTAGCCGCCGGTGTTGACGTCGATGGTGGTCAGCGCCTCGGTCTGGTCGATGATCAGGTAGCCGCCCGACTTGAGGTCCACCCGCCGGCCCAGCGCCTTGGTGATCTCGTCATCCACGTTGAACAAGTCAAAAATGGGCCGCTCACCGCGGTAGTGCTGCAAGCGGGCCGCCGCCGCCGGCATGAACTCCTTGCCAAAGGCCATCAGGGCGTCGAATTGTTCCTTGGAGTCGATGCGGATGGACTGCGTGCCCTCGCCCACCAGGTCGCGCAGCACACGCTGCAGCAGGCGCAGGTCCTCGTGCAGCAGGGTGGCCGGAGCCTGCTGCGTGCCCGCTTCGCGGATGCGCGTCCAGGTCTTGCGCAGGTAGGCGATGTCCTCGGCCAGTTCGGCGTCGGTGGCGTCCTCGGCATTGGTGCGCAGGATGTAGCCGCCGGTCTTGCCCTCCGGCGCTGCGGCACGTGCCAGCTGCTGCACGCGCTCGCGCAGCGAATCGCGGAGGCTGGCCGGGATCTTCTGCGACACGCCGATGTGCTCGTCCTGCGGCAGGAACACCAGCATGCGCCCGGCCACGCTGATCTGCGTGGACAGGCGCGCGCCCTTGGTACCGATGGGGTCCTTGATGACCTGCACCATCAGCGTCTGGCCCTCGAACACCTGCTTCTCGATTGGGCGCTGGGCGCCGCCGTTGCGGTGCGCGGGCAGGCTCTCGCCCTCCAGCGGACGCTGCCACAGGTCGGCCACGTGCAGAAAGGCCGAGCGCTCCAGCCCGATGTCGATGAAGGCCGACTGCATGCCCGGCAGCACGCGCACCACCTTGCCGAGATACACGTTGCCGACCAGCCCGCGCTCGAGCGTGCGCTCGACGTGCAGCTCCTGCACCGCGCCGTTCTCCACCACCGCGACGCGCGTCTCCTGCGGAGACCAATTGATCAGAATGTCTTGTTGCATGGGCATCTTCCAGGAAGCCGCCCATGATGCCTGAAGGCGCGCCGGGCCGAAGGCCGGCGCGGGCCGCTACGCCAGCGCGGGATGCCGGCCCCGCATGGCCTGCATCAGCTGCGGCTGCAGGCCTACCACCTCACCGATGACGATCAGCGCCGGCGCGCGCACCTCATGCTGCTGCGCCAGCGCGGGCAGCGCCTCGAGCGTGCCGGTGACGCAGCGCTGGCCCGGCAGCGAGGCCTGCTCGACCAGCGCCGCCGGCGTGTCGGCGGCCAGTCCGTGGCGCACCAGCTGGTGGCAGATCACTGGCAGCGTCCCCATGCCCATGTAGATCACCACGGTCTGGCGCGGACGGACCAGCGCCTCCCAGTCGAGGGCGACCTCGTTGTCGCCCCGCAGGTGACCCGAGGCAAACACCAGCGTCGCCGCATGGTCGCGGTGCGTCAGCGGTATGCCGGCGCACGCTCCCGCGCCCTGCGCCGCCGTGATGCCGGGCACCACCTCGAAGGCAATGCCGGCCTCGGCCAGCGCCTGCACCTCCTCGCCGCCGCGCCCGAAGATGAAGCCGTCGCCCCCCTTCAGGCGCACCAGGCTGCGCCCGCTGTGCGCCAGGCGGATCATCAGGTCGATGATGGACTCCTGCGGCAAGGTGTGCCGCGCGGCCTGCTTGCCAACGTAGATCAGCTCCGCGTCGTCGGCCACGCAGCGCAGCACCTCCTTGCTGACCAGGTGGTCGTAGAGCACCAGGCGCGCGCCGCGCAGTGCCTTGGCGGCACGCAGGGTGAGCAGCTCGGGATCGCCGGGTCCGGCGCCCACCAGGGTCACCCGCCCGGGTGTGCCGCAGCGCTCTGCGGTGGGCGGGACGGCGAACCAGCGCGCGTCTTCTACAAAGCTCATGGCGGCCTTCCTTGACTGATCGTGCATCAGGCTCGATTGTTCAAAGACCATGGCACGCCCGTCCTTGATGCAACTCAAGGACATCAGGGAATACCCGCGGCACGATCCAAGGCACCGAAAGAACCTGAACGCCCGCAACGCCATGGCACGCAACGCACCTCTCGCTCTCACGCTGGCGCTGGCCGCCGGCGCGGCCTGCGCGCAAGCCCCGACGCCGCCGGCGCCCGAGCGCGCCGCCCAGCTGGTGCGCATGGTGCGGCAGGACTGCGGCTCGTGCCACGGCATGCGCCTCACCGGCGGGCTGGGCCCGGCGCTCACGCCCCAGGCGCTGGCGGACAAGCCACCCGACTACCTGGCCGCCGTCATCACCCACGGCATTCCCGGCACGCCCATGCCGCCCTGGAGCGCGTTGCTGAGCGAGCCCGAGGCGCTGTGGATTGCCCAGCAACTGGCCCATGGCTTTCCCGAAGAAATCAGGAACCACGCCCCATGAAAAGACGCTTTGTCCTCTCGCTCGCGGCCGGCAGCCCCTTGCTGGCAGCCGGCTGTGCCGGCACCCAGGGCCCGTCCAGTGCGCAGACGTCGGCGCTGCAGGGCACGGGCGACCTGGGCGTGGTGATCGAGCGCGCGGCCGGCGCCCTCACCCTCGTCAACACCAGCCAGCGCGTTTCAATCGGCCGCGTCCAGGGCCTGGGCGACCTGTCGCACGCCTCGGTGGTGTTCTCGCGCGATGCGCGCTTTGCCCATGTCTTTGGCCGCGACGGCGGCCTGACCCGCGTGGACATCCTGACCCAGCGCATCACCCACCGCGTGATGCAGGCCGGCAACTCCATCGGCGGCGCCATCAGCGCCGACGGCAGCCTGGTGGTGGCGCAGAACTACCAGCCCGGCGGCATCAAGGTCTTCGACGCCGCCACGCTGGAGCTGCTGGCTGATGTGCCCGCCACCATGGCGAATGGCCAGCGCTCGCGCGTCGTCGGCCTGGCCGACCTGCCGCAGCGGCGCTTCATCTACAGCCTGTTCGACGCCGAGGCGATCTGCATTGCCGATTGCAGCAAGCCGCGCCAGCCAAGCATCACCACGCTGCAGGGCATAGGCCGGCAGCCCTACGACGCCCTGGTCTCGCCCAACGGCCGCACCTACATCGCCGGCCTGTTCGGCGAGGACGGCCTGGCCATGGTCGATCTGTGGGAGGACCAGCCCCAGGCGCGCCGTATCCTCGCCGGCTACGGGCGCGGCCAGCAGCCCCTGCCGGTCTACAAGATGCCGCATCTGCGCGGCTGGGCCATTGCCGGGCGCCACGCCTACCTGCCGGCCATTGGCCGGCACGAGGTGCTGGTGGTCGATACCGCCAGCTGGCAGGAGGTGGCCCGCATACCGGTGGCCGGCCAGCCGGTGTTCGTCATGGCGCGGCCCGACGGGCGCCAGGTCTGGGTCAACTTCTCGGTGCCCGACTACAACCGCGTGCAGGTGATCGACACCCCCAGCCAGCGCGTGATCGACACCATCGAGCCCGGCAAGGCCGTGCTGCACATGGAGTTCACGCCGCGCGGCGAGTCGGTGTGGATCAGCTGCCGCGACGACAACCGCGTTCAGGTCTATGACACGCACACGCGCCAGCTGCAGGCCAGCCTGGCTGTCGATGCACCCAGCGGCATTTTCTTTACCGCGCGCGCGCAACGCATGGGGTTCTGACCCATGGACCTGCAGCAGACCGACCTGAACCTGCTGAACGCCTGGCAGCGCGACTTCCCCCTGGTGCGCGCGCCCTTCGCGCAGATCGGCGCCAGTTTGGGCCTGAGCGCACCGGAGGTGCTGGCGCGCTACGCCCGGCTGCGGCGCGCGGGCAGCCTGAGCCGCATCGGCGCGGTGTTCGCGCCGGGCGCGGGCGGCGCCTCGCTGCTGGCTGCCATGGCCGTGCCGCCGGATCGGCTGGAGCGCGTGGCCATCGACGTGTCGCGCCACGCCGGCGTCAACCACAACTACGAGCGCGAACACGCCACCAACCTGTGGTTCGTTGCCACCGGGCGTGATGACGCAGCGGTCGAGCAACTGCTGCGCACCATCGAGGCCGACACCCGGCTTCCCGTGATGCGCCTGCCCATGCTGCGGCCCTATCGCATCGACACCGGCTTTGACCTGCGCGCAGCGCAATCGCTGGCCAGCGGCGCCACGCATTGGGCGCCTACCCCCTTGGGCGCCGCCGACCGCCCCCTGGCGGCCCTGGCCGAGCAGGGCCTGCCCCTGGTCGAGCAGCCCTTTGACGCCTGGGCCGCACGGCTGGGCCAGCCGCTGGAGCAGGTGCTCGCGCGCCTGCAGCTCTGGCTCGATGCCCGGACCCTGAGCCGCTTCGGCGTGGTCGTGCGCCACCACGAGTTGGGCTATATCGCCAACGCCATGACCGTGTTCGACGTGCCCGAGGCCGAGGTGGACGCCTGCGGCGAGGCCCTGGCGCAGGTGCCCGGCGTCACCCTGGCCTACCGGCGCCAGCGCGCGCCGGGCTGGCCCTTCAACCTGTACTGCATGGTGCATGGGCGCGACCGCGCCAGTGTGCGCCAGACGGTGGCCCAGGCGGTGGCCCAGGCCGGTCTGCGCGACAAGCCCCAGGCAACGCTGTTTTCGCTGCGCCGCTTCAAGCAGACCGGCGCGCGGCGCTTTGCCCACCATATCCAGGGAGCGCCGCTTGCTCACGCCTGAAGACGCCCGCCTGATCGACCACCTGCACGGCGGCTTTCCGCTCGTCGATCGCCCCTTTGCCGCCGTCGGCAAGGCGCTGGGTTGGAGCGAAGAGCGCGTGATCGAGCGCCTGCATCAGCTGCTGGCCCAAGGCGTGCTCACGCGCTTTGGCCCGCTGTTTCAGATCGAGCGCGCGGGCGGCCAGTTCGTGCTCGCCGCCATCGCCGTGCCCGAGCAGCGCTTCGACGTGGTGGGCGCCGTGGTCAACCGCTTTCCCGAGGTGGCGCACAACTACCGGCGCACGCACCGACTCAATATGTGGTTCATCGTCGCCGCCGAATCGCCGGCCCTGGCCCAAGACGCCATGGCCCGGATCGAGGAAGCCGTGGGCCTGCCGGTTTACGCCTTCCCCAAGGAAGAAGAATATTTCGTCGAGCTGCGCCTGCCGGCTCTCGTCGCAGCAGGAGCCCGCCATGGCGCTTGATGCCTTCGACCGCGCCCTGATCGCCGCCACCCAGGGCGGCCTGCCCCTGGTGGCGCGCCCCTACGAGGCCGTGGGCGCCATGCTGGGCGTGAGCGGCGATCAGGTGCGCGAGCGCCTGGCGCAGATGCTGGCCCAGGGACTGATCCGCCGCATCGGCGCCGTGCCCAATCACTACCGCTTGGGCTACACCGCCAATGGCATGAGCGTGTGGGATGTGGATGACGCACAGGTCTCCGAGCTCGGCGCCAGGGTAGCGCAGCTGCCGGGGGTAAGCCACTGCTATCGCCGCCCGCGCCATCGGCCCGACTGGCCCTACAACCTGTTTGCCATGCTGCACGGCACCAGCCGCGAAGCCGTGGCGCAGCAGGCCGAAGAAATTGCCCGGCTGCTGGGCAGCGCCTGCCGCAGCCACGACATCCTGTATTCCACGGCCATCCTGAAGAAAACCGGCCTGCGTTTGAAAGGCTAAAGAATGTTTCGTATCAGCCAATACATGCGCGAACTCGCGCAAGCCCAAGCCAGCGGCGCCTATCCCGCTGTCAAGGACCGCAAGGCGCGCGGCCCGGTGGTGATCTGGAACCTGATCCGCCGCTGCAACCTCACCTGCAAGCACTGCTACGCCTTCTCGGCCGACCACGAATACGCGGGCGAGCTGTCTTTGCAGGAAGTCTTCACGGTCATGGACGACCTCAAGGCCTTCGGTGTGCCCGCGCTCATCCTCTCGGGCGGCGAGCCGCTGCTGCGCGCCGACATCTTCGAAGTTTCGGCGCGCGCACGCGAGATGGGCTTCTACACCGGCCTGTCGACCAACGGCACGCTGATCGACGCCCCCATGGCCCGGCGCATTGCCGACGCCGGCTTCGACTACGTCGGCATCAGCCTGGACGGCCTCAAGGCCACGCACGACAAGTTCAGGCGCCTCGAAGGTGCCTTCGACCGCAGCCTGGCCGCCATCGGCCACCTGGACCAGGTGGGCATCAAGGTCGGCCTGCGCTACACCATGACGGCCATGAACGGTCACGATCTGCCGGCGCTGCTCGACCTGATGCAGGAGGTGGGCGCGCACAAGTTCTACTTCTCGCACCTGAACTACGCCGGGCGCGGCAACATCCACCGCGGCAAGGACGCGCACCACCAGGCCACCCGCGCCGCGATGGACATGCTGTTCGACCGCGCTTGGGCCGCCGCCCAGGCCGGTAGCCTGGAGGATTACGTGAGCGGCAACAACGACGCCGACGGCCCCTACCTGCTGCAATGGGTGCAGGCGCATCTGCCGCAGTGGGAAGAGGCCCTGCGTGCGCGCCTCGTCGCCTGGGGCGGCAACGCCAGCGGCCAGCAGATCGCCAACATCGACAACCTCGGCCATGTGCACCCCGACACCATGTGGTGGCACCACGACCTGGGCTGCGTGCGCGACCGCCCGTTCTCCGAGATCTGGAACGACGTCAGCGACCCGCTGATGGCGGGCCTCAAGCAGCACCCGCGCCCCGTCGAGGGCCGGTGTGCCGGATGCCGGCACCTGGCGATCTGCAACGGCAATACCCGCGTGCGCGCGCAGCAACTCACGGGCAACTTCTGGTTTGAAGACCCGGGCTGCTACCTGACCGACGCCGAAGTGGGCGCCGCCAGCACGCCGTTCGAGCCCGCGCCCGCGAAGCGCCGCCGCATTGAGGTGGTGGCGGCCTGAAAACCATGATCTTGATAGCACATTGCGCTTGCTGAACCCCGGTCTTCGGCTCCTTCCCCCTCTGGGGGAAGGTTGGGATGGGGGCTCGGGGCCCGCTGAGCACCGGCACCGCTGGCCCCCACCCCATCCCTCCCCCAGAGGGGGAGGGAGAAATGCCGTCCAGCGCCCGTCCATACAGCGCGAATAGCTATCATTTTTGGAGTCACCCTTGTCCCTGCGAATCCTCCCCCGTATCCTCCCCGCCGCCCTCCTCACCCTGGCCCTTGCCAGCCCAACGCAGGCCCAGCCCAACCCCGCCGCCCTCTACCAGCAGCATTGCGCCAGCTGCCACGGCGAGCAGCGCACCGGCCTGATGGGCCCGGCCCTGCTGCCCGAAAGCCTGGAGCGCACACGGCCCGCCGAGGTGCTGCGCGTCATCAAGGAGGGCCGCCAGGCCACGCAGATGGCGGGCTTTGCCGAGCAGCTCTCCGGCGACGAGATCCAGGCCCTGGCCGACTGGATCCGCAGCCCCGTGCTGCCCGCACCGCGCTGGGGCGAGGCGGACATCCGCGCTTCGCGCGTCGCCACGCCGCTGCCCCAGGATGAACCCGTCAGGCCCAAATGGGATGCCGACCCCATGAACCTGTTCGTGGTCGTCGAAGGGGGCGACCACCACATCTCGCTGCTCGACGGCGAACGCTTCGAGGTCATCGCCCGCTTTGCCAGCCGCTACGCGCTGCACGGGGGCCCCAAGTTCACGCCCGACGGGCGCTACGTGTTCTTCGGCTCGCGCGACGGCTGGATCACCAAGTACGACCTGTGGCGTCTGGCCGTGGTGGCCGAGGTGCGCGCCGGCCTGAACATGCGCAACGTGGCCGTGAGCGGCGACGGGCGCTGGGTCATGGCCGCCAACTACCTGCCGCACAGCCTGGCGCTGTTCGATGCGGACCTGAATCTGGTCAAGACCTACGAGGCCAAGACCCTGGACGGCAAGGCCAGCTCGCGCGTCTCGGCGGTGTACGACGCCACGCCGCGCAAGAGCTTTGTCGTCGCGCTCAAGGACATTCCCGAGATCTGGGAAATTTCCTACGACCCGAAGGCCGCGCCCATCTACGACGGCCTGGTACACGACTACCGGATGAAGGAGGGCTTGGCCAAGCCCGGCTACCTGGGCGTGCGCCGCACGCCGCTCGATGAGCCGCTGGACGACTTCTTCTTCGACCAGAGCTACCGCCACGTGCTTGGCGCCACCCGCGCCAAGGGCGGCCCATCGCAGCAGGCCAGCGCCCAGGTGGTGAACCTGGACGTGCGCCGCAAGATCGCCGACCTGCCGATTGCCGGCATGCCGCATCTGGGCTCGGGCATCACCTTCGCCTGGAACGGCGGCACGGTGCTGGCCAGCCCCAACCTGGGCGGCACCGGGGTGGACGTGATCGACATGCAGACTTGGAAGACCGTGCGCACCATCCCCACCCCCGGCGCGGGCTTTTTCATGCGCAGCCACGAGAACACGCCCTACGCGTGGACTGATTCGATGATGAGCAAGGAGGGCAAGGACCGCCTGACCATCATCGACAAGCGCACTTTGGCCCCCGTGGCCGAGGTGCGCGAGCCCGGCAAGACGCTGGCACACATCGAGTTCACCCGCGACGGCCGCTACGCCCTGGCCAGCGTCTGGGAGATGGACGGCGCCATCGTCGTCTACGACGCGGCGACGTTCAAGGAGGTCAAGCGCCTGCCCATGAGCAAGCCCGTGGGCAAGTACAACGTGTGGAACAAGATCACGCGCAGCGAGGGCACCTCGCACTGAAGTCAGGGCGCTCCACCCTGGGCCTCAGTCGCGCAGCACGCCCGCATCGCGTAGCAGCCGCGCGGTCTCGAACAGCGGCAGGCCCATGATGCCGGTGTAGCTGCCGTCGAGGTGTTCCACGTACTGCGCCACCGGCCCCTGGATGCCGTAGGCCCCCGCCTTGCCCATGGGCTCGCCGCTGGCCACGTAGGCGGCGATCTGCGCGCCGGTCATGGCGGCAAAGCGCACGCGCGAGACCGACAGCGCCGCCAGGCGCCGCGCGCCCGCCTGCAGCGCCACGGCGCTCAGCACCTGGTGCTCGTGGCCCGCCAGCTCGGCCAGCATGCGCGCCGCATCCTGCGCGTCCTCGGGCTTGCCATAGATGCACTCGCCCAGCGCCACCGTGGTGTCCGCGCACAGAATGGGCGCCGGCGGCAGGCCGCGGCGCGCATGGCGTGCCACCGCGGCGTCGAGCTTGAGCGCGGTGACGCGCTGCACGTAGGCGCTGGGCGATTCGCCGGGCCGCACGGCCTCCAGGCCTTCCACATCCTCGGCCTCGTCGCCCGCGGCATTGGGCAGCAGCAGCTCGTGGCGCACGCCCAGCTGCTCGAGCAGCTGGCGCCGGCGCGGGCTCTGGGAAGCGAGATAGATGAAATCAGACATTTTGATCAAACAGGCCTGAAGCGACCGTCCATAAAGCGCAAGCAGCTATCAAAGCAATAGTCATTCGCGGTGGTACGGGTGGCCGGCATTGACCGACCAGGCGCGGTACAGCTGCTCGGCGAGCAGCACGCGCACCATGGCGTGCGGCAGGGTCAGATCCGACAGGCGGATGCGCTCATGCGCCGCCTGGCGCAGGGCGGGGTCCAGCCCGTCCGGACCGCCGACCAGCAGCGCCACGTCTTGCCCCAGCGATTGCCAGTGTGTCAGGCGCACGGCCAGCGCGGTGGTGGTCAGGGCCGTGCCGCGCTCGTCCAGCACCACCACGTGGGCCGACTTGGGCACCGCCGCTTCGATGCGCTGGCGCTCGGCGGCCATCGCCTGGGCTGCGGTCTTGCCGCCAGCCCGCGGCTCGGTCTTGATGGCCTTGAGCTCCAGCTTGAGCTCGGGCGGAAAGCGCTTGGCGTAGTCGTCCCAGGCTGCGCCGGCCCACGCCGGCACGCGCTGGCCAACGGCGACGACGCACAGCTTCATCGCGCCGGGCGCGTGGAGGTCTTGCGGGCCGGGGCCGGCTTGGTGGCTGCTGTTGCAGCGGCTTTGGCCGCAGTCTTCCTGGCCGCGGGCTTGCCCACCACCAGCACCTTCTCGGCCACGGCCACCTTGGACGCCGGCTTGCGCGCGCCCGCCTTGCGGGCGGGTGCTTCGGCCGCCTTGCCGGCGCTCTTGCGGACGGCGGGCTTGGGCGCCGCCGCAGGTTTACCGTCACCGAACTTGGCGGACCGGGCCGCGGGCGCGTTCCTGGCATCAAGCTTGGCGCTGGCGGCCGCCCGTTCAGGCGCCGGCTTGGCAGCGGTCTTGCGGGCCGCGGCCTTGGCGACGGCGGGCGCCGCCGAGCGCAGGCGCACGGGCTTTTCGCCCCAGATTTCTTCCAGGTTGTAGTACTGGCGAATCATGGGCTGCATCACGTGCGCCACGGCGGCGCCGCAGTCGACGATGATCCATTCGCCGTTGTCCTCGCCCTCCACGCGCGGCTTGGCAAAGCCGGCTTCGCGCACCTTGTCGCGCACGCTGGCGGCCAGCGCCTTGGTCTGGCGGTTGGAGGTGCCGCTGGCCACGATCACGCGCTCGAACAGCGGCGACAAATGCTCGGTGTTGAACACCCGGATATCCTGGCCCTTGACGTCCTCCAGGCCATCGACGATGGCGCGTTGCAGTTTCTGCACGTCTTTCTTGGCGGCGGTTTCGCTCATTGATTGGCTTTGGTAGAGATGGTGATCGGCAATATACCGCGCCACTGCGGCGGGCACCAGCCGCGCAATGCCGCGTCCCGCTGCCACGCGGGCGCGGATGTCGGTGGAGCTGTGCGGCAGCGCCGCAAGGCGCAGGCGCTGCACGCCGCGGACGCCACCGAGGCTCAGGCCGGGCAGCGGGTCTATTGAGTCAAACTGGCCGCCAGCGCCCTCTGCGTCTGCGCGATCAGCTATTGCAACAGTAGCAATTGCGACAATGTCCTGCGCCCGCTGCCAGCGGGCAAAGGCGTGGGCCTGGTCGCTGCCGATGATGAGAAACAACTCGGCCTGCGGGTGGTTCGCGCGCAGCTCGGCGAGCGTTTCGACGGTGTAGGTGGGCCCCGGGCGATGCAGCTCGCGGTCATCGACCCGCACCCGGGGCCAGCCGGCAAAGGCCAGCCGGCACAGCGCCAGGCGGTCACGGGCGGGCGACAGCGAACGCGACTTGTGCCAGGCGTCGCCGGTGGGAATCACGTGCAACTCGTCCAGCGCCAGCTGTTCGATGGCGGCGCGCGCCACCGCCCGATGCGCGGCATGCGGCGGGTCGAAGGCGCCGCCGTAGACGCCGATCCTCCTGGGGGCCGTCACACCCACGCGCGCGGCACCAGAAAGCGCTCGGTGAGAAGCGCCTCAGGCGAACCGGGTTCGGGCTGGCGCTGATAGGACCACGCGGCCAGCGGCGGCATCGACAGCAGGATGGACTCGGTGCGCCCGCCCGACTGCAGGCCGAAGTGCGTGCCGCGGTCCCACACCAGGTTGAACTCGACGTAGCGCCCGCGTCGATGCAGTTGGTGCGCCCGCTCGCGCTCGCCCCAGGGCGTGGCACGGCGGCGTTCAACAATGGGCAGGTAGGCCTGCAAGAAGGCATCGCCCACGGCGCGCATCAGCGCAAAGCCGTGCTCGGGCCCGCCCTCGGCAAAGTCGTCGTAGAAGATGCCGCCAATGCCGCGCGCCTCGCCGCGGTGCCGGTTGAAGAAGTACTCGTCGCACCAGGGCTTGAAGCGCCCGTACAGATCGCCGCCCAGCGGCGCCAGCGCGCCCTGGCAGACGCGGTGAAAGTGCTGGCAGTCCTCGTCGAAGCCGTAGTAAGGCGTCAGGTCCATGCCGCCGCCAAACCAGCGCACCGGCTCGCTGCCCGACTGGCCGGCCGAGATCATGCGCACGTTCATGTGCACCGTGGGCACATACGGATTCAAGGGGTGGAACACCAGCGACACGCCCATGGCCTCGAAGGGCGCGCCCGCCAGCTCGGGCCGGTGCTGCGTGGCCGAGGGCGGCAGGCGCGGCCCGCGCACATCCGAAAAGCCGCAGCCCGCACGCTCGAACAACGCGCCGCCCTCCAGGATGCGGGTGATGCCCTGGCCCTGCAGCGGCTCACCCGGGTCCTTGTGCCACGCGTCGCGCACGGCCTGGGCCCGGCCGTCCATATCCTCGATGGCGCCGATGATGCGGGCCTGCAAATCGACAAGGTAGGTGCGAACCTGGGTGTTGAAGTCGGTCATGTCGGCGTGGGAACAGAGGTTTTTCTACGTCGCCCCTCGGGGTGAGGGAACACGGTCACGGTCATTCACACCACCGCCCGATGACCAATGTCGCGCCGGTACTGCATGCCATCGAAGTGGATGCCGCGCACCACGTCGTAGGCCCTGGCCTGGGCCTGCTTGACCGAATCGGCCAGCACGGTGGCGCACAGCACGCGTCCACCGGATGTGACCAGCTGCTCGCCCTCCAGCGTGGTGCCGGCGTGAAACACCATGGCATCGTCCGCCGCCGCGGGCAGGCCGGTGATGGCATCGCCCTTGCGCGGCGCCAGCGGATAGCCGTGTGCGGCCAGTACCACGCCCAGCGCCACACGCCGGTCCCACTGCAACTGCACGGTATCCAGCTTGCCGGCGGTGGCAGCCAGCAGCACATCCACCAGGTCGGACTTCAGCCGCATCAGGATGGGCTGCGTCTCGGGGTCACCCATGCGGGTGTTGAACTCCAGCGTCTTCGGGTGGCCCTGGGCATCGATCATCAGGCCGGCGTACAGGAAGCCCGTGAAGGGCACGCCGTCCTGCTCCATGCCGCGCACCGTGGGCATGATGATCTCGCGCATCACGCGCGCATGGATGTCGGGCGTGACCACGGGCGCGGGCGAATACGCGCCCATGCCGCCGGTGTTGGGTCCCGCGTCGCCATCGAGCAGGCGCTTGTGGTCCTGGCTGGTGGCCAGCGGCAGCACGTTCTTGCCGTCGCACAGCACGATGAAACTGGCTTCCTCGCCGTGCAAAAACTCTTCGATGACGACGCGGGCGCCGCCTTGGTTGTGCGCCACGCCCAGCGCGTTGCCGCCCAGCATGTCGTCGATGGCGGCATGGGCCTCGGCCACGGTTTGCGCCACCACCACGCCCTTGCCGGCGGCCAGGCCATCGGCTTTGACGACGATCGGCGCGCCCAGGCGCTCGACGTAGGCGCGTGCGGCCGCAGCGTCGGTGAAGGCCTCGTAGGCCGCGGTGGGGATGCCATGGCGCTGCATGAAGGCCTTGCTGAAGGCCTTGGAGCTTTCCAGCTGCGCGGCAGCCCGGGTCGGCCCGAAGATGCGCAGGCCGTGGTTGCGAAAGTCATCGACCACGCCGGCGGCCAGCGGCTGCTCGGGGCCCACCACCGTCAGCGCAATCTTTTCCTGCAGCGCCCACTCGCGCAGTGCCGCCCCATCGGTGAGCGGCACGTTGACCAGGCCCGCATGCCGCTGCGTACCGCCGTTGCCCGGCGCCAGATACACCTGCTGCACGCGCGGGGACTGCGCCAGCTTCCAGGCCAGCGCGTGCTCGCGGCCACCGCCGCCGATCACCAGGACTTTCATGGTGTTGTCACTCGCCCAGATCGACGTTGGCGTTGTGATAGACGTTCTGCACGTCGTCCAGGTCTTCCAGCACGTCCAGCAGCTTTTGCATCTTCTG
>OFJB01000160.1_pt1 | contig 38099 bp, 38 predicted proteins | sample 1775081 | NCBI WGS metagenome assembly OFJB01 (sample SAMN08195771, study PRJEB24354) | sludge metagenome | isolation source: initial sludge from phenol fed wastewater aerobic bioreactor | place: India: Nagpur | collected 2016-06-05
TTGTTGCTGCCAAAAGCGGAGTGAGGTCGGGTTTGTTGTATTTGTCAACCGGAGTGGGGACGGCAACGATATAAAACCGGGCCTCCTTAATATCTTCCAGTTTGGTAGTATAGGTGATGTTCAGGTTTTTGAACGATTCCGATGGGAGCTCTTTAGCAGGGTCAATCCCCTGTTTGATCAGATCCACATTCTTTTGGTTTATATCAAAGCCTATTACAGATGCTTTTCTTGCAAATTCCACTGCTAATGGCAATCCCACATATCCTAGTCCTACAACTGCAATTTTTGATTTTCCGGAGATAATATCGTTGTACATATTGCTACATTTATTGATTCCACAAATTTATATTATTTAATCATTAGGTTGAAAAAAAGATATCCCTTTTTACTATTTTTGTGCTATGAGTTGGTTTGTTTTATATACCTCTCCCAGGGCGGAAAAGGCTGTAGCTCAAAGGCTGGAGTCAATTGGGGCAGATGTTTATCTGCCTTTGCATAAGACAAAAAGAAAGTGGTCCGATCGCATTAAAATTGTTGAGGTTCCGCTTTTTAACTCGTATGTATTTGTAAGGGCCGAACAGCGCCAGCTGGGAGCTTATCTCTCTTTGAACGGGGTGGTGCGTGTGGTTTACTATATGCATAAACCGGCGGTAGTGAGGGATGACGAAATAGAGGCGATAAAGGAGTTTCTTAAGTTGGCTGCAGAGAGGGAAATAATCTATTGTGGCGATACTGTTACTGTTACCGATGGTGCTCTCAGGGAGAGGGAGGGTAAAATTCTTTATATTAAAGGAAACGATGTTGTGCTCTATCTGGAGGAGCTTGGGGCAAAAGTTTGCGTGAGCAAAAATTTAGTGGAGAAGGTCGTAAAAAAATAGTATCTTTGTTTAAATTAAAGCGTTTTTAAATGGATTATAACACTCAGAGATCCAAGCTGCTTATGCCTGAATATGGCAGGCACGTGCAAAAGATGATTGACTACGTCAAGAATATTCCCGACAGAGAGAAGAGAAACGAGCAGATACGCGCAGTTTTGAGCGTAATGGGAATACTTAATCCTCAGTTGAGAGATATAAATGATTTTAAACATAAGCTTTGGGATCACGTGCAGATAATCTCCGATTTTGAGATTGATATAGATTCGCCATATCCGGTTCCAACTAAGGAGACTTTCGAAACAAGACCATCTGCAATTCCTCTGCAGACCACTCCTCTTAAAGAGGCTCATTACGGGAGGAACATCCAGAATATGATAGAGATGATCTGCAACAAGGAGGATGGCGAAGTTAAGAATAATATGATCCGGATTATTGCTACCTATATGAGGCAGCAATATCTTATATGGAACAAGGATACTGTCTCCGATGAGGTTATTTTCAACGATATAAAAAGGTTATCGGGAAACAGGATCACTATTCCCGAGGGTTTACACCTTAATGCAATTCCGGGCGATGTCAGTTTTCAACAGCCAAGGATGATGCAGCCCAATCAGAATCAACAAAGTAACAGGGCAAATTATAGAAACTTCCGCAATCAGAAAAACAAAAAGAGAAAATAATGGCTGTTTTCAAGGTTGAGGGCGGGCATCGACTCAAGGGGGAGTTGGTTCCGCAGGGGGCCAAAAATGAGGCTCTACAGGTTATTTCTGCAATTCTACTCACTTCACAGGAGGTTGTTATAGAGAATGTTCCCGACATTCTTGATGTTAACAAGCTTATAGAGCTATTGTCCAATCTGGGGGTTGAGGTGTGCAGGATCGACCGTACAACCTACTCTTTTAAAGCGAACGATATCAATCTTGACTTTATAGCTTCGTCGGAATTTCACAGGAAATCGGCTGCTCTGCGTGGCTCGGTTATGATCTCCGGCCCGCTTCTGGCCAGGTTTGGGGTTGCCTATATGCCCAAACCGGGAGGGGATAAGATCGGCAGGAGAAGGTTGGATACCCATCTTATAGGTTTTGAAAACCTTGGTGCAAAACTCAACTTTGAAAATGAGGGGGCATATTTCAGGCTCGAGGCTCCGGAACTCAAGGGGTGCTATATGCTTTTGGATGAGGCTTCCGTAACAGGTACCGCCAATATCGTAATGGCAGCTGTTATGGCAAAAGGGAGGACAACAGTTTATAACGCTGCCTGTGAGCCATATGTACAGCAGTTGTGTAAAATGCTTAACAAAATGGGGGCAAAGATTTCCGGAATCGGATCAAATCTGCTTACCATAGAGGGTGTCGATTCGTTAAAGGGTACAAGACACAGAATCCTGCCCGATATGATAGAGGTTGGAAGCTTTATTGGCCTTGCTGCAATGACAAGGAGCGAGATTCTGATCAAGGATACGGCTTACGACGAACTGGGAATCATACCTGCTCAATTCAGGAGATTGGGTATTACGGTGGAGAGACGTGGCGACGATATCTTTATCCCTTGTCATGAACACTATGAGATCGACTCCTTCCTGGACGGATCAATTATGACAATTGCCGATGCTCCATGGCCTGGTCTTACTCCCGATCTGCTTTCGGTATTTCTGGTTGTAGCCACACAGGCGAACGGATCGGTTCTTATTCATCAGAAGATGTTTGAAAGCAGACTCTTTTTCGTTGATAAACTCATAGATATGGGTGCGCAGATCATTCTTTGTGACCCTCACAGGGCAACAATTATCGGCCATAATCATAACATTCCTCTAAAAGGGATGCGTATGGCATCTCCCGATATAAGGGCGGGAATCGCCTTACTTATTGCTGCCATGAGTGCAAAGGGGACAAGTATAATTGAGAACATTGAACAGATTGACAGGGGTTACGAGAATATTGATATCAGATTGAATGCAATTGGTGCAAAAATCGAGAGAATTTAAAAATTTAGGATTTATATGGCTGCAGCTAAGAAGGGGAAGAGGGTAAAGGATGATAAAAAAGAGATAGTTACACCGAAAGGGTGGGAGGCGGCCCGTCTCATTGCGGGTCTCTTTTTCGCGCTTGCTTCGCTCTATACGTTTGTCGCACTCTTTTCATATCTCTTTACATGGAGCGACGATCAAAGCCTTTTGACAAATCCATCGCTTTGGAGCAACAGTGTGGATGCCGAAAATCAGGCCGGTAAACTTGGATTTGTTTGGGCCAATTTTCTATTATCCGATCTGTTCGGAATAGGGGCCTTCATAATCCCCTTCTTTTTCGGCGGACTGTCGGTTTATGCTCTGAAGATCCGAAAAATCAGAATTGTGAAGTTTCTTCTTTTGTCGGTATACGGGTGTATTATTGTTTCAATTGCATTTGCATATATATTTGCCTTTACTCCATTTAACGATCTCTTCGGTAACGGGGTCGGAGGATCCTACGGTTATTTTGTAAATGAGTGGTTATTCTCTATGCTGGGTGCTGCCGGAGCCGGCTCTGTAATTATCATTGCACTTGTTCTCTGGTTTGTATTGATGAGCTATAGTGTCGTTACATGGTTCAATAAGCTTATTAAAAGCATATTTCACCCGGAAAAGGAGAGCATCCCGGCCGGCATTAATGATAACCAGACAGCAACTGCAGGAGTACCTGATGCGAGCGATTCAGTTGCCGGAATGGCAGATAAATCGGATAGTAATGTGTTTTCAATAGAGGATGGTGTTGAGATGGAGGTCATTCAATCGGCACCTCCGGTGATTGACAATCCTGAAGAGGATCCCGACGACTCCCCTTTTATTGATGATGAACCTGCTGCTATGGAAGATGATGACGACTTTATGAAGGAGATCTCTCCGGAGGCTGCCGCTACTCTGTTCAATCCTAAGCTGGATCTGCCCAATTATCAGGCACCGCCGCTCTCTCTGTTGAGTGACTACAGGGATAAGTGGTTTGAGGTTCCTAAGGAGGAGCTTGAGAAAAATAATCGAAGAATTGTTAAAACTCTCGCCGATTATAAGATTGGTGTGGAGAAGATATATGCCAGAACCGGTCCTACAGTTACCATGTATGAGGTGGTTCCTTCGGCAGGTGTTCGTGTTGCGTCAATAAAGAGGCTGGAGGAGGATATTGCTATGTCTCTTGCAGCAAGGGGTGTGAGGATTATTGCTCCGATACCGGGTACAAATGCTGTTGGTATTGAGGTGGCGAATGAGAAGCCAAGCATAGTCTCTATGAGATCTATGCTGGAAGATGTTCGTTTCAGAAACTCAAACTATGAACTGCCTGTTGTATTAGGTCGTACGATTTCGAATGAGGCTCTCTCTTTCGACCTCACAAAGATGCCTCACCTTTTGGTGGCAGGAGCAACCGGACAGGGTAAGTCAATTGGACTTAATGTTATTCTTGCTTCGCTCCTTTATACCAAACACCCGGCAGAACTTAAAATGGTGTTGGTCGATCCAAAGAAGGTGGAACTATCTTTATATCAAAAGATTGAGAAGCATTTCCTGGCTAAGTTGCCCGATAATGAGGATGCTATTATTACCGATACTGCAAAGGTTATTTACACCCTCAAATCGCTCTGTATTGAGATGGAGGATCGTTACGATCTGCTCAAGAGTGCAAAGGTACGATCGATTAAGGAGTATAATGACAAGTTCTTAAACCGCAGGCTCAATCCGCTCAAAGGACATCGTTTCCTCCCATACATTGTTGTTGTTATTGATGAGTTTGCAGATATGTTGATGACTGCAGGGAGGGAGATTGAGGAGCCGATGATCAGGCTTGCCCAGAAGGCCCGTTCTATTGGTATTCACCTGGTAATAGCTACTCAAAGACCATCTGCAAATATCATTACCGGGCTTATTCGTTCAAACTTTCCTGCACGTATCGCTTTTAGGGTTGTTACCAGTATGGATTCTAAGATTATTCTGGATTCAACCGGTGCAAATCAGCTTATTGGCCGGGGAGATATGTTGATGCTTAACGGTACAGAGCTTACTCGTGTACAGTGTGCATATATTGATACTGACGAAATAGAGAAGGTTGCCGATTTTATTGCTTCTCAACAGGGTTATACATCGGCACATCTGCTACCTGAATATGTGGGCGAGGATGGTGAAAATTCTGTATCTGAGGTTGATCTTAAAAAGAGAGATTCGATGTTTGACGATGCCGCTCGTTTGATTGTTCAGTTTCAACAGGGCTCTACTTCTCTTATTCAGAGGAGAATGAATCTTGGTTATAACAGAGCCGGTCGGATTATGGATCAGCTGGAGGCTGCCGGTATCGTGGGGCCTTCGGAGGGGAGTAAAGCCCGTCAGGTCTACATCTCCGATATGGCTACTCTGGAAAAACTACTCTCATCGCTTGATTAATTATGAAGTCTAAATATTTTATATTCTCTGCACTTTCACTCCTGTTGCTGTTTGTAACAGAGAGCGCTGTAAATGCTCAGGATAGTGGCAGTTCGGCAGCAGATAAATTTGTCTCTTTTTTAAAGAGCTCTCCGGCATTTGAGATGAATTTTACGTTTATCATGAAAGATGCAGCTTCGGGTAAATCCGAAGGTGTCGACTGCAATATAAAGGTGATGGGAAGCTCTTACTTTATGAAGAATGATAATGTAGAGGTGTACTGTGACGGCTCTTCGCGATGGATCTTGAATGAGGGATCCGGAGAGGTTACTATATTAAAAAACAGCTCATCTGTCGCCGATATCTCTGAAAATCCTATAGGATATATAGCCTCTTTAAGGAGCAACTACAATGCTGCCAAAAAGGTCTCTTACTCAACCATTGCAGGTAAAAAGAGGGTAGCTGTGACACTCAATTTGAAATCGGGAGTCAGGTCTCCATATAATAAGATAGTGCTTACCTTGTTAGATGGGACGGGGCAGCCTCTATCTGCCGATTTTTTTACTGCCTCGGGAAATTCCTATAAGATTGCAGATATTGAGTATATCAAGAGGGACTCCTTTTCACCCTCAATATTCAAACCCTCACAGGCTCGTCTTAAGGGGCTTTATATTAATGATTTGAGGTAATTTAAAATTTTGTCGGACCTGCTTTTCAGATGTGCCAGAAAGACATCCTGTACCGACATATATGTTTCGTTCACGTATTCGCTTAGCTCTTCGGGCCTTATCCACACTGCCTTCTCAATATCTTCCGCAAGTTGCGGTGTCGTCTCCCCATTTCCTGAGTATTTCATCAGGTACCATTTGGTATCTTTTACTATAAATTTACCATCCATATGATATGTATGGTATGTGTCGCAAATGAGCGAGTCGATTTCGATATTCTCGACACCGCACTCCTCTTTGACCTCCCTTATTGCCGATTCATTGATATTCTCGCACTCCTCTCTCTTCCCTTTGGGCAGATCCCACTTGCCCTGGCGATAGATCATAAGGCACTCGCCTTCGCTGTTTTCTACCAGTCCTCCTCCGGCCTCTACCTTTACAAGATCACTGCATATCTGCTCAAAGCAACTATCTTCGTTTTCTGTTATTACATACAGATTGTCAATTTTTTCATTTTTTTCGAACTCGTACGGAAGGTTTTTTAGTTCGCTGTATTCCGGATTTACAAGGATGACTGCATTGGGATCGCTAGTGGTCTGTTCTGCATCGGAGGTTACTATTATACTCCGGCTCTGAAAATATAATCTGTACATAAAAAACGGGGAGATTTGCTATATTTGTGCAAAGATATGTTTTTATGGAGTGTGTTGAAAAAATTATTGCCAAACAGCTTCTTGATATTAAAGCTGTAATTCTTGATTCTGAAAATCCTTTCACCTGGGCTTCTGGTTGGAAATCACCTATATATTGTGATAATAGAAAGATTCTATCATATCCCGATGCCAGAAAGATCGTTGCCAAGAATCTGGCAAGAATAGTAAAGGAAAATTATGCATCTGCAGATATTATTGCCGGTGTAGCGACCGGTGCAATTGCATGGGGATTGATGGTAGCTGAATTGCTGGATAAACCTTTTGCATATGTTAGACCAAAGCCTAAAGATCACGGAACTAAAGCTCAAGTGGAGGGTGTCGTGCCGGTAGGTGCAAAAGTGGTTGTTATTGAGGATCTTATATCTACCGGGTCGAGTAGCCTTTCTGCTGTTGATGCTTTATCGGTCCACGGTGCTGAGGTTCTCGGAATGGTTGCCATTTTTTCATATAATTTTGATAAGGCGAGAAAGGCTTTTGAGAATGGAAATTGCGAGCTGAGAACACTTACCAACTATGACTATCTTATTGAGGAGGCTGTTCGAAGCAAATATATCGATGAGGCTTCGCTTGACACTCTGAGGGACTGGAGGTTCAGTCCCGATAAATGGGGAGGTGAATAGTATGGGAGACACAAAGGCAGTTGGAAGAAAAGTTAGGGTTAATCAACCTGCTCAGGCAATTTATGCTCTATTTGCCGACTTAAGACATTTTGCACAGAATCTGCCCGAAGATATAAAAGGTAAGTCGGATATAACATTTGACTCCGATACTCTGTTGGCTAAGGTTCAGGGTTTTGAATTGGGAATTAAGGTGGAGGAGAGAAACCCCTTCACTTATGTCAGATATGTTCAGTATGGCTCTACTCCGGTAAATTTTGATTTTTGGGTAAGAATCGAAGCTCTCTCAGACTCATCCTGTGAATTATTCCTGGAGCTGGATGCTCAACTTGGTACTATGATGAAGATGATGCTTGGGGGTAAACTCCAGGAAGCTGTTGATAAGCTTACCGATGAATTAGAAAAACGATTGCAATGAAAAAAACTTTGTGGGCATTGGCAGTTACTTTGCTTGCCGCATCAAATCTCAACAGTTCGAATATGAAATATTCCATTATTCCGGAGCCTGTTTCAGTTAAAGAGAGCAAAGGGAGCTTTGCTCTTAATTCATCTACAAAGATTGTTGCAAAAGGAGCCGATGCTGCTAAAAGTGCATCTTTTCTTGCCAAATATATAAAGGAGTATTACGGATTGGAGCTCTCTGTGGTCGAATCTTATAAAAGTAAAAGTAATGTTATTCGACTTGTTATATCTGCCGACGCTTCTATGAAAAAGGAGGGGGCCTACAAGGCAGAGGTCGGAAAGAGCTCTGTTTTGTTGAAGGCATCTGCCCCGGATGGACTCTTCTACTCTGTTCAAACACTTATTCAACTGCTGCCTCCAAAACCGGCCTATCTCAATGTAAAGAGGGCTAAGGAGCAGGCGGAGAGAGAGGGTAATCTTTTCATGACAACGCCTCCATTTGATGCGGTTTATAAAATTCCTGCAGTAAAGATATTTGACTATCCCCGTTTTGAATACAGGGGAATGCATCTGGATGTAGTAAGGCATATCTTTCCTGTGGATTATATTAAGAAATATATTGACTATCTGGCTCTTCATAAGATGAACTATTTCCATTGGCACCTAACTGACGACCAGGGCTGGAGAATAGAGAGCCGTAAATATCCTCTTCTCAACTCTGTAGGCTCCTGGAGAGATGGAACTATTATTGGTCTCTTCCCTGGAACAGGCGTGGATTCTACAAGATATGGCGGATATTATACTCAGGAGCAGATTCGTGATATCGTTCAATATGCAGCCGACAGATATATAACCGTTGTTCCGGAAATAGATGTTCCTGGCCACTCTATGGCGATAATTGCATCATATCCGCAGTTCGGCACAGAGCCTGAGGTACCCAAGAGACCTGCAATAACATGGGGTATTTACAACAGACAGAACAATGTTCTGGCTCCCTCTGATGAGGTTTTCAGGTTTCTGGACGATGTCTTTAATGAGCTGATGGACCTCTTCCCGTCAAAATATATTCATATAGGTGCCGATGAGTGCTCTAAAATGTGGTGGAACCGCTCTCCGAAAGTTCAACAGTTTTTAAAAGATCATAACCTAAAGGATGGAAATGCATTACAGCACTATTTTACTGTGCAGATTGCGAATACAATCAAGGCCAGGGGTCGTGAATTTATTGGCTGGGATGAGATGCTTGACGACGGACTTGTAGATGGCGCTGTTGTGATGAGCTGGCAAGATGAGAAACGTGGAGTAGAGGCAGCAAAACTGGGTCACAAAGCTATTATGACTCCTATTCATTATCACTATTTTAATGTTGCTCAAAGGGATAAGGAGGATTCTCTCTGTCATAACAGATGGGTCTCTCCTGTAAAGAAGGTTTATGAGTTTGAGCCTGTTGGCGCGGATATTCCTGAGAGTGTTGCAAAGTATATTATTGGAGGTCAAGGGTGTCTCTGGACAGAATATTTTCCTACCATTTCCAAGGTTGAGTGGGGAATTTTCCCGAGAATGAGTGCTGTTGCCGAAATATATTGGAGCCCTCGTGAGTCAAGGAGCTGGAAGAGTTTTTCCGGAAGGCTGATCGATCAGTTTGACCGATACGATCTTTGGGGAGCAAATTATTGCACTGAATTTTTCGATACTTCTGGCCTGCAAAGACGATAGTAATGATTAACAACGACTATTTTCCCGAAGCATTTCTGGAGATGCTGTCGGAAGCTGTTGACGGACCAACAGATCATATAACCGATGCATTGTTATCTGCTGCTCCGGTATCAATAAGATTAAATCCATCCAAGTTTCCCGATATTAATCCTCATGAACTCTTTGATATAAAGGAGTCTGTAGGTTGGTGCAAAGGGGGGTATTTACTTAATACCCGCCCTATTTTTACACTGGATCCACTTTTCCATTCGGGTGCTTACTATGTTCAGGAGCCATCATCTATGATTGTTGCTCAACTTGAATCTCTTCTTGCCAAGGTTTCTGAGGAGATGGGGAGGGGGCTTTTTATGCTGGACCTTGCTGCCTCTCCCGGAGGAAAGAGTACACATCTGACTTCGATCCGGCCGGCCGGGTCGTACCTCGTTGCTAACGAGGTGATAAGGAGTCGTGTAGGGGCGCTTGCTGACAATGTGTTGAAGTGGGGAGACCACTCTGTTGCCGTAACAAATAGTGATGCAAGACAGATCTCCTCGGCCGGCCCTCAGTTCGACTTTATCCTGGCCGATCTGCCCTGTTCGGGAGAGGGAATGTTTCGTAAAACCGCTTCTAAAGAGGGTAAATTTAAAAATCAGATTCCAGTGGCTCTTGCAGAGTGGTCCCCTGCAAATGTAGAGCTATGTGCTTCGAGGCAGCGCAGGATTGTTGCAGATATATGGTCTTCACTCATTCCGGGAGGTTATATGGCTTACTCAACCTGTACATTCAATCGAAGAGAGAATGATGATAATATTGAGTGGATATGCAGCGAACTGGGTGCCACTATTGTTTATCCCAATGAGTTCTCTAATTTGGAAGATCTGAAAAGTTCCGGAATTCGAATATCTAAATCGGGAGGGTTGCAGTTTTTTCCTGGAGAGGTAGCGGGAGATGGGCTCTTTTTTGCTCTGTTAAGAAAAGATGGTGATACACCCGATATAAATGTCGCTAATAATTTAAAAAAGATATCTGCCCTGAGATTTGTTAATTATAGCGGATTTAAGCCGTTTAGCTGGCAGGGTGATAGATCTGCTTTGAAAAAAGGAAAGGGAGCCATAAGCCCCCTTAAAAATATTGTTCCTGAATATGGTTATGCTCTCTCTCTGGATTATGCCGGTGACTATCCATCTGTGGAGATTTCACGTGAGTCGGCTCTCAAATTCCTTTCAAGAGGATCCTTTATGCCTTCTGATTTGAACTACGGAGGTGAAAACGGATATGTTAGAGTAACATATATGGGTCTTGGCCTCGGTTTTGTCAAATCTTTGGGAAACAGAGTTAATAATCTGTTTCCCATCGAAAAGCGTATCAGGATGCAGTTTTAATTAACCGCCGAAATCGTCGAATGCTACATTCTCTTTAGGTACTCCCAATTCGTCCAGCATATGTGTAACCGCTGAGTTCATCATAGGAGGGCCACAGAGGTAGTATTCTATATCTTCAGGTGTGTCGTGCTTGCTCAGATAGTTATCGAGCAGTACCTGATGTATAAATCCTGTGTATCCTGTCCAGTTGTCCTCCGGTTTAGGTTCCGAAAGAGCAAGATTGAATGTGAAGTTAGGGAACTCTTTCTCAATTGCTCTGAACTCCTCAACGTAGAAACACTCCCTCAAAGAGCGTGCTCCGTACCAGAAAGATACCTTACGTGTTGTTTTCTCGGTATGGAAGAGGTGGAAAATATGTGAACGCATTGGAGCCATACCGGCACCACCACCGATGAACACAATCTCGTTATTTGTCTCTTTAATGAAGAACTCTCCGTAAGGGCCTGATATTGTAACCTTATCGCCCGGTTTTCTTGAGTAGATGTAAGATGAGCAGATACCAGGATTTACCGGCATAAATGCTCCTTTGCTTCTGTCCCAAGGCGGGGTTGCAATACGGATATTAAGCATTATAATATTTCCTTCGGCAGGGTGATTGGCCATTGAGTATGCCCTGAATGTAGGCTCGGCGTTGACCATTTTAAGATCCCAGATCTTCATTTTATCCCAGTCTTCGCGATACTCCTCCTCTATGTCGATATCTTTGGAAAAATCAACTTCGCACTTTGGAATATCAATTTGGATATATCCTCCCGATTTGAATTTAAGATGTTCTCCTGCAGGAAGTTTTACCACAAACTCTTTGATAAATGTTGCTACGTTATGGTTACTTACAACTTCACACTCCCATTTCTTGATACCGAGTACCTCTTCCGGTACATGAATCTGCATATCCTCCTTCACTTTAACCTGACAACCAAGCCTCCAGTTCTCTTTCTGTTGCTTGCGGGTAAAGAATCCCTTCTCTGTAGGAAGGATCTCTCCGCCACCTGATACTACCTGGCATTTGCACATTCCGCAAGTTCCGCCGCCACCGCAGGCCGATGGAAGAAATATCTTCTCGTTGCTAAGTGTAGAGAGCAGTGAAGAGCCTGGTGTAACCTCGATCTCCTTCTCTCCGTTGATGTTAATTTTTGCTTTTCCTTTTGGTGTTAACTTGGCTTTTGCATAAAGCAGTAATGCAACAAGCATAAGTATTACTCCCAAAAAGGTGATTATGGAAATTAATATAATAAATGTTATACTCATGACTTTTTCCTCTATAGTTTAATGCCCATAAAGCTCATAAATGCAATACCCATAAGCCCTACCATAATAAATGTGATTCCGAGTCCTCTTAAAGGAGCAGGGATGTTCGAATATGAGAGTTTCTCTCTTATCGCAGCAAGTGCTACAATTGCCAGAAACCATCCTATACCAGACCCGAGAGCAAAAGTTGTTGCCTGTGCAAGTGTTTCATAATGTCTCTCTTGCATAAATAGAGAACCTCCAAGGATCGCACAGTTAACTGCAATTAGAGGAAGAAAGATACCTAGTGAGTTGTAGAGTGCAGGTGCAAATTTCTCTACGATCATCTCAACGAGTTGAGTAAATGAAGCGATAACTGCAATAAATACTATGAAACTTAGGAAGCTTAAATCGAGCGACGCATATTTTGGATTTAACCAGGCAAGTGCACCCGGTTCCATCACATATTTATTCAGTATAAAGTTAATAGGAAGAGTTATGCCGAGTACGAATACAACAGCAATACCGAGTCCCTTAGCAGTTTTTACATTCTTTGATACAGCCAGAAATGAACACATACCAAGGAAGAAGGCAAAAACCATATTGTCGACAAAAATCGACTTAATAAATAGATTAACTAATTCTTGCATAGTGGTATATGTTTTTTATTTTTCAATTAAATCTTTTGAAATACTCCTCTGTACCCAGATAATAAGTCCAACAATTATCAATGCCATAGGAGGGAGAATGAAGAGTCCGTTATTTTCATAAAAACCGCCATTCTTTATATACCAACCAGCAGGAATAACCGCATGGCCTAAAACCGTTCCGGATCCGAAAAGCTCTCTCACAAAGGCAATAATTACGAGTATAATACCGTAGCCTAAACCATTTGCCAATCCGTCTATTAGTGATGGAAGAGGTTTGTTACCAAGAGCATATGCCTCAATACGTCCCATAATTATACAGTTTGTAATAATTAGTCCTACAAAAACTGATAGCTGTTTACTCACATCGTAGGCGTATGCCTTTAAGATCTGGTCCACCAGAATTACAAGCATTGCAACCACAACTAGCTGAACGATGATCCTGATTCTGTTTGGAATAGTATTCCTTAAGATGGACACGATAAAGCTTGAGAAGCCAGTTACAATAGTAACCGAGAGAGCCATAACAATAGCGGGCTCTAATTTTACGGTTACAGCAAGAGCTGAACAGATACCCAGCACCAGTACGGTAATAGGATTATTTCTGAACAGTGGCTCTATAAATATCTTTTTATTCATAATACTATTATTTTACCGGTTGAGTTAAAGTGTCTACAGGTTGAGTAAGGGAATCCGCCGGTTGGATCGACTTTGCCTTTTCGCTCATAATCTTGAAAAACTCCACATAATTTGTCAGACTCTTTTGAATTGTAGCCTCCAATGCTTTAGAGGTAATAGTTCCGCCCGAAATAGCGTCAACTTCATGAGGATTGGATTTATCTGCCCCTCCTTTAACGATTTTAACAGATACGAACTCGCCGTTATCAAAAATTGTTTTATTATCAAACTGTTTTGAAAACCAGTCGGTGTTAATTTCAGCACCTAGCCCAGGGGTCTCACTTTTGTGGTCAAATGTTGTTCCGTATATTGTATTGAAATCGCTTTTTAGTGCTACATATCCCCAAATCGGACCCCAGAGTCCCACTCCGCTTACCTTTACAATATACACTTTTTCACCTGAGTCCAGTGTGCAGATATATATTCCATAATCGGAATCTTCGGCTTTGATAGTTGAGTCCTTAATATGTTTTGAATAGATATCCTCAATATATTTTGCCTTATCCGGAGCGTTTTCAGCATCAGGAACCAGTCTTACAGATTTGAGAATCATCTGCTTTGTTTCAATTTCGACATTTCTTTGTTGTTTTGGTTTGAGAGCCTCTGCCGCGAAAGCGAGTAATGCTGCAACTATAACAACGAGAACGATCGAATATATAATTGTGTATGTATTTTTATTTGTATCCATGATTATGCCTCCTTTGTTTTAACGGATGCTCTTTTAAGCCTTCGCTTAATATTTGATTGAACTACATTGTAGTCGATTAGAGGAGCAAATGTGTTTAGCAATAGGATCGAGAGCATCATTCCTTCGGGATATCCCGGGTTGAATACCCTGATAATTATTGCCATAGCGCCAATTAAGAAGCCGTAGATCCATTTTCCCTTCTCAGTTTGAGCACAGGTTACCGGATCGGTTGCCATAAATACTGCGCCAAAAGCAAAACCTCCCATCACCAGATGGTTATAAAACGGAAGAGCAAGATATGAATCTGGATTTGGTGCAAAAGCGTTACACAAGAGACCGATTGATACTCCCCCGGCAACAACCGATACTATCACCTTCCAGCTTGCAATTCCTGTAAAAATAAGAATTGCGGCACCTATCATAATAGCAAGTGTCGATGTTTCGCCAATCGAACCTGGAATAAATCCGAAGAACATATCGCCAAAGCCGGGATATCCTGTCATAGATGTAATTCCACCCGCCTTTGCAATTGCCATTGGAGTAGCTCCCGAAAATCCGTCGACAACTCCGGCTCCGTTTGTCAATCCTTCAATCCAGATCTTATCACCGGATATTTGTGAAGGATATGCAAAGAAGACAAATGCTCTCGATAGAAGTGCAGGATTCCAGATATTCATTCCTGTGCCTCCGAAAACCTCTTTACCGACAATAACTGCAAAAGCAACAGAGAGCGCAAGGATCCAGAGAGGAACATCTACAGGCATAATAAGTGGAATAAGCATTCCTGTAACAAGATAACCTTCGTTAACCTCGTGACCGCGAATCTGTGCTGCAATGAACTCGATACCGAGACCTACAACATAAGATACAATTATAAGAGGTAATACTTTGAGAAAACCGAAGAAGAATGTATCCCAGAAGCTCTTTTCGAGTCCGAATGCAAGATTGTGCTGATAACCTACGTTATACATTCCGAAAAGAAGTGCAGGCATCAAGGCTACAATAACAACAGTCATTGTTCTCTTAAGGTCTATACTGTCCCTTATATGTGCTCCCCTCTTTGTAACAGTATCGGGAACAAATATGAATGTCTCAAAGGCATCAAATGTAGAGTGCAGGAAGCCAAGTTTACCCCCGTGACTGAAGGTTGGCTTCATTTTATCTAATAAATTTCTTAATACTTTCATTTGAATAATTGTTATGCCATTTCTTTAACCATCAGCTCAATACCGTCTGATATTATCTGTTGAATATTGATTTTCGACGGACATACAAATTCGCAGAGTGCAAAATCCTCCTCCACAACTTCATAAATTCCGAGCTCCTCCATTTTGTCAATATCGCCGGCCAGGATAGCTTTAAGCAGATATGTAGCGTAAATATCCATTGGAAGCACCTTTTGATATACCTCCGATGTGATAAAAGCTCTCTCTCCTCCGTTTAGATTTGTATCGAGAGAGTACTCTTTTTTAGGCATAAGCCATGATATATATGATCTTGAGAAGCTGAACTTTTTAGCTCTGAATGGTTTTGCCCATCCGAAGAGTTCATGATACCTACCCTCCGATATCAGAGTTATCTGATTGTGGTAGAATCCGAGGAATCCCTTCTCTCCAACATTCTCTCCTGTAAGAACATTCCCGCTGATGAACCTTACCGGCAGCTCTTGATTTTTATCTGCCATATCCGATATAGCACTTATAGCCATTCCGGGATATGTTTTAACATAGGATGGGTTTTTAACCCTTGGTCCTGTAACAGCTATCACTTTGGATACATCGTAAATACCCTTAAGGAATAGCTTTCCGATTGCTGCCAGAGAGTAGAGGTCTATCGTCCATACAATGTCTCCCTTGTTAACGGGGGATATATGGTTTATCTGCACTCCTACATTTCCGGCAGGGTGAGGACCTTTGAATATATGCTGTATTGTCTTCTCCAGACGATGGAAAGGTGTGCTGGCATGATTATCGGCATTCAGACCGATATGCACGCCTCCGGTGGTCAGCCTTGAGAGTACAGAGACACCTGCCTGAATATTTTCAAGTTCCGATTTTAGTGTGAAGTCAAAATCGGGGGCTAGTGGAGATGAATCAAAACCGGATACAAAAATAGCTTTAGGTTTGATTTCGGGATTAGCTATTATTCCGTAAGGTCTCTGTATAATGGTTGCCCAGAGTCCGGACACTAGCAATGCATTAATAAGTGCCTCTTTTTCAGATTTGAAAATATCCGGAACTTCAAACTGCAGATGATTGTTGTTTTCTTCTGTTTTTATCCTGATTTCCAGAATTTTGCGCTTTTCTCCACGTACAATCTCACTCACTGTTCCACTGCACGGAGAGGCAAATATTATCTGCGGATTTTTTTTATCTGCAAACACAGGAGATCCTGCTTTGAGATAATCCCCCTCTTTAACCAGCAGTTTTGGAATTACCAGTTTAAAATCGGAGGGTTTTACTGCAATAATATCCGATGAGATTGTCTTGGAAATTTGTGGGTTTGCTTTCCCATCTAGCGGAATATCAAGCCCTTTTGTTAATCGAATATATTTTGACATTTTTTTGTAAAAATTTTGCGGCAAAGATACACTTATTTTATAATTTTGCACTGATGGAGAATTTTTTTTACTCGATTATCGAGGGGCTTAACAGTGCTCAAAAAGAGGCGGTAGAGCAGTATGAAGGTCCGGCTCTTATCATCGCCGGAGCAGGGTCGGGAAAGACCAAGGTACTTACTAACAGAATAGCCAATGTTTTAAACCACGGGAACGATCCTTCGGGTGTTCTGGCGTTGACCTTTACCAATAAGGCTGCCGGTGAAATGAAGGAGAGGATTGCAGCAATTGTAGGGTGGAAGAAGGCAAGGTATATATGGATGGGAACGTTCCACTCCGTGTTTCTTCGGTTCTTAAAAGAGGACGCCGAACTTCTGGGGTATCCCAAAAATTTTACGATTTTTGACACATCTGCCTCGCGAAGTGCAATAAGAGCTTGCATAAAGGAGTTGAACCTCGACGAAAAGATGTATAAACCGGCCGATGTGCTTTCAAAGATTTCGGTTGCCAAAAATAACCTGTATACTGCTTCTGCTTATGCCTCAAACAGCTCTTTGGTTCAGCGGGATGCTTTGATCAAAAAACCTAAAATCGCAGATATATTTCTTTTGTATGAAAAGAGATGTAAACTTGCCGGAGCTATGGATTTTGACGATATTTTGCTCAATACCAATATATTGCTTAGGGATTTTCCGGATGTTGTAGAGAAGTACAGAAACAGATTCTCTTTTATTCTGGTTGATGAGTATCAGGATACCAATTTTGCTCAATATCTTATTGTCAAAAAACTTGCAGCTCAACACAGGAACATATGTGTTGTGGGGGACGATGCACAGAGTATATATGCTTTTAGAGGTGCAAAAATTGAAAATATTCTGAATTTCAGAAAGGATTACCCCGATTGCAAGGAGTTTCGTCTGGAACAGAACTATCGCTCCACAAAGACTATTGTGAATGCGGCAAACAGCCTTATAGCCAAAAATTCGGTACAATTGAAAAAGGAGTGTTTTTCAGCTGGCGAAGATGGCGATAAAATAGAACTTGTAAAGGCATTCACAGAGCAGGAGGAGGCATTTATGGTTGCCAGCTCTATATCCTCAAAATTAATTTCAGATAGTTGTCGTAATTCCGATTTTGCAGTTCTCTACAGAACAAATGCTCAATCCAGGGCAATAGAGGAGGCGCTTAGAAAGCGTGGAATCTCATATAAAATATTCGGGGGCTACTCTTTCTTCGACAGAGAGGAGATCAAAGATGCAATGGCTTACTTCCGTCTTGTTGTAAATCCAAAGGATAACGAGGCTTTTAAAAGGGTTATCAAGGTGCCAGCACGTGGAATAGGCGATACAACAATCTCCAGAATTCAGGCTGCATCATCTGCAAATGATCTCTCTTTTTGGGAGGCAATTCAGCAGGGCAGTTTGGATACATTTGGAATAAACTCCGGCATTCAGTCAAAACTGAAACAGTTTTTCGAATTTATTAATGAAATGAATTTTCGCTCTCAAAGTGAGGGTGCATTCGAAATTGCTGCGGAGATTCTTGCTCGTTCGGGCTATCTTGCGGAATTAAAGGCCGATAACTCATTAGAGGGGCAATCCAAAGTTGATAATATTGAGGAGTTGCTCAACAGTATTAAGAATCTTATTGAGGATAAAGCAGAGCAATTCGAACTGGAGAATGAAGCTGAAGGGTTGGTTTTTAGTGATACCGTTCTGTTATCGGAGTTTCTGGATAATATCTCATTGATGAGCAGTGTAGAGGAGAGTGAACTGGAAGACGGGGATTCTGCCGATTTTGTGAGCCTTATGACTGTTCACGCATCAAAAGGGCTGGAATTTCGCCATATCTATATAATAGGTATGGAGGAGAATCTCTTTCCATCTCAAAACTCATCGAGTACCGACAGCGAGATTGAGGAGGAGAGGAGGCTCTTCTATGTTGCAATAACGAGGGCCAAAAAGAGTGTTACACTATCTTACTCTCATTCAAGAATGAAGTGGGGAAATCATGTAAATAATCCTCCCAGCCGATTCTTGAGAGAGATAGATCAATCATACCTTAGCAGACCTGTTGAGAGCGGACAGAGGGGAGGTGCTCCCGAGAGGGAGGCAGTAAAAATTTTCTCACAAAGTGTGAGAACCTATTCAAGTGGTCCGGGATTTGCTTCTCTGCCTCCAAAGGCGCCCGATCCAAATTTTGTACCCGATCCGGTATCCGATCTTGCAGTAGGGCAGGTAGTCGAACATGATAGATTCGGAGTAGGAAAACTCATAGAGATCGAGGATGGGGGAGCAAACTCAAAAGCCGTTGTGGACTTCGAAACCGGTGGTAGAAAAACACTTTTATTAAAGTTTGCAAAATTGCGGATTATTAAAAAATCATAAGGATTTTATAAAATTTTAGTAAAAATCTTTATCGTTTTGTTTTTTTGGCACGCACTTTGTAATATAATTAATTGAAGTTTTTCATAGTTTAAGTTTAGGTTAAGTAATGGGGTCTTATTCGTTCTGAATAAGACCCCATGAAATTTTAAAAATATCTCATTCTGTAAATTTTCCCCAAATATTTATTCGATTCTGAGTATCAAATTTATGTAATTCAGGTTATTTTGCGCTTCAAATCAACTAAAATTTAAAGATATGAGGCGAGAGATTTTATTTATAGGAGGAATTTTTTTACTGTTCTCCTGTTCATCTGTAGAGATTTTGGATACACAAGAGGGAACATTATCACTTTCGATCAAAAGTGGAGAAATTACAAAATCTGTAACCAGAGAGATCCCGGATACTAACATTTTTATATTAAAGGTGAGCAGAAGCTCAGGCGGAGATATATATAAAGGACCATACGGTCAAAGACCGGCTGAGATGAAGCTTGAAGCCGGTACTTACGATGTTGAGGTAAAATCGCTTGAATTCACGATCCCTGAATTTGACAAACCTCTCTATTATGATTCCAAAAGTGTAGTAGTTACAGCCGGAACTGAATCAAAAGTCTCACTTCTTGTTAAGCAGATAAATAGTGGAGTTAGATTGCAATTTTCGGACAGATTCAAAAATGAGTTCTCCGAATATATTGCAGAACTTAAAGACAGTAAGGGATCTGCCGTTTATTACTACAATGAAACCCGATTTCTATATCTGAATCCAGGCAAAATATCACTCTATCTTGTTAATAGTGGAGATAAGTCTGACTCTGTGGGCATTTTGTCAAAATCAATTGCAGCAAATACTATGCTGACGATAAATCTGGATGTGGCTAACGGTGGCTCTTCCGATGTTAAATCCGGAATAACGTTGGACACTAATTCAAACTGGAGTTCAATGGACTATATTTATGGCATCGAAAAGGAGGGAGACGGGCTAACTGCAGAGAGTGCGTATCTTGTTTCACAGCTCTCTGCAAATACAGGTAAGAGCGGAGTATGGGTTACAGGTTATATTGTAGGTGGAGATCTTACTCAGAGCGGTATAAATTTTCAAACTCCATTCACCTCCGAATCAAATTTGGCGTTAGCAGCATCTGCTTCCGAGAGGGAGAGAGCTAAGTGTATATCAGTGGCTCTTGCCAGCGGATCTGTACGGACAGCGCTATCTCTTGTCGCAAATCCGGCAAATCTCGGAAAGAGAGTGTGGCTTAAAGGGACAATTGTTGCATCCTATTTTAATCTGACAGGCATAAATCCGGTAACAGAATATAAATTGGAATAAAGCTTATATTTGCATTACTTTTATTAATATCTGCTCAAAATGAATGACAATAATGCAAATTTTTTTGTACACGAAACCTCGGTTGTTGATCCCGGTTGTTCGATTGGAAAAGGTACTAAAATATGGCACTTCTCTCATATAATGACCGGTTGTGAGATTGGTGAAAACTGTAATATCGGGCAGAATGTAGTGATTTCACCCGGAGTTATTTTAGGCAGGAATGTCAAGATTCAGAATAATGTATCTGTTTATACCGGAGTTGTTTGTGAAGATGATGTTTTTCTGGGTCCATCCTGCGTTTTTACAAATGTTACCAATCCCAGAAGCAATGTCAACAGAAGAGGCGATTATGCGAAGACTATTGTCAGGAGAGGAGCGACTATCGGGGCAAATTCAACAATTGTGTGTGGACATACTTTGGGCAGATTCTCATTTATTGGCGCAGGTGCGGTAGTGACCAGGGATGTCCCTGATTATGCTCTAATGGTCGGGAATCCCGCCCGTCAGAGAGGCTGGATGAGTGAATATGGTCACAAACTTAAATTTGATTCCGAAGGAGTTGCCATATGTCCCGAAAGTAATGATGTTTACAGACTCTCCGCAGGAGTTGTCGAAAAGATAAGCAAATAATGCGCTCTTTCAAAGAGAGATTACACAGAATTGCATATGCCACCGATGCATCTGCATACAGGGAACTCCCATGTGAGGTCTCGTATCCTGAATCACCGGACGATTTGGTTGATCTGCTTATTAAAGCTAAAAACAGTGAGAGAACTCTTATTGTAAGAGGGGCCGGAACATCTCTTGCCGGTCAGGTTGTAGGTGATGGGATTGTTGCAGACATTTCGCGATCTTTTAATAAAATTATTGAAATTAACGCAGAGGAGAGATGGGTAAGGGTTGAGCCTGGAGTTATTTTGGATGAGCTTAATATTGAATTAAAGCGATTTGATCTCTTTTTTGCACCCGAGACTTCAACCTCAAACAGATGTACCATAGGAGGAATGGTGGGTAACAACTCCTGCGGTTCGCACTCTCTGGTTTACGGAAGTACAAGGGATCATCTGCTCGAAGCTAAAGTTATACTCTCCGACGGATCTTTTGCGCATTTTAAATCACTCTCCGATAGTGAACTTAAGGAGAGGCTCGGTAAAGAGGGGCTTGAGGGAGTAATTTACAGGGAACTTTATTCTATAGTAAGCGATGAGAAGTGTAAGGCAGATATTGTTGAGAACTATCCTCATCCATCTCTTCGAAGAAGAAACACCGGCTACGCTCTTGACGAACTTCTTAACGACGGCTCGTTTAACCTATGTAAACTTTTGGCAGGCTCCGAAGGTACACTGGCGCTGGGATATGAGTTTAAATTAAATTTACTTCCAATCCCAAAGGGAAAGAGAGTGTTGCTTTGTGCGCATTGCAGCAGACTTAGCGATACATTTAAAGCGAATCTTATCGCTCTTAAATATAAACCACTCTCTGTGGAGATGATGGATCGTAACATTCTGGATTTGAGTAAAAAAAATATATCTCAAAACAGAAACCGATTCTTTGTTAAAGATGATCCGGAATCGATTCTTATTGTAGAGCTCTACGGCGAAGATGATCAATCTGTTGATGAATATTACACAAAACTGGAGAGAGAGCTGATCGATTCAGGGCTGGTATATCACTGTTCGAGAGTTGAGGGGGCATCTATGTCATCGGTTTGGGAGCTAAGAAAAGCCGGACTTGGACTATTGACTTCGATGAAGGGCGACTCAAAGCCGGTTTCAGTAATAGAAGATACTGCAGTTGCTCCGGAGTATCTGCCCGATTACCTTGAAGAGTTTGATCAGATGCTCAAACGTTATGGATTAAGTGCTGTATATCACGCACATATAGGTACAGGAGAGCTCCATTTAAGACCAATTCTTAATTTGAAGAGTTCAGATGATATTTTGCTATTCCGTAAAGTTGCCAACGATACAGCTCATCTTGTAAAGAGGTATCGTGGTTCACTCAGCGGAGAACATGGCGACGGAAGGCTGAGAGGGGAGTTTATACCTATACTTCTTGGTGAAGATGTTTACTCTCTATTGGTCAGAGTTAAGAGAGCCTTTGACCCGGGGAGTTTGCTCAATAAAGGTAAAATAATTGATACACCGGCGATGGATCTCTCTTTAAGGTACTCTCCCGACAGATCGGAACCTGACTATAAAAGCTATTTCGATTTTTCGGCAGAGGGTGGCTGGCTGAGAGCAACAGAACAGTGTAACGGGTCGGGTGACTGCAGAAAATCATCCTCTTTTAAGGGGGTCATGTGTCCCAGCTATCAGGCTTCGGGCGACGAGACTTATACAACCAGGGCAAGAGCAAATATTCTCAGAGAGCTTTTAACCAATCCCACTACTAAAAAAGTCTTCGATCAAAAGGAGATCTATACTGTTCTCGAGTATTGTGTCTCCTGTAAGGGCTGTCTCTCTGAGTGCCCCTCTAATGTCGATATGACAAAATATAAGGCTGAATTTCTGCAACACAGATATGACATATCGGGCACTCCTCTCAATGTACTTATGATATCGCATATGTCTCTGTTTCAGAAGGCAGGCTCTCTCTCCCCCTGGCTATACAACTTGATAGTCTCGGGCAGACTTACATCTCCTGTGATTAAATATCTGCTCAGGTTTGACCAGAGTAAAAAATTACCTGAAATTTACTCGATAACACTAAAATCATATATAAAAAAGCATCTCAACCGAGGTGAGTACTCACATAAACTCCATCTTTTCGCAGATGAGTTCACCAATTATATTGATGTGGAAATAGGGGTTGCATTTGTAGAGTTAATGAATGAGCTTGGTTATGAAGTTATTGTGCCGGATCATGTGGAGAGTGGACGTGCCTCTCTTTCAAAGGGTATGCTTCGTAGAGCATCCCGGTTGGCAAAGAAAAATGTGGAGATTCTCTCGAATATAGTAACAGACAGAGTCCCGCTTGTAGGTTTAGAGCCGAGTACAATACTCTCTTTCAGAGATGAGTATCCTAAGCTCCTCAGAGGAGAACTTAAGGAGAGGGCAGAGGCGTTGGCAAAAAATGCCATGTTGTATGATGAGTTTATTATGAGGGAGGTGGAGTGCGGAAATATTAAAAGTGCCTCTTTTACCAGGGAGCATTTAAAAATCAAACTACACGGACACTGTCACCAGAAGGCACTTGCTTTTCCGGAAGCATCTGCACGGATGCTCTCTCTACCGGAAAATTATAGTGTTGAGACTATTGAAACGGGGTGTTGCGGAATGGCCGGGGCATTTGGATATGAGAAGGAGCATTCGAAGTTTTCAAAAGATATTGGAGAGACAAAACTCTTTCCTGAACTAAGAAAATGTGATCCAGGTGTGGTGATTGCCGCACCAGGAACCTCTTGCAGGGAGCAAATAAAAGAGGGTACCGGCATAATTGCACGGCACCCTGTTGAAATACTCCGAAAATCACTTATTTCAAAGTAGTATCACCGAAGATTATCTCTTCAATAGTACTTTCTCAATTGCCTCTTTAAATGTAGCTTTAGGCAGAGCACCCATAGCCATTTGAGGGGCCTCATTCATAGGCACAAAAAGGAGTGAAGGTATGCTTCTGATTCCAAATGCTCCTGCAAGTTCCTGCTCAGCTTCGGTGTCAACTTTGTAGATATTGATCTCATTTTTGTACTCATCTGCCAGCTCCTCGAGAATAGGAGCAACCATTTTACAAGGGCCGCACCAATCTGCATAAAAGTCGATTATACAGGGTTTATCCCCAAGAAATTTCCACTCTGTAGGGCTTGTTTCGTAATCTGCTATTTTTGTAAGAAAATCTTTTTTTGTCAATAGTGTTGGTTTCATAACTCTATATTTTTTGCAATTATTATAAATTTTTGATACTCTTTATCTTTTTTAATTTGTTTGCCATAAATCCTGTTGATAAGTATTTTAAATCCAATTGATTCAAACAGGTTAGCAAGCTTTGTGGTATTAAAACCATTGTGAGGAACTACCTCAGGGTAATGGAAGGAACCATCCTCCTCTAAAATATCTGCCACTATGAACACTCCGCCGGGCTTGAGAGTTCTCTTTGCTCTCTCTATCAAAGCATTGATATCCTCTATATGGTGCATTGAGTTGTGTGCAATTATTTTATCTATTTCACTGCCTGTATAATCCATAAGAGATCCTTTCAAAATCGCCGATCTCTCCAGTTGAGCGTAACTAAGTTTCGACTCAAGCGCATCAAGCATTGAGGCTGATGTGTCTATGAAATTGCAGAATTTTACCTCATCAAGCAACTCAAGCCCCACCAGTCCGGTTCCGCAACCGAGATCCACAATTATATCTTCGCCGCTAAAACGAATGTGACTCCTAACCTCCGTAACGAAATCCTTAACCATTTTTACCCTTTGCGGAGTATCCCACTCATTGGCAATCTCAGCAAAACTATCTTTGATAATTTCGTAACCGGCCGATCTGACTGCCTCCTCAATCTCTATAGCAGATACTTCATTGGTGTGGTTGAATTTAATTACCCCACTAAACATATCTGCCTCAACTCCATATACTCCAGGTAGAGAGTTTACAATGCCGTGAAGGGGATTCTTGAGGGCACAGCTGTTGGTTGTCTTGATATTAATCTTTGTTTCCACTCTTCTCTTTTTTAAAAAGTCCTGCTACAAGCCAGCCCATAAGAGCACCGTAAAGAGCACTCCTGTACCAGACAGAGGTAATAGGACATGTTCCTGTATTGCACCCAATAAGTAACCAGTAAAGATATCCGGCACCGAATCCGGCAAAAAGACCGATGATGGGTATTATATTTCTCTTAATATATGGTATTAATTTTGTCATATAAAATATTTCCTATGGAAAATATTTACAAAGATAATTAAAATTTTAATTATGCAAATTATAAAGAGAAAAGGTTGCCCTGGAGCAACCTTCTACTAACAACTAATCTATGACTTTTACAAAATTCCCGGTTATCACTCTATCTTGGGCCTCCGGGACGACTCCCATTTCTCATATCTCTTCTCTCCTTAAGATATTTATCATATAGCGCTACCTGATCAGGAGTTAGAATCGATTTTATTGTACTGTCCCTTTGTTGACTGTATTTTACAACCTGAGAGCGATCCTCCCTTCTCTCCTGCATCGATTTCATAATATTTTTCATCGACTGAGTGTTGACTTCCAGAACCCTCTTGTATTGATCTTCGTTAAGCTTTACATACTCCTTGATCCTGTCGGTCTCTCTTTTGGCAATCTCTTCGGGATTCATCTGAGGTCTGCCCTGTGCAGATATTGCTGTTGCAGAAAATATTGTTATTGCAAGGGAAATAAGTACTTTTTTCATAATATTCTATTTAGCTTAATATTAGAATTATTTCATGTTGCCGCCCATATGATTATTCATATTGCCTTTCATGTTTCCTCTCATTTCACCCTTCATATCACCTTTCGCTCCATTGCCGCCTCTTTTTGACATCATATTCTGACGTTGCATCTGCTTGTACAATGTATGGAATCTTGCCTGTTCAGGAGTCAGAATATTTTTAACAAGACTATCTTTTTCTTTGAAATTCTTAGCCATGGACTCTCTCTCTTTGCGGATAATTTCGCGCGATTTGGCCTGATCTTTTGCATATTTAAGATTCAACTCATATACCTTCTTCTCCTGATCGGCTGTAAGAGCCAGTCTCTCCTTCATATTAGCAGTCTGTTTTTTTGCGATATCTTCAGGAGTAAGCTCCTTTTGAATATTTGCATTCTGATGCATGCGTACTACTTTCTGATTCTGGGCAGATATTACTCCCGATACCATTATGCCCATTGCGAGTGTCATTAAAATCTTTTTCATTTTCTTATTATTTTTGTGTGTTTGCCATATAAGAATACACAAAATCGAAAAGGTTAAAAAAACAATTTTATCCTTTGAAGATTTAACATTTCAGAAAAAAAATACTCAAATATTCAAAGCTTTTGGAGTTAATGGGAGAGAGATCCGACGAATTTATTTTATCAATGTGTAAAAGGGTTGAGTCGAAAGATGCTGGTTTTACACTATTGATGAATAAATATAAAGAGAAGATTTACTGGCATATCCGGCGGATTGTTGTCTCTCATCACGACGCTCAGGATGTGTTGCAGGAGACATTTATAAATGTGTACCGTCATATTGATAAATTTGAAGGCAAGAGTAAACTTTACACATGGCTATACAGGATAGCCGTAAATGAATCGATAAGGCTCTTAAATAATAAAAAGATCGATGTCACTTCATACGAAGAGATTTGCGACTATCTGGTTAATACTCTAAGGGACACATCAATAGAGGGTTGTGATTCAATACTTATAAAATTTCAGGAGGCAATCCTCAAACTGCCTGAAAAGCAGAGGATGGTTTTCAACCTGCGGTACTATGAAGAATTAAGCTACGAGGATATATCGGAAATTCTAAACTCCTCAGTAAATGCTCTCAAAACGAATTACCATCTTGCAAGGGAAAAAGTAAAAAAATATATTTTAAATAATTAGCTATGAATACAGATTTCGATTTCAAAAATATTGGGAAGCGAACTCCATACAAAGTTCCCGATGACTTTTTTGATCAAATCACCGAAAAAACACTTATGGAGGCCAAGAGAAGGGATATAAGAAGTCGTAAAATCAGACGATTATGGTTCTCTGTGGCATCGGTTGCAAGTGTTGCTGCCCTTATTGTTTTTGGTCTCTTTGCCGACATTGATAATACCGGCAAAGGAGGTGCTATCCCATTGGATACGCTTAACAATCTCACTTCATTAAATGATACATCATACGAAAATGGAGACTCTCTGTTAAGTCCAGATTTAAATTCACCTTCCGGCACCCGTTCAAATCGGAGTGAAATTGATAAAGTTATCAGCAATATGTCAGATGAAGAGATAAAACTGCTTGCCGATATCTCTTATAATGATCTATTCTTTGAACAGCCACAGCAATGAAAAACTATATAACAATACTACTACTGATATCTGCATTTGTTATATCACCTCTTACACTATCTGCCCAAAAAGAGGGATATGTTTTCAATGCAGGTAAAAAAATATTTGAAGCTCAACTTGTTGAGATTAAGAAGCAGCTTAATCTGAATGAATCATCCGAAGAGCGGCTTGAATCGATTTTAAGATCCTACAACAACGAACTGGAGATGGTGCGCAAAATTCAGTTGCGAAATCCCAGAAATATCGGGCAGATAGATACTATCAGCGATGCAAAAGCTGAGAGAATAATTCTGAGCCAGATATCATCGGGTAGGTTATATCTGCAGATTAGACAGAAGTACTATTTTGAACTTAAAAAAATCCTCTCGCCAAAAGATATTTTGAAAATATACAGAATAGAACAGGATGTTAATCACAGAATTATGATTGAGATTAACAAGCGAAAAAGTGAAGAAAATAGAGATTGATTATCAATGGATTAATTAGTTATAATGTAATTATGAAAACCTTGTCCAACAAAATGACAAGGTTTTTGTTGTATATTGCAAGCGTATTTAAAAATTATCAGAAATGGCGTATAATCTATTAAAAGGAAAAAAGGGGCTCATCTTTGGAGCACTTAATGAAAAGTCAATCGCCTGGAAAACAGCGGAAAAGGCATATGAAGAGGGGGCTACCCTGGTGTTGACAAATGCACCTGTTTCTGTCAGGATGGGAAATATTGAAGAGTTGGCACAAAAATGCGATACTATTGTTATTCCTGCAGATGCAACAAAGGTTGAAGATCTTGAAAATCTGATCGTAAAAGGTATGGAACAGGTAGGGGGTAAGTTCGATTTTATCCTTCACTCTATCGGGATGTCTCCGAATGTCAGAAAGGGGCGTACATACGATGATCTTGACTATTTTTTACTCAATCAGACACTGGATATATCTGCAGTATCATTTCACAAAGTGCTTCAGGTGTGCCGTAAGATGGATGCCATCAATGAGTGGGGGTCGGTAGTAGCTTTGTCTTATATTGCTGCTCAGAGAACACTCTACGGTTATAATGATATGGCCGATGCAAAGGCTCTGCTTGAATCTATTGCAAGAAGCTTCGGTTATATCTACGGAAGGGAGAAGAATATAAGAATTAACACTGTCTCTCAATCACCTACCATGACAACGGCAGGGGGCGGTATAATGGGCTTTGATAAGCTGATGGATTTTGCAGAGAGAATGTCTCCGCTTGGAAATGCTACAGCAGAAGAGTGCGCAGAGTACCTGATAACTCTATTCTCTGACCTTACCAAAAAGGTTACAATGCAGAATCTCTATCACGATGGAGGTTACTCAAGTATGGGTATGAGCAGGGCTGCAATGAGTATCTATAACGAGGGGCTGGATTATCAGGATGTTAAGGTAGACCTTAGTAAAAAAAGTAAGAAAGAGGATTAACCGAAAATCTATAAAAAGAGTCGATCTTTCAGGAGTTTGTATCCGGCAAGGCTTGCCCGGATGCAATCTCCGTTTTTTATGTAGATGTTATAGCTCTCCTTCCCAAAGAGTTCTGCTCGCGTAATAAATTGAGAATTTATTATATATGACCTGTGGACACGGACAAAGTTGTTTGGTAAGATCTGTTCGAAAGATTTCATAGTCTGTTCTTTAACAAATTTTCCACTCTCAGTGGTGATTATTGAGTAATCGCCATTTGCCTGAATAGTGAGAATATCCTCAAATTTTATAATATCGATTCTATTTCCATCCTTTACCGAAATCTGACCGGCTCTCTTCGGATCATACACCGGCTCTTCGTTTCGTTTAGCAGAATCTCTTATGCTGTCACGATCCGAAGCTAGTCGGTAATCCATAACGATAATTATCCATATTAACAGGGTAATAACCGATATAATCGGCAGATATCTTCTGAATTCAACCCCCGAAGCTATTCCCGATGCGTCGGAAATCGCATATGTTGCAGATACTATCAATGAGACAATGATTAGAGCTGCTAAGCTTTTAGCCTGAAATGCCGCAAGAAATCCCGAGATGTACCAGTAGAAATAGGCAGTTACTGAGAGAAGTGAAATTGTAATAAGGGCTAGTGATGCGGCGGCGAAGAGAGATACCTGGTTAAATCCGGCGATTGCAAAAAATAGGAGCAGCGTGGCTGATATTGCCGCCGCCGCCCCTTTAAATCTCGAATTACTATCCCTGTTATACGGATTTCTCTCCATTAAACTGTTTCAATTAATCTTTAACCTCTACTCCGCTGAATGATATACTTCCTCTGAGAACCAATACCTTTGAAGGGTCGCATGACATATTCCTGTATCTTTTATCGGCAAATCCGCTGAATGAGTTTTTTATTGTGCTTTTAACCGTCCAGCTCTCCGGCACATGGAGTTCGATTCCTCCAAAACTACAGTCAAAGTCGAGATATGTCTCCCCCTGCTCAAGAGTTGTTCTGCGCAGATCAATCACTGTACTCCCGAATGAGTTTCTGATAAATCCACCTTTGAAAACAGGGTCCAGGACTACTTGCTGAACCGAACCGAATGAGTTGTGAGAAGTAATAAAGCCATCCTTAATTTCGAAGGATGAGTTCTCCATCTTATTATGCCTGAAGTCATCCCAGCGCTTTTGATTTTCATAGTCAGATCTGCGGAAAAAGATAATAAGACCTACAGCAATAAATATGAGCGGCCAAAAGTTAGACATCCAGAGATGCCCTATGCCGGGTAATTTAGGTATAAGGAAAAATACTCCCAGGACAATCATAACTGCTCCTCCTGTTGTGTGCCTGCGGAGCAGAGAGATAGTCCCTATTACTATTAGCAGCATCTGCCAGGAGATGAATACCCTGAGCAGCGGCTCTGCAATGTATCCGAAATTTCGGGCGATCAACAGCAATCCGACAGCTATAAATATAAGTGCTATAAAAAAGTTGTTGGAAAAAAATTGACGATTTTTTGTTTGTACTTCCATAACAGAATGTTTTTAGATTTTCGGCAAAACTATTGCAGATGTGTTCATTTGGAAATGAAAAAACGACCGTAATAGTATCTTTCCCGACGAAAACACCCTTTTCCCCGACGAATCAGGGTCATAAAGGTAAAAAAATATAATTACATTTGCCCTGTAAAACTATTGGATGTTATCATTTATTAATTCTCTATCGGAGATTGTGCTCTAGCCGGAAACTCTGCAACACTTTGTAGAGCTCCGGAAATTTAAAGCCGCCATTCAGGCGGCAAGTTATTTTATTTATCAATCTTAATATAATACTACAATGAGCACAAGTGGTGAATCAATAAACAATATTGACTATAACGTTATTTGCCAATTTTTTCTCTCTCTTAACAGACAAGGGCCCGGCAGTAAGGAATCGACCCTGAGGGCGCTATCCTTAATTGAAAATCTTTCCGAAATAAAGAATATTGCCGATCTAGGGTGCGGAACGGGCTCCCCGACATTGCTCCTTGCGGAGATGACATCTGCTCAAATTACAGCGCTTGACCTATTTCCCGCTTTTTTATCCAGACTGAATGATAACGCAAAGCAGATGGGTTTCGGCGATAGAATAAAGACGATGCAGAGATCGATGCTCGAACTCCCGTTCGAAGATGAGAGCCTCGATATGATATGGTCGGAGGGGGCAATATACAATATCGGTTTTAAGAAGGGATTTGTAGAATGGAAACGCTTCCTGAAACCGGGTGGTTATATAGCTGTAACCGATGCAACCTGGTTTCGAAGAGATCCGGCGCCCGAAATATTTGAATTTTGGAATAACTCTTATCCGGAAATCGATTATTGTGATGTGAAGTGCGGGCAGATACTTGATGCGGGTTATGAAGTTATTGGAATCTTCCGGTTACCTCAATCGTGCTGGAGTGTGGAGTACTATTCTCATGTACCTGCAGCTCCCGAATCCTTCAAATCTAAATATAGCGGTGTAGAAACAGCAACCGAATTGATAGGATGGATGGAGGAGGAGATGCGACTCTATGCAAAATATGGAGAGACCTATGGTTATACTTTTTATATAGCCAGAAAGCTTTAGAACCACTCTGTTTTTTTTGAGGGTGGTGCTTTTATCCACCCTCTTTTTTTATTATCTTTGGAGAAACCACCTATTTATCATATTATTACTGATAAATGTTTAAAGTAAGGCTGTTTGATCCCGATGAATCTCAAAGCTGGCTTATTCGAAAATTTGAAGAGTTCAGGTTTGAGGGAGAGTTTTTGTCTGAGAAATTTGTCCCCCGTCCCGATATCTCTCTTATGTTCCATTTTAACGACAGACCGTTTATATCTGCCGAGACTCCTGTTACTCTGGCTCCATTTTTTGCATCGCCGATTCTTGCAAAATCACTTGATCTGAACTTTCACGGAGAGATGGATTCGTTTGTAGTGGTATGCCGGCCAACAGTTCTATCTAAGATATTTAATCTCGATTTGTCGTCAATTAAGAACAGTTACATCAATCTGCCGGAGGAGCTATTTCGCCCATTATGGATGGAGTTGGCCCTACTTGACAATACACCCGATAGAATTTCACTTTTTTCAGACTTTCTGAACAAAATATATCCCAAAACATATGAGCGGGACAGTGCTGATATACTGTTTGATAAAATTATTGAGAAGGGTATAGGAACACTACTTAAAGAGATAATGTCCGAATTTTCCGAATGTCCCAGAACTCTTGAGAGAACATTCATAAAGAGAGCGGGTGTAAGTCCGAAAACATTGATGCGCATTGTGCGGCTGGATTATCTGTGGACCAGAATTAATGATTATAATGCAGTGGATTATCACGGATTGGTCTTTGATGGTCACTATTTTGATCAGGCCCACTTTATAAATGATTTTAAATCGATTATAGGAGAGGTTCCCGGGTTCTTCTTTAACCGTAATCTTGAACTTGTAAAGATGTTTTCCGGCAGAGTGCAGGGTGAACTCTAGTGTCGTTTTTTTACAATTCTCATAACTTATTAATTATTAATTTCGGACATCTATCGAAAAAATTACTTATTAAATATCAATCCATGAAAAAGTATTTGATCATCACTTTAATTCTCTTTTCGGCGAATCTGAATTCTCAATCTATAATTCAGAGGGTCGGTAACCGTGTAAAGGAAAAGGTAGAGCAAAAAATTGAAAATAAGGCAGATGAGGCTACCGATAAAATAATTGATAAAACGGAAAATTCAGTAAAAAAGGGAGCAAAGAAAAACAATGAGATTAGTAGTACGGATAAACCTGTTCAAAATAGTGAAATGCAGCAGAATAGCCAGCTCTCTTATTCCAAATATGATTTTGTTCCCGGGGCTGAAGTGATTTTCGAAGATGATCTTAAAAATGAGCAAAAAGGTGAATTTCCAAGCAGATGGGATCTGATAGAGGGAAGTGCCGAAATTGCGCAGATAGATGGTGAAAATGTCATTGCATTTGTAGGATACACATATATCACCCCTCTGTTCAAAGAGAAGACATTTCTCCTTCCGGATGAATTTACCCTGGAATTTGATCTATTCCTGGATGGAAACGAGGGAGAGAGTGCCGTTGAGTTTTTAAATGCTAATGGAGATGTTATAGCTAACTCACTCTTCTGGAAGGATAATCAAAGATTTCTTTTCAACTGGAATTTGACTTCCGAGGAGAGGAGTGCCGAGGATACATTCGATAACTTCCCGGGTTGGCACCACTATGCACTCTCATTTAATAAAAGAGCCTTCAAGGTATATATGGATGCTAAAAGAGTCGCAAATATTCCGAATGTGACTGAAAGACCGGTTAAATTAAGGCTATTTGCCAGAGGGGAGGAGGATAAAAGTTCATTTCACATAAAAAATATCAGGCTCGCAAAGGGAGCTGTTCCCCTTTACGACAAACTGATGACCAATGGAAGAATTATTACATACGGAATAACTTTCGATACGGGTAAGTCTACCATCAAACCTCACTCTATGGGAGTAATAAATGAGATATTTGCAATGTTGCAAAAGTATCCTGAACTTAAATTTTCGGTGGAGGGCCACACCGACAACACAGGTAATGCCTCATTAAATCAAACTCTTTCGGAGTCCCGTGCAAAGGCTGTTTGTGAAAAACTCGTAGAGATGGGTATAAGCAGCGATAGACTCTCATCAAAAGGATACGGAATGAGTAACCCTATCGATAGTAATCAGACATCTGAGGGTAGGGCTAAAAACAGACGAGTTGAATTTGTAAAGAGGTGATTGCATGAATATTATCAGGACTACATTACTCTTTTTATTTATAAATCTATCAGCATCTGCACAGAACTTTACAGCTCAAAAAGTAGCAGTTGACGATAATATATTTCTCCCTTTTTTAAAGGGAGAGGTTGTCGGCAAAATTGATAGTAGAGGAGTGTATATCGATAAAATTCAGTCAATTATAGGGAGGTGGCCAAAGATCTCCAGCCCAAAAGGATTTAAAGTCGAATTCTATTCCAACGACTCTCTTTTGTCTATAAATCTGATGCCTTATATAATGGATGGAGAGGAGATTGCAACATTACCAGGTAGCTCTCTCTCCTTAAATTTTAACTCTATATCATCTTTTTTCTCTTCTCCCTTGGTTGGCGATATATATTTGGCCCCGGTTAAAGTCTCTGATTTTTTTGGTTATCCTGTTTACAATGTGGATGGTAAAGAGGTTACTCTTGGATGTAAAGATATCTCTTCGCTACTTATCCCGGTTACAAAAGAGGAGTATCTGAAATCCTTGATCATGAATGAAAGAGAAAAGGGGAGTAAAACCATCAGTGATTCTGAAATTAAAAAGAGTGATATGGAGATTCAGCGAGCCTACAAAGAGATGTTGAAATATGATAAAAAGGGTGCTGAGGAGTTCCTTAAACAGATGAATGACTTTAAGAGTGAGTATAAAAACAGTAGTAATAAAAATATATTACTTGACTCCTATGTTAATGAACTCAACTCTCTATCTCCTCAGGAGCGTAAGGATAAGGCATATTACTCTCACCTCTCAGTTGAGACTACCGGAAATTTTTCGGGGCTGGTAGATCCAAAAGATAGCGAATCGGCAACTCTTTTGGTAAGGCCTGATCTCTCCATTTTAAGAGGAGAAGAGAGTAGGCTTAGCATCATCACGATTAGGTGGAACCTCTCTGACAATGTTTCAAAAGATTCGCCCCGATCATATAAACCCAAGGGTAAATATGGGTTCGCTCTCACAGACGATATTGTATTTGAGCTCTATAATGACAAAGGTGTTTGGTGCGAAATATTCGATTTATTAATCAAAAGATAATAAAATTAATACCTTTGTCGTACAGATATTGGGATTCGATAGGTCTTTATATAGCAATTGGGTGTATTACAGGTAATTGTCTGTCCGTAGATTTTTCAATCAAATCTGTTTTTTTTTAACATGGTTCGAAAACCTTAGTGGTTTTTCGTTCTCTTAATTTATTTATATGATAAAATCATTTCAGTTAGGCAATAGAATAATTGAGGTTCCGATTATTCAGGGGGGAATGGGAGTTGGTATCTCTCTCTCCGGCCTTGCATCTGCAGTTGCTAATGAAGGAGGAGTGGGAGTAATCTCGTGTGCCGGGTTGGGCCTTCTTTACAAACAATCTCCTGCAAATTATCTTAAAGATAGTATTTTGGGTCTTAAAGAGGAGTTGCGTAAGGCTCGTGAAAACACCAAAGGTGTAATTGGTGTAAATATTATGGTTGCATTGTCGAACTTTGCCGATATGGTTAAAACTTCCATAGCGGAGAAGGCAGATGTGATTTTTTCCGGTGCCGGTCTTCCTCTGGATCTGCCCTCGTATCTTAAACCAGACAGTAAAACACTGCTTGTTCCGATTGTATCTTCGGCAAGAGCAGCAAAACTGATATGTGAAAAATGGCTGTCGGGATTCAACTATCTGCCCGATGCAATTGTTGTAGAGGGACCAAAAGCTGGCGGACACCTCGGTTTCAAAAGAGAGCAGATTAACGATGAGTCATTTGAGCTCGAAAAGATAGTTCCCGAAGTAGTGAGTGTAGTCGCTCAATATGAGGGAGTAAAAGAGATTCCTGTAATAGCGGCTGGTGGTATCATGACTGGAAATGATATCTCACGCTTTATGGGCCTGGGAGCAAAAGCGGTACAAATGGCAAGTATCTTTGTTCCTACCTACGAATGCGATGCCTCTGAAGAGTTTAAAAAGAGTTATGTAGAGTCATCTGGAGAAGATTTACGGATTATTCAGAGTCCTGTGGGGATGCCTGGCAGAGCATTCGGTTGCGAATTCCTCAATAGGGTAGAGGAGGGTCGTCAAAAACCCAAAGGTTGCCCTTATAAGTGTATTAAAACCTGCGATTATACCAAAAGTCCTTATTGTATTATGAAAGCTCTTTACAACGCAGCAAAGGGCAATATGGACAAGGGATATGCTTTTGCAGGGGCTAATGCTTTTCTCGCCGATAAAATTTCAAGCGTTAAGGAGGTTTTTAACAGACTTAAGATTGAATTTGATCTGGCATTTAAAAAATAGAGTTGCATTAAGTTGCAAGAAAATTAATTATGACATTTAAAGATTTAAATATTTCGGAGCCCATTTTAAGAGCTCTGATGAGTAAGAATTATGTAAACCCGACAAAAATTCAGGAGAGAGCTATCCCTGCAGGTCTTGAAAACAGGGATATTCTGGGTATAGCTCAAACAGGGACCGGTAAAACAGCGGCATTCACAATTCCAATTATTCAAAATCTGGCTCTTAATTCAGTAAAAGATGGAAGATCGGAAATAAAGGCACTCATAGTGGCTCCTACAAGAGAGCTTGTAATACAGATAGATGAAAACATAAGGGAGTATTCAAAACATACAGGATTAAAACATACAGCTATTTTTGGTGGGGTTAACCAATTTAATCAGGTCAATCAGTTAAAGAGAGGAACGGATATATTGGTTGCAACTCCCGGAAGGCTTCTGGATCTTATAAATCAAAAGTACATATCGCTTGAGAGGATATCACATTTTGTGATAGATGAGGCAGACAGAATGCTCGATATGGGATTTATCAACGACATTAAAAAGATTTTAAAGCTGCTCCCTGTAAAAAAGCAGACAATGTTATTCTCTGCAACAATGCCTCAGGCGATTGCAACGCTTTCGGGTACAATTTTAAGAGATCCGGTGGTTGTAGAGGTTGTTCCTCAGTCATCAGTCTCGGATCTTATCGAACAGAACCTATACCTTGTTGAAAAGGAGCAAAAGAGTGATCTTCTGATCAATCTTCTTAAGGTGGAGAGGGAGAGAACCGTTCTTGTATTCTCAAGAACTAAACATAGAGTCGACAGAATAGCTAAGACTTTGAACAGAACAGGTATTCGTTGCGAGGCTATCCACGGTAATAAATCTCAATCTTCAAGACAGCAGGCACTCTCTAACTTCAAATCTCAGAAGACAAAGGTTATCATTGCTACTGATATTGCTGCGAGAGGTCTGGATATTGCGCACTTAGATCTTGTGATAAACTATGATCTGCCCGATGTTGCTGAAACATATGTTCACAGGATCGGAAGGACTGGAAGGGCCGGTATGACCGGAAGGGCTCTTACATTCTGCTCTCAGGAGGAGAGGGCGATGATTAAGTCTATTCAATTATTGACTGGCAAGAAGCTGAGGACTCTCTCCGCTGCATTTTAATTCGCCTTTTCAAAAGCCTCTCTTCGCTGCACATAATCTGCATATTTTTTATGTTGATTATTGTGCGCTCGAGAGCCGATTTGAAAATGCTGTTTCTGCCTCGCTTTACTGAGTAAAATTCTAACTCGGCCTGGGGCCTCAGACAGACGAATTATACTATCGTTCAGCTTCGGCCTCAACGCTTCGCCTTTTCAAAAGCCTCTCTTCGCTGCACATAATCTGCATATAGGGTAAATTGGATGGTCTTCTGTGACAGGAGATCCATTATTATGAGGACAATGAATTGAAAAAAATATTAAATTTGTATCAATAGCTTAATAAAGTATTGAAATGAATAATCTTACAGCAGAAGAAAAAATTCTGGAATTGGAAAAAATGGCTATGCATGCTTGGCTGAACGGGAATCCAACCCCATTTCTTGATCTCTATTCAGGTGATTTTACCTATTTCGACCCGAGCCTTGAACTCCGTCTCGATGGTTGGGACAAGATAAAAGAGCTCTATGAGGTGATGAGAGGAAAATCGAAAGTGGATAAGTTCGATATTATCAATCCTGTTGTGCAGATAGATGAAAGCATAGCGGTACTCAGCTATAATCTGCATATATTCCTGGGTGAGCAGGTTTGGAAGGAGAATTGTACCGAGGTTTATCGAATGGATAAGAGTGGTTCATGGAAAATTATCCATAGCCACTTTTCACCGACTAAACCATCTCTAAAATAGATATTTACTGAGTAGATCTCTTAAGAGAGATATAATAAAATAAAAAACCTGATAACTTATACAATTATCAGGTTTTTTTGGCGGTATGGACGGGACTCGAACCCGCGACCCCCTGCGTGACAGGCAGGTATTCTAACCAACTGAACTACCACACCGTTTGCAAATCGTTTTCGATAGCGAGTGCAAAGGTAGCTATATTTTTAAAACCTGCAAATATTTCACCGTATTTTTTTCCTTTTTCTTGCACTCGTTATCGAAACTGCTTGTTGTGTATTTACCTTCCCTCCTGGTTTTAACCATTGATCGAACCACCTGAAAAATTCACGCTGAAATAAAATTCCGTTTTGCGGCTTCTAAATCCAATGATTCTCGTCGGGAAAAATCAGCATCCGCGAAGGAATATCCCGAAGTTGTGCCGCATTGAACGCCATCATTCCTTGTGACGCCAGGATACG
>OFJB01000161.1_pt1 | contig 37567 bp, 37 predicted proteins | sample 1775081 | NCBI WGS metagenome assembly OFJB01 (sample SAMN08195771, study PRJEB24354) | sludge metagenome | isolation source: initial sludge from phenol fed wastewater aerobic bioreactor | place: India: Nagpur | collected 2016-06-05
GGCAACCTGTTTCGCCGCCGCGGCGAGACCGAGCGCGCGGTGCGCGTGCACGAGCACCTGCTGGCGCGCGCCGACCTGAGCAAGGGCGACCACGAGCGCGCACAGCACGCGCTGGCGCAGGACTTTCTCAAGGCCGGCCTGCTCGACCGCGCCGAGGCCGCGCTGCACAAGCTCGACGGCACCCGCTACCAGGAGCAGGCCTGGCTGACGCTGCTGAGCCTGCACGAGCGCTCGCGCAGCTGGCCGCAGGCGGCCGACGTCGCGCGGCGGCTGCAGCAAGCCGGACACGGCGACTTCAGCGCCCGGCTGGCGCACTACCAGTGCGAGCAGGCGGCGCAGGCGCTGCACAAGAAGGGCGACGCCGCCGCCGCGCGCCAGCTGCTCGCCGAGGCTATCGCCGGCGCACCCCAGGCGGCCCGCCCGCGCATCCAGCTGGCCGGCATGCTGGCCGACGCCGGCGACGCCGCCGGCGCCTACCAGCAGCTGGTGCAGGTGGCCGAGCACGCCCCGCAGGCCGTGCCGCTGGTCGCCAGCGAATGGGTGCGCCTGGCCCGCCTGGCCGGGCGCCTGCCCGAGGTGGTCGAGCAGCTCGGCCGCGGCTACGCCCTGGCCCCGTCGGTGGACGTGGCCGACGCGCTGGTGCAGGCCGAGGTGGCGCGCGGCGCCCCGATCGGGCAGGCGCGCGAAGGCTATGTGCGCCACATGGCGCAGGAGCCCTCGCTGATCGCCGCCTCGCGCTGGCTGGCCCACGAACCCTTTGCGCAGGACGGCGCGCACGCCACGGTGCAGCGCTCGGTCGAGCACGCCGCCCGCCCGCTGGCGCGCTACCGATGCGCGGCCTGCGGTTTCGAGACCCAGGGCTACTTCTGGCAATGCCCGGGCTGCCTGGCCTGGGAGAGTTTTCCGCCGCTGCGCATCGAGGAGCTGTGAGCCCGCGGCGCGAGAACACTACGATAACGATAGCTTATCGGGCATGTTCCATGCGGGCTAAAGCCAGATTTCGTTCAAATTCGTCGTATCGCGGCGCGCCGTGACGGGTGCCGTCAGATGGCCGCTTCGCTGTCCATGTTGGCCTGCGCGCCGGGCGCCAGGCGCTCGGGCGAAACGTACTGGCGGCGGAAGGTCTCGAAGTCCATGCGGTCGCTCGCCTCGATGCGCTTTTGCTCGGTCCAGGACTCGGCCGCCAGCGCGTCGAAGCGCTGCTTGAGCGCCGCCGGACAGGGCTGCGCCAGCAGCTCGGCGCGCGAGCGCTGCGCGCAGGCGCGCACGAAGTCGATGTAGCTGCCCTGGTGCTGCTCGCGCACGCGGCGCAGCACGCGCGCCGAGGGCAGGTCGTCGAAGGCCTCGAACGCGCCCTGCGCCCGCGCCAGCGCGGCGGCGTAGCGCGTGGCGCCGTCCACCCGGTCCATGGCCTGCGCGATGGGCGCCAGCTGCGCCAGCAGCTCCCCGGCCCAGTCGGCCAGGCGCACCGCCTGGCCCGCGCGCTCGAGCTGCAGGCCCGGCTCGCGCCCGCGCGCGGCCGTCAGGTGCTGGTTGCGCTTGAGCGCGGCGATCTCCTGCGGCGTGTCGGGCGGGCTGTCGGTCAGCAGGCAGTGCAGCAGGAAGAGGTCGAGAAAGCGCGCGGTGTCGGTGTGGATGCCCACGGTCTCGAACGGGTCCAGGTCCATCAGCCGCACCTCGACGTACTCCACCCCGCGCTCGCGCAGCGCGTGCAGCGGACGCTCGCCCGAGCGGATCACGCGCTTGGGCCGGATGGTGCCGTAGAACTCGTTCTCGATCTGCAGCAGCGTGGTGGCCAACTGGTTGTACTCGCCGCCCAGGTTGCGGATGCCGATCGCCTCGTAGGCCGGATAGGGCTGGGTCAGCGCCGCCTCCAGCGAATTGGCGTAGCTGTCCAGGCAGTTGTAGCTGACGTTCAGCGAGGCCTGCGCGTCGCTCTGGTAGCCCAGCCGCCCCATGCGCAGCGAGGTGGCGTGCGGCAGGTACATGCTGGCCTCGCCCAGCGGCTGCAGGCCGTGGTCGCGCCCGGCGACGAAGGGCGCGTCCAGCACCGGCGAAGCGCCGAACAGCACCAGCAGCAGGAAGGCGTTGCGCCGGAAGTTGCGGATCAGGCCGAAATAGTCGTCGTTGCCCAGGCCCGGCAGCGACCAGTTGTAGTGGATGCCGGCAATGGTCTGCATGCGCCGCCCGTAGCGGTGCCCCAGGCCCATGCGGTACACGCTCTTGGCGCGCCCGACGTTGGAGGTGCCGTACACCCCCAGCGGAATGTTCTCGTCGGTCGGCAGGCGGCAGGGCATGCTGGCCACCCACAGGCTTTCGTCGCCGATGGCGGCCATCTCGTGGGCCACCACCTGGTGGATCTCGGTCAGCTCGTTCAGGCAGGCCGCCGCGTCGCGGTGCACGCCGGTGACCAGCTCGATCAGCGATTCGCTGTAGTCGGTGGTGATGTGCGGATGCGTGAGCGGCGCGCCCAGCGCGGCCGGGTGCGGCGTCAGGGCCAGCGTGCCGTCGGGCCGCGCGCGCAGGCTTTCCTTCTCGATGCCTCGACCGATGCCCTGCAGCCGCTCGGCCGACAGCGCTGCCAGCCGGTCCCTCAGCTTGTTCATCGTCTTGTCCTTGGTGAATCCGAAAGGGGGAATGGGCTCGGGCGCCCGCCCGGCACAGCCGCCACGTGGGGGGCGCGCCGCGAAATTGCAAGGCCCGAACACACCTGCTTTCAGGCGCCCGGGCCGGCAAGCTCATTCACGCTTTCGCCGGGCGAGCACGGTAACACAGGGCGCCAATCCCGCGCTGGCCGGGGTGCTTGCCCGGCCAGCGCCACCCAGCCGCGACTTCAGCGCCGCGCCGCCTTGGCCAGGCGCATTTCGTTTTCGCCCTGCCCGGCGCCGCTGCCGGGCACGCTCATGCCCGCCAGATCGCCCACCTGCGGCAGCGCCGCCAGCAGGCGCTCGGGCGTGTCGGGCGTCAGGCCCAGGTGCAGGCCGTGCGACAGCGTGAGGTTGGCCATCTCGTAGCTGCCGGCGCCGGCGCAGAAGATGGCGCGCGTGGGCGCCGGCTCGCTCACCGCCACCAGCATGGCGGGCACCACCGCGTCGGGCTGGAAGGCGTCCAGCATGTCGGGCGGAAACAAGTTTTCGGTCATGCGCGTGGCGGCCGTCGGCGCCAGGCAGTTGACGCGGATGCCGTGCTTTTCGCCTTCCAGGCTCAGCGTCTGCATCAGGCCCACCAGCGCCAGCTTGGCGGCGCCGTAGTTGCTTTGGCCGAAGTTGCCGTACAGCCCGGTGGACGAGGTGGTCATCAGGATGCGGCCGTACTTTTGCGCCTGCATGATGGGCCAGACGGCCTTGCTGGTGTGCACCGCGCCCATCAGGTGCACGTCCAGCACCAGGCGAAAGTCGGCCAGCTCCATCTTGGCGAAGGTCTTGTCGCGCAGGATGCCGGCGTTGTTGACCAGCACGTCGACACGGCCCCAGGCGTCCATGGCCTGCTGCACCATGGCCTGCACGGCGGCGAAGTCGGTGACGGAAGCGCCATTGGCGATGGCCTGGCCGCCCAGCGCCTTGATCTCGTCCACCACCTTCTGCGCCGCCGTGGCCGAGCCGCCGCTGCCGTCCACCGCGCCGCCCAGGTCGTTGACCAGCACCTTGGCGCCGCGCTGGGCCAGCCCCAGCGCGTGCAGGCGACCCAGGCCGCCGCCGGCGCCCGTCACGATGGCCACGCGGCCCGAAAAATCGATCTTTTCCATGCTTTCACTCGCTCCTGCTGATTGCAATGTCATTGACTGCATGCACTGTAATGGACGCGCGCCGCACGTCCTGTCACGCGCCTGACCGTGCGCCCGGGCCGCGCGGGGTCACAATGGCTCGCCATGCAAGCCAAGGACATCACCCTCGACACCCCGCCGCGCGACGCCGCCAGCGTGCTTTTGCTGCGTGACGGCGCGGCGGGCCTGGAGGTGCTGCTGATGCGCCGCCACGCCAACTCCAGCGTGCTGGGCGGCGCCTACGTCTTTCCCGGCGGCAAGCTGGAACGCAGCGACTCGGACCACGCCATGCAAGCGCGGCTGGACGTGCCCGCGGCGGCGCTGCACGCGACACTGGGCGAAGCGGGCCTGAGCGTCGACTTTGCCGCCGGCCTGTTTGTCGCCGCGCTGCGCGAGGCGTTCGAAGAATCGGGCGTGCTGCTGGCCACGCAAGCCGGCCAGCCCCTGAGCGCCGACGCGCAGCACCGCGCGACCGCCGCCGTGCGCGCGGGCACGCCCTTGGCCGCCTTGCTGGCCGGGCACGACTGGCGCCTGGACACCCACGCGCTGGCGCCCTGGTCGCGCTGGATCACGCCGCGCCGCCCGACGATGATGAACCGGCGCTTCGACACGCGCTTTTTTCTGGCTGCCGCCCCCAGCGCGCAGGACGTCCGGCACGACGACCACGAGGTCACCGAGGCGCGCTGGCTGACGCCGCGCGCGGCGCTCGGCCAGTACCGCGATCAGAAAATCGACATGGCCGCCCCGCAAATCGTCAGCCTGATGCAGCTGCTGCGCTTTGCCGACGTGGCCTCGGCCCTGGCCGACGCCCGCACGCGAGCGCCGCCGCTGGTGGAACCGCACACGCTGGATCAGGGATCGGATCGCATCCTGTGCTATCCGGGCGACCCCGACTACCCGCTGGCCGCGCCCGCCCTGCCGACCATCACGCGCCTGATCTGGCGCAACCAGCGCTTTGTGCCGCCCGAGGGCTTCGAGCCCTGGCTGGATTGACCCGAACATCACAAGGAGACCCACCGCATGAACCCCATCACCCGCCGCCAGACCCTGGGCGACCTGCTGCGCCGCACCGCGCAGCGCCTGCCCCACAAGCTGGCCGTGCGCTGCGGCGACACGCGCTGGACCTATGCCGAGTTCGATGCCCTGGTCACGCGTCTGGCCGCCGGCCTGTCCGGGCGCGGCGTCAAACATGGCGATCGCGTCGCCGTGCTGGCGCGCAACTCGCACGGCTTTGCCGCGCTGCGCTTTGCGCTGGCGCGCCTGGGCGCGGTGCTGGTGCCCATCAACTTCATGCTGAAGGCCGACGAAGTGGCCTACATCCTGCGCCACGCCGGCGCCAAAACGCTGGCCACCGACAGCGGCCTGGCCGAGTTGGCGTGCGCCGCTGCCCAGCTGGATACCGAGGTGAAGGATTTCATCTGGCTGCCCTCCGAAGCCCCGAGCGAACCGGTGCCCGGCATGGCGAGCTTTCACGATCTTTCCGCCTGCACCACGCCCCTGCCCGACACGCCCCTGCAAAGTACCGACCTGCTGCAGATCGTCTACACCAGCGGCACCGAGTCGAGCCCGAAGGGCGCCATGCTGACGCACGACGCCGTGCTGTGGCAGTACGTGAGCTGCTGCATCAACGCCGAGGTGGCCGAGCACGACGTGGCCCTGCACGCGCTGCCGCTGTATCACTGCGCGCAGCTCGACGTGTTCTTCGGCCCGGCAATCTACATCGGCAGCGAGAACCACATCACCGCCGCGCCCACGCCCGACAACCTGCTGCCCTTGATGGCCGCGCGCGGCATCACCAGCTTCTTTGCCCCGCCCACGGTGTGGATCGCGCTGCTGCGCTCGCCGCTGTTCGACAAAACCGACCTGTCGAAACTCGCCAAGGGCTACTACGGCGCCTCGATCATGCCGGTGGAAGTGATGAAGGAGATCGCGCGCCGCCTGCCCCAAGTGCGGCTGTGGAACCTGTACGGCCAGACCGAGATCGCGCCGCTGGCCACCATGCTCGGCCCCGATGACCAACTGCGCAAACCCGGCTCGGCCGGCCGCGCCGTGCTCAACGTCGAGACCCGCGTGGTCGATGACGACATGCGCGACGTCGCCGTGGGCGAGGTGGGCGAGATCGTGCACCGCTCGCCGCACCTGATGCTGGGCTACTTCCACGACGAGGAGCGCACCGCCGCGGCCTTCTCGGGCGACTGGTTCCACTCGGGCGATCTGGGCGTGATCGACGACGAGGGCTACATCAGCGTGGTCGACCGCAAGAAGGACATGATCAAGACCGGGGGCGAGAACGTCGCCAGCCGCGAGGTCGAGGAGATGATCTACCGTCTGCCGCAGGTGAGCGAGGTGGCCGTGATCGGCCTGCCCGATGCCAAATGGGTCGAGGCCGTGACGGCGGTGGTGGTGCTCAAGGCCGGCCAGGAGCTGACCGAACAAGCGCTGATCGCGCATTGCACCGAGCACATGGCGGCGTTCAAGGCGCCCAAGCGCGTGGTGTTTACCGACCAACTTCCCAAGAACCCCAGCGGCAAGCTGCTCAAGCGGCAGTTGCGCGAGGCGTATCGGTGAATCGGACAACGGTTCGCAACATAGCCATTTTCCAGTTAAATCGACCTCTGGCGCCCGCCGATCAAGCGCGACAAGCTATTCTTAGAATAGCAATCGTCGGCATGTGAGGGCGATGTCTGCGACTGCCGCGTGTTCACGCACCACGGCAGCGCGCGCAACTCGATTCGGGCTGCGCACATCATGTGGGCTCGGATCTGCTGTCCTCGTCACCACCGGCGCGGTCGGTCAGCACCGCCAGCATGCGCATGAACGGCGCACGCTCGGCCTCGGGCAATGGGGCCAACATGCGCTGCTGCGCGCGCCGAACCGCCGGTTGCACATCGGCCAGCAATGCGTGACCATCATCCGTCAGGCGCAACAGGCGCACCCGCCGGTCCGTCGCGCTGCTGCCGCGCGCCAGCAGGCCGCGCTTTTCCAGGCGATCGAGAACGCTGCCAATGGTCGACGTGTCAAAGCGGATCATTCCGGCAAGGGTGCGCTGGTCGATGTCGGGATGGGCGGCGACGGCCGACAAGGCGCCGAACTGCACCGGCGTGATACCCCACGCCTGCGTTTCGGACATGAACGCAGCCACCGCGATCTGCTGCAGTCGGCGTATGAAATAGCCGGGGTACTCTTCGAGTTCATCGGGGCTGGGGCGCATCGATCAGGTTCTCCGGTGGCGGCGCGTCGTGCTGTGGGAGCGCCTGCGCAAGTCATCGTCATCTTGACACAGGGCAAATAATAAGCATACTGATAATCAGTTTGCGTTTTGATTGCAGCCCTGCTGAAGGAGTCTCCCGCATGACCAACGGCGCCGCCCTGCCCGCCCAGTCCCACGACCCTGCGCCATCCCGGCAGCCCGAACCGAGCCCGGCGCTGGACGCGCTGTACCGCGAATTCGAGCGGGAAAACCTGAACCCGCTGTGGACGCAGATCGCCGACCTGATGCCCATGCACCCGCAGAGCAAGGCCAGCGCCCATATCTGGCGCTGGAACAAGCTGCTGCCGCTGGCGCGCGAGGCCGGCCGCCTGGTGCCGGTGGGCCGTGGCGGCGAGCGCCGTGCGATCGCGCTGGCCAACCCGTCGCTGGGCGGGCGCCCCTACGCCACGCCCACGCTGTGGGCCGCGATCCAGTACCTGATGCCGGGTGAGAACGCGCCAGAGCACCGCCACACCCAGCACGCCTTCCGCTTCGTGCTCGAAGGAGAAGGCGTCTGGACGGTGGTCAACGGCGACGCGGTGCGCATGTCGCGCGGCGACTTCCTGCCCCAGGGCGGCTGGAACTGGCACGCGCACCACAACGGCGCCACCGAGCCGATGTCCTGGATTGACGGGCTGGACATCCCGTTCGCCTACTACAGCGAGTCGGCCTTCTTCGAGTTCGGCCGCGACGCGCTCTCGAAAGAAGAGTGCACCACGCCTGCCCTGTCTCGCTCGGAGCGACTTTGGGCCCATCCCGGCCTGCGCCCGGTGGCGCAGTTGCAGGACTCGCCCACCTCGCCGCTGCTGGCCTACCGCTGGGTCGATACCGACCGCGCGCTGAACGAGCAACTGGCGCTGGAGGCCGAAGGCTACGCCGCCACGCTCAGTCCCGGCCACGCGGCAGTGCGCTACACCAACCCGACCAACAGCCGCGACGTGCTGCCCTCGATCCGCTGCGAAATGCACCGCCTGCGCCCCGGCACCAGCAGCACGCCACGGCGCGAAGTCGGCTCCTCGGTCTATCAGGTGTTCAACGGCAGCGGCAGCGTGCGCGTCGGCGAGCAGCACTGGAAGGTCGAACATGGCGACATGTTCGTCGTGCCCTCCTGGCAGACCTTCAGCGCCACCAGCGATGCCGGCACGACCGCGATGGACCTGTTCCGCTTCAGCGACACACCGATCTTCGAGGCCCTGCACGCCTGGCGCGGCCAGGACGTGAGCGCCTGACAGCACCTTCCCCCGTTTCGATCACCCTCCCCAAGGACGACCCCATCCATGCATGCCGCCTCCTACCTGTGGGCCCCGCCCGCCGTTGCCAGCGTCGCCGTGCAGGGCAGCGCCCAGCACCTGCCCGTCAACCGCCTGTTCTTCGTCGGCCGCAACTACCACGCGCACGCCGCCGAAATGGGCAAGCCGGTGGACAAGAGCGTCGAGCGGCCGTTTTACTTCACCAAGTCTCCGGCCACGCTCACGCCCTCGGGCAGCACCACGCCCTATCCGAGCGAGACGAACAACTACCACTACGAAATGGAACTGGTACTGGCCATCGGCAAGGCCGGTTTTCGCATTTCGGCCGAACAGGCGCACGAACACGTTTACGGCTACGCCTGCGGCCTGGACATGACGCGGCGCGACCTGCAACTGGTGGCGCGCGACAAGGGCCGACCCTGGGATCTGGGCAAGGACGTCGAGCATTCCTCGGTGATTTCCGAGATCGTCCCGATGCCCGGCCGGGTCATCGACAGCGGCGCGATCACACTCTCCGTCGATGGCCAGGTCAAGCAGCAATCGAACGTCGACAAGCTGATCTGGACCATCCGCGAAATCATCGCCGACCTCTCGCTGTTCTATCACCTGCAGCCCGGCGACCTGATCTACACCGGCACGCCCGAAGGTGTAGGGCCAGTGGTCACGGGCGACCAGCTGCATGGCCGCATCGAAGGCGTGGGCGAGATCACGCTCACCATCGGCCCGGCCGCCTGAATCACCACGCCCAAGAAGGAGACACCGATGCTGGAAGGATGCATTTTTTGGCCTGACGCCGCCGCGCGGCGCTACCGCGAGTCGGGAGTCTGGAGCGGCCAGACGCTGTGGGACATGATGGCCCAAAGCATCGCGCGCACGCCGGACAAAACCGCCGTCGTCTCGGGCGAGTTACGCCTGAACTACCGCGCGCTGGACGAACAGTCGGCCAGCCTCGCCGCCGCCCTGCTGGCACGCGGCCTGCAGCCACTCGACCGGGTGGTGCTGCACCTGCCCAACGGCGTGGAATTCATCCTCTACTACCTTGCGCTGGTGCGCATCGGCGCGATTCCGGTCATGGCGCTGCGCGCGCACCGCGACACAGAAATCCGCCACTTCACGCGTGCCTCACAGGCTGTGGCCTACATCGCGTCGGACGCGATCCGCGGCTTCGACTACCGCAGCCTGGGGGCGCAGCTGCAGCAGGAGTTCCAGCACCTGAAAACCGTGGTCATCATCGGCGACGCCAGCGCCGGGCAACTCAGTCACGCCCAGCTGGTGCGTGAGGGCGAAGCCATGGCCGACCGTCGCGAGCGCCTGGCCGCGCTGCGCATCGACCCGGAGGATGTCGGCACCATTTTGCTGAGCGGCGGCACCACGTCGCTACCCAAGCTGATTCCACGCACGCACCAGGACTACGTTCTCAATGCACGCTTGTGCGGCGCCGCCACGGGCTTCAATGCCGACACGGTGTTCATGCCCATCCTGCCGCTGGCGCACAACTACAACCTGTGCTCGCCCGGCATCCTGGCCACCTTCTGCTACGGCGGCACCGTGGCGCTGTGCCCGTCGACCGAAACCGCCGACATCTTCCAGACGGTGCAGCAGCATGGCGTCACCGTCATCGCCGCGGCGCGGCCGCTGGTGGCGCGCTGGCTCGACGACGCCAGCATCGGCCAGTACGACCTGTCCTCGCTCAAGGTGGTGCAAAACGGCGGCACGCGCATGCCGCCCGAGTTTCGCCGTCGCATGATGCAGGAGCTGCACGTCACGCCGCAGGAGGTCTACGGCACCGCCGAGGGCCTGATCAACATGACGCCGCTCGACGCCATCGAGGACATCCTGCTCAACAGCTCGGGCGAGCCGGTGAGCGAATTCGACGAAATCAAGATCATCGACCAGGAGGGCAACGAACTGCCCGATGGCGTCGCCGGCGAGCTGGTCACGCGCGGGCCCTACACCATTTGCGGCTACTACGACGCACCCGAGGTCAACGCCAGCGCCTTCACACCCGACGGTTTCTACAAGATGGGCGATGTGGTGCGCAAGCACGGGCGCACGCTCTACGTCGAAGGGCGCAAGAAGGACGTGATCAACCGCGGCGGCGAGAAGATCGACTGCGAAGACGTCGAGAACATCCTGCTGCAGCACCCGGCGGTGCAGACCGCCAGCCTGGTGGCCATGCCGGACAAGGAATTCGGTGAAAAAGCCTGCGCCTTCGTCGTGCTCAAGGCCGGCCAGCAGTTCAGCTTCGCCGACATGGTGGCGCACATGAAGCGCATCAAGGTGGCGTCATTCAACATTCCCGAGCGACTGGAAATCGTCGACGACCTGCCCACCAGCCCGGTGGGCAAGGTGCTCAAGCGCGAGCTGCGCCAGATCATCACCGACCAACTGGCGCGTGAAGCCACCGGCCAATAGCAGGAGCACTCCCGCATGAAAATCGACATCATCGGCGCCGGCCCCGCCGGCCTGCATTTCGCTTCGCTGATGAAGCGCCTGAACCCGCGCCACGAGATCACCATCCACGAACGCGGACCGCGCAACGCCACCTGGGGCTTCGGCGTGGTGTTCTCCGACCAGGCGCTGGACTTTCTGCGCATCGACGACAACGAGTTGTTCGAGTACCTGCGCCCGCACATGGAGAGCTGGAGCGACCTCACGATCAACCACAACGGCACCAGTGTGCCGATCGCCGGCAACGGCTACGCCGCGATCGGGCGCCTGGAAATGCTCTCGCTGCTGTACCAGCACGTCGAGCGCCTGGGCGTCACGATCCGCTTCGACACCGAGATCACCTCGCTCGCGCAGCTCAAGGGCGCCGACCTGATCCTCGCGGCCAACGGCGCGTCGTCCTGGGTGCGCGAGGAAAACCGCGACACGTTCGCCACCACCACCGACATCCGGCCCAACAAGTTCATGTGGTGCGGCTCGACCATGCCGTTCGACACTCTGAGCCTGAGCTTCCACGAAACCGGCACTGGCGTGTTCTGCGCGCACCACTATCGCTACACGCCGGCGATGAGCACCTTCCTGATCGAGGTGACCGACGAGACTTGGAAGCGCACCGGGTTCGATCGCATGAGCAACGACGAGGCCATGCGTCATTGCGAAAAAGTCTTCGCACGCGAGCTGGGCGGCCACCCCATCCTGTCAAACAACTCGTACTGGCGCAATTTCCCGGTGATCTGGAACGAGCGCTGGCACTTCGACAACGTGGTGCTGATGGGTGACGCGCTGCGGCCGGCGCACTTTTCCATCGGCTCGGGCACGCGCATGGCGATGCTGGACGCCGTGGCGCTGTGCAATGCCTTCAAGGAAACCGGCGACGACGTGCCCGCCGCGCTCGCGCGCTTTCGCGAGCTGCGCATGCCCGTAATGAAGAAAATCTGGGACGCCGCCAATCGCAGCATGCGATGGTACGAGGAAATGGACAAACTCGTGCCAACCCAGAACGCGATCGAATTCGCCTACGACTACATGACCCGCACCGGCCGGATCAGTCATGCCAAGGTGCGCGAGATCGATCCGCGCCTTGCCGCCGCCTACGCAAGTCAGCACCCCGAAGTCCTCGACGCTCGCGGGGCTTGATGCCCCGGCCGCTTCCACGGCCAGGCCGCGCTCCCTCAGGACTTCCGTGGTGGCGCCTTGTGGCCGCCGGCCGACGCGAAAAAGACAGCTCGCTCGAGCACACGTCGCAGGGCGACATGCCGCGTGGTCTTGCCGTGTATCACTCGCGCGTGTGGCGCGCCAGAGCCGCATGCGCCGCCAGCGTCTGCGCACAGGCGCGCGCGGCCTCGGCCCCCTTGACCACGAAGTGCTGGCTGAAGAAGGCGTGGTGCGTGTCGTGCTCGTGAAAATCCTTGGGCGTGAGCACCACCGAGAACACCGGCACGCCGGTATCGAGCTGCACGCGCATCAGGGCGTCGATCACGGCGCCGGCGACGAACTCGTGGCGGTAGATGCCGCCATCGACCACCAGCGCGCAGGCGACGATGGCGTCCACCGCGCCGGTACGCGCCAGCGCCTGCGCCAGAAGCGGAATCTCGAACGCGCCGGGCAGCTCGTGCACGGCGACATGGGGTGGCGCGCCGGGCCACAGGCGCGCGCATTCGGCCACAAAGCCGGCGTGGCCCTGGCGCACGATATCGGCATGCCAGCCGGCCTGCACGAAGGCGAAGCGCGGCGCCGGGCCGGCGACGCGCTGCGGGTGAATGGGAGAGATGTTGGGCTGATTCATGGAAAGCTCCAGTCGAGCGGGTTGCCAGAATCAGGGCGCACGGCGAGCGCGCAGCCACGCACAAGTTGCCTGGCGTCAGCCGCACACCGTCGCGCTCTCTTTCATCCGGACTTTAACCGTCGGCCCCGGCATCGCACCGGGTCTGCTGACCCCGCGCCCTCGGTGTGAAGGCGCGGGCGCTCGCGGGCTCCAGGCGAAGGCCTGATACCGCCGGTGGGGACTTTCACCCCGCCCTGAGAACGCTGCGCGGCGACAACCTGGCATAGACACGCCCCACCGGCGCCGCGCCCTTCAATTCTAGTCGGCGCCTTCGTCCCGTCATGCCACACAAGGGACAGATGCGCACCTCGACAGCTATTTGTGCAACGAAATCACGCCATGGCTTCATTCGGGCATTGGGCACAAGTCTGTTCTCACCCACGCGATTGTTCCGATCATGGAACAGAGAATTTCACGCGTTGCTCAATTCATTTTTGCCCTGTATAAAACCACGTCCTGCTGCACGCTCCACTTGATTTTTCTCTGTTGCCTCAGAAGATATATTCATCCTCAAACAACAATAAAAATATCAACATCTACAACTCGCTTCAGCTCATGACTATTTTCAGTTCGGCTTGCCGGATTTCCATGAATATCCTTGCCACACTCCCCTTCATTAGGACCTGGGCGCTGGGCATGCGCAATGCCCGGCCCGCGGTATTGATGCCACTGCTGCTTGGTGTCACCATGTCAATGACCACGCCGGCAATCGCTCAGGTGTGCGGCCCAGCCGGAAGCTATCAAACGTTTGCCGCATACAACGGGCAGTCACCCAGCGAGACCATCATCAACAACAATGAGTTGTTTGTGGAACGATCGGTCCTGAAGATAAAAAATGAGCTCTCCGGGAATGCGGCCATCAACACCGACAGAATCAGCGACACGCACTACCCGGGAGAGCCCGGCGTGAACCTGGGGCATCCTTCGGGAGCAGCCACTTCGATTGCCGATTCGATCACGACCACCTTCGAGTTCTTTGACCCAGCATCGCCAGGAAACTACCTGCCCGTTACCGACCTGAGTTTCCGCCTTCACGACATCGATGCAGGAGACAATATCATTGTAAATGCCTACGATGAAAATGGAGATCTGATTTCATTGGATACACCGGGTTTCCACAGCCTCTATCCTTCATCGTATGCCAGCTATGTGGCAAGCAATCGCTTCACATCCGGCAACGCCGATGATGCAGCATCCGGGACACGCCTGGGCACCATTGACTTCGACTTCAACGGAAAGAAAATCCAGCGCATCGAATTCATTTACTGGGATACTGCGGCACTCGGCACCTATACCATTGCCGAATTCAAAGCCTGCAATCCACCACCGCCACAGCCGCCCGGCCCACCTGCACCCGTTCCCGCCACGTCATGGTGGTCTCTGGCGCTGATGGGGCTCTTGATACCCGCGGTTTCAGCCGCACGAGCAAAACGACGCAAGAATCGATGAACCCGATCATCCGGCTGCAATCACGCGATGTGCCTTGTCGCCGGCAACTCCCCGGGGTGCAATGGCGTTCTGGATCAATTCATCACCCCCTCATCGACATTCACCATGCCAAAAGTCTCAAGTGCCATCATGCTGCCGCTTTTCTCGATGACACTTGCCGGCTGCAGCCTCAACATGCACCCCGCCAATCAAGACCCATCCAAGTCTTCGCCCTCGGCCCAGCTTGCCAATCCAGCCTCCGTGCATTGCATTTCCAAAGGCGGAAAGCTGATTTCAAAGAAAGACAAAGAAGGCAATGCTTTCAATCTGTGTCAGCTGCCTGACGGCAGCCAGGTTGAAGAATGGGAGCTCTATCGACGTGATCACTCGTGAGTGTTGCTCCCGCGATCGAGATCAAACACTCAGAACTTGAGTCGGATCGCCCCAGCCGCGTCCTGGACATCCCCACTCGCAAATCCAGAACCCCATGATGGGTCACGGCAAACCGCTTCAAGCCATTCGGGTCTGCACGCCCAGGCGCCCTCATTCAACTCCCCCGCATCCACTGGAATCAACATGAGCTTCGAACGCTTCACCGCCCGCAACGCCATCATGCTGCTCGTCGACCATCAGGTCGGCACCATGAGTTGGGTGAAATCGATCCCGTTCGATGAAATGAAGCGCAACGCGCTCATGCTGGCCCGCACCGCTGCCATTTTGCAGATGCCGGTGGTGCTCACTTCCAGCATGGAGCAGCACGCCCAGGGCCCTTTGTTGCCGGAGCTGGAAAACATCCTGCCCGAGGCGTATGCCTCCCGCATTCAACGCCTTGGCATCGTCAACGCAATGGACGACGAACATTTCGCCGCCGCGGTCAAGGGCAGCGGCCGCAAGAAGATCATCATCGCCGGCGTCACCAACGACGTGTGCACGGTCTACCCGACCCTGAGTCTGCTCGGCGATGGCTACGCGGTGCAGGTGATCGCCGATGCCGGCGGTTCGCCGGGCGTCATGGCGGACGACATGGCCCTGCGCCGCATGCAGCAGGCGGGCGCCACGCTGTCGAGCACCAACCAGGTGATCGCCGAACTGGCGTACGACTGGAGCACGCCCGAAGGCAGCCGGATCGTGCAGGACGTGTTGGCGCCGGCCCTGCAAGGCTGATCTCGGCAACGGCTCGGGACAAGCTCGGCGACTCAAATCCCGCAGGCATCGCGGTCGGACGATACCGACCGGCGGGCGGGGCCGTGCAAACCTGCAAGGCCATCGGCGCAGCGACTACGCGGCCGCTTCGGGATTCAATGCGCCACGCAAGTACTCAATGAAGCAGCGCGTCTTTGCCGGAACAAGACGTGTTTCAGTAACCGCATAGGCCTGAACGGGTGTCAATTCCCAGTCCGGCAACACCCGGGTCAGAGTTCCAGCGGCCACATCTTCCTTGACCATGGCCTCGGGAAGCGCGGCAATGCCCTGATCGTGCAGGGCGAGGGTGCGCAACATGCCCATGCTGTTGACACTGAATTTCCCGGCGTGTTGGTGCTCATGGATCGAGCCTTCATGCCGCAGCGTCCATTTTTGATGTTCCTGGAGGGTTCCCATGCGCAGGCACTCGAATCGGGCCAGATGCTCGGGCTCGGTGGGCGTGCCGGATTGCAATAGATACTTCGGAGACGCGAACAGATAGCGCGGAATGGTTGCCAACAGACTGGCAACCAGGCTGGAATTGGGTTGCCGACCCATGCGAATGGCAAGATCGTACGGCTCTGCAATCAAATCGACTCGCCTGGAAGTCAGATTCAGTTCGAACTCGATGTCCGGATACCTTTGAGCAAAACCGGAAATGATCGGGCTCAGGTAGATCGTCGCAAAATCCACCGGGAGCGAGATGCGCAACAGCCCTTTGGGTTTGGCCAGAAAATCATCCAGCTGCTCATGGGCTTGCCTTGCATCTTCGACGATGCGAACGCACCGTTCAAAATAGACATTTCCTGCTTCCGTCAGCTCCAAGCGCCGCGTCGTGCGATTCATCAAACGCAGCCCAATGGATCGCTCAAGGTCAGCGATGCGCCGCGACAAGGTAGAAAGAGGCATATCCATGACCTCAGCAGCCTGCCTGAAGCCGCGGGCTTTGACCACCTCCACGAACAACGCCATATTGTCGAGTTTCTGCATGATTGCCTGCTGAAGGTTTGCCGAATGGCCAAGGCAGCAACAAGACGGGAGCAAAGCCTCGCATGTGGGTCTGCGCGGATTCAACGCGCCGACGACGGCACGCCGCCACCGCGCAGTTTCCTGTACAGCATCGTCACCCCGACCGCGACGGCACCGGTGACGATGCCGACGACGGCATTGGCCAGCATCTCCAGCAGCCAGCCCATGCCGCCGGCTGCGCGCGTCCAGTCGGTGATCGCGTGGTGCAACGGGCCAATGCCGTGCGCGATGATGCCGCCGCCGACCAGGAACATCGCCGCCGTGCCGGCGACGGACAGGAACTTCATCAGCCACGGTGCCAGTGCCAGGATGGCGCGGCCCAGGCTGCGCGCCGTGGCACTGCTGCGCCGGCTCAGCCACAGGCCCGCATCGTCCAGCTTGACGATGCCGCCCACCAGCCCATACACGCCCACGGTCATGATCAGGGCGATGCCCACCAGCACGGCGACCTGCGTCCAGAAGGCGGCCTGCGCCACCGCGCCCAGGGTGATGGCGATGATCTCGGCCGAGAGGATGAAGTCGGTGCGCACCGCGCCCTTGATCTTGTCTTGTTCCAACGCGGCCAGATCCACCGCGGGGGCGGCCAGCGCGGCCTCCAGTTCGGACGCGTGCGCCGCGTCCTCGGCCTGGGCATGCAGCAGCTTGTGCGCCAGCTTCTCGAAGCCCTCGAAGCACAGGAACGCGCCGCCCACCATCAGCAGCGGCGTCACCGCCCAGGGCGCGAAGGCGCTGATCAGCAGCGCGGCGGGCACCAGGATGGCCTTGTTGACGAGCGAGCCCTTGGCTACCGCCCACACCACCGGAATCTCCCGGTTGGCCGCCACGCCGGTGACCTGCTGGGCGTTGAGCGCCAGGTCGTCGCCCAGCACGCCGGCGGTCTTTTGCGCCGACAGCTTGGTCAGCACGGCCACGTCGTCGCTCATGGCGGCGGCCTTCCTGGCCGAGATCTTGGTCATGACGGCCACGTCGTCGAGCACGGTGGCGATGTCGTCGAGCAGGGCCAGCAGGCTGGATGCCATGAAAATTTCCTTCCCTCGGTTGGATGCCGCAAGCGGCTTATGTGATGATTTCGGACGCTGGCGCGCATTCAGTCTGCGCGACATGCTCCTGAATTTGAAGCAACCAGGCCGCGATGGCCTCGGGCTCGTTGGTCAGGCGCAGCGCGTCGAAGGCCTGCTGCGCCTCGGAGTAGGCGTGACGCAAATAGTTCAGCCACTGCTTCAGGCGCCCGGCGCGGTGGCGCCGCTCGACCCGGCCGCACACGTCCTGCCAGAACTCGGCCAGCAGCGGCACGACCTGGGGCCAGGGCAGCACCGCGACGGTGGGATCAAGGTCCGCCCGGTCATTGGTCACGCCCGCATCGCGCTGGCGGATGGCGCGCGCCAGCGCCGGCCGGCGCACCAGGCCGCGTCCCAGCATCAGGTGCGTGCAGCCCGTCACCGCGCGGCAGCGCAGGGCATCTTCCACCGTCCAGATGTCGCCGTTGGCGATCAACGGCAGGCGCACCCGCTCGCGTACGGCGGCAATCGACTCCCAGTACGCCGGCGGCCGGTAGCCCTGGGCCTTGGTGCGCGCGTGCACGGCCAGCTCGCCGGCGCCGCCGGCCTCCACGGCCTGCGCGCACTCGAGCGCGCGCGAGTCGTCGTCGATGCCCAGCCGCATCTTGGCCGACACCGGGATCGCCGCCGGCACCGCACGGCGCACGGCGGCCACGATGGCGTGCATCAGCTCGGGCTCGTCCATCAGCACCACGCCGCCACGGTGGCGATTCACGGTCTTGGCCGGGCAGCCAAAGTTCAGGTCGATGCCGGCCGGCTGCAGCTCGGCCAGGCGCGCGGCGTTCTCGGCCAGGCAGGCCGGGTCGCTGCCCAGCAGTTGCGGACGCACCGGCACGCCGCTGGGCGTGCGGCTGCCATGCAGCAGTTCGGGCACCACGCGGGTGAAGCTGCGCACCGGCAGCAACTGGTCGGTGATGCGAATGAACTCGGACACGCAGCGGTCCACCCCGCCCACCCGGGTGAGCACGGTGCGCAGGCCGTGGTCGAGCAGGCCTTCCATCGGGGCAAGAATCAGCATGGGGCGAGGCGTGGCAAGAGGCCCAGGGCGGGCCGGCAAAGCAGGGATTGTCGCGCGGCCCCGGTCGCGCGCGCCAGCCGGTGCGCTACCATGGCCGATTCACCGGCCGCTGCCGAGCCCGGTGAATGGCTTGAACCGGCCGGCCCTGCACGCCCGGGTTCATCGAAGAAGGGGATGAAAACAATCATGACCAGAACATTCACGCCAGGCTTGTGGATCGCACTGTGGGCCTCGCTGCTGGCCAGCGGCGCTGCGCTGGCCCAACCCGCGCCGGCGGCGCCCGCCACCTCCGGCGCCTCGGCGGCCGAGGCAATGGCCGCGCCCGCCGAGCCCGCGTTCACCGCCGGCGACGACCGGCAAGGCACATTCAAGACCGTGCAGGGCACCATCGTCCGGTGGCACGACGGCCAGCAGGCCAAGGCCACGGTGGGCGACGCGCTGTGGGAAGGCGATCGCGTGGTGAGCGGCCCCCAAAGCGCGGCCGCCATCACGCTGCGCGACGGCACCATCCTGTCCATCGGGCCCGACAGCAACGTGAGCCTGGCGCAGTTCCAGTTCGAGCCCACCACGCACGAGGGCAACGTGCTGATCGCGCTGGCCAAGGGCAGCCTGCGCCTGGTCACCGGCCTGATCGCCAAGCTGCGGCCCGAGCAGGTCAAGGTGAGCACCCCCACCACCGTGATCGGGGTGCGCGGCACCGACTTCATCGTGGAGCAGAACTGATGCGCAGCACCGGCACCTGGAGCCTGCTGGCCCTTCTGTGTGCCGGCTGCGCCGCGCCGCCCACGCACGTCATCTTGCTGCCCCAGGCGCGCGGCACCGGCGCAATCGAGGTCAGCACCCCCGCCGCCAGCCAGCGCCTGGAACGCGGCTACGCCGAGGCCGAGGTCCGTCAGGGCGGCGCCATCGTCGTGGAGCAGCTCGACGCCGAGCAGGTCAAGCAGCGCTTTGGCACCCTGCTGGCCGTCCAGCCCCCGCCGGCACGCGACTTCACGCTGTACTTCCAGAGCGGCGGCACCGACTTCACGCCCGAATCCGAGGCCACGCTCAAGGCCCTGCTGGCGCTGGCGCGCCAGCGCCCCGGCAGCGAGATCGTCATCGTGGGCCACACCGACCGCGTCGGCCCGCTGGCTGACAACGACCGCCTGTCGCTGCAGCGCGCGCGCGTGATCCGCGAAGCGATCATTGCCGACGGCTTTGACCCGCGCCGCATCGACGCCGTGGGCCGGGGCGAGCGCGAGCCCGCCATCGCCACGCCCGACGAGGTGGCCGAGCCGCGCAACCGGCGCACCGAAGTGATCGTGCGCTGAGCCCGCCATGCGCACCGCCCGCACCCCAGGCTTGCACGGCAAGCGGCAGCGACTGATCGCCGGCCTGGCGAGCCTGCTGACCGCCGCCAGCGTGGCCACTGCGGCCCCGGCTTTCGAGGACTCCATCGCCCAGCGCACCCTGGCCTGCACCGCCTGCCATGGCGACCAGGGCCGCGCCGGCCCCGACGGCTACTACCCGCGCCTGGCCGGCAAGCCGGCGGGCTACCTGTACAACCAGCTGCTGAACTTCCGCGACGGCCGCCGCCAGTACGGCTTGATGATCCACATGGTGGACGTGCTGAACGACCCCTACCTGTTCGAAATCGCCCAGCACTTCGCCGCGCTGGACGTGCCCTACCCGCCCCCCGCCGCCCCGGCCCGTCCGCCCGCGGCCGCGGTGCTGCAGCGCGGGCGCGAGCTGGCCCTGCAGGGCGATGCCGGCCGGCACCTGCCGGCCTGCGCCGCCTGCCACGGCCAGGCCCTGATGGGCGTGCAGCCGCGTTTTCCGGCGCTGCTGGGCCTGCCGGCCGACTACCTGACGGCGCAGCTGGGCGGCTGGAAAACCGGCCAGCGCCAGGCCCACGCGCCCGACTGCATGGCCGAGGTGGTGCGCCGCCTGAGCGACGCCGACGCCCACGCCGTGGTCAGCTGGCTGGCCAGCCAAAACGTGCCCGCACAGACCCACCCGGCGCCGGCGCAGGAGCGCCCACCCGCGCCCGAACTGCGCTGCGGCAGCGCCCCCTGGCCCTCGGGGGCGGGCCGATGACGCGCCTGCCCCGCCTCCTGATCGCTGCCGCGGCGGTGCTGCTGCTGGCCGTGGCGGGGCTGTGGCAGGTCAACTTCAACGACGGCGTCGACCTGAACCAGCCCCCGATCCCGGTGGCCGATGCAGCGGCCCAGTTGCAACGCGGCGCCTACCTGGCGCGCGTGGGCAACTGCCTGGCCTGCCACACCGCGCGCGGCGGCGCGCCCGGCGCGGGCGGGCGTCCGATTGCCACCGACTTCGGCACCGCCTTCACCAGCAACCTCACGCCAGACCCCGAGCACGGCATCGGCCGCTGGTCGGCCGCCGCGTTCTGGCGCGCCCTGCACCACGGCCGCGCGGCCGACGGCCGCCTGCTGGTGCCGGTGTTCCCGTACACGCACACCACCTTGCTCACGCGGGCCGACTCGGACGCGCTGTTTGCCTGGTTTGGCCAACTGCCCGCCAGCGCCACGCCCGTGCCACCGAACGAGTTGCGCTGGCCTTACGGCACGCAGGCAGCGCTGGCGGTGTGGCGCGCGCTGTACTTTCGTCCCGGCAGCTTCACGCCCGAGCCGGCGCACGACGCCCGCTGGAACCAGGGCGCCTACCTGGTGCGCGGCGTGGCCCACTGCTCGGCCTGCCACGCCACGCGCGACGCGCTGGGCGGCGCCGACTGGCGCGACTTGAGCGGCAACCGGCTGGGCATGCAGGGCTGGTACGCGCCTTCGCTGACCGATGCACGCGAGGCCGGCCTGGCCGACTGGTCGCTCCACGAGATCGCCCGCCTGCTGCAGGCCGGCGTGACCGAGCGCGGCCGCGCCAGCGGCCCGATGGCCGAAGTGGTGCTGCACGGCACGCAATACCTGAGCGATTCCGATGCCGCCGCCATGGCCACCTATCTGCAGTCCCTGCCGCAGACGGCCGTGCCGGCGCCGTCCGCCCCCACCCAGCCGCATGCGCCCAGCCCCATGGCGCTGGCCGGCGCCAGGCTGTATGACCAGCACTGCGCCCAGTGCCACGGCAAGCAAGGCGAAGGCGTGGGCCTGGCCTACCCGCCCCTGGCCGGCAACCGGGCCGTCACCATGGCATCCGGCGACAACCTGCTGCAGCACGTGCTGTACGGCGGCTTCAACGCCGCCACCGCGGGCTATCCCAGGCCGTTTGGCATGCCGCCCTTCGTGCTCACGCTCAGCAACGCCGAGATCGCCGCCGTGCTGAGCTACGTGCGCACGGCCTGGGGCAACTCCGCCAGCGAGCTCAGCGCACTCGAAGTGCACGGCCTGCGCCAGCGCAGCGCGCCCGCGCCCCGCCACTGACGCACCGGGCGCCTTGCCGCAACCCGGGGGCCGCCTATACACTGCGACCCTCCCAGTCTGGCGCAACGGTGCCCCGGCGGTGCGCTCGAGCAGGCCCGCCCACCGCCTGGCCGGGGAGCCGCACCGCCACACGATGGAGCCCCCATGGGATTGAGCTGGTTTTCCAACCCGCAGGACCACACCGCCGCCGCACAGGCCAGCGGCCGGCTTGCGCCCGGCTCTCTGGCCGCCGCCCATGAGCCCGACGCCGACGCCCAGGGGCCGTCCTGGCAGGACATGGTGCGCCAGCTGGGCGAGGAGGTGGCCACCTCGCTGAACACCGCCAGCGAGCAGCTCACGCGACTGAACCGCCTGGAGCCGGGCCTGGTGCGCAGCCTGGCGCCCATCCAGGACGCGGTCGAGCGCGCCCGCCAGGCGGGCATGGCCGCCCAGCACGTGCTGCGCCTGTGCGAAGACCCGCCGCCGCAACGCCGCGAGGTGCTCAACCTGGCCGACGTCGCCCACGCCGCGCTGACCGCGCGCAGCGACTGGCTGCGGCGCCGGCGCATCGACGTGCGCAAGGGTTTTTCGGCCGCACCGGTGTTTGCCGACTCCAGCCTGCTGTACCAGCTGATCGACGAGCTGCTGCTGTGGGTGGGCCAACTGGGGGCGGACATCGCCGTCAGCGTCGAGTCCTCGCAAAGCACCGGCCGCCCGCGCCTGCAGGTGGTGTCGCAGCGCGCGCCCGCCACCGCGCCCCCCGCCGTCTGGCGCGGCGTGCGCTGGGTGCTGTGGCACCAGCTCGCACGCACGCTGGATGCCCAGACCGAGCTGGACCTGAAGGACCAGCACGTGCGCATCAGCGTCAGCCTGCCGGCGGCCACGCCCGAGCAGATCAGCCGCGCGGCCGAGGAACAGGTCGAGCCCTCCAGCGTGTCGGCCGGCATCGCCGGCTGCCGCGTGCTGATCGTCTCCGGCAACGCGCAGCGGCGCGCCCAATGCCTGCAGGCGCTGGCCGGCTACGGCCTGATCATCGACAGCGCCGAGGACACCCACCAGGCGCGCCAGCAGGCGCTGCAGCGCCTGCCCGACGCCGTGGTGTACGACGCCAGCGTGGCACCGCGCGACGTCGGCCTGCTGCGCGCGCAGCTGCTGGACAGCGCCGGCACGCCCGCGGCCTTCATCGAGATTCACGAGCGGGCCGGCAGCGCCGACTTCCACGCCTCCACCGTGGGCGCCGAATCCACCGGCCACGTCTCGGCCGCGGCGCTGGGCCAGGCGCTGGGCCCGGCCCTTGTGTTCGAGCTCTGCCGGGTGTTGTGACCATCCCCTAGTCGGGCGGCCAGGCTGCCCACGGACCTCGCCGTCAACCAAAGAAACTACATTAATGATAGCATTTGGCGCTTATCCAGTAAGCGCTATCGGCCAATTTGATGATGAATGGCTGGTGCACGAGGACGCGGCCCTGCTGGTGCTGGACAAACCCGCCGGCCTGCTTGCGGTGCCAGGACGCGGGCCGGACAAGGCCGACTGCCTGAGCGCCCGCGCGCAGCGGCGCTGGCCCGACGCGCTCATCGTGCACCGGCTCGACCAGGCCACCAGCGGCCTGATGCTGCTGGCGCGCGGCCCCGCCATGCAGCGTACCCTGAGCCAGGCTTTTGCCGAGCGCCGCGTGCACAAGCGCTACGAAGCCATCGTGCACGGGCCGATGCTCGACGCCGCGACGGACGACGGCTGGGGACTGATCGAGCTGCCGCTGCGGCTGGACTGGCCCCGGCGCCCGCGCAGCATCGTCGATGCCGAGCACGGCAAGTCCAGCCGCACGCGCTGGCGGGTGCTGCAGCGCCACGCCGCCACCGACACCACCCGGCTGGCGCTGGAACCCGTCACCGGCCGCTCGCACCAGTTGCGCGTGCACCTGCAGGCCATCGGCCACCCCATCGTCGGCGACGCGCTGTACGGCCCGCCCGACGGTGCGCCCCGGCTGATGCTGCACGCCTGCGCCCTGCGCCTGGCGCACCCCCTCGGCGGCCCCGCCCTGGTGCTGCAGCGGCCGGCGCCGTTTTGACGCCTGCCGGACGGCGGACGACGCCACGCCATCGGATCGCCTACAGTTGCAGCTTCCCCTTCGTCAACCAGGAGCTCTCATGAAACCCATCCCATCGGGCCCCGCACGGCCTCAGACGGCCGGCCTGCTGCTGGCCCTGGCGCTGGGCGCTGCCGGCCTGGCCGGCTGCACCACCACGCTGGACAACGCGCCGCCGCCGGCCTCGAGCAGCAGCTTCAGCACGGCCGCCAAGCTCGACGCGGCGGTCAGCGCCACGCTCCAGCGCCTGTACACGGTGGCGCCGGGCTCGCGCGAGATGGTGCGGCACGCTGCCGGCGTGCTGGTGTTTCCCGAAGTCATCGGCGGCGCCCTGATCGTCGGCGCCGAGCACGGTCGCGGCGCGCTGCGTGTGGGCGGGCACACCGCGGGCTACTACAGCACCACCGGCGCCTCGCTCGGCTGGCAGGTCGGCGGGCAGTCCAAGTCGGTGGTCTACGTATTCAGCACGCGCGAGGCCCTGAACAAGTTCCAGTCCAGCAAGGGCTGGACCGCCGGCGCCGACGCCACCGTGGCCATTGGCAAGGTCAGCGCCAACGGCTCGGTGGACTCCGAGACCGTGCACCAGCCGGTGGTCAGCTTCGTGATGAACAACGTCGGGCTCGAAGTCGGCGTGTCGCTCACCGGCTCCAAGATCAGCCCGATCACGCTGTGAGTCCCGCCCCAATTCGGTAAATTCGAGGCCATGAGCCCCACCGCTTCCCGCCTCACCATCCTCACCGGCGCCTCGCGCGGCATGGGCCTGGCCATGGCCCGGCAATTGCTGGCCAGCGGCCACGCCCTGCTGACCCTGGCGCGCCACCCCAGCGCCGCGCTGGCCGCGCAGGCCCAGGCCGCGGGCGCCGCCCTCACGCAGTGGCCGATCGATCTGGCCGACGCCAGCGCCGCCAGCCAGCGCCTGCGCCAATGGCTGGCCGGCCAGGACCGCGATGCGTTTGAGCAGGTCACGCTGATCAACAACGCCGGCGCCATCCCGGCCATCGCGCCGCTGCGTGACACGCACGACGAGGGCACGGTCACTGCCCTGCGCGTGGGGCTGGAGGCCCCCCTGCTGCTGACGGCCGCGTTTCTGGACGCCACGCGCGCCTGGCGCGGCCAGCGTCGCGTGCTCAACATCTCCTCGGGCCTGGGCCGCCGCCCCATGGCCTCGCAGGCCGCCTACTGCGCCGCCAAGGCCGGCATGGACCTGTTCACCCGCTGCGTGGCGCTGGACGAGGCCAACCAGCCCAACGGCGCGCGCGTGTGCGCGCTGGCGCCCGGCGTGATCGACACCGACATGCAGGCGCAGCTGCGCGGCGCCGACCCGCAGGCCTTTCCCGACCGCGCCAGTTTCGAGCAGCTCAAGAGCAACGGCGTGCTCACCTCGCCCGAAGCCGCCGCGCAGCGCGTGCTGGCCTTCCTGCAGCGCCCCGACTTCGGCCTGAACCCGGTGGCCGACGTGCGCGACCCGGCCTGAGCGCCCGACGGGTCGCGCAGGCGTCCGTTGGCCGGACCGTGCGCCCGGCCAACGCCATGCTGCGGCGCAACAAGCCGGCGCGTTCGCGGCATACTGCGGGGCTCGCAACCGCGCTTTTTTCATCCCCCAACCCAGGAGCCCTGCATCATGAGCCGTGAAGTCGTCGTCACCAGCGGAGTACGCACCGCCATCGGAACCTTTGGCGGCAGCCTGAAGGACATTGCCACCGTCGATCTGGGCGCTGCGGTGGTCAAGGAAGTGATTGCCCGCTCCGGCATCGAGGGCAAGGACGTGGGCCACGTGGTGTTCGGCCACGTGGTCAACACCGAACCGCGCGACATGTATTTGTCGCGCGTGGCGGCCATCAACGGCGGCTGCCCCAAGGAAACACCGGCCATGAACGTCAACCGCCTGTGCGGATCGGGCCTGCAGGCCATCGTCAGCGCCGGCCAGGCCATCCTGCTGGGCGACTGCGACGTCGCCATCGGCGGTGGCGCCGAGAACATGAGCCGCGCACCCTACGCCAGCCTGGCCACCCGCTTTGGCGCGCGCATGGGCGACGCCAAGCTGGTGGACATGATGGTGGGCGCCCTGCACGACCCGTTCCAGACCATCCACATGGGCGTGACGGCCGAGAACGTGGCCAAGGAGTTCGGCATCTCGCGCGAGCAGCAGGACGCGCTGGCGCTGGAGAGCCACCAGCGCGCCGAACGCGCCTGGGCCGAGGGCCGCTTTGCCGGCCAGATCCTGCCCGTCATGCTCAAGAGCCGCAAGGGCGAGGTGGCCTTTGACAAGGACGAGCACTTCCGCGCCGGCGCCAAGCTGGAGGACTTCCAGAAGATGAAGCCGGTGTTCCTGAAGGAAAACGGCACCGTCACCGCCGCCAACGCCAGCGGCATCAACGACGCCGCTGCCGCCGTGGTGCTGATGGAGGCCGGCGCCGCCAAGGCGCGCGGAGCCAAGCCGCTGGCCCGCCTGGTGGGCTACGCGCACGCCGGCGTGGACCCCAGGATCATGGGCATCGGCCCGGTGCCCGCCACCCAGGCGGTGCTGGCGCGCACGGGGCTCAAGCTCGACCAGATGGACGTGATCGAGGCCAACGAGGCCTTTGCCGCGCAGGCCTGCGCCGTCACCAAGGGCCTGGGGGCCGACCCGGCCAAGGTCAACCCCAACGGCTCGGGCATTTCGCTGGGCCACCCCATCGGCGCGACCGGGGCGCTGATCACCGTCAAGGCGCTGTATGAGCTGCAACGCATCCAGGGCCGCTACGCGCTGGTGACGATGTGCATCGGCGGTGGCCAGGGCATCGCGGCGGTGTTCGAGCGCATGTAAGCGCGCACTCACCCACAAAAAAGCCGGTCGCGCGACCGGCTTTTTTGCGTGCGCCTCGGCGACTCACTCGCCCAGGTAGGCCGCGCGCACCTTGGGGTCGGCCAGCAGGTCCCGGCCAGAGCCGCTCATCGAGATCAGGCCCGACTCCATCACGTAGCCGCGGTCGGCCAGCGCCAGCGCACGGCTGGCGTTCTGCTCCACCAGCAGGATGGTCACGCCCTGGGCGTAAACGTCGCGCACCACCTCGAAGATCTTGTCCACCATGATGGGCGACAGGCCCATCGAGGGCTCGTCCAGCAGCAGCAGCTTGGGCCGGCTCATCAGCGCCCGGCCCATGGCCAGCATCTGCTGCTCGCCGCCCGACATGGTGCCGGCCAGCTGGTCCTTGCGCTCGCGCAGGCGCGGGAAGATGGTGAAGATCTTCTCGAAGTCCTGCGTCACGCCCGCCTTGTCGCGGCGGATGTAGGCGCCCATCTGCAGGTTCTCGGTGATCGTCATGCGCGTGAACACGCCGCGCCCCTCGGGCACCATCACCAGACCCTGCTTGACCAGGTCCCACGGACCCTGGCCCTTGATGGACTTGCCCATGAACTCGATGTCGCCGCCGGCCAGCGGCAGCGAGCCGGTGATGGCCTTCATGGTGGTTGTCTTGCCGGCGCCGTTGGAGCCGATCAGCGACACCAGCTCGCCCTCGCGCACTTCGAATTCGGTGCCCTTGACGGCCTGGATGCCGCCATAGGCCACCTTGAGGCCCGAAACTTTCAACAAGGTCTGTGCCATCTCAGTGTCCTCCGGTCCCGAGATAAGCCTCGATCACCTTTTCATTCTTCTGCACCTCCGCCGGCACGCCCTCGGCAATCGGCTTGCCGTAGTCCAGCACCGTCACGCGGTCGCACAGGCCCATCACCAGCTTCACGTCGTGCTCGATCAGCAAGATGGTGCGGTTGTCCTTGCGGATGCGATCGATCAGCTCGCGCAGGTTGAGCTTCTCGGTGGCATTCATGCCGGCGGCGGGCTCGTCCAGCGCAATCAGCTGCGGGTCGGTGGCCAGGGCGCGGGCGATCTCCAGGCGGCGCTGGTCGCCGTAGGACAGCGTGCGCGCCCGGAAGTTGGCGTACTTGCCGACGCCCACGTAGTCCAGCAACTCCTGCGCGCGGGCGCGAATGGCGGCCTCCTCGGCCTTGAACCCGCTGGAGCGAAACACCGCGCCAAACAGGCCCGAGTGCGTGCGCACGTGGCGCCCGACCATCACGTTCTCCAGCGCGGTCATCTCGGCGAACAGCCGGATGTTCTGGAAGGTGCGCGCAATGCCGGCCTTGGCCACCAGATGCACCGCCGAAGGCTTGTAGGGCTGGCCGGCCAGTTCGAAGCTGCCCGTGTCGGGCGTGTACAGCCCGGTCAGCACGTTGAAGAAGGTGGTCTTGCCGGCGCCGTTGGGGCCGATCAATCCATAGACCTGGCCGCGCCGGATGGTGATGCCCACGTCCGACAGGGCCTGCAGCCCGCCAAAGCGCTTGGACACGCCCTGCACGTTCAATACGATGTCGCTGTTGCTCATGGTGTTCGTCTCCGCGTCGCTCAGGGGTTGACCGGGTCCTGGCGCAACGCGGTGTTGCCGGGGACGGCGTCGGCGGGGAAGTCAACCCCGGGCGGGTTTTGCTGGCCGGTGAGCGGCGTGATCTTGTCGGCCGGGTCCGGCTCGGCTTTGCCATGTTCGGGCGAAGGCCACAGGCCGCGCGGGCGCAGCAGCATGATGACGATCATGGCCAGCGCGATGAACAGCTGGCGCAGGATGGCGGCGTCCAGGCGCCCGTCGGTCATCTGCTGCAGGGGCCCCGCCACATAGCGCAGCACCTCGGGCAGCGAAGCCAGCATCAGTGCGCCCAGCACCACGCCCGGCAGGTGCCCCACGCCACCCAGCACCACCATGGAGACGATCATCACCGACTCCATCAGGCTGTAGGACTCGGGCGAGACAAAGCCCTGGAAGGACGCGAACAGCGCGCCCGAGGCGCCGCCGAACGAGGCACCCATGCCGAAGGCCAGCAGCTTGAGGTTGCGCACGTTCAGGCCCATGGCCTTGGCGGCGGTCTCGTCCTCGCGGATGGCCATCCAGGCGCGGCCGATGCGCGAATTCTCCAGGCGCTGGCACACGAAGTAGGTAAAGATGACGGCGCCGAGAAACACGTAGTAGTACAGCGAAACGGGCGCCACTTCAAAGCCGAACCAGTGCACCGGGTCGTTCAGGTCCACGCCGAAGAAGTGGATACCGTCGATCTGGTTGACGCCCTTGGGCCCGTTGGTGATGTTGACCGGGTAGTCCAGGTTGTTCATGAAGATGCGGATGATCTCGCCGAAGCCCAGCGTGACGATGGCCAGGTAGTCGCCGCGCAGCTTGAGCACCGGAATGCCCAGCAACACCCCCGTGCCCGCCGCCAGCAGCAGCGCCAGCGGCATCACCAGCCAGATCGACACGTGCACGCCGTGCGGAAACATGGCCGCGATGGCGGGGAAGTTCTCGGTCAGGTGCGGCGAGGCCAGCAGGGCAAACAAGTAGGAGCCGACCGCGAAGAAGGCCACGTAGCCCAGATCGAGCAGGCCGGCGTAGCCCACCACGATGTTCAGGCCCAGGGCCAGCATGGTGTAGAGCAGCGCGATGTCGATGATGCGCACCCACGCGTGGCCCAGGCCCTGCACCATCAGGGGCAGCAGGAACAGGCCGAAACCACACAGCAGAAAGACGACGAGCTTGTTTTTTTGCGCCATGGTTGTCACTCCCCTGCCCTCAGGCTCGATCCGCCACGCGCTCACCCAGCAGGCCCGAGGGCCGCAGCGTCAGCACGATGATCAGCACGATGAAGGCAAAGATGTCCGCGTAGTTGCTGCCCAGAAAGCCGCCGGTCAGCGTGCCCAGGTAGCCCGAACCGATGGACTCGATCAGGCCCAGGAGCACGCCCCCCACTACCGCGCCGGCCAGGTTGCCGATGCCGCCGAACACGGCCGCGGTAAAGGCCTTCAGGCCCGGCAAAAAGCCCATGTAGTGCTGGGCCGTGCCGTAGTTGGAGGCGTACATCACGCCCGCGATGGCTGCCAGAACGGCGCCGATGGCGAAGGTGGCCGAGATGATGACGTCGGGCTTGACCCCCATCAGGGCCGCCACGCGCGGGTTCTCGGCCGTGGCACGCATGGCGCGGCCGAGGTTGGTGTAGTTGACGATCCAGGTCAGCACCGCCAGCGACACCACGGTGACGACCAGGATCAGGATTTGCGTGGGGGTGATGACCGCGTCGCCGATCAGGTACGGGTCGGTCGGCAGCAGGGACGGAAAGGACTTGACGTTGGGCTTCCAGATCATCATGGCCAGCGCCTGCAGCAGGATGGACACGCCCAGCGCCGTGATCAGCGGAGCCAGGCGCGGCGCATTGCGCAGCGGCCGATAGGCCAGCTTTTCGATCACCACATTGACCACGGCGGCCACCACGCAGCCGGCCAGGGTGGCCAGCAGCAGGACGACCCACAGCGGCAGGCTTGGAAAAACCGCTTGCAGGCCGCCAATGGCGCTGTAGGCGGTCAGGGCCCCGACCATCAACACGTCGCCGTGGGCGAAGTTGATGAGCTGGATGATGCCGTACACCATCGTGTAGCCCAGGGCGATCAGGGCGTACATGCTGCCCAGCACCAGCCCGTTGATGATCTGCTGAAACAGAATGTCCATAACGCGTCTCTCCTATCGACCGGCCCGTTGTCGCCAGACCGCCGTGGTTCATTCAATTGCCGTCGGGCCGCCTTGTGGGCACCCCTGGCCATCGGACATGAATCCCGCTCAAACCGCTGCACGGGCCAAAAAAAGTGGCGCGATTTTATCGGGCTGCCGCCCCCTGCCCGGTCCGGGCAGGGCGGGGTTTTCCCTCTACTAATTCAACTTTTTTGCGCGATGTGCGGCGCATCAAGCCTTGCCGGCATCGCGGTTGCGCCGGCGCAGCTCGGCCAGTTTTTCGCCGATCTTGATCTCCAGCCCGCGCGGCACCGGCTGATAGAAACCCGGCTCGGCCATGCCTTCAGGCAGATAGCGCTCGCCGGCGGCAAAGCCGCCCTCCTCGTCGTGCGCATAGCGATAGCCCTTGCCGTAGTCCAGCTCCTTCATCAGCTTCGTCGGCGCATTGCGCAGGTGCAGCGGCACGGGCCGCGTCACGTCCTGCTTGACGAAGGCACGCGCCGCGTTGAAGGCCTTGTACACCGCGTTGCTCTTGGGCGCCACGGCCAGATACACCACGCATTCGGCCAGTGCCAGCTCGCCCTCGGGGCTGCCCAGGCGCTCGTACACCTCGGCCGCGTCCAGCGCCAGACGCAGCGCGCGCGGATCGGCCAGACCGATGTCCTCGCTGGCCATGCGCACCAGGCGCCGCGCCAGGTAGCGCGGCTCCGCCCCGCCATCCAGCATGCGCACCAGCCAGTACAGCGCCGCGTCCGGGTCGCTGCCGCGCACCGACTTGTGCAGCGCACTGATGGTGTCGTAGAACTGTTCGCCGCCCTTGTCGTAGCGGCGCAGTTGCTGGCCCAGCACCTTGAGCAGCCAGGCATCGTCCACCGCGCTGCGCTGCTCGGCCGCGGCCGTCACGGCCACCGTCTCCAGCGTGTTCAGCAGGCGCCGCGCGTCGCCGTCGGCGTAGGCGATCAAGCGCTCCAATGCTTCTAATTCGATAGCTGGCAGCGCTTGCTGCGCGTGGGCTTTGGCAACGATTTGCTTCAAATCTTCGTCCGACAGCGGCTGCAGCACATACACCGTGGCGCGCGACAGCAGCGCCGAGTTGACCTCGAACGACGGGTTCTCCGTCGTCGCGCCGATGAAGGTGAACAGCCCACTTTCCACGTGAGGCAAAAAGGCGTCTTGCTGGCTTTTGTTGAAGCGATGCACCTCGTCCACAAACACAATGGTGCGCTGCTGCAACAGTCCGCTCTGGGCGGCCTGCGCCTGCTCCACGGCCTCGCGGATGTCCTTGACGCCGCCCAGCACGGCGCTGATGGAGATGAACTGCGCATCAAAGGCATCGGCCATCAGGCGCGCAATCGTGGTCTTGCCCACCCCCGGCGGGCCCCAGAGTATGCAGCTATGCGGGCGCCCCGACTCAAAGGCCAGGCGCAACGGCATGCCCTCTCCCAACACATGCTGCTGGCCGATGACTTCGGCCAGAGTGTGCGGTCGCAGGCGCTCGGCCAGGGGCTGATGGGGAACGGCTGGGGAATGGGAGTTGATGTGCGTGACCATGACCCCTCAAGTATCCAATGCTCCGGGCAGTTGCGCATTCAAATGGGTTGGGGCTGTCTGCACACCGAAGGCAGGCAATACTTACCCACCTTAACCCCTGCACACTTATCAGAATTTCCCATAAGAGAAAATAGCGTTTTAACGGATTCAATCTCTCCATTAACGAGGCCACCCCTCGCCCCATGGAGGTACTGCCCCCACCGGCCTGCCAAAAAACAGGCCAGCCAGGCCCGGCAGCACGCCTAGATTCATTGCGGGCCGCCTCATCTGCGCCACGCAATGCCTGTGCCTGATAGGGCTACCGCCATCAGCCAGAAATCAATCGAAAGCATCCGCAACTTTCCTTGGTTCCACATTGCTCCAGGGCGTGCCAGCGCTGCACGCCTGAGCCTAAGCGTATGAAAAAACTCAAGACCTGGGACATTTTTGCCCTCGGTTTCATGACCTTTGCCCTGTTCCTCGGGGCCGGCAACATCACGCAATGGGCCTATGCGCTGCCGAAGGAACTCACCGGGACGGCGTCATGACGAGGGGGCAGGCCCTGGTCGAAAAGCTCGGCGGCAGGCTGGCGGGCCTGCGCGGCCGCGTCACGCCCGACGCCGAGATGGACAAGATCACCTGGTTCCGTGCCGGCGGGCTGGCGGACGCGCTGTTCCAGCCGGCCGACGAGGAAGACCTCGCCGCCTTCCTGCGCGCCGTGCCGGAGGAGATCCCGGTGATGGTCGTGGGCATCGGCTCCAACCTGCTGGTGCGCGAGGGCGGTATAAGGGGCTTCGTGGTGCGGCTCTCGGCCAAGGGCTTCGGCGAGGCCGAGGTCGTGTCCGACATCCGGATCAGGGCGGGTGCGGCGTTGCCGGACAAGCGCCTTGCCGCCGTGGCGCTGGAGGCGGGCATCGGCGGCTTCCATTTCTACCACGGCATTCCCGGCGCGGTCGGCGGCGCGCTGCGCATGAATGCGGGCGCCAACGGCGTGGAGACGCGCGAGCGCGTGGTGGAAGTGCGTGCGCTGGACCGCAAGGGCAATGTCCATGTCCTGTCCAATGCCGAGATGGGCTATGGCTACCGCCGCTCGGCGGCGCCCGCCGACCTGATCTTCACCTCCGCCCTGTTCGAGGGCTATCCGGAGGACAAGGACAAGATCCGGGCGGCGATGGATGCCGTGCAGCAGCACCGCGAGACGGTGCAGCCGATCCGCGAGAAGACGGGCGGCTCCACCTTCAAGAACCCGGAGGGCACGTCGGCCTGGAAGGAGATCGACAAGGCCGGCTGCCGCGGCCTGATGGTGGGCGGCGCGCAGATGTCGCCCATGCACTGCAACTTCATGATCAACACCGGCTCGGCCACCGGCTACGAGCTCGAATATCTTGGTGAGACGTTGCGCGCGCGCGTGCTGGAGACCTCCGGCATAAGGCTGGAATGGGAGATCAAGCGCATCGGCGAGTTCCGCCCCGGCCGCGAGGTGCAGGAGTTCCTCGGCCAGTTGCTTTGAGGCCGCCGGAGTTGCTTTAGAGGCAGCGGGATGTAGTATGCCTTCAGTTCCATGATCGCCGGGGGGTGCATGGACATTGAAAGCGTCTTGCAGGAACTGGAGCGTGCGGCGGCGCAACGGCCCGATGTTGCGGGCCTGCGCGAGATTCGCAAGCTGCTCTACAGCGCCGAGTTCTCGCTGCAGCTTGCAGAGCATCTCGACCGTCACCACAATCGCCCGCCCGAAGCCTTGGCCGAGCTGAGGGAAAGGCTGCAACTGATCGGGGCGGCGTTTCGCGACCTGGAGGCGGACCGGAAGTCCTATCGGGCGGCTGTGCGTGCCTTCGCCATGGGAGGCGGAGCGACCATTTCGGCCGGCGCCGTCGTCGCGGCCCTGACCACGGCCATTTTTCCGCCGGCGGGCATAGCGGTGTTTGCGGTCGGCGCCGTCTGTGCCGGGAAGGGCTATCTTGAAGACCGCAATTTGGCGGCGGAGCTTTCTGCACTACATGACATAGTGGCGACGGTGGACAGGCTCATCGACCGGATGGACAACAAGGGGCTGCGATGATCGAAGCTTTTTTCCGAAGCCCGGTGACTTTGGCGCTTGCGATGATCGCGATCGTCTATGCCGCAGGTGTCGTCTGGCTGTTCTGGTCCCATCGTAGATCGGGCGCGGTCTATCATCATTTCGTGAAGGTCAATCGCGAGTTTGAAGCGCACGCCGAAAAACGCCGCCGGGTTCCGAAAAGTTCATCCTGAGGCGCATTCGCGATTTGCCGGAAGCTTTCGGCGCGCGGTTCGGCCGGCCCTGCTTGCCGCGCTCCCGCATTTTTCGCCCTATTTTTTCCGAAAGTGAATCTCTCGGAATCATAAGGACTTGCCACAGAATCAACTCTCTGATTCTTTGGGGTAGAGGCGTTTCCTGATTTGAGTCGTCCGGGCGCGTGGGGCGCGGTTCCGTCTGGCAGACATTGTCTGCCGGGAGGTCCGGACTCGAACCTGGAAACATGGTTGTGAACCCGCCGAAGGGGATGACGGGGGATGAAAGACAAGCATGTGGCTGTTCTCATGGGCGGCTTCTCGTCCGAGCGGCCCGTGTCGCTTTCTTCCGGCGCGGCCTGCGCCGAGGCGCTGGAGGGCGAGGGCTACCGCATCACCCGCGTCGATGTCGGCCGCGACGTGGGCGCCGTGCTTTCGGCGCTGAAGCCGGACGTCGCCTTCAATGCCTTGCACGGCCCGTTCGGCGAGGACGGCACCATCCAGGGCATCCTCGAATATCTGGCCATCCCCTACACCCATTCGGGCGTCCTGGCCTCGGCGCTGGCCATGAACAAGGCGCAGGCCAAGACGATCGCCAAGGCGGCCGGCATCCCGGTGGCCGAATCGAGGGTGCTCGATCGCTTCGCGATCCGGGATGTGCATCCGATAAAGCCGCCCTATGTGGTCAAGCCGGTCAACGAGGGGTCGAGCTTCGGCGTGGTGATCGTCAAGGAAGGGCAGTCGCATCCGCCGCAGGTGATCTCCTCGTCCGACTGGAACTATGGCGACACCGTCATGGTCGAGCGCTACGTGCACGGGCGCGAGCTGACCTGCGCGGTGATGGGCGACGTGGCGCTCGGGGTCACCGAGATCATCCCGACGGGCCATTCCTTCTACGACTACGATTCAAAATACGTGCCGGGCGGCTCAAAACACGAAACCCCCGCGAAAGTTTCACCGAATATTTACCAAAAAATACAGACACTGGCGCTCAAGGCTCATCAAGCGATCGGGTGCCGGGGCGTCTCCCGGTCGGACTTCCGTTACGACGACCGCCATTCCGAAAATGGAGAGGTCGTGTGGCTGGAGGTCAACACCCAACCGGGCATGACGCCGACGTCTCTTGTGCCTGAAATCGCCGCGCATGCGGGACACTCGTTCGGCGATCTCTTGAGTTGGATGGTGGAGGACGCTTCGTGTCAGCGTTGAGGTGGGCAACTGGCGGAAGAAGGAGCGCCGGCGCGCGCGGCCTTCCCGGCGCGCCCTTTTCCTTCGGCCGTTTCGTGCTGCCGCGCTGGCTGCGCCGGCCGGTGCGCCTGATCGCGCGGCTGGGCGACGACGACTTCCGGGCGCCTCCCTATTCGGCGGCGATCCTGTCGGCGCTGCTGTTTTCCTCGAGCTTGGCCTATGGCGGCTATCTCGGCGGCCATCTTGACGGTTTCGTGCAGGGCGTGACGGCGCGCACCGGTTTCGCTGTCGATCAGATCAAGGTCGTCGGCAATCGCCAGACATCCGAGATCGACGTGCTGGACAAGCTGGATTTGGACGGCTGGACTTCGCTGATCGGCTTCAACGTGGAGGCGGCGCGTGAGCGCATCGCCTCGCTGCCGTGGGTCGAGCAGGCGGCTGTGCGCAAGATCTATCCGCACACGCTGGAGGTGCGCATCGACGAGCGTCAGGCTTTCGCCATCTGGCAGCAGGGGCGCGAGCTGTCGGTCATCGAGAAATCGGGCCGCATCATCGCGCCCTATTCGGGTGGCAGGCAGGCCGAACTGCCGTTGCTCGTCGGTGCCGGCGCCCCGCGCCTGGCGCCCGAGATGATGGCCAAGATCGAGCGCTATCCCGAACTGGTCTCGCGGGTCAAAGGTTATATCCGCGTCGGCGAACGGCGCTGGGATTTGCGGCTCGACAACGGCATCACCGTGAAGCTGCCGGAAGACGGCGAGGATCAGGCTCTCGCCACGCTGGGGCGCATGGAGCGCGAGAACGGACTGCTGGAGCGTGACGTCGCCGCCGTCGACATGCGCATTCCCGACCGGCTGGTCCTGCAACTCACGCCCGAGGCTGCAAGCGCACGCGAGGCGGCGCTGAAGGACAAGCCGAAGGTCGTCAAGCGCAAGTCGGAGGCGAAGACATGAACTTGCTCGGCGGTCATGGCGATGCCTCCGCGCGCCGTTCCGGCGTGCTGACGGTGCTGGACGTGGGTTCCAGCAAGGTCTGCTGCATGGTGGCCAAGCTGAAGCCGCGCGAGCAGGGCACGCTGCTGCGCGGGCGCTCGCATCGCATCCAGGTGATCGGCATCGGCCACCAGAAGTCGCAGGGCGTGAAGTCGGGCGTGGTGGTCGATCTCGACCGCGCCGAGCACGCGAGCCGGCTGGCCGTGGACGCGGCCGAGCGGATGGCTGCGCTGACCGTCGATTCCCTGATCGTCAACCTGACGGCGGGCCGGCTGAAGAGCGAAACCTTCTCCGCCACCATCAATCTCGGCGGCCACGAGGCCGACCAGGCCGACATCAAGCGCGTGCTGGCCGCCGGCGCCAAGCAGGCGCTGAAGGCGGAGCGCGAGGTGGTCCATTCGCTGCCGATCGGCTTTTCTCTCGACGCGGAGCGCGGCGTGCGCGATCCGCGCGGCATGGTGGGCGACACGCTGGGCGTCGACATGCATGTGATGACGGCGGATTCGGCGCCGCTGCGCAATCTGGAACTCAGCATCAACCGCTCGCACCTGTCGGTCGAGCGGGTCGTGGCCACGCCCTATGCCAGCGGGCTGGCGGCACTCGTCGACGACGAGCTGGAAATGGGCGCGGCCTGCATCGACATGGGCGGCGGCACCACGACGATCTCGGTCTTCTCCGAGGGCAAGTTCATCCATGGCGACGCCATTCCGATCGGCGGCAACCATGTCACGCTCGATCTCGCCAAGGGGCTGTCGACCTCGCTGGAGGCGGCCGAGAGGCTGAAGGTCATGCACGGCTCGGCGCTGCCGGGCAGCGCCGACGACCGCGACCTGGTGACGGTGCAGCCGATCGGCGACGACGCGGAGGTGCCGTTGCAGGTGCCGCGCTCGGTGATGACGCGCATCGTCAGGGCGCGCATCGAGGAGACGCTGGAACTGCTGCGCGACCGCATCAACCGCTCGGGCTTCGGCAACGCCGTGGGCAAGCGCGTGGTGCTGACGGGCGGCGCGAGCCAGCTCACCGGCCTGCCGGAGGCGGCGCGCCGCATTCTGGGGCGCAACGTGCGCATAGGCCGGCCGCTCGGCGTGGCGGGGCTGCCGGAAGCGGCCAAGGGGCCGGCCTTCGCGGCTCCGGTCGGCCTTCTGATCTATCCGCAGCTCGCGAGCTTCGAGAGCCAGCAGATGAAGGGAATGTCCCATCTCAAGATGACGGGGACTGGTGGAAAACTGCATCGGATGAGTCAGTGGTTGAGAGACAGTTTTTAAGTATCGACGGGGACAGCCCCATTGGCGGCCGCGGCGGCGAAGCGGCGGGAAAGGCAAAAGGACGAGGACTATGACGATCAATCTGCAAAAGCCGGACATCACCGAGCTGAAGCCACGCATCACCGTGCTCGGTGCCG
>OFJB01000162.1_pt1 | contig 37146 bp, 42 predicted proteins | sample 1775081 | NCBI WGS metagenome assembly OFJB01 (sample SAMN08195771, study PRJEB24354) | sludge metagenome | isolation source: initial sludge from phenol fed wastewater aerobic bioreactor | place: India: Nagpur | collected 2016-06-05
GCGGCCTGAACACTAGTTCTGGGCGAGATGCGTATTCCGGTTCCCTTGAACACTCGGACCGACCACGTGGGCACCCAAGCCATTGATCATGAATGGCAATGATTCTCTGAAGATCGTGGGCTAACCTGTGGCAACAGCTCTCGCCGTTCCAAAGCCTCTCTCAGAGCAAAAGCGAAGAGGCAGCACATGCGTTGTGGAGAGTTCTGATCCGCCCATCCCACTGGACGCAGCACTGCCCACCGAATCACATGGCAAGCAGCCAACCAGCCATAGCGGCAAGTGCCACGACCAGCACTGGTGACTGTCGGCCATAGACCAGCAGACCAAACGCCGCCAGCGCCAGTCCGAAATCTGCCCGTGAATGGATGGCACTGGTCCACACGGGGTCGTAGAGCGCTGCTGCGAGCACGCCGACCACGGCTGCGTTCACCCCAGCCATTGCACGCTGAATGCCATCGCGTTGGCGCAGCGGCTCCCAAAATGGCAGGGCGCCGACCACCAAGAGGAATGCAGGAACGAAGATGGTGAGCAATAGCACCAACCCACCCATCCATCCGCTCAGTTCACCAGTCATCACCGCCCCCAGGTAGGCGGCGAAGGTAAACAGTGGCCCAGGCACAGCCTGAGCGGCTCCATACCCGGCCAGGAATGCGTCATTGGTCACAAGCCCACTGGGCACTACACCGGCCTGCAGCAGCGGAAGCACCACATGCCCGCCTCCAAAAACCAGCGCGCCGGATTGGTAAAACGAAGAAATGACGGACAACGTCGGCGAACCTGCTGTCGATGCCAGCACTGGCAATACGACAAGCAGTATTCCAAAAAGGATCAGCAGAGCCGCCCCCACCTTTTTGCTGACGCCATAGGGTCGGTGTTCGGCAGCGGGCAGATGTCCCAGTTGCACAGCCCATCGCCCCACCAGGCCTCCAGCCACAATGGCACCGATCTGGCCCATTGCGGATGGAATTGCAAGCACCACCAAAGCCGCTACGATGGCGATGCCTGCCCTCAGTCGATCCGGGCAAAGGTTCTTGGCCATACCCCAGACGGCCTGCGCGACGATGGCAACGGCCACCACCTTGAGCCCGTGAACCGCACCTGACTGGGCCAGCGCAGCCCATTGGGTGACGCCGAACGCAAACAGGATGAGCGCAATCGCGGACGGAAGGGTGAACCCCATCCACGCACACAGCGCTCCCCACCAACCAGCACGTCCCAATCCCAGAGCGATGCCCACCTGGCTGCTTGCAGGCCCCGGCAGAAACTGGCACAGCGCCACCAGGTCGGAATAGCTCTTGTCATCCAGCCATTTCCTACGCTCCACAAATTCGGTGCGGAAGTAGCCTAGATGTGCCACAGGCCCACCGAAGGACGTCAGGCCCAGCTTCAAGAAGGCGAGAAACACCTCAAGGCTGGAGCCTTGCTGCGCGATATCGTTGGTTGGGTCAGCGCTATTTGGGGTGTCGAGTGGCATGGGTTGGTTTCTCGGGTAGTGCTTCACTGAGTAGTTCTGCAAGACGCGGCTGCACAGCCTTCAACGCTCGCTTGCCGCTTGCAGTTGCGGTGTAGTACCTGCGCACTTTTCCTTTGACCACCTCGGACTCGCTGACCAAGAGGCCTTCCTCTTCCAGACGGTGAAGCAAAGGGTAGAGCGTTCCTGGACTGAGCTTGTAGCCATGCCGGGCCAGTTCTTCAGCCATGCCTGAGCCGTAAATTCGCTCAGAGACGGCGTGATGAAGAATGTGCACGCGCACGAACGCGAGAAGAATATCACGGATGGTATCGGGCATCGTTATCGGCTTTCGATAATACAGTTGGCTTATATCTTCAGGATGATTCTGTAGTTTGTGTTCGAGAGGTTTGGCCGCATGCTCCCTGCCATAGCCTATCCCGTTGTCAACTTCACTTGGTGCCTGTCATGTGGGCTGCTGCCGGTTTCGATGACACCTTGTTAAGGTGGAAGATGAAACCGGAGGTGGTTCATGGAGAGAAGAAGGACATTCAGCCGCGAGTTCAAGCTCGAGGCGGTCAGGCTGGTCACCGAGCGTGGCGTGGCTGTGGCCCAGGCAGCCAAGGACCTGGACGTTCACGAGAACGTGCTGCGCAAGTGGGTTCGTGAGTTGCGAGAGGAGCCCCAGGAGGCGTTCCCTGGCAACGGCAAGCAGAAGGCCCAGGACGCGGAGATAGCGCGACTGCGCAAGGAGGTTGCCAAGCTCAAGATGGAGCGCGACATCCTGAAAAAAGCCGCGGCCTACTTCGCGAAGGAGTCGATGTGAAGTTCGGCTTCGTGGCGAAACACCGAGGGGCCTGGCCGGTCAATCTGATGTGCGAGGCGCTCGGTGTCTCGCGGGGTGGCTTCTACGCGTGGCTCACACGGCCCAGAAGCCGGCGCAGTCTCAGCGATGAGGTGCTGGGCGCCCAGGTCCACCAGAGCTTCGTGCGCAGCGACCGCACCTACGGCGCGCGCCGTGTGTGGCACGACGTGTTGGAGCAAGGTCAAGCCTGTGGTCTGCACCGCATCGAGCGACTCATGCGAGAGCAGGCACTACGAGCCAGGCCCCGACGACGTGGACTGCCCAAGGACCGGGGCACGCGCAGCGCGGTGGCCGATAACGTGCTGGACCGCCAGTTCCGGGCCGATGGCCCGAACCAGAAGTGGGTAGCCGACTTCACCTACATCTGGACAGCCGAGGGCTGGCTGTACGTGGCGGCGGTGCTGGACCTGTACTCGCGGCGCATCGTGGGCTGGTCGATGCAGGAGAGCATGGAAACCACAGACGCGAGCCCGCAGGCTGTGGATGAACTTAGTCTGAGGGGCTGATCGCGACCTCAGCACATTCCACTATCAGAGTGGCATCCAGTTGTTGTTCCAGAGCCCGTACGCGTGTCTTGGCCCAGGCAGGAGCCGCCTTTTTTCACTGTTTGGCCTGTGGGTATGCAGGACGCACTGGCTGCGGTCGAGCCCTCGGAAGGTCCGGACGCTGCGCCACGTGCGACCCTCGAGCGCGTGGCAGAGCTGGTCAAGGACATGAACCGCACGAAACATCTTCAGGTAAAGATGTTGTGCCAGAAAGGAACTAAGGAGAGCAAAGATGGAAGAGCCCGACTTATCACTTGACTCGCAAGCTCTCGAGGAAGCACGTTTGCACATGCAGATGAAGCGGGAGTATTCCGCCGAGAAAGCACGGAGGTTCGCTTCGGTCCTTTCGAGAAAACCACCCGGTGCTTCATTCTGGATCGAGGCGGTTCGCCTGCCTTCGACCTCCCCCGACAATTCGTTCAGTCCACCGAAGCAATGCTAGCCAACTACCCCTCGGTCGGCGGCATGCCCAGGTGCTGGCAGTGTTGCACTGCAGCATGCGTTATACGGCCCCTCGACTACCCAGTTCGAGTCGTTCGGCCCCCCCGTACACCTGCTGGCGATCTCCTGGCGTCGTTAGATGCACTGAAAGATACAGGCTAAAAATTCTCGAATAGGGTGCCGGTCACGGCAGTTAAGGATGGGTGCGGGCGGCTGCGCGCCACGGGCGTGCCGGACTTACGCCGCTGGCAGACATCACAAAGGCAAAGGGCACGGACACGAAGCGCGATGCGGGCATCAGTGCAAAAAGCCTATGTGCTTCGGTACAGGCCGCCCTGCCCCATCGACTCTGTGCTGGGACCACGGGAATGCCGTAAACCACTGCTGGCAGTGCTCAGCCAGTTGTTGCTGTCCTGCATGGCCAATGAGCCAGTGCTTCAGAACCCATCCGATCTCGCCCCTGCGGACCTCTGAGCCTAGGTCCAGCGTCATCGCAAGCCGGCCATCGCCCACCAGATCCATTGCACATGACTCGATGTGGCAGATGCTGTGAATCGTATTCAGCCAAAGCGAAAGGCCGCTGACCAAGGCCTCGGAGAAGCACTGCGGATGACCCACCTGGATCACGACCGCGCCTGAACCTGCACCTGGATGGCATGCGTATTCCAAGGCGGCTTGAATCTTCGGCATCTCTGCGCTGAACCAGAGAGTCGGCCATTGCAGCTCCCGGTTGGCCGCTTTGGTGGCTCCCACCATGAATGCCAGTCGCGGCAGGTGCTCTCCCCACGAGTCGGGCTGCTGCATGAGGGCTGGCGCATCTCCAAACCCCGTCAAACAGTCCAAAAGCCTGCGTGTCTGTCCCGGCTGAAGATTCAGGACGTCGTGCAGACTGAGCATTCGCACCAGATGCATGGTGGGCTGGCCACCCCACCCCAGTTGCAGTCTTTGGGTGGCGTCTTTGGGTATGTCGATCTCCCGAACCGCCTCTGCCCGCAGCACCACAGGAAGCATCCAGAGGCAGCCATGCCAGAACACCCGGCGGCGTGGGCCCAGGTCCACGTAGTGTGCATTGGTTGCGACCTCCCGGTGGATGGCCTCCTCGAATGCCACCACGTCGGAACTTGAACGTCGGAGTGATTTCAGGGCATCGTCGTCGCCTGCCTGCAGTGCAGAGTGAACCTGCACGATCTCCTGCAGATCCAGTGTGCGGCTGGCAAGGTGTGATTGAGGTTTCGGAGCATCGTGCATGCAATCGAATCTATCGGTGATTGTTCGCTGATCAACCCCCTGGATTAGAAGCCTCTCGCTGTGCCGAGATCGCTCACCACGCGCTGCTGCTGGCCATCAGGTTCTCGAACCAATCCCGTCTAAGGCACCCTGGCGCGCACGGCTGACTTCGGCGATGTCATGGAAACTGACCAGCTCGCAGAGACTTGCAGGGGGGATTTCAAGCCCTTGTACCAGGCGCTCAGTGACTCCGCGCTCAGCAGGGTCAGGTTATGCCCCCCGGGATCGATCGTTATCCGATACCACAGGAGTGCGCCTCGCTTGCTCTTCAAGGATCTGCTTGTTGCTGACTCGTACCGCGCGATAGACAACCAATGCAACGACGAGAATTGCAGCGATTGCGATGGCGTACACGGTGGATGCGTCCATGTGCGTGTCCTTCCAAAATTCGTTTCCAAAGTCTTCTGCGCCCCGTATGGGCTTGCAGAGTGGCGATGGGGCCAGGCTGCTACAGCATAAGCCTCAGCAGGAGTTTTCAAGACCAATGCTGTTGATCGCTGGGTCCTTCTAGCCTACGGTAAGCCTCTCCATCGCTCTGTCAACACACCAGAGCACGTTCCTGACATACGGGCCATTGCATGGGGCATCTCGCCTCAACGTACTGCTTTAGCGCCTGGGTGAGCACCAACATCCTTTTTTGCGCTCCAGACCAGGAACACAGTCATCGACACGGCGCTAAACTTCGATTACTTTTTTAAGAGTCATATAGTTTTTTTTCGATCTTCGCGAAAAAACTTGCCAATGTCTGCCTCCCACTGTATTCTGCTGGACATCTCATCATCAGGAATGCCATGTCGACACCGCTGACGCCTCGATCTGTGGAGTTCAAGACTTCTGTGGCATTGGCGCTGTCAGGCCTCGATGTTCCTGCGAAGAAGCTGCAGGATCTTTGCGGCCGTGAAAAGCCACCAGGGCAGCACCACATGAGATACACGCCCGCGGACGTCCGTGTGGCCAAGTACCGCGCGGCTGGTGTGGAACCGCCCGTAACTGGGCAGTTGGCTTTAACGCCCAAGATGCCACCGGTGATCGTGACTCGCATGACGAAAGGCGGCGTTGGCAAGACCAGCATCGCTGTGAATGTCGCGGCCTGCATGTCGATGATGGGATTCCGAGTTCTGGTAATCGATGCAGATCCCCAAGCATCGGCAAGCAACCTGTTGGGCGTCTTCAACTCCAGCTTTCAGTCTGATGACGAGGAGCCGGTTCACATTGGAACGCTCTTGCGCAAGGGAACATCCGCGCCCGATCCAGAGTTGCCGGCAGTGATCCAGCACATTTACGAAGGCGGCCTGCTGGATCTGATCCCCTCCGACATCACCCTTTCAGAGGTTGATGCAGCCCTGGTTACAGCCATGTCTTCGCACACCCGCGCTGAGCTTTTCTTTACGCGCAATAGTGCCTACTTTGCCCAGCACTATGACGTCATCATCGTAGACACAGCGCCAGGTACGACGCCAATTGGAATGGCTTTTACCTATGCGGCTCGTCAGTCCGGAAAAATTCTGGCGATCGTTGAGCCTGAGGGAGCATGCCTTCGCGCCCTCGACTCCCTATCTTCCAACTTGACGGAAATCAAGACTCTGACCGGAGCAATCGTGGGCATGGAAGTGGTGATCAACAAGTACCACTCCAGCCTGAAGCATGTTCGCGAGTCGATGGGCTTCCTCTATTCCAAATACGGGAACATGTTGAACGACGTCATCATCCCGCAGAGCAGTTCCTTTTCCCGACAGCTTATCCCTGGTGATCGTCTGGCTGGACCGGTCGTTGAAAACGAGCCCAGCTCGGTTGCATCCACCGCGGTCATTGATCTCACGAAGGCGCTATGCGTGAGCTTCGGCGTGAAGCTGCCTGGTCTTGAATAAGGAAAAGCCATGGCACGAACTATTCCGCGGCTGTCCGGACTGATCCGATCTGGAGCAGTCGTTTCTGTTGATCCAGGCAGCAACCCTCTCCCTGACGTCCCAGCAGTACCTGCTGCTGCGGATCTGCCCTCCAGCCTTCTGCAAATTACGCCCACTGACCAACCCCACCGGCCGGAAGTTACTTCAGCTGCGCCAGGCTTTATTCGGGTTGACCTGATTGACCCCAACCCGCTTGGGCCGCGGGAGATCTATACCCCGGAGATGATTCTGGAGAGGGCTGAGCAGCTGCGCACTCAAGGGCAGCACGACCCGATCCACGTCATTCCCAACCCTGATGCACCTGGGCGCTTCATCATCTGTGACGGTTGGACGCGAGTGCAGGCTTGTATTCAACACAACGTGTTGGCGGAGCTGAAGGCTGAGGTCCACAATCTCACGCTGCGTGAAGCTGCTTGGTTCGGGTTTGAGCAGAACGAGGGACGGGCTCAGCACTTTGATATCGACAGGGCCATGTTTACCCACCGCATGTTGAGCGCTGGCGAGAGCTATGAAGCTGTGGCTAAGCGGTCTGGCATCAGCAAAAGCATGCTGACCTTCCTTTCCGCCTTTCACAACCTGCCTGAAGAACTCCTTCTTTTGGTCAGGAATAAGCCCGCGAAGTTTGGTGCATCGGCGGTGTATCAGCTATCCCGTCTGTTCGAGAAGGCGGGCCTGAGAACCACCCTGAACATTGCTCAACGATTCTCCGAAGAGGATCACACCTACCGGTGGCTTTGCAGTGAAGTGAATCTTCGCTTGCATCCAACGGGCTCGAAACCGCGTGTGGGCGGCAAAACCATTCGCTTTGCGAATGGGATTTTCAAGCAGAAGGGTGACCAGTTCGATTTGAGCATCAAGATCAGCGAGGAGAAGCGAGCTGCCTTCAGCGCAGACCTCGAGCAACTTCTGCTGCGCTACGGCGAGGCGGCCACTAAAGAGGGGGACCAAGGCCACAACGGGGCATCCTCAGCTGAAGGAGTGCCGGCGTGACTAGCCTTAAGAAGTCAACTAGCAAAGGAGCCCTCAAGGCTCCTTTGTTCATTTTGGACCTCCGTATTTCGGCAATGCAGCCCCTGTCTACCGATCAGATCTGCTTCGCTGCGTTTTCGATACAAGCCTTTGATTTTTACGAATCTGGAAAACGTCATCCAGCTCTTCGAGTTACCCAAAGGTCCGCCAGACCTCAATCTCCATCGTTTAGACGTCTAAACAATCTTTCCAGCATTCGCATCTCTCAAGCGCCTGCAACGCGGCTGCCCCCGACGCAGTCGTTCACGCCTGGAGTACCTAGAAATGCGACCGACCTGTTTAGACGTCTAAACAGGTCAACCATGAGCCGGAGGCATCAAGCCGCCGCGGAGTGGCCGTCGTCTGCACACCAACACCACCCCCCTTCCGCGAATGTAAGGAGATTGCCGCGGTTGCTGCAGATGCACAACCCTCAGCCCACACCGCCCAGACGACTTAACAAGCTCACTCCCGCCCAGCCATTCCATCCGACGATGTCTGAGTCTTCACCGCCGAACATCCTCCAGACTGGAATGTTTAGACGTCTAAACGAGTCATCGACTACCTGGACCCCTCCTGTTATCAATCAAGCTCTGCCGCAGCAGGCGCGAGCCTATCTCGCCCTCTTCGATTCGCTTAGACGTCTAAGCACCCCGATCAGCAGATGGGTCCCACACGTGAATGCGAAACGGTGGTTGCCGTCGACTACCTCATACCCCAGAGCGTTTAGACGTCTAAACCAATCCCCCATCGACTTGAGTCCGCAAGCAGATGGAGAGAGCTTATGCCACTCAAACTGCTACAGGCCGGATTCGTTTAGACGTCTAAACAGGGACACCGTGTCTCCCGGCGAGGTCGATCGACATGTTTGAGACCAATGCAGCAGCTCAACTTGTAGCGACCGGAAACGAAGTTGGCGAACTGCTCGCAGGAGTCGACGCGTTTAGACATCTAAACGAGACAGCATCCATAAAGGAATGACCATGACCTAGTAGCCGCAAACAAAAAGCCCCGAGGTGTCGCCAAACACCACGGGGCCTTTTCGGATTCTTGACGAACCCTATCGCTCATCCCTCTCCGTCGCCAAACGGAAAGAAATCGCTCCAACACGCGAATAGTAGGGCAAGCGGTGGGAACCGGTCAAGGCTTTCGTGTCTTGAATGGAGACTGCGATGACGTCGCTCGCCCCTATTGTTTACCCTCCTCAGATTTCGCGCGCCTGCATGCTTTTGGACGAAGCGCCCGTCTTCTCTGACATGCCTGATGGTTTTTTCCGTGTTGTCATTCGCTTGATCAAGAAGGTGAACCTGGCGGATCCCTTTGCTCCTATCTTTGCCTCACGGATGACGATCGCGGGGGAATGCGGAAAGTCGGTAGAGACTGTTCTCCGCGCCATCCGCTGGCTCGAAGAGAAAGGACTCATTGAGCGAAATCAGTGCGCCATGCCTGGTAACCGCGGCTCCCGCTCCCCGATTACTCCGACACAAGCTCTGCTAGAAGCGCTCGGACTTTTGCAAACTTTTATGCCAAGTCGTCGAACCTCATCCGACCAACAGACCGACACTGAAGAGTTGCCACGCGGCGCCGCTCCAATGGAAACCCCGGTCAAGCAAGCGACCAGGTTTGAACGTATCGGTCCTTACGCAATTCCGAGCGACTTGGCTTGGCTGTCTAAGACCAATGGACTACAGCCCACTGCCATCCTAAAGCTCATGGCACTGTCGCGTATCACCGGCCGTCGTCTCTCCGATGTTGTGTTCGCAACGCGCGACTACCTCTCCAACCTCAACGGTCGTGCTCTTTTCGCATACATCAAGGCCCTTCTTGCGAAGGACCGCGATTACGGCAAAGTAGCCGAGGAAATGGCGGAATCAGCGAAAAAGGAACAAAACAGCGAGATTTTGCGAAATAAGGCCATCTCTCTCGAAGGCCGGATGTTTGTGAACAGCGATCGATCGCGAAGCTACCGGGTTGAAGAAGGCCATTTGGTCATCCTTGAGAGTGGCAGACGTAGTGTCGGCTACCTCACGGACGCTTTCATTTCGGCCATTGAATCCGGGCGTCTTCGTGCGCTTCGCACGTGAGGAAAGGCGGGGCTGTTATGCAGAAGACCCACAGCATCAGGCGTCAAATCTGACGCCTCTGTATCCAGAGAAAGAACAATCTAAAGAAAACAGTCGTTCCAACGTTTTCCACAATTCCTGAGCATGAAGAAACGATCCGTCCGAATGAACAAATGCGCCAAGCTTGCCGGGACGATTCGATTCATTCAATCCGCAACCTACAAGGGCAGGGCGGCGCGCATCGAGCTTGGCGGGGGAGCATTCCCTACGGCGCAGACACTGGCGGATGCCTGGTCGCAGATACCGGCGCATCCTCGAATCACGCCTTTTGAAGCCCAGCGTTTGTCCCTGGAGGGTGAGATCCTGGATACCCGCCCGGTCTCCGGCGTGGACGTGGCGGAGATCATGGGAACCTCGGTTCAGGAGCTGTCCGCAGCAGGCTGGGCACGCCTGATCCTGCAAGACCTTGCCATCGCCTCGCGCAATGGCCAGGCCCCAAGGCACTTGGATCGAGGCTAATGGCTATATCGGCTGAACAGGGCAGGGCCGTCGCTCCCAATCAAGCCCGACACGCCTCAGGTGCGTGCAGAGATCGCAGAGCGCTGGCAAGGGCTCGATGAGCGAGTGAATGCAAAGCTGACCAGGGTGGCGCACATCGACCGCAGTCCCGAAAAGCGCTTCGCAGACCTGGCCTTGAGCGCTCCTACCGCAGGCAAGCGGATCAGCTGGTTGCGCAAGGCTGCTGACCGCTTTGCAGCCAATCTGGTGCCCGTGTCGGCCTGCCGTTCAGGCTGCGCACATTGCTGCCATATCGGCGTGGCGATCACCAAGGCGGAGGCCACCCGCATCGCCAAAGAGACAGGCGTCAGCCTCAATGCAGCTGCCGGAATGTCGGTCGAGGCCATGCGTGAGCTTTCGCCGCAGTCGCCCGATGTGTTTGGGGGTCCGTGCACGTTTCTAGACCACCAGACACAACGCTGCTCGATCTACGACAACCGTCCGTTGCAGTGCCGTCTGCTGTTCAACCTCGACGAAGATGATCTGCTGTGCCAGCTGGTGGAGGGCGGGGCACCGAACGTGCCCTATGCGAACGCCCAGGCTCACCACTTCGCGGCGGCAATCGCCCTGGGCGAGCACCAGCTGGTGGACGACATCCGCCGCTGGTTTCCCTCACGGGGAGGGTAGGGGAGGGCGGCGATCGTTCGGTGGCCACATTCCCGCATTCACGCGCTTGGTGAACCAGCGTTGCATGGACAGATCGTTCAGTGCGTACTCTTCTCGCGCGGATCACCCTGCAACGGGAGGGCAGCCTGCTCCAGCGGCTTTCGGGTCGGCAATTATCTGCAGAAAGATAATTTATCCGCGGCAAGATAGTTCCGGATAGTTGGCATCGTCTCTACCCTGAAGCACGTTTTAACGGTGCCGCCCGGCGTCTATCCACCGCTGCGTCATGGCTCTCGCGAGGTTGTACCGGGCGCAGTTGTACTGCTCCAGCTGATCGAGCTCGGTATGCGCGATGAGGCGCAGCGCCTCGCTGTCAGCGGCATCGACATGCACATCGCCGAATGCGGCCTCCAGCGTCAGGCCATGGAAGACCACGAACTGCATCAACTCGTTCAAGGCCTGCCGGTACTTGGTTCGAATCGGGTCAGGCGCCGACAGCGATGCGCGCAGCACGCTGTACTTCTGAATCGAGCGGCGGTAGATGAACTCGAACAAGTCCACCGCCGCAGCCACGTTGCATTGCTCGTAGACACCGAGCATGGCGGTCGCGTAGTCCGAACGCTCCACGTCCAGGAAGGACAGTGGTGCGCAGTTGTAGAGCATGAGCGGCAGGTTGGCGCTCAGCCGGCTCGTGCGCTTGTTTCCGTCCGCGAAGGGCTGCAGGTAGGCCAAGTTGACCCACAGGAAGAAGGCGGCCTCAACGGGATTTCGGATGTTCCGCGCCTTGTCCACGATGGTGTTCAGCGTCTCTTCTAGGAGCGTGGGCACGCTGGTGGGGGTGTAGACCGAGCCGTCGATGTTCACCACGCGCCTGCGGATGCTGCCGATGTCGCGTGCGTCGCGCAGAAGGTCCCGCATCAGGTTGGCCTGCAGGTCAACGATGACGGGCACGGTGATGCCCTCGGTCGGTACCGCATCGACCATGAACTCGATGGCGCTCTTGTGATTGAGCAGCATCAGCGTGTCCTCATCGAGTGGGCCGCCTTGTTGGCCGAGCTCGAAGAGTTCCTTGGTGTCCAGCAAGCTCTTGTTGTTGCCCTCGAGGCGCGATGACGACCAGGACAGGTCGATGAGCAACTGCTCGAGCACTTCTCGCGCGTAGGTTCCTGCGGGTTGCTGGTCCTGGCTGCGGCCGGCGTTGTAGAGGTCTGTGGCCAGCTGGGGCGGCAGCAGGCTGGACTGGTTCGGGATGTAGCTATTCACGAACCCGCTGTCGTAGCCCACGGGGGTTCGGGTGCCCAAGGGTGCGCGCAGCGCCTCGACCAGGTGCTGTGCAGCCGCCGACCAAAGAAGGCCGCCAGACCCGGCGAGCCCCTGGGAGCCAGCGGGCGAAGTGTGCAGCGCTGCCTGAGCCGCAGCGGTGACCAGGTAGCGGGTCGAGCGGCCATCCCCGCGTTTGTCCAGAAAGCCAGCGGCAAGAAGGTCACGCAGATCCCGATTGATGGTGGGCCGGGAGACCTGGAGAGCGATCTCCAGCGCGCTTGGCGCAACTGGCTCGCCTGCCGTGAGGACTCGGCGCAGCAGCGCCTCATGGCGGGCTGACAGGGAGGCAGTTGTCATGGGGGAGTGAACCTTGTCAATCTTGTCGCATGATAAGAAAGTCCCTAAATCCTATCGTCTGACGGCCATTTTGACAAGAAATGACAAGATTCTCCAATCCGTGACAAGAAGGCCGAGCTGGTGGCCTCCGTTCATACCGTTTGGTGATTGTGAAATTTGCCTTCGGGAGCAAAAAGGGAACCCTTGCCTCGAACGGGTCTGGCAACGTTCAAAGGCGAGCCGACCACACAGCGGCCGTTTCAATCATCTCAACAAACCGCCTGGCAGGGAGCCCATCTGGATACATGGTGCGCGGCGAGGAACGGACACGGTCTGCCGAGATATTCATCCTCCGGATGCGAGACCGACTCGGTGATGCGGGCAGCCCCCTGCCCGTCGCAGCTGCTATCGCCTCCGCCTCAAGAGCCGAGACAGTGACGATCATCCTGCAGCATGCAGCGCAGCCCTGCTTGCAGGCAACCTTCCCCTCACGATGGACCGCCATCTCGTCCATGAGTTTGTAGATTCGTCGGAGCTTGCTGCGGGCGGAGGCGTTCTCCGTCGCCACGCTGGCGGCGATCGAGTCCTCCCTGTCAAGAAGCGCCTTTGGAAGTGCGCGCAGGAAGGCTGCCCTCCTGCCTTGGTCCTGCTCGCACACCGCGATGTTGTTGTCGCCATCCATGTTCATTTAGCCATCGCGCGCAAGCGCCCCAGGTCCGTAGTTCACGTAGCGTAGCGCGTTGAGACGCCTCTTTGCTGTGGCCGGGTCGCCGCTGACAACCATTGCCCGGACATTCCCGAGGCGTCCGGAATGTTCCACCGCCGGACATCAGCCCACCGAAGAAAGCCTCGGTACATCAACTACTTAGCAGTAGTCGCGCAATTTCTTGGTTCATTTGGAACAGACTGATAGAAATTCTATGTACACTATGTTCCATTCGGTTGATGGCATTGAATAGGACAAGAGTTCGATATGGAACAGCGGGCACAAGAAGAGTTGTTGAGTTTGTTCCGCGACGCCATGAAGGTCGGCGGGGCGGCCATCGAGATGCGGCTTCGCAGGTTCGCCAGCCTTGTTCGCCCATCCGACGAAACGCTGGCCAAAGCGGTGGCGCCGCTGGTGACAGGTACTCGGTCGCTGCGTCGCGAGTCGCCAGAGATCGCCCAACCGGTGGACGCCGACACTAAGCTACCACTGGTGCGGGTTGAGCATCCGACGCCTGGGCGTGCGGCGCCGCTCCTCAGCCCGGCGCTGCAATCAGAAGTTGATCGCATCGTGCATGAGCGCCGATCAGCAGACCGTCTTGCTGCCGCTGGCTTGATGCCGGTCCGATCGGTACTGATGAGTGGCCCTCCCGGCGTTGGCAAGACCATGACCGCTGGCTGGCTCGCGCAGCAACTGGACCTTCCTCTGTACACGCTCGACCTGGCCAGCGTGATGAGCAGCTTCTTGGGTAAGACTGGGGCGAACGTCCGGTCGGTCCTCAATCACGCTCAGGAACGCCCGTGCGTGCTGCTCCTGGATGAGTTCGACTCCATCGCCAAGAGGCGAGACGACGATACCGACGTGGGCGAGTTGAAGCGCCTGGTCACCGTCATCCTGCAGACGATCGACGACTGGACACCGACTTCCCTGCTCGTGGCGGCTACGAACCACGGCGAACTGCTAGACCCGGCTGTCTGGCGCAGGTTCGACGTGACCTTGCAATTCGAGATGCCCGCGCGGGAGCAGCGCTTGGCATTACTTGGCTCACGCGACGTGATCGGACCGGTCGCCGAGGCAGTCGCGGCTGTGACCGAAGGGCTGCCGCTATCGGCGCTATCCAGGGCTGTGGACGCAGCACGCAAGCAGGCGCTGCTGGAAGAGCGAGGCTTCGAGGAAGCGTTGATCTCCTGGGCAGCATCAGCCGCGCACCAAGCGGCTGGACCGGCGCGCACCGCCGCCAAGGGGCGCAGAGACCTCGATGTGTACCTCTATCACTGTCGGGGCCTATCCGTTCGCGACATCGCCGAGTTGGTCGGCACCTCGCACATGACCGTCGTGCGAATCCTGAAGCGTCTGAAGGGAGAAGTCGATGCCGGGGCCTAACTTGCTTATCGGCAACGGCGAAGTCCTCGCTGGTGCCATCGTCCGTGACGGCGGGTTCGGAGGCACCAAGGCCTATCCGTACACGATTCAGGAAGCTCGCGACCGCCTGCGCGATGGAATTGCAAGAATCGCCGAAGCACTCGACCGGCTACCCGACGCCGCGAAACCACGTGGCGAAGGGACGGGCCTCGTCACGGTGCACCCGGCATTCCTGGCCAAGACCCAGATGCCGGCCGGTGTATTCCGTCGTGCGGGCCTTCGCGCAGTGGGCAGCCGACCGACGATGGTGACACCTGACAACGACGCGCGGGTCTCCGCTCCCGATGGTCCGCAGCCGGCCGCTGATCTGTACATCACCGGTACGAGCGAGGCTTTCCGGCAACTCGGCAGCATGCTGATGTCGGACTCGACGGCCAAGACTCACCAGGAGGAGTTCTGCCGACTTGAGGCTGTTCGGTTTCTCGACCCTTCAGATCGCCTTGTCCGTCTTGAGGGCCAGGAATCTCAGGTACCCATTGAGGTGGTGTTGCATGGCGACAGTGGCGATACCACGTTGCTCGACTCTTTCGAGGCATACGCCAGCTCCTGTGGCGTTCAACTCGGCCGAAAGAAGCTGCTCGGTGTCCCCGGCCTGGTCTTCATGCCCGGTATGGCGTCACGCGCCGACTTGGCCAAGTTCGCCTCGTTTACCGCTTTGCGCGCCGTTCGTCGATTGCCGACCCTGCGACTGAATCGACCCGTCATTCGGCAACGCCTGACTGTGCAAGCACCCGCACTGCCAGACGCAGATGCCGTCGACAGCTCGCTGAAGGTGGTCGTCTTTGATGGTGGACTTGGCGCCCGTGACTTCAGCAGATGGTGTGAAGAGTTCGTCCCCGCAGAACTCGGCGCCACCCACGCCGACTACCTTTCGCACGGAACCGAAGTCACTTCCGCGCTGCTGTTCGGCGCGGTCGAGCACGACGCGACGACGCTCCCACGGCCGTACTTTGATGTCCTGCACTACCGTGCGCTCGGTCTCAACGACGAGGCCGATGTAGACCTGTACGACTGCATGCGGCGAATCGACGCGGTACTGCAGGCCGGTGACATCGACTTCGCAAACCTCTCGCTGGGGCCTCGACTTGCCATCGACGACGGCCAGCCACACGCCTGGACGGCGATGCTGGACGGGCATCTCGCTCAGGGCCGAACGCTGATGACCGTTGCCGCCTGGAACGATGGCGGTCTCGCAGCAGACATGGGCCGAATCCAGCCGCCCGCCGACGCAGTCAACGCGCTATCCGTAGGAGCCTGCGATTCGCGCGAGTTCATGTGGAATCGAGCTGGATACAGTTGCTACGGTCCCGGCCGATCGCCAGGCTTGGTCAAACCGGACGGCCTTGCATTCGGCGGCACCGAGCAACAACCACTCGTCCTGTTGAACCCGCTGGCAGGTGGACTGACCGGTGTTCAGGGCACAAGCTTTGCCGCTCCGCTGGCATTGCGCGCGGCAGCCGCCGCCAGGGCCGTTTCGGCGACTCCGCTGAGCGCTACCACGCTGCGTGCGTTGATGATTCACCGCGCTGAGCGCGCGGCAGGGCACGACGCCCGCGATGTCGGCTGGGGCAGGTTCCCTGAGTCGCCAGACGAACTGCTGACCAGCGGCGACAACGAGGTCTGCGTGATTTACCAGGGGCACATCGAGGCCGGCGGCACGATGCGCATCGGCATCCCCGTGCCGCCGGTCGCGCTCGGCGTCGGCCTGACCATCAAAGCCACTTTCTGCTTCGCGTCACCAGTCGATCCAGCCGACCCGATCAACTACACGCGGCACGGGCTGACCGTCGTGTTCAGGCCGCGCGGAGAAGGATCGGCCTCCCCTTTCTTCTCGACCGGCAACTACAACAATGAACAGAACCTGCGGTCTGATGCCTACAAGTGGGAGACAGTTCTGCACCGGTCATTGGATTTCGCCGCCGATCAACTGCTCGACGCATGCTTCGACGTGGATCATGGCGCCCGCGAGCACGGCCTGAAGGTCGACAACAGCGACGTGCCGCCGTTGCCCTACGTGCTGATCGCCACCGTCTCGACGCAGAAGGGCGAACCGATCTACCACTCGATCATGCAGAAGTACCGCGCACTGGCGCCGATTCAACTCCGCGAGCGTGTGCAACTGCGTGGACGTTAGCTACTGGGGCAGCCGCTGACCAAAGAGTCTCAGGAACTGGCCAGGTACTCTTGTGCAGATTGGGGGGGAATATGCCGCGCTGCCGCGCAAAGACAACCTCGGGTCGTAGATGCTTGAATCACGCACAAAAGGACGATGACTACTGTGGCGTCCACCAGTCGCAGGGTCGTGGCGATATGGCACTTGCTATCGGCGTGGGTGCTCTTGTTGGCAATGCACTTGTACCCGGGCTTGGCGGTGCGCTACTTGGCGGGCTTGCGGGATCGCAGTATCGCGACGCGCTACGAGAGAAGAGAGGCGGAAAGATGCGCGTGTTTGTAAGCTTCGACTTCGACAACGACCGCGTTCTCAAGGACTTCATTCTTGGGCAAGCAAAGAAGGAAGTCTCGCCCTTCGAGGTCATCGACCATTCACTCAAGGAAGCCGCGCCTGAGCGTGAGTGGGAGATGAAGGCCAGGGCAGCAATCGCGCGATCCGATCTCGTCTTGGTGATGGTCGGCGCAAAGACGTATCGCGCTCACGGCGTCCTGAAAGAAGTGGCGATGGCCCGCGAGGCGGGCGTCAAGATCGTCCAAATCATTGGGTACCGAGATGGCGACTACACGCCAGTACCAAACGCTGGGCGCCTCTACGCCTGGAATTGGCCGAACCTGAAGAAACTTCTGAGCTGAGGAAGAACACGCCATGCCACGCACCGCCGCAGCAAAGCCGCACACCTTCTCACCCGACATCGAGGCGTTCATCTCCACTTTCGTCGACGATATTGCAGACGGGTCTGCGGCCATCTTCGCTGGTGCGGGCCTCTCCGTCTCCGTTGGCTACGTAGATTGGCGCGGCCTCATGCGCGAGATCGCGCACGAACTCGGGTTGAGCGTGGATCGGGAGACGAACCTCGTCGCAGTCGCCCAGTATCACCTCAACGAACGGAGGAACCGCACGCGCATCAACCAGAAGATCATCGACGAGTTCAGCAGTGGGCATACATTGAATGAGAACCACGAGGTGCTTGCCCGTCTGCCCATCGCTACCTACTGGACCACGAATTACGACCGAATGATCGAATCGGCACTTGAGGCCGAGGGCAAGGTTGTCGATGTGAAGTTCGCCGTCTCTCATTTGAAGACGGTGCGGCGCGGCAGGGTTGCCACCGTCTACAAGATGCATGGCGACGTGAGTGACCCGGACAACGCCGTGTTGACGAAAGACGACTACGAGGGTTACTTCCGCGAACGCGAGCCGTTTGTGACCGCCCTCACCGGCGACCTCGTATCCAAGACGATCCTGTTCCTGGGCTTCAGCTTTACTGACCCGAACATTGACTACGTGATGAGCCGAGTGCGCGTGGTGTTGCGCAACCAGCCAAAACAGCACTACTGCATCTTGAGACGGGAGCAGCGCAAGGCACGCGAGAAGACCAGCGATTTTGAGTACCGGCGCCGGCAGCAGGACTACTTCATCAAGGATTTGGCGCGCATCGGCATTCACGCGTTGATGGTGGATGAATATGCGGACATCACACGCATCCTGCGCGCCGTGGAAGCGCGGTACAGAACACGAACGATCTTCATCTCTGGCAGTGCGCACGAATTTGATCCGTGGCGCCCGGACGCTGCCGGAAGCCTCATCGAGTCGCTGAGTCGTTCGCTCATTGCCAAAGGGTTCACAGTTGTAACGGGGTTCGGGCTTGGTGTCGGGCCTTCGGTTATCTCTGGAGCCTTGCAGGAAATTCAAGCTAACCCCAAGCGCAACTCTCCTGGTCAACTCCAGGCATTTCCGTTCCCTGCCACCGACATGTCTCCCTCAGCGCGGCGCACGCTCTACTACCGGCACCGGCAGCGCGTGATCGGTATGGCCGGTACGGCAATCTTCCTCTTTGGGAACAAGCGGAACAAGCGAGGAGCAATTGTTCCTGCTGACGGCATGATTGAAGAGTTCTCCATTGCAAAGGCGGCCGGCCTCCACATCATTCCCGTCGGCGCAACCGGTTGGGTTGCCAAGGATGTCGCAGTAGAAGTGACTCCACTTCATTCGAATCGAAGTGCGATTTTCAGAAAGGCGCTTTCGATCGCGAACAATCCAGCATCCGACAGTACCGCGATAGTCAAAGCCGTCGTGACGATGGCAAGTGACTTCAGAAACAGCTAGAGCGATACGGTCCGACGAATAGGACTAAGCAAATTGGGAGCAAACAGTGGCGAAACGTGTCTTCTTCAGCTTTCACTATCAAGACGTGATCGATTTCCGCGCGAATGTGGTGCGCAATCACAACATTACAAAGGACGACAACGGGGGGTTCTTTGACGCATCGATATGGGAGTCTTCCAAGAAGCAAGGTGAGATCGCGCTCAAACGGCTGATAAACGGGGGCCTGAACAACACGTCAGTGACGGCAGTCTTGATTGGTTCCGAGACCTATTCGCGTCGATGGGTCCGCTATGAAATCATGAAGAGCATTGAGCGCGGCAATTCGGTGATTGGAGTTCACATCAACGGTATCCGCGACAAAAGCGGTCAGACGAAGGCGCAGGGACCGAATCCCTTCGATCATCTGGGACTACAGATTAGCGCCGATGGAACTGTGGGTACGCCTACCGTGTGGTCCGGCAGCCAATGGGTTTACTACCAGGACATTGAGGAGTTCGAGATCCAACAGCAACCAGTTGACCGGAGAGGAAAGAATCTGCAGCTGTCGACTTGGCTGCCAACCTACGATTGGATTGGCAATAACGGTTTCAACAATTTTGGCAACTGGGTGGGATGATGGGTCTTTTTACTGAAGTTGAACTTCGAACGCGTGCCGACAGGGGCGTTCCGCTGCAGAAGTCTGCGGGCACAATCCTCAACGAGCGCGTCGTAGCGAAGGCCCGAGTCGAACAATTCGACATCTTCCTTTCGCACAGCCTCAGCGATCAGAAGCTCATCCTTGGGATTTGGCTTTCGCTGGAAGATATGGGCTATGAGGTATACGTTGACTGGATTCACGACAGGCAATTGAGCCGCGACAGTGTCACCAAGGAAACGGCAGAGGTTCTAAGGCATCGCATGCGCAGTAGCAAGTGCTTATTCTTCGCCACGACGGCGAATAGCAGTGCGTCAAAGTGGATGCCTTGGGAGCTTGGATACAAGGATGGCCAGAACAAGCGGGCTGCAATCTTGCCCGTGTCACGGAGCAGCACCAATTCCTACTCGGGGCAAGAGTATCTTGGCATCTACCCTTACGTCACCGAGGACCCGATACAGGGGCAAACGCAAAAGAGCCTTTGGATCAACGAGTCGCCCAGCCGCTACGTGTCGTTTGACGCGTGGCTGAATGGCAAGGAGCCGACCCAGCGATAGCTCGAAGCCGATGCGGCGTGGGCGGTTATTGCCGGCCGCTGAGGTGGCCACTCGCGCGCAGTTTTCGCTCCAGCTTTCTTCGTGGCTTTCGGAGCAACTCGGGATCGACGGAAGACGCGATGACCGCCGTGACACCGCTGGGCGTCACGAAGCTAACAGCCTCCTTATCGCCTTGGCGAATCAAAGTGAGGTTGCCCCCGAACTTCGGAGTTCATAGCTCAGCCCGGGAGAATTCCGGAACAGGAGCCGAGAAGTGAACGAAGAGAGAAGCCGAGGGAAGTACACGCTGGAGTTCAAGCAGGAGGCGGTCAGGCAGGTCAAGGCTGGGCGAGCACCAGATGGTGGATGACATCCGCCGGTGGTTTCCCTCACGGGGAGAGTAGGGGAGGGCGGCGACCGTCCGGTGGCCACAATCCCGCATTCACGCGCTTGGTGAACCAGCGTTGCATGGACAGATCGTTCAGTGCGTACTCACCGCGGGCAGACTTCCACACTAAGGTTGGGGTCTGCTGGCGAAGGGCTTCGATAGCCTTCTGCGCTTGGGCAACGGTCACCGCACCTGCGGTGCGTGCAGCGTAGAACCGAAGTGCCTCAGCATCGTACGGCCGAAAGCGCGGGCCTTGCTCAAGCATGCGCCAAAGCACAGCCTGCTCCAACGGCTTGAGGGCTTCGAAGTCGGCATCCATCTGTGCCTCGTCTTGGGCCTGCTGCTCAAGCGCGGCTGCGTTCATCGCGGCCTCAAATCGGATCTGCAAGCCTGCCAGCGGACTCAGGACTTTGCCAAGCGCCGCCATGAAAAACTGCGGCCGCGAGCCAAAGCCCTCGAATGCTTCATGCAGTTGCTGTCTGTTGACTGGAGCAAGGTCGGGGCGCTGTGCCTCGATCAGCAGAGCGCAGTGGTCGATGAAATCCCGCCCGAGTGGTGGCATGTTCTGCACCTGCGAGCCGTAGAACGGTGCGCCCCCGGAGTTGACCAGGCGCAGCAGCTTGTCGCGATCGGAGCCTGACATCACCAGCATGAGGTTGACTGCCCCTGGTCGGTTGATCTGGTCGCGCGCAGACTTCAGGGCCATCATGGCGGTTTCGCCTTCGTCGCTGGTCAGTGCGTGCTGTGCTTCGTCGATGATCAGGGCCACAGGCTGGCGGGCGGTTTCGTGCAGAAGCCGCAGCGCTTCGGTGAGGGTCAGGCCGTCGATCTTGCCGATGCGGGATGTGTCCACTTCCAGCCCGCCCATTTTGACCTTGTCCAGGCCTGCGCTCTTGGCAGCGCGGGCCACGATTCCAAGGTGTTCTTGCAGCTCGCGCCCGATGGCCTCGGCGATCAGCGCGCCGGGATCACGGCGCGTGTCGGCCCAGAGATCCACGTACACAACCACAACGCCCTCGGCCTGCAGTGCCGGGGTCAAGTCGGCCTGCAGGAACGTGGACTTACCGGTTCTGCGCGGTGCAGCGAGGAACAGGCCGTTGTGTGCGTCACCCAGGAAGGATCGGCCACGCAGCGCTTGGACCAGTTCTTTCGCCATGGCGGTTCTTGGGAACGGGGCCATGAATTAGCTCCTTCTATCTAGGAAAAGATATTTTATCTAAATCAGGATAGTTGTGGATAGTAGGACTGCAGAGCGGGTGCCGGGGTGGGCATAGGCAGCGAAGGCAACGGCCTTGACTGGCTACAGTGCCGCTTTACATTTAATATTCACATCACGATAAATACTATTAACATGCCGTAAGTGAGGCTGAAAAAAGAAGAGGGCGCTTGCAGGCCCTTCGAGCCTGTGCCGTGCAGGACTTGCGACGCTCACTCCCACCACCCCATGAACTCGCCCGACACCCAGATCCACCGCCCGCAGCCTGTGCCCGAGGACAACCAGGTCTTCGGTGCGGCCGCGCCCGAAAGCACGCGCGTTCCCCCCGGTCCCCGCCGGCGTGGCAGGCCGCCCGGATCGCGCACGCGGCTCGTGCACGGCAACGTCTCAGCCGATGAGTTCGCGCTGCTGCGCGCTGTGGCCCAGGGCGTGGACCTGACGGTGGCCGCCCGCCAGTACCTGCTCTGGCCAGGCCGAGCTCCCGAGCGCAAGGCGCTGCAGGACTGGCTCGTCCAGCTGCTCACGCGCGTGGCCAGCAGCGCTGCTTCACTTCCGGCTCCCGAACACCCGCAGGCGCTCAAGGCCTTGCAGCGCCTGCAGCATGGGTTTGCCGGTGGCACCGGCGCCTCAGCCGACCTGACGGGCGAGCACCAGCACCCGGGTGGGACATCGGGCCCAAGCGGTATGACCCTGGATGCGCAAACCGGCCAAGTCCTTGCGCGCGCCGCGCAGCCGGTAGCCCGTGCGCAGTCGACAGCACCGGTGGGCCCTCCCCCGATTCCGTCCCTGGAGGAGTTCGCAAGCGAGTTCCCCGAGGACTTCTATTCCGAAGCGGAGCTGCAGGATCTCTACCTGGAGGCCTACGGAGCGCAGCTGGCGGCCAACGCCGCAAAAGGCGAGCAACTTGAACTGCGGCCGCAACCGCGGGCGACCGAGCCCCAGCTGGCTGTAGGCCAGGAGCTGCTGGACGCGGATGCAGAGCTTGAGCGGCCCAGCGAGCGCATGCAGCAGCTGCTGGAAGCCATCGGCTGGCTGGAGCAGCGCATTGCCCGATTGCCCGAGCGTGGGCACCTGCTGCAGCAGTGGGTCCGATTCACCGACCGCCAGCGCATGGCGCTTGCCCATGAGGGAGTGGAGACGCTGGGCAATCTGGTGGACTGGATGGCGCTGCGCGGTGCGCAGTGGTACGCCGCCCTCCCCGGCTACGGGGTCACCCGGGCCGAGGGTCTGCGGCTGTGGCTCGCGCGCAATGGCATCGTGGCGGCGCAGGGTCTGCAGGCTCCAGGTGGGCCCGCGAGATTTGCGGTGGAACACCAGGCTGCCGCTCAGGACGACGACGAGCGGTCGCTTGTGCCACTTACGGACTTGCACTGGCCAGCCGCGCTGGATGGTTCGCAAGGAGAGCTGCGCACGTTCCGGCCGAACACCCTGGGCGCGACCAATGACCGCGAGGCGGTGGAGGCGTGGTTTGAGCAGATCCGCCAGCGCTCCCCGGCAACGCAGGTGGCCTACCAGCGTGCGATCGAGCGCCTGGTGCTCTGGGCGGTCCTGGAAAAGCGCCGTGCGCTCTCGTCTCTTACCACGCCGGACCTGCTGGAGTTCAAGGCATTCCTGGCCAACCCGCCTTCCCATTGGGTGCAGCAGCCCGGAGGCAGCCGCCTCAAGTTCTCGCAAGACTGGCGGCCCCTGAAGGGTCCGCAAAAGGACAAGAGCCTCAACCAGACGCTGGCAGCGGTGAGCGCCATGTATGGCACCTGGAAAGAGTCGGACTACATTTCCTCGAACCCAGCCCGCAACGTGGTGGCCAGCACGCGCAAAGACGTGAGCATGGACGTGATGCGCAGTTTCAGCGACGAGCATCTGGAGATCCTTGCGCGCACCTTCGACAAGCTGGACAACGGTCCTGCCAAGCGCCGCCTGCTGGCCATCCTGCGCTTGCTCGAAGGCGGAGGCCTGCGGCGCGCGGAGCTGGAACAGGCCCGCTGGTCGCACCTGCAGCAGGTGCGCCTGGACAACAAGCTGACCGACAAGTGGAAGCTGCAGGTGCTGGGCAAGGGCAACCGCGTGCGCGAGGTGCCGATCCACGCGGGGGCGCTGGAGGCGCTGCAGGCGCACCGCGAGGACCGGATCGCCCTGGCTGGCAAGGGCGTGCTCTCCCGCTATGGAAGCGTCAAACCAGAGGACATGCCGCTGATTGGAGTGATCGACGAGAAGTGGATCAGCACCCAGAACCGCATGCTCCGGGAGGCCGCGGCCGTGCAGCAGCTAAGGCCTGCCGTATTGGGCGCAGGCGCGGCGATGAGTGTGGGGGTGGGCCGCAAGGTGTCGGTGAACGACGATGGAGGGTTGTCTGAATCGGCGATCTACCGGGTGCTCAAGGACTTCTTCAAGCAGTGCGCCCGTGAGGCTGGCGAGAGTCCGAGCGATCCGAATGCGACGTTCCACAAGGCCTCGACGCACTGGCTGCGCCACACGTTTGCGCACCACATCATGCGCGTGACGGACCAGAACCTCCCGGTGGCCCAGGCGCTGCTAGGACACAAGGACATCACGACCACGGCGATCTACGTCAAAGCGGATCTGGCGGCTCGGATGGCGGCGGTGGAGAAGATCAGGGGCAGTGTTTGAGAACTGCGCTGCGGACGAAGCACGACGTGGTTGTCAGCACCCAGTGCCAGAAAGCGGGGGCCCTGGCACTTGATCGACCATGGGGCCCTCACCAGCCATTGCCTCGGTCCTGAGCGACAACAACGCCGCGGGACACGATGTCGTAGAGCTGGCTTACGTGGGCAGTCACCGTGAACCCTCTGACCTTCCACTGGGTTCCTCCGCCCTTGATCTTCTCCCCCTGTCCGAAAGCTGCGTTCATCCGCTCGACGAATTCCTGCTGCACCTGTTCGGTCACGCTGCATGAGACCCGGAACATGCCCGAGCGCAGCAGGAAGTCGAAATACATGCTCCGACCTTGCACGCACGGGGTGAAACCGTCGCTCAGCTCGATCGGGGGCGGCATGTGCGCGGGGTCGTAGCCGCCCGCGCATGTCATCACGCTCATGAACCGGGAGGGCCACAGTTCCTGAAATCGAATCCAAATACATCCCCGGCCGTGCGCGCCGACAGCCCCTCAGACACGGAGATCCCTCATATCTCCTAGAGCCTGACCGCGATCAGCCCCTTTTGCTTTTAATCTTTCAGCAAAGCTCCACGGTTCAGTTCTTGTTGATAGATTTGCTCGCAAGCTTCCTTGGATAGAGCTGGATACTTCCCTATATTCATCTCACATATTGCTTTATTCGTATTGGCCTCGCGAATGTACTTTGGAGTGTTGGTGGCATCAATCCAAACTAGCGCAATGATCAAAAAACAAAGCCCGCCGATAATCAGGAGGGATTTGAGAAAAACACCCATTTTGAGCTTTGCCCCGCAATTCGGGCATTTCTGTGCGCTTTTGCTAACTTCATGACTGCAATCTGGGCATTTAATTAAGTTCATACTTTAATCGAATAATTGTCTTGTGGGTTTTGGTGTATGGTGCGTGGCGTGAATCTTGGCGATTATTTCTACTGATCGCGGTATGTGATTGATCTTTCCGGCAGGCGCGGTATTTCTGTTTGTCGGATTGCTAAGCGTACTGTCAGTCGAGCCCGAAGCGTTCCTTGAGCCGCGCCACCGTGTGGGCCCACTTGGGCGAAGTCGGGCGGGCCACGGTGTTCTGGTTGCCGAAGAACCCCTTTTCCTTGATCGGGCTGGCCACCGGCACCTTCCTGAGCCACTTCACCGGCACCAGGAACTCGGCTTCGTCCGGGTTGTCGGCGTAGCGCGTCTGTTTGGCGATCACGGTGTCGGTGTCCACGATCTTTCTGGGCGTACCAGCATCGTCAAAGGTGAACTCATCCAGCGGCTGCCGCACGCCGGTGACCTCTCCCACACCGACATAGCCAGTGCCTGGGATGTTGACCCAGATCCTGTTGCCGGGAGAGAGCATCTGCAGCGTGTTGCTGTACCAGGTACCACCGCCGCCTGCGATGAAGCCGTACTGCATGGCTTCCTCCCAAACATGGCCCTCGCCAGCGAAGGACACGTAATACTCACCGTTCCACAGGCTGTTGGCGGGAGCGTCTGGGGTATCCGATGCGTCCTCGCTCGGGTCGCGCAGCCATGCCCGCGTCAGGTACTCGCGCTCGCCATCCTTGAAAAGGCGGAAGAACACCGCATTGAGGTTGAGCCCGTGGTAGCCCGCCAGGTAGCCCACGATGCGCTCGGTGCTGTCGTCCAGCGCGCTGGCGACGATGATCAACTCGTGCTCGCTGTTTAGCTCGTCGGGCATGGCCGACAGGCCGAAGCGCTTGCAGAAGGCCTGGTCGAGACTGAGCCCCTTGTCCGCTGGGCGGTACTTGTCTACATAGCTGCCCCAGATGGCGGCAATCTGATCGCTTTGCAGGCCGATGACCCACGAGCCATAGTCCAGCACCTGGGCCACCACGTCGCGCGGCGTAAGGTCACGCTTGAGCTCGATCACCGCGAGATTGCCCGCGCGGTCGATGGCCAGCAGGTCGAGAAACTTGCCGTAGCTCGTCTGCACCTGCCGGCCGATGACCATGAGGTGCGGGGCCACCACCGAAATGTTGGACTCGATCAGGTCTTCAAGCTTTTTTTCGTTGGCCATGGCCTGGTGCGGCACTGCCTGCAGCCCTTGGTCTACGCGCCAAACTCCCAATTCAACCGGCATTAGCAATCCTCCTGTGAAGCTGATGATAGGGGCGTATTGACGCTAAAACCTCTGGCGCAGCGTTGTACTGCTGGCAAGATCAGTGCATGCACAAATCACCTGTCCTCTGCGCTGCGGCCCTGCTTGCGGCGGCCCTGGTTTTCGCTCCAGGTGTGGCGTCATCGCAGACCCCATCGGTTGGGCAGAGCGACCCTTCCGCTGCGGAGGGCACCCTTTTCACCCGTGCGCTGCGACAAGCATCTGGCGGTGAGCTTTTTGGGTGCGGGATTGAGTTCGCCACGGTTGCCCGCGACTTTGCGACGCGGCGCGGCGAGCGGGTGGTGTTGAACGGCTCCTTCAACATCATGAAGTTGGACCAGCACGGCATTGGCTACTCGCTCAAGCTCGGCGTTTTTCCGCTTGTGGCGAATGCCAAGCCGGAAGCGCCAGCACTCGGCTATGTCCGTGCACCGCGGTCAGCGCCTCCTCCCAGCCCGCGTCGATCTCCCGCCGAGGCGCCCGGATATGCCCTCTTCATGGGCCCAGTAGGCAAGGAGGTTCTGTCCATCATCGATGCTCTGCTGGGGGAAGGAATCGTAGAGGTCGGCTTCAACCGCAAGGCTGGGCAGATCGATGTGACGGCAGTGCTCGATCTGGCGGTCGAGGATATTCGCGGGGCAAACGGCGCTGCCGAGCGAATCCGTAGCCGAAAAACGCAGTCCGAGCTTTCGGAGTGCATCGGGCAGTTGGTTCGCTGAACCCAACTTGCTCAGCATGAGGAAGTCGCGCCCCCATGCAGGGCTACATGGCACCCTGGCATGGTTTCATGATTGGGTTTACAGTGTCATTTCTTTCACATGAAACCGAGGTGATCATGGAGCAGCCAGTCACTCGACCCGACCGCGGCGTGGTCCTGGGCAAGTCAGTTGCCAGGGCCAGTGCTGCGCTTGGCATCAATGGCGTTGTCCTGGCCAAAACGCTGGGCGTGAGCGAGCCGACGATCACCCGCGTATTGCGCGAAGAGCGTCCCATCAGCCCCGACACCAAGGAGGGTGAGTTGGCTCTGCTGCTGATCCGCATCTACCGCTCGCTGGATGCCCTTGTTGGCACCGACGATGGCGTTCGCAAGGCATGGATGACTGGGTACAACCGGGCTCTCGGCGGCCCGCCGATCGAGGTCATCCAGCGCGCGGAAGGATTGGTGAACACAGTCAACTACCTCGATGGGATGCGGGCGCCTGCATGACGCGGTGGGATGAAGGCTGGATCAGCCAAAGCGCCGCCCACCGATCCCTGATTGTGTGGAGGGGGGTGGAGTCCCAGTACGCTGCCGCGACCATGCGGCTGGTCGACGATCTGGACGAGCAGGAGCTGCTAGAGGAAATGCTGGAGGCCAGCAAACCACCTGCCCAAAAGGACAGGCACTACCTTCTGTTCACCCCGTTTCGCTACCACCCGACACAGCCTCACCGCTTCAGGCCTGCGCATGCTCGTGGGCAGTGGTACGGTGCACAGACCCAACAAACCGTCTGCGCCGAGATCGCGTACTGGCGACATCGCTTCATCCTGGACAGCGCAGCACTTTCGAACAAGCAGCTGCTCACCGAGCACACGCTGTTTCAGGCGGAAATGAATGGTGTGAGCCTGAACCTGATGGAAATGCCCTGGGTGGAGAAGCGGGATCTGTGGACCGATGGAGCCGACTACTCCGCGACGCAGCAACTCGCCTCACAGGCACAAGCTCATGGCGTGCAGTGGATCCGATATGAATCGGTCCGCGACCCGGGCGGTGTTTGCGCGGTTGCATTGGAGCAAAGTGCCATGTACGAACCGCCTCAAGGGTTGGACGCCTCCCGGCAACGCTGGCATTGCAACGCATCGCGCAGCAAGGTCATGCTGATCGGAGAGCGTGCGCGCTTCGAGTGGTCGTTCTGACCCTGTGCATTCGCCTTCGGGCACAATGCAGTGATGCTGTTGCGGCTCCTTTTCACGACATGAATCGCCGCCATGAAGGAGTCGAACCAATGAACCCCGTACTCAAGGAAGTTCGTTTGGCTGCCAGCGAAGCGCCACGGATCTACTTTGCTCCGCTTGTTGGCGCGATCAAAGAGATGCGGAGGCAGATGGTCCTGCTCGCGAAGGCGCGGCATCAAGCGCCACACTGCAAGAATGACTCCTAGGATTGGCGCCAACTCGCCTGATCAACGAAGGCCATCTTAGTCTGGTCTCAAACCCAAGGCCCTTCCTTCACCGGTTGGGCCTTTTTCTTTGATTGCGAGACTTGCGCCGCTGCCTGATGGTTCGCGCCAGCGGAGACAGATTTTGTGCGAGCTGCTACTACAATCCCAGCCAAATCGCAAAGTCGATCCGCTGGCCAGTCCAGCCCCATCTTCGCGACGCACTCTGTGCATCGTCATCCACCCAACGGGTTCATGCCCGTGGGCATGGATCCGTGTTCAACACGTACACCATGCCCTACACCATCCATCTCAAACACGACACCCGCCACCGTAACTGGAAGGTGTTGAGCGTGACAACGCTCAAGCCCGAGCGGCTGATTCAGGACATTGACCCCTAAAAGTCCATGTTCGCCCAGGACCTGCAGTGCTCTCCGGACCAGATTTCTGCCCGGGTCGTCGAGATCTCCTCGGCACAGATCGGTTCGCGGAGTGCCGAGTTTGTCCGGGTCGTTCATGAGGCGCCCAGCAGCGCGGCAGTCAATCGCAAGACTGCCTCGGCACCATTCTGAGCTTTTGAGGAAAGGTCACCCCATCACGGGCATCTGTTGCCCGTTGGGCCGGTGCCCGTTTTCTAAAAAAGGAAACGGAAAATACACGGGTCAACACTTCGCGTGACAGGTTCAATGCTGGGAAGTATCCTTTCGAGCATGAACTTCAATGCGGTCATTGAACGTGATTTTGAAACGGGCTTGCTCGTGGGAAGCGTTCCTGGCATTCCAGGGGCACACACCCAAGGCGAGACGAATGAAGAGGTTCGCGCCAACCTTGCGGAAGTGGTCGAGCTATTGCTATCGCAGGATGCCTTGGAGCTGGAAAGCGAGTTCATCGCAACCACTTCATTCATGGTGGCTTGACGATGGGAGCCGGAATCCAGGTTCTCACCGCGGCCCAAGTCGAACGAATCTTGCTTACTCAAGGATTTGACTGCCGCCCCGACAAGTCATGGGAGTAGTCTTTTAGGAATGCAAAGCTCCAAAGCGACCATCCTTGGTATGCCCCCAAGCCGTTTTGCCACTCGGGCAGAGCAAGCCGGGGAAAGAGCGGTCGCTGCCAACTTGCAGGCTGGTATCCCCGTCACGGGGATGATCAATGGTCGCTTGCAGACCATCACTCCCGACGACTCTCGCGCCGTGAACCTCATTGCCAAAGCTCGCAATGGCGAAACAGCGTGAAGTAAGCGAGAACAAGCCCACCCTCACCGTCTTCGCAGGCCCCAACGGGTCAGGCAAAACCACGCTCGTAGAAGACTTCTCCCGAGAAGCCGACTTGGGGATCGTGGTGAATGCCGATGCGATAGCTTCGAGGTTGGCTTAAAGGTCAGGCCAGCCGCAGGCCAACTCCGACCAGCAGCTGCTGGCCGCGATTGAGGCCGATGCCTGGCGATCGCGGCAGCTGAAGACATGTCAGTTGAACGCTCGTTCCCGCAAGGGTGCGTCGAACACTGCAATCGCACGATCTCCATCGCAAAAGAGGCCTAGGCATGCAAACAAGTGCATTCACCCGAGCACAGGCGTACCATGCGCACATGCTCAAGCCATATTTTGTCCGCGCCGAGTGGGACGCCGATGCTGGTGTCTGGGTTGCATCGTCTGACGATGTGCCTGGACTGGTAACGGAATCCGAAACACTGGAAGCCTTGGACGCAAAGCTTCAGACTTTGGTGCCTGAGCTTTTGGAGGCCAATGGCTGCCTGCCTGCGGACAAGATCATCCACGTCGAGCTTCTGGCCCGTCGCTTCAGCACAACCAATCTGGCGGCTGCCTGATACGCCATGGGACAGAGCTTTACGCCGGAACTGATCCGGCTGCTGCGTATTGCTGGCTGCACATTCGTGCGCCATGGCAAGGGCGATCACGATATTTGGTATTCACCTGTTAGCTGCATCAGCTTTCCAGTGGACAACAAAATCGTATCTCGCCATACCGCAAACGGAGTGCTCAAGCAAGCTGGCTTGCCCAAGCGCTTCTGATGAAAGCGGTCAGCGCCGCAGCGATGAAGGGAAAAAAGGCATGACCCTAACCCGTGACTACAAGCAAACGGTCGCTGAACGTGCTCAGCGTGCCCCAGCGTTTGCCAAAGCTTTGCTGGATGAAGCGGCAACGCTATTTCTGGATGGCGAACCGCAAGCAGCACGACTCATCTTGAGGGACCTCGTTAATGCTACGGTCGGCTTCGAGGCTCTCGCAGAGATGACGCAAAAGCCCAGCAAGAGTCTGCATCGAATGCTTTCCCAGCAGGGTAACCTGCGGAATCCAGCTCTTTCGACCATGCAGTCCAGTACCGCACACAGTGAGACCAATGGTCTTGACCGATGGCGTGTCTATTGAGTGAATATTCAGTAGCTGACTGTGGACAACTATTCGCGGCTCAACGATTGTGAATAACTTGCTTGCAGCACTGAGGATGCATGCTGGTCGCACGGTCACGTCATCTAGCCGACCCGCAAGGGAGTTTGAGAGATGTTTCCGCTGGCAGAGACCTTCGAACTCGACAAATACCTAAAGCCAGAATCCACGCTTGTTCACATTGGCAAGCAGCGCAGAGAGTGCACTGAGAGAATCCGAATCTAGGATCTTTTCAGTTGTGCCGTTGAGGGACGTCGGCAACTGGCTGCCGTGGATGTCCCTTGACTGCTTAAGAACCTGGTCCAGCAAACTGCTTCTGGGGAGGAGTATGTAGTGCACCTCGCAGTCCAAGCCATCAGCAAGCTTGGCCAGCGTCTTCAAAGAAATGCTTCCATTTTCTTCAGCTTGTTCTAACTGGCGCACACCTTGGGCTGTCATGCCTGTTCTTGCCGCAAGAGCTGTCGAGCTCATACCCAGGGCAAGGCGGACGGTCTTCACCCATCCGCATCTTGGTGTGACATCGCGATGTAGCTTTGCAAACTCGCAAAACTGCCGATCAAGTTCTGCTAGGCGGGTGAAATCCAGACGGCTCTTCAATTTTCACGGGTTCGTGGTGAGCAACTCAAAAGTTGCCAAATGTGTATGACGAGACAACCTAAAGCATTCAATTCGCAAGTGACACCGCCACGAGCGAGATAGCACTCTGAAGCCCGGTTATCTTCTCGCTTCTCGGTTCCGAATGGGACCAAATAGTCTCATAATTTCTCGACCAACGATCATGCTGCGTGTGGAAAAAACTACTCTTGAATCGCCCCGGTTTCTGCGGAGGCTGTTTGGTTTAAGTCAGCCCACTTCCACAGTGGCCTGACTGGCGAGTTGCCGGTAGTAGTTTGCCTCAGCTTCTGCAGGCGGGATGTACCCGATGGGCTCAAGCAGGCGATGGTGGTTGAACCACGATACCCACTCCAGCGTGGCGAACTCGACTGATTCTTTGGTTTTCCATGGAGCCCGGCGGTGAATCAGTTCGGCCTTGTACAGACCATTGATGGTCTCTGCCAGGGCGTTGTCGTAGCTGTCGCCCTTGCTGCCCACAGAAGGCTCGATGCCAGCCTCAGCCAGCCGTTCGGTGTACCGGATGCTGACGTACTGCGAGCCTCTATCGGAGTGACAGACCAGGCTGCCATCGCGCTCAGGCTGACGGGCATATAGGGCCTGCTCCAGGGCGTCGAGAACAAAGTCCGTGCGCATTGAGCTGCTTACTCGCCAACCCACGATGCGCCTGGCAAACACGTCGATGACAAAGGCCACGTACAGCCAGCCTTGCCAGGTCGAGACGTAAGTGAAGTCGCTGACCCACAACTGATTGGGCCGTTCGGCGCGAAACTGCCGGTTGACCCGATCCAGCGGGCATGGCGCCTTTGCATCGCCGACCGTGGTGCGCATCACCTTTCCACGCATCACACCGCGCAGGCCCATGCTGCGCATCAGTCGCTCGACCGTACAACGCGCCACGGTCACACCTTCGCGTGTCAGTTGCCGCCACACTTTGTCTGCGCCGTAGACCTGCATGTTGGCCTGCCAGACTCGTTGAATCTGCGGCATCAGCAATTCGTCGCGTTTCGCTCTGGCGCAGCGTTTGTGAGGCTCGCGCACCAGCGCGGCGTGGCGCCGATATGCTGACGGGGCAACCTGCAAGACTTTGCAGAGCGGCTCGACCCCGAAAGCATTGCGCTGCTGGTCGATAAAGGCCCTCAAGACTTGAGCCGGCGGTCGAGCTCCGCCTGGGCAAAAAACGCGCTGGCCAGCTTCAATATCTCGTTGGCCCGGCGCAGCTCTTTGACCTCGCGCTCCAACTCCTTGACCCGCTGGGCTTCGGCTGTGGTGACGCCTTCTCGCGTGCCTGCATCCACTTCGGCACGCTTGACCCACTCGTTCAGGGTCTGCGGCACGCAGCCAATCTTGGGGGCGATGGATTCGATAGCTGCCCATAGCGATGGGTACTCCCCGCGCTGCTCCTGCACCATCCTCACTGCGCGCTCACGCACCTCAGGCGAGAACTTGTTTGTCTTCTTCATGGCTCAATCCTCTCAGAGTGTTGAGCCTCCTCAAAAACCGGGGCGATTCAACACGGTGCAACGCATCTTCCAGCTCAGGGGCTGGCAGGTACGCAAGCGCCCGGTGGGCTTTAGGCCGCGGATTCAGTCACTGCCCTCGGTCGCCGAGGCGCCCAACGAGCGCTGGGCCACCGACATGTGCCGGGTATGGGCGGGGCGCGATGGCTGGACGACGATGGCGCTGGTCATCGATTGCCACAGCCGGGAACTGCTGGGCTGGCATCTGTCGCGCAGCGGGAAGTCCAAGACAGCTGAATCGGCGCTGGAGCAGGCCTTGATCGCGCGCTTCGGAACGCTGGGCCGTGTGCCGACGCCATTCCTGCTGCGTTCAGACAATGGCTTGGTCTTCACCAGTCGCAACTTCACCGCGCTGGTCAGGAGCTACGGCCTGCGACAGGAGTTCATCACGCCGCACAGCCCCGAGCAGAACGGCCTGGTCGAGCGCGTGATCCGCACGCTCAAGGAGCAGTGCGTGCATCGCCACCGCTTCGAATCGTTGCAGCACGCCAGCCGCCTGATCGGTGACTGGATCCACTTCTACAACCACCGGCGTCCGCACCAGGCGCTGAACATGAGAACTCCCGCTGAAGCGTTTGCATTAGCGGCCTGACCTGAGCAGGATTCGCTGGGTCAATACAGGACTACTTGGCATGACGCTTTTCCGTAAGGAAGAGTACCCCGAAGGACGCTTCACCTTGGCATTCGTTGGGTACGGCAATGAAGAACAGTCTCCAGCGATTGAGCTCACCCACAACTGGGACACACAGGACTACGAACATGGGTCAGCGTATGGGCATGTTGCTCTGAGGGTCGCCAACATCGAGCGAACCTGCAGGTACCTGGCCGAGGCCAACGTGCGGGTCGTCCGCGCCCCTGGTCCCATGACGCATTCAAGCCCGCAACGCCAGACTCCAGAAAACATCGCATTCGTTGCAGATGCTCGGTATGCGCGCGGTGAACCCATCTTGATATAGCCCGTTCGAGCAGGCATCGTGTGCACGATGGAGATCATGCACACTATGTCGAGCGAGGCGATCGCCCCAAATCCCAAGCGGCGCTTTTACAGTCCAGAACTCAAAGCCCAGGTCGTGACGCAGTGCCGGGCGGATGGAGCGTCGATTGCGGCTGTGGCCCTGGCCCATGGCATCAACGCCAACATCGTCCATCGATGGCTGCGCGAGCACGCTGCGACACCGGCTCCCAAACCCATCAATCCGTTCATCCCTCTGAACCTCTCTGCGCCTGAGGTTGAGGATGCTGGGCCTGTTCACGCGGCGGGCAGTCCCACTTCGGATATTCGCGTCGAGATCCGGCGCGGCTCAGGCGTGATCACGGTGAGCTGGCCTATCGAGGCATCGTCATCCTGCGTGGAATGGCTGAGGGATTGCCTTCGGTGATCCGCATCGACGCCGCCTGGCTGGCCACCACACCGCTGGACATGCGCGCTGGGACCGATACGGCACTCGCCCGGGTCATTGCCGTCTTCGGCGCCGCCCATCCCCACCATGCCTACCTATTCGCGAACAAACGCGCCAATCGCATCAAGATTCTGGTGCACGACGGTATCGGTATCTGGCTGGCTGCGCGTCGGCTGCACCAGGGCAAGTTCATCTGGCCCCTGTCCGGTGGTTCCAACCTGGCGCTGCAGCGCCAGCAGCTCGATGCGCTGGTCATGGGCCGGCCCTGGCAACGCCTGGCCGACGGTGGCGTGATCACGGTGGTCTGACTCTCCGGCAGCGATGGGCACTTGCCAATTGGTGCATGCGCTGATGGCGCGCGCACGTCGGTATTGGCACAGTGAGGGCCATGGTGGCGGAGCTGCAATCCCTGGAAGGTCTGAGCGCCGATCAGCTGCGCGAGATGGCGGCCCGCCTGATGACCCAGCTGCGCCACCAGGGCGCCTTGCTGGAGAAGCTTACCCACGAGAACGCGCTTTTGAAGCGCATGAAGTTCGCCGCCCAGTCTGAGCGATTCAATACCGAGCAGAAAAGCCTGCTCGAAGACGAGATCGAAGCCGATCTGGCGGCCGTGGCCAGCGAGATCAACGCGCTGCAGCAGGAGCCCACGGCGACGACCCCGCGAGAGAAGATGCAACCCAAGCGGCTGCGACTGCCTGCGAACCTGCCCCGGCGCGAGATCCGCCACGAACACGAGTCCAGCACCTGCCGCTGCGGCTGTCAGATGAAGCGCATCGGCGAAGACGTGGCCGAGAAGCTGGACTACGTGCCCGGGGTATTCAGCGTGGAGCGCCACATCCGGGGGAAGTGGGCGTGTGCCCAGTGCGAAACCATCGTCCAGGCACCGGTGGCCGCTCACGTCATCGACAAGGGCATCCCCACCACCGGGCTGCTCGCTCAGGTGCTGGTAGCCAAGTACGCCGACCACCAACCCCTGTACCGCCAGGAAGCGATCTTTGGGCGCGCCGGCCTGGCCATCCCGAGATCGACCCTGGCGCAGTGGGTTGGCACCTGCGGGGTTAGGCTGCAGCCGCTGGTGGATGCGCTCAAGGCTCGAATGCTCCAGCACCGCGTGCTGCATGCCGACGAGACGCCGGTGCAGATGCTCAAGCCCGGCAACGGCAAGACGCACCGGGCCTACCTCTGGGCCTACGCCCCGGGGGCATTCGAAGATATGAAGGCCGTGGTCTACGACTTCTGCGAATCGCGCGCGGGTGAACATGCTCGGGCATTCCTGGGCGACTGGCGTGGCAGTCTGACCTGCGACGACTTCAGCGGCTACAAGGCGCTGATCGCCAGTGGCGTGACTGAGGTGGGCTGCCTGGCGCATGCACGGCGCAAGTTCTTCGACCTGCACGCGGCCCACAAGAGTCAGATTGCCGAATTCGCGCTGGAGCAGTTTGCCAAGGTCTATGCCGTCGAACGTGAGGCTAAGGAGATCAGCGCCGACGAGCGCAAGGCGATTCGCCAACACCGCACCCAGCCGACGCTCGATGCGCTGCACGAGTGGATGCTGCTGCAGCGCCAGAAGGTGCCAGAGGGTTCAGCGACGGCCAAGGCGCTTGACTACAGCCTGCGCCGCTGGGTGGCGCTTACCCGGTTCGTCGATGACGGGCATCTGCCGATTGACAACAACTGGATCGAGAACCAGATCCGACCCATTGCTCTAGGAAGATCGAACTGGCTGTTTGCCGGCAGCCTGCGCGCTGGTCAGCGGGCGGCAGCCGTCATGAGCCTGATCCAGTCAGCGCGCATGAACGGGCACGATCCCTACGCCTACCTCAAGGACGTCCTCACACGGCTGCCCACGCACAAGGCCAGTCAGATCGAGGAGCTGCTGCCGCATCACTGGACAGCGCCTACGATCAGTTGGACTCTTTGCGGCACAGGCAGTAGATAAACTTCTGAACGGTTCCGAACGGCGTGTGATGCTCTTCGCGCTCCTGCTGCAGGAGCGTGAACGGAGTCCCGAACTCTGCATGCAGGCCATCGCCGCTGTAGCGCATGACAGGCAACCCGCTGCACTTCTCCGGCCCATCCTCGGCGAACGTTGCCACGATCACGTGCCCCCCCGGCTTGACTGCACGCAAAACCGCATTGACGTAGGCTTCGCGCTCCTCGCGAGTCGTGAGGAAGTGAAAGACGGCGCGGTCGTGCCAGACATCGTAGGCATGACGTGCAAGCTCGACCTTCGTGATATCACCGGCGAGCCAAGATACGCCAAATGCTTGATCGCCGAGCCGAGCCCGCGATGCCGCCAGAGCAGCCTCCGACAGGTCCAGGACGGAGACCTGCTGGTAACCGTTGCCGAGGAGATCGTCAACCAACGTCGAGGCGCCACCGCCAACGTCGATGATGCTCGCCCCCTTGGACACACCTGTGCGCGCAATGAGATCAACCGATTGACGTGCATGCTCCTGGAACCAACTGACATCGTTCTCGGACTTTGTCGTGTAGACCTGTTCCCAATGTTCCTTGGATTGCATCGAAGCCTCCTGAAGTCGATGTGCCGCGAGTCGGCGAATCGCTTCACTGTAGCGTCGAAATCGATTCGGCGCAGTCAAGAAGGGATGGCCGGACGCTTACGATGCTCGACGCCTGGGCGCTCAAAGGGCGTACGCCCATCGAGAGGCTGAAATGCTTTGCACAGATGCTGATCGACAACCGCAAGGACATTCAGCGCTTCGGTTGCCCAGTGGGAACACTGTGCGCCGAACTGGCAAAGCTCGAACACCCCTCACAAGGCGAGGCGGGAATGATCTTTGGCCAGTT
>OFJB01000163.1_pt1 | contig 37105 bp, 32 predicted proteins | sample 1775081 | NCBI WGS metagenome assembly OFJB01 (sample SAMN08195771, study PRJEB24354) | sludge metagenome | isolation source: initial sludge from phenol fed wastewater aerobic bioreactor | place: India: Nagpur | collected 2016-06-05
GCAGGTCCGACTGGATGGTCGGGATCAAGAGCGCCAGGGACTGGCGATCGATGTAGTTCAAAACCGAAATCAGGAACAACAAAGCGGCGATCCACCAGCGAATGTATGGAATTTTGGGCACAGAAGATGTGGTTACGGCTCGAATGTGATATTGCGGACAAATTCGTTCACCATGAGATCACTGACCGACTGGACCTGCTTTCCACCAATCGAGCAGTTCTTGAACGTAACCTTGTCGATGAGATGGTTCGCGTCCGCGCCTTTGAGAATGATCCTTCCATTGGGAGCTGTTACGTTGGTAAAATACAGACCCTCATAATGCCCGCGCTCGTCGCGGAATCCGTTGTCGTTGCTGTAGCGTGTTTTTGCAATGATAATTTCGATGGCAGTCGGTCTTGCATCGACGACGGTCGGCCCTGCGGCATCAATGCGAAAATTTTCGAAACGAATGTCCTTGCACATCGCCCAGTCAGAATGGTCACTGCAAATCGCCACCAGCGCGTAACTGAGAACGTCGATATTGCGAAATGTGATGCGTTCAAAGAGTCCCGTCTCCATTGAAGCCCCCACACGCAGGCCATTGCCAGCGGTGGTATTCCAGATCACGCAATCTTCTGCCAGGCAATCTTGCGTGGGTGGCTCACCGTTGGAACGAGCATCCACCGCGTGCCAGCCGAAGCCATCGTCGCCGCATCGGATGAAGCAACGCCGGGCCGTGAGTCGCTTGACCCCATCAATGTCGATGCCGTCGGTATTGACTTCCTTGCCAAGAAGATTCATGTCGCTGATATTTACATCGTCAGTCAGCAAGAAGAGAGATTGCCACCAGGAGCCACCACGGACACCTATCCCTTCCACGGTGATATTGGAGGAGCGCTCGAAGAGAATGCCAAGCGTCTTGTCCTTGCGGATCGAATGCGCGCTCGCATCAAGAATGCCTCGTCCCTTCACCACAACGTTCTGCACATTTCTGCCCTCGATCCTGCCTTTGACCAACGCCCCTGGTGCGAGATAAATCGTCTGTCCGGACTTCGGCTGGATCACACCCGCCTCGTGCACCCCGGGCGCAAAATAGAGCACAGCGGTATCTGTCGGTTTCGGTGGATTGATTTCCGGAGGCGTAGCAATAAGAGCCAAAGGCTGCTTACCGGGTACCTTGACCACGAGACGTAACGGTTGAGAAATCGTAAAGGTGATCGCTCCGTTTTTGATCTGGGGCTGGAGCCCATGACGCGAGGGAAGTACCTGACAGTCGCGCGCGTCGGGAGGCACTTGCACGGTTACCGCCGCCGAACCGCTTAGCGTGTAAAACGCCGTTTGAAAATCGTATCGGCTTTCATCATTAACCGGAACTTCCTTGCCATTAATTCTCACCCGATAGAGGGAACTGACCGGAGCTCCGGGAATCGCTGGTAGCGGTTGCACACCGTCCGCGGCGGGCAGATTGATCGATATTAAAAAAAAAGCAATAAGCGCAGATGGAAAGTACTTTCTAGGATTTATTTTTGTGGATGTTAATACCGGGGGAAGCGAAATCATAAAAAGCCTCTTTTTGAGAGTGAGTTGAAGGATATATCCAATCATACAACACGTGTTTGGTTGTGAACAGAAAATATTATCTAAAACATGATTCATAACTATTAAAAAGGCTCTAAAAACAGGCAATTTTTACCCATTCTTTATAAATAGTCTGGCTCCATTGAATTTGTCCTAATTTGATCATTGGCCTGAAACTAGGAACAAGCTCTGCGAAAGGCATCCCGGCGTAGGGAAGCGTATCAATTCTAGAGCTGACCTGGGGTGCGAAACCTTCAGTCGCTTCGATCGATGAAATGTAAGCGGCGCCCGTACAACTACCTGATTCGGAATACGTAATAAGTATAAATTTATGAGCAAATTATGCAATGAGCCGCCATGGCCATCTCATTCGTAACCATTACACTCATGGTATAGAAAGCCACTGGAGATCTCACATGAATATTAGACCTTTCCGTATTCTCAATGCCGCACTCTGTTTGCTTTTGACCTCAATCGCAGGAAATGCCGCGGTCACTTTAGTGAGTGATAATTTCGACACCTTGGCCAATGGTGGAGCGCGCGATGCTTCCGGCAAATATTCCACGGGAGCCACCGCGTCCACGTGGTGGTATGAGAGAACCAGCTCGCTGGCAGCTTCGGCCGTGAGTACTCCCACGCCAACGGGCAATTTCTCCGGAAATTTCGTCCAGACTAATTTTACGGGTCCCAGCAATATGGGAGTGGTTTCATTTGCTTCCACAACCCTGGGAGTCGGCGACAATCTGTCGGTTCAATTCGATTTCCGCAATCTGGCAACGCCTCCGTCGTTCGATCGCAACCCACAGTTTGGCTTATATAATGGAGTTAACCCCACGGCGGATATGACCGGCACCAGCGCGGTGTCTGCGGGCTACAGCATCAATTTTACCGACGCGACCACAGACACGGCGACGATGACCAGCGACACCGATTTTTTTACCGGCAGCAGCATTGGATCCACGACCCTGCCGACGAATCCGGTGAGTGGGGCCTACACCGTCAACTTCCGGCTCGCCGTGGCCCGTACCAGCGCGTCCACGCTCATCTTTAATCTTTATCTGGATGGTGTTCTCATCACCACCTTCTCCGATACGGCAGCCACCAACTTCACGTTCAATGAGTTCGCCTTGCGCGCGCGTACCACCGCACAGATCGATAACCTCGTCATCGCCACCTCCGTACCGGAGCCTGGTTCCTATGCGATGGTTGCCATGGGGATAGCCATGATGCTCTTTCTGGGGTCGCGCAAGCGCCTGGCGCAGGCCTAGCAGGAAGCATTGCCAAGGGCGTCCGATTATGGAATCGTCGACAGGTTCCATTTCCGATGCTCATGACGCCGCTGCTCTTCACCCTCATTGTTGCGAGCACCTCCTATCTGGCGGGACTGCTCGGCTCTCTGGTTGGTGTCGGCGGTGGCATTATCGTTGTTCCCATCCTTACTCTCTTTCTCGGCGTTGAGATTCAACACGCCATTGCCGCCTCGATCATCTCGGTCATAGCCACCTCCAGCGGCGCGGCCTCCTCCTATGTGCGCAGCCATGTGGCCAACCTCCGGCTCGCCATGGTTTTGGAAATCGCCACGGCGGGCGGGGCGCTGTGCGGAGCGTTTCTCGCCATCCTCATTTCACCGCAATGGTTGTTCGTTCTCTTTGGGAGCATCTTGATCTACACCGCCTGGTCGATGTCCAAACGCAAGGACAGCCTGAAAATCTCCCTTCCGCCCGATCCGCTCGCGGATCGGCTGCGGTTGCATGGCTCCTTTTACGATCCCGCCAGCCGGAGCGAGATCTCCTACCGTGTGGCGCGGACCAAGCTCGGCTTCGCGGCCAGTTATATTGCCGGAATTGTCAGCGGACTTTTGGGTGTTGGCGGTGGCATCATCAAAGTCCCCGTCATGAATCTCGCCATGGGCATTCCCATCAAAGCCTGCACGGCCACCAGCAATTTCATGATCGGCGTCACCGCCGCCACGAGCGCTGCGGTCTACTTGATGCGGGGCGAGGTACAACCGTTCATCGCCGCTCCTGTGGCCATTGGCGTCTTGCTGGGGGCCAAGACCGGGGCGCGTATCATGGGACATCTCAAGAATGATCTCATTCGCTGGATCTTTGTTGCCGTCCTGATTCTCACTTCGATCCAAATGCTAGCGAAAGGCCTTCGATGAAAACCGCAGAATCACCCGCTGGATCCATTTATGATATCGAAGGTGTCATCAGCAGCCTTCTGCGCTGGGGCGTGCTGGCGAGCTTGCTCTTGCTCAGCATTGGCACCCTGCTCTGCTTCATCTACTCAAACGATTACGGCGTCCACGGCGGCAGCGCGGCCGATCTGCAAGCCCTGATTCGACCGGAAGCGGTAATGTCTTTCACCTTGGCGGAATTCTTTCGCGGACTGGCTTCCGGCCAAGGGCAGTCCCTGATCCTTGCCGGGCTGATCCTCTTGATTGCCACCCCCGTCTTGCGCGTGGCGATTTCCGTGGTGACTTTTGCCGTGGAGAAGGATTGGATTTTCGTCGGAATCACGTCCGTCGTACTGCTGTTTCTTTTATTTTCCTTTTTCCTTGGCAAACTCGGCTGAGTGATCGGCCGGAAGTATTTTTTGCGTTGCTGAATGTCATTTGATAGCGTGAAGCAGTGAGTGGAGATCCTGCTGAACCGTCACACCCGATTTTGTACTATCGGGAGGATTGTCCATTCGCCAAACACTGGGCGCTGCGGGCGCAGTTGCGCAGCAATCATTCCTTTACTCTCACGGCAAGTCATGACCGCTCCGTCGGCCACTTTCTTACCCTCCTTCTGCCCGACGGACGGATTTTTCACGATCTCTCGGCCATCGTGCGCGTGCAGTCCGAATTCGAAGGCCATACCCTGCCTTTACGGCTGCAATTCCTGCTTCCCAACATTTTCCTGTTCCTCGAATGGATTCTGCGTTACCTGCTCATCCGGCATGCGGACGTCCTGATCCTGCCTTTGCGCTCTGCCACGGAATACAGCACGGCGACCCAACTCTTTGTTCGGGCCATGGGATTGATTTATCTACTGGCTTTCGCCGGTGCCATCCCCCAGATGCCGGGATTGGTGGGGCAAAATGGGATCCTGCCGATGGAGTCATTCCCCTACCTGGACTGGCAAGGAGCGGCGGCTGATCGGGCCGTTATCGGAACTTGTCTGCTGGGCGTTCTGGCCGGAGCGGGCATGCTTTTGCGTGTCGCCCCTTTTCTGAGCTCTGCGTCCGCCTATCTGCTCTACTCCGTGTTGATCAATGTGGGAGGAGAATTCTTCGCCTTCACCTTCGATCATTACCTGCTGGAAATAGGATTACTAGCTGTTCTCGCCTCACCCTTTGTCGGACGCCAATCTCAAACCACCGCGCCCCCGCGCGTTTTGATCTGGTACATCTGGTGGTTGCTCTTTCGCCTGTTCTTTTTCCCGCTGCTAAATTACTTCAGCAGCTCCAGCGGAGATTTCTCTCCGGCCCAGATCCGTTACGACCTGATGTGCCAGCCGCTGCCAACGCCGATGAGCTGGTGGATCTTTCAGACTCCCCACTGGCTTTTGTCCCTGCTCACGACTCTGAGCACGACTCTTTCCATCATTGCCCTCCTGGCCCTGCCTGCGGGCCGTAGGTGGCGTCCCTTAGCCGGGGCCGCGATTCTTCTCCTCACCTTTTGGGGATTACTCCTCGGCAACGGTTCCCTGACGCCTTGGCTGACGGCTATTCTCTGCCTCTTTTGCTTCGATGAAAGCTGGCTCAAACGCCTGAACCGCACTTCTCGACTGATGACGGAGACACGGCCTCCAAGTCTCTGGCGCCCGATTACGATTGGCAGCGCGGCTGCCGGCCTCTGGATTCTGTCGTTCCTGTACACCGCAGAGGGCTATGGTTGCGCCCTACCGACCTCGGCCGAAAATATTCTGCGCTGGTCGTCGTCATGGAAACTGATGCTCTCCCATATCGGCTATTCCCGCCCCATCAGTAAACGTCCTGAAATTATCATCGAGGGCAGCGCTGATGGCAAAAAATGGATCCCCTATCCATTTGGCTGGAAGCCCGGACTCCCCACCCAATCGCCGCGATTCTCGAGCCTCTACCATCCCCGATTGGACTGGCATATGTGGTTTCCGTTCACAGGAAATAGCAGCTACTGGATTGGATCGCTTCTCTTCAATTCTCCGGGCCAACTCAGCCAATCCTATGAGTGGAAACCAGAACCAGCCTTGATCAATTTCATCAACGGACTCAAACGCAACCAGCCGGAAATTGTCTCATTGCTGGAGACAAACCCCTTTCCCAATCACCCGCCACGGTTTATTCGACTGCAACTGTACGATTACCACTTCAGCCGAATGAAAGAGCGCCGAAAAAGCGGCAAATGGTGGAACCGGAAATTACTCGGCAGTCTTGATCTGGAAAAGGAAAAGCTCTACCCGCAGCTTCCTCCGCCCAAAGCTCCAGCCGCACAACCACCCACGGTAAAACCGCCCGCGCCCCCGGCGAAACCGGCGCCCGCCCCTGCGATAAAACCGGCAGCTCCAGCTCCCGTTTCTCCAGCTAAACCGACCGCACCGACTCCAGCAAAACCCAAAGGTCCTGCCGCGCCTGCCGCCGGTAGCGAATCCGCAGCGCCTGCGACGGTGTCGCCGACGTTAACGAATCAGCCCCCAGTGGGAAGTGAACGGCCAGTAAACCATCAGGCCAGTCCCCACTAGGTTCGAGCGAACGACCGGTCCCCAGAACCGGCTGTCCGAGCTGTGGTAGCTGTTGTCACCCATGGCCCAGTAATTATCCGGCGCAAGCGTGAGTGTCTGCTGCGCGGTTTGCAACCATTCCTGCCGGGGCAAGATGCCGTAGCCACGATAACCGTCCTTCAGCGAATAGATGCGCTCGAAGGCTTCCGGCTTGCGGATGATGGAACCATTCACCTTGAGATAAGGAGGATCAATGCTGAGCACGTCACCCGGCACACCCACGCACCGCTTGATGTAGAATTGCGATCCCTCAATGCCGCTGCTGCGCAACTGGTCCTCGATGTAGCGGATACCAGTCGTTCGAAAGACAAAGACTTCGCCCCGCTCCGGTTTGCGGAAATTGTAAACCACCTTGTTCACCAAAACCTGGTCGCCCGTATCGATGCGGAAATTCAAACGACTTCCGGCTGGCACCGAATCCCGTACCCGCAAGCCAATATCACGTTGCACGGCTTGTTGATTGGCCCAGATGCGAACGGTGCGGCCGCTGATATCAACGTCGGTATATTCGAACCACGGCGTGATTGATCCGCCGCGCATGCTGTTGATGACTCCGCCCTGATGACTCTCGACCGAGCCATAGGTGCGACCAAGCGCGATCATTTCAAAGATCCGCACCGGCCACGAAGGCGGCGGTTCCTGCCGGACGACAATTTGCACGCCGTTGAGCGTGGGCTGCATCGATCCGGTGGGAATTTTAAAGGGTTGCAGGAAGTAAGAGCGTACGCCGAGAGCGATGACAATCGCCACGACGAAGACTTCCACATTCTCGCGCCAGCCATCCCATGGGCTGGAGGGAAAAAGACGTCCACCGAGTTTCAGGATCTCTTTCTTGAGCTTTTCCAGTGCGGGCAGATCTTTGTCCTCAATTGCCTTTTCGAGCGCTTCCATTTGCTCCTGGATTACCGTCACGTCTTTCGACGCGAGGATATCTCGGGAATAGATATAATTCTTGCGCAGGGCAAAGGCCATTTCTCGCGCTTCGCGCAACGCTTCCGCCTTGGAATTAGAGAACCAGCTCATCGGGTGTCGGATTTGAGGACGGCGATAAACGCTTCCTGGGGGATATCGACTTTGCCAATCGATTTCATGCGCTTCTTACCCTCTTTCTGCTTTTCGAGGAGTTTGCGCTTGCGGGTGATGTCACCACCGTAGCATTTCGCGATGACGTTCTTGCCGACTGACTTCACATCTTCGCGGGCGATGATCTTGCCACCGATGGCCGCCTGAATGGCGATTTTGAAAAGGTGCGGCGGGATGACTTCCTTGAGCTTGGCGGCGAGTTGACGTCCACGCGCCTCGGCCTTGCTGCGTTCCACGATGCATGAGAAGGCGTCCATCGGCTCGCCATTGACGAGCATGTCCATCTTCACGAGATCGGCGGCGCGATACGGAGCGTATTCGTAATCCATCGAACCGTAACCACGGGTGATTGACTTGATGCGGTCGTTGAAGTCGACGACGATTTCATTGAGCGGGAGGTCGCAGCGCAGCATGACGCGCTTGCCGTCGAGCGATTCGGTGTGTTCGCAAACGCCGCGCTTTTCCATGACCATCTGCATGATGTCGCCGATGTTGTCGTTGGGGCACATGATGAACGCCTTGACCATCGGCTCACGGATTTCCTCGATGACGGACGGGTCCGGCATCTGCAATGGATTATCGAGCATGTAGACTTCGCCGTTGGTGCGGCGGATCTCATACACGACGCTCGGGTAGGTCGCGATGATGTCCATGTTGTACTCGCGGCGGAGGCGTTCCTGCACGATCTCCATGTGGAGGAGGCCGAGAAAACCGCAGCGGAAACCAAAGCCCAATGCGGCGGAGCTTTCCTGCTGGAATGTCAGCGCGGGATCGTTGAGCTGGAATTTGGCGACAGCAGTACGGAGCTGTTCGAACTCGGCTGTGTTGATGGGATAAATGCCGCTGAACACCATGGGGGTGACGTCCTTGAATCCGGGCAATTGCTCGGTGGCGGGGCGCTGGCTGTTGGTGATGGTTTCACCAATCTTCACATCGGAGGCGGCCTTGATATTGCCAATGAGATAGCCCACGTCGCCGGGATTGAGGCGGTCCACCTTGAGCGGCTTGGGGCTGAAGACGCCAACTTCCTTGACCTCATAGCGGCCGTTGGAATGCATGAGCGTGATCGGGGTCCCCTGCTCGATGGTGCCGGAGAAATTGCGCACGTAGGTGACAACGCCGCGATAGGTATCGAAGAGAGAGTCAAACACGAGACAGCGCAGGATGTCGTCGTTGAATTCCTTTGGCGCGGGAATGCGGGCAACGACGGCTTCCAGAATGTCCTCGATGCCGATGCCTGCCTTGGCGCTGGCCAGGATCGCTTCTTCGCCGGGAATCGCGAGAATGTCCTCGAGCTGCTTTTTGCAGGTTTCGACATCCGCACTGGGTAGATCGATTTTGTTGATGACCGGAATGAGCTTCAAACCCTGCTTGTTGGCAAGGTGCACATTGGCCACCGTCTGGGCTTCAACGCCTTGCGCCGCATCGATGATGAGCAGCGCGCCTTCACAGGCGGAGAGACTGCGGGAAACTTCGTAGGAGAAGTCGACGTGGCCGGGGGTGTCGATGAGGTTCAGTCGATAGACGGTGCCGTTCTTGGCCGTGTACGACATCGTGACGGGGTGACACTTGATCGTGATGCCACGTTCGCGCTCGAGATCCATCGAGTCGAGCATCTGGTTCTGCATCTCCCGGGCGGTAATGGTATTGGTCGCCTGCAGCAGACGGTCCGATAGAGTCGTCTTGCCGTGGTCGACGTGGGCGATGATGCAAAAGTTGCGGGTTAATTCCTGGGACATTTCGTGTGAACTCTCAAATAAATCTCTTTGCGGGCGATGTTTCGCCAGTCAGCCCGCTCTTCTGGGTGCAGCCTCCGTGCTGCCGATTTCGTTATCCTCCGGCGGAAACCTCCGCCGCGCGGGCGCGCAGTTCCTTGACGGCGGCGGTGGCATCTTCCTTGCGGAAAATGGACGTTCCCGCCACGATGACATTCGCGCCGGCCGCGACCGATGGTCCGATCGTGTCGGTGGTGAGGCCGCCGTCGACCTCGATGTCGAAATTCAAATTGTGTTGCTCGCGATACGCAACCGCCTGTCGGATCTTGTCGAGTACTTCCACAATGAACGGCTGGCCGCCGAAACCGGGATTCACCGTCATGCAGAGCAGCAGGTCGACCTTCTTGAGCAGCGAGCCGCAATTCTGGAACAGGGTCATCGGGTTGATGGCGAGGCCGCATTTACAGCCCATGCCGCGAATGATTTCGAGCGTGCGCTTGACGTCGTGATAGGCCTCGAGATGCACGGTGAGGATGTCTGCCCCCGCCTCGATAAAAGACCGCGCGTAGCGGTCTGGTTGCTGGATCATCAAGTGAACATCGAGCGGAATGGGCGTGAGCTTTTTCAGCGTCGCGACAAAGTCAGGACCGAAGGTCAGGTTGGGCACAAAGTGGCCGTCCATTACGTCCACGTGGATCAGGTCCACGCCCGCGGCTTCGATGCGCCGGACTTCTTTTTCGACGTTGCCCAGGTCACTGGCCAGCATCGAGGGGGCAATTTTCAGGGGTCTCTTCATTTCTTCCGCTCAATGAGTTCAATTTCGTAGCCTTCCGGGCCATCGATGAAGGCAAATTTGGTGCCGGTGCTGCTGACGGTGGGGCCGTCGCTCAGCGGGTACCCCTTGGCGGTGCTTTCTTTGGCAAACGCTTCGATGCTGTCGACTTCAAACGCCAGATGGGTCAGGTCGGGCTGCACTTCCACATTCCCGGCCTTGGGATAATGGCAAATTTCGATGAGTTCCTCGCTCTGCGGGGCTTTGAAAAAGGCGAGCGTCGAACCACGCGGTGAGGTATGGCGCTGCACTTCGATCAACCCGAGGACTTCCTTATAAAAGTGGGCGGTCTTTTCGAGGTCATTGACCCGATAACGCGTGTGCAGGAGCTTATTCACCATAGTTAACCAATTTCCCAGTCTTGGGGCGCGAAGTCAAGCGGCCAAAAGTCACAGAACGGTCACTTTAATGGGAAGCCAGGGAGCCGAAAGAAACTGTGGATACAATGCCTCCCGAACGCCGGCTCCAGCCGGGACGCCTTCCCCAACCGATTGACAAAGGTAGAACCGATGAATTTGGACGATATATGTGTGCTCGACCGTGCGGAAGCCGGTGCCCAGCAAGATGTAGTGCGGCTCCATCAACTGGCAGGCCACGTTGACACTGTGCCTCAGGATACGAGCGCTGAAGCGGTGCATCAGCTTTTTCTCTCAAAGCCTAAACTACCGGGGGTGATGGTGGCGGAGGGACCGGTGCTGATCGGGCTTATCTCCCGCGCCACTTTTTTCCAACTCCTCAGCCGCAAGAATGGGCTGGCGGTGTATCATCCCCGCCCCATCTCGCTGATGTTGCAGCATTCCAAGGCGAAGATGCTTCAGCTTTCCCCCACGAGCACCGTGCTGGAAGCGGCGGATCTTTGCCTGCAGCGGGAACCGGAATTCCTGTACGAGCCGTTCGTCGTCTCGAGCGGGAACGATCACCGTCTGATCGATTTCCATGCGCTGCTGATCGCGCAGTCGCAGTTGCTGCACAAAACGACGCAACGCAGTCAGCATCAGGAGGCGTTGCTGAAGAAGAAGAACCGCGAGATTCTGGACAGTATTTTCTATGCCCAGCGCATTCAGAAATCGATGCTGCGGCATCCGGATCAGATGGACCGCTGGGGACTGGATCTGTTCCTGATCTTCAAGCCGCGCGATATCGTGTCGGGCGACTTCTTCTACGTGACCGAGCATCGCGGGGTGGTGTACATCGCGGCGGTGGATTGCACGGGTCACGGCGTACCGGGCGCGTTCATGGCCCTGATCGGTCATAATCTGCTCGATGACATTATTACGTCCAAAAACATCCGTGAACCGGACGCCATTCTTTCGTGCCTGCACGAGAGCATCCGTCGCAGCCTGAACCAAGGGAGCGACGCGGGCAGTGGTCGCGATGGAATGGACGCGTGCCTGTGCGCGATTGATCCGAGCTTGGGCATTCTCAAGTTCAGCGGTGCGAAACGTCCGCTCTATTTGTGCTCCGAGTCGCAGGAGATCACCGTGATCAACGGCGACCACCACAGTCTCGGCGGGATGCAGCGGGAACGCGCGCGGATCTTTACCACGCAGACACTCGACCTCGTTCCGGGCCAGACATTTTTCCTCACCACGGACGGTCTCGCGGACCAGCATTCGCCCAACAACGAGAAGCTCGGATCGGGCCGCTTGAAAGCCCTGCTGCAGGAGATCCGATTCCTGCCGCTGGCCGAAAAGAAGCAGCGTATCGAGTGCGCCCTCATGGACCATCAAGGCGCGCAGATGCAACGCGACGACATCACGATCATCGGGGTCGAGTGGCTGGGCAAACCGGCAGTGCACCCCGTATTCATCCGCAACTGAGATCCTTATGACCAGATCCCTCCCCTCCGACGAACTCACGCAACTGCGGCAGTTGCACGAAGCGGCCCTGAACTCCAATAAACTCATCCTCCTATTCAAGGGAGCTATCACGCAAAATACCTTGATCCGGATTGGCGGCCTCCTCCATCTCACCCACGAGGAAACGCATCAGGATTTCTCCAAGAAACGACTCTTCTCCGTCCTGGTGGAGATGGCGCAGAACATCCTGCACTATTCCCAAGAGCGGGAGTTCTTCCCGAAGTCCCACAGCGTCGTCGGGGCGGGAAGCTTGCTGGTGAAGGAAAGTCCGGAAGCCTTCGAGATCGAGGGCAGAAATCTGGTGACCTCCGAGCAGAAGGCGCGTTTGGAATCCCGCTGCGCGCTGATCAATTCGATGACCGAAGAGAAGCTCCGGGAATTCTATCTGACGCAACGCCGTCAATCCACCCAGCCTCAATCAAAGGGCGCGGGATTGGGACTGATCGAGATCGCGCGCAAGTCGAAGAGTCCCGTTGTCGCCCGGTTCAGCGAAGGCCCGAATGCACTGTATTATTACACCCTTTCCACCCGGATCAGCCGGGACTGCAGCCGCAACTAAATCCCCCAACCATTCCCCCTCCCCATGCAACTCAAGATCGAAGCCACCACGACCACGCCGAGCGTGTCGTTCGACCCTGCCAGCGGCGTGCTGGAATTCTCCGGTCAATCCTATCCGGAGGATTCCCTGCCGTTCTATCAGGAAATCCAGGATGAACTCGCCGCGCATCTGGAGAAAAACAGTCAACCGCTGACGCTGGACTTCAAGTTGAACTACTTCAACACGAGTTCGTCCAAGTGCCTGCTCACGCTGCTCGAATCGGTCGAGCGGTTTCAGGCCCAGCGCGAAAACATCAAGGTGCGGTGGTTTTACGAAGAAGACGACGAAGACATGCACAGCAGCGGCATCGATTTCAGTCTCGATATCCTGCTGCCGTTCGAGTTCATCCCGGTCAAGCAGCTGACGACCGTTTAGCGCTGGCTAAATCTTCACCTTGAAATCATCGCCGGTGCGGGCGTCCTGCACGAAGGCGGTGATCAGGTTGATGATGCTTTCCAAGTCGCCGAGGTGGATCGCTTCGACCGGCGTGTGCATGTAGCGGTTCGGGATGCCGATGGAGACGGACGGAATGCCGCCGCGTTGACGAAAAACGGAATCCGCATCGGTGCCGGACCAACGAGGATCGATGCCGCGCTGGAACGCGATCTTGTTCTTCGTCGCGAGCTTTTCGAGGCGATCGACGATGACCGGATGATTCACGCTGCCGCGGCTGAGGATCGGCCCTTTGCCGAGTCGCGCATCACCGAACTTTTTCTTGTTCGCAACGGGGATGTCCGTCGCCTGACCGACGTCCACCACGAGCGCCGCATCGGGCCGCACGGAATAGCCGACCATAGCCGCGCCGTAGAGACCGTTCTCTTCCTGCACGGTGGAGGCGGAGACGAGACACGCCTTGAGCTTCTTCTTGTTCTCGGAGCACAGGCGCATGACTTCCGCCGCGATGAACGTGCCGACGCGATTGTCGCAGGCGCGGGCGATGTAGATGTCGTCGTTGAGTTGTTGAAAGCCGACCGTGTAGGTGATCAGGTCACCGACCGCGACGCGCTTTTCAGCTGCCTTGCGGTTCTCCGCGCCGATGTCGATGAACATCTCGTGCCAGTCGGGCACCTTTCCTTCCTTCGAGCGGTCTTGCATGTGGACGGCGAGCGAGCCAATCACGCCGAGCACGGCTCCGTTGCGGCCATGAATGTGCACGCGTTGACCGCGAGCCAGTGCGGCATCGGGACCGCCGACGGGTTGGAAATAGAGAAAGCCGTTGTCGTCAATGTACTGGACCTGAAAGCCGATTTCGTCCGCATGACCCATGACCATGATTTTCGGATGACCGCCGGGATTCACAATCGCTAGGGCATTGCCGTAAGCGTCGGTTTCCACGCGGTCGGCGAACTTTTCCACGTAGTCGATCCAGACGCGTTGACCGGCGGTTTCCGCGCTGGAAGGACTGGGGGTTTCGAGCAGTTGCGTGAGAAATTCGAGAGAAGATTTTTTCATGGCACTTTCCCTAGTTTAGGCATAAGGACGGCAATTGACGAAAAGTTTTTTTACGTGCTCCCGAAGCCCCCCTCTGGACGACGTGAGCAAGCCTTGTGTCGCCGTGGCAGAACCGCGTTCAGACACGGCCACTCTGGGAGTGTGCGCTGCTTTTTCTCTTTTCCACGAATCCCCCCCCTCGTCACGCTGACTCGACAAATGCCAAAGAACCGAGTACCTATTATAGTGCTGAACTAAGCCTTATTTTTACTTATGGAAAACATCCCTCCCCAGGAACAATCTGCGGAAGAAAAACGCGACCAAGTCTGCCCGGTCTGCGGGGAGTCGCTTGTTCAGGAAAAATGCAAGGTCGTCTGCCGCAGCAAACGATGCACCTACCGGATCGTCTTCAACTGCTCTGAATTCTAATACCATGCCTCCGCTCGCCTCCCCCCTCGCCTCCTACAAGCCGCCCGTTTTCGTCGGCACCGTCATCACGCCGCGCGGCCTGCGTTTGCTCAACCGCGTCAAGTTGCCCGCACAGTTGATCGAAGTTCGAGTCGATGAACTCCTCGCCAAAGGCGTCACTGTCGACGAGATTGAACTCGCCCTCCTCAAGCGTGCCCACCCCGTGCTCCTCACCCTGCGCACCCGCGAAGAGGGTGGCGCGTACACGTGGCGCGGTTCCAAACGCGAAGAAACCTTCCTGCATCTCCTGCCCTTCGCTGAGCTGATCGATGTGGAACTCGCCCAGGCCAAGGCCATGCACCGCGTGCTCAAGGCCGCCAAGAAGGCGGGCAAATCGGTCATCTTATCGGCCCATTCGCTAGCTCAGCCGTTGAGCGCGGCGAAAATGAAAGCCCTCGTCGCCAGCTTCGCGAAGCACGATCTCGACTGCTACAAGATCGCCGCCCGCGTGCATGATCAGGACGATATCCAGCGTCTCGCCTCCCTTCTCTTTCATCATCAGGACCATCCCTGGGCCGTGATGGGGGTCGGTCCCCTCGCCGCTCATACGCGTTTGATTTTCGCAGTGTTGGGTTCGCGACTGGCTTACGGCTACCTCGATTCCCCGGCGGCACCCGGCCAGCCTTCAGTTGCCAAACTGAGAAGCCTCCTCGCGCCCTTCCAAAATGCCAAACCGCGTTCACGATAATTTCGTCTTTCTCGACCCCAGCGGCAAACGCTGGCCACGCCTGCGCTGGATTCTCTTCGCAGGCGCCTGCCTGTTTTTTGTCGTCAGCGTCCTGTTCGTCCAGACGTTATTCGTCACACCGCGCATGGAATTGCCCGCCGCCGTGCGCCTGCTAAAAAGCGAACTGAAATCCTACAGCCAACCTGCCGCCTCTCCCAACGCGCCAAAACTCCCCATCCCCTTTCTCGAGAAGTATCAACTCGCTAAAAAAACACGCGCCACCCCCAAACCCAAGCGCACCATCAACGAAGGTATCCGCCTCGGTTACTATGTGGGTTGGGACGAAGACAGCTACACCTCGCTGCGCAAGCACGCCAGCTCCCTCACGCACATCGCACCGGAGTGGTTCACCATCGACTATGACGGAACGCTGCGCCGCAGCCCGGATGATCGCATTAAAAAATTCGCCGAGGAGAACGGACTGCGTCTCATCCCAATGCTGACAAATCTTTCCGATCGCGGCTGGCAGCCGGAAGCAGTCGAAATTCTGGCCAATGCCTCGCTTGAAAAGCAGATGCTCTTCATCGGACAATTGCTCTACCGCCTCGACCGGGCCCACGCTCAGGGCATCCTGATCGACTGGCAGCAACTGGACCCCGCCTACAAGGACAAGTACACGCAGCTGCTCTCTCGCTTCGCGGAAGCCTTCCATCGCGAGAAAAAGGAAGTCTGGCTCAGCATTCCGGTGGGGCAGGAACTCTCTTCTTTCGATCTCGATAAGCTCCCCGAATTCGTCGATCACTTTGTCGCGCAACTCTACGATGAGAACGGTGAAGCCGATGCGCCGGGGCCCGTCGCGTCGCAAGATTGGTTTGAAGGATGGTTGCACGTCATGGTTGGCTACGGCGATCCGAATCAATGGATCATCGGCATCGGCACGCAGGGTTATGACTGGGCTCAAGGCCAGCCGGAAGCGGAGAGCATCGGCTTCGTCGACGCCATGACCCGCGCCGCCCATGCGAAGATCGAGCGCATCAAGGTGGACGCGCCGTCATACAATCCCCACTTTTCCTACCTCGACGGTGACGTTCGCCATACGGTCTGGTTCCTCGATGCCACCACCATGCTTAACCAATCCCGCGCGGCCCAGGCAGAAGGCGTCGGCGGTTTTGCCATCGCCCGTCTGGGCACGGAAGATCCCAAAGTCTGGCGCGTGCTTGATCTTGTCAAATTTCCGGAGCTGAAACCCGAAATGCTCCAACCACTGGAGAACATCCCCACGGGCAACCGTATCGGCGAAGTGGGACGGGGTGAATTCGTCACCATCGATCTCTCCCACTCCGACGGCAAGCGGCAGTTTACGATTGGAAAACTCAACCGCACCACGGCCGATTACACAAAATTGCCCGGCTACCTCACCCTCTTCCGGCAAGGAGAAGGCTCGCCGCGTGAAATCGCGATCACGTTTGACGATGGTCCCGATCCGGAGTGGACTCCCCAGATCCTCGACATTCTCAAGGAGCGTGGAGTCAAGGCGGCCTTCTTCGTCGTTGGCCATCAGGCTGAACAATATCCCGGCTTGATCAACCGCATCTTGCGCGAAGGCCACGAACTCGGCAGCCACACCTACACTCACCCCAACATGGGCCAGATCACGCGTGAACAGGCCAAGCTCGAACTCAATGCCACGCAACGCCTGCTCGAAGCCATCACCGGCCGCTCCACCACGCTCTTTCGCCCGCCGTATAACGCCGATGCCAAGCCGCAAAACGCCGACGAATTGATGCCCATCGATGTCGCGCAGCAACTCAACTACCTCACCGTTCTGGAAAACATCGACCCAGAGGATTGGCAACGGCCCGGCGTGGATGAAATCGTGCGACGGGTAAAGGACCAGCGTCGCAATGGGGATATCCTCCTCCTGCACGATGCTGGCGGCGACCGCTCGCAGACCGTGGCAGCGCTGCCGAAAATCATCGATTACCTACAGAATCGCGGCGATGAAATCGTTTCACTGAGCCGTCTTGTCGGCATTCCGCAGAGTGAACTCATGCCGCCGCTCAATGCCGAGAGCGACCGCATCACCCGCTTCATCAGCAACACCGGATTCGGCATTTATCACCACGTCACGCAAGCCATGATCGCCTTCATGATCGTCGCAACCGGTCTCGTCGTCGCCCGCACTCTTGTCGTCATTGCCCTCGCCGCAGAACATCGCCGCATCGAAGCCAAGCTGGTTCTTCCCACCTTCGCGCCACCGGTCTCCGTCATTATCGCCGCCTACAACGAGGAGAAGGTCATCGCGGCGACTCTCGATTCCGTACTCCGCACCAACTACACCGGGGCGATTGAAATCGTCGTGGTCGATGATGGCTCCCGCGATCTCACTGCCGAGCGTGTGGAATCCGCATCGCAAGCCGATTCCCGCATCCGCCTCCTGCGCCAGGCAAATCAAGGCAAGGCACAAGCCCTGCGCAATGGTATGGCTGCGGCCAGACATGATATTTTCGTTCTCCTCGATGCGGACACCCATTTTCAACCCGCAACCATTCCGAACCTCGTCGCCCCCTTACGCGATGAAAATGTCGGCGCCGTTTCCGGCCATGCCAAAGTGGGTAACACTCGCAACTTCCTCACTCGCTGCCAGGCGCTTGAGTATGTCTGCGGATTCAATCTGGACCGTCGCGCCTACGCCATGTGGAACTGCATTACGGTCGTGCCTGGAGCGGTCAGCGCCCTGCACCGCAAATCGGTCGAGGCCGCCGGTGGCATTCAGGATGACACGCTCGCCGAGGACACCGACCTCACCCTCGCGATGCATCGCACCGGTTGTAAAATCGAGTACATGCCGCGCGCGATCGCCTGGACCGAAGCGCCCGAGACGATTCGCAACCTCATCAAACAACGTTCCCGCTGGGCCTTTGGGACGCTGCAATGTCTTTGGAAACATCGCGACCTCGTGCTCGATTGGGATCATCCGGCGCTGGGCTGGTTCAGCCTGCCAAGCCTCTGGTTTTTCCAGATCATCCTCGTCGCGATCACCCCGATTGTGGACAGCATCCTGATTCTCTCCCTCATCCTTGGCATTTCTCCGCAAATCTGGATCTACGTCCTGCTCTTCCTCATCATGGACCTCCTGCTCGCGTTCCTCGCCTGTTGGATGGAAAAAGAGCCCTGGCACCACGCCTTCCGCATCATTCCGATGCGGCTCTTCTATCGCCCCCTCCTTAGTTGGGTGATCTGGAAAGCCATTGTCCGCGCCTTGCGCGGCGCACTGGTCGGCTGGAGCAAGGTCGAACGCACCGCATCGGTTCACGTCCCCAGTTGATCTTTATGTCTCACGCCAGCTTTCATCTCCCCTTCGTGCTTGGTCTGTTCGCCCTTCTCGGCGCGTGCAATCCCCCCGCCCCCACTCCTCTGCACCCGGATCTGCAGAAGGGCCAGCAACTGGCCATCCCCACCACCGGCGTTTATGCGGGAGCGTATATTGATTTCGGTGAGACGGAAGATGCCGTCACCCTCGAGGGTATTGAGGAATTCGAAAAGCTCGTCGGCAAACCCCAGGCCATCGTGGCGTCTTCCAGCTATTGGGGAGAGCAAACCTTTCCCCGCGCCAATCTGGAAATCATCTCGCGTTATGGTGCGGTGCCGCTGCTATTTTGGTCGCCATGGGATAAACCCTATGAGCAAAATCTTGGCCCGGACCGCTTCAGCCTCACCAATATCCTCGCCGGAAAATTGGACGCCTATATCGACCACTGGGCCGACGCCGCACGCGACTACGGCAAACCAATTCTCGTCGCTTGGGGACTCGAGATGAATGGCACGTGGTTTCCGTGGTCGGGCCATTTCTATGGCGGCGGCAAGGTCGCTTCCATAAAGAACGGCAAGAAACTCTTTGCCGGGCCTGAGTATTACAAAAAGGCCTACCGCTATGTGGTCGACCGCGTGCGTGCCCGTGGCGCTAAAAACATCCAGTGGGTTTTTCACGTCAACAATTACTCCTACCCGCAGGATCTGTGGAATCAGTTCGCGGAATATTACCCCGGCCCCGACTATGTCGACTGGCTTGGCACGAGTGCCTATGGCAAGCAATTCGCGAAGGACCCCTGGGTGGAGCCGATCGATACGTACGAATATCCTTACCACGATCTCGCCGCTCTCGATCAGGACAAACCCATGATGCTTGCCGAATGGGGCATCGGTGAATTCCCGAAGGCGGGCAACAAGGGCCAGTGGATCAAGGAATCCTTCTCGGAGATTAAAACCAAGTGTCCCCGCATCAAGGCCATCGTGTTTTGGCATGAACGCTGGCAAAACAAGGATGAATCTTTCAGCAACCTGCGCGTGCACTCATCGCCTGGCGCCTTGTCCGCCTATCGCGAAGGAATCGCCGATCCTTATTGGCTGTCGCGCCCGCAATTTGTTCCAGCCAAACCGTAAGTTTGGCGGTCCGCCTCCAAACCGATTTCCCTGGCTCCGTCGCAAGGGCAGCGCCAGTAAATCAGGCCACCGGCTTCGGCTGTTCCTGCTCCATGTGCGCCACGGGATTATGCTTACGGTGGCGCGATGATTTCAGGAAGGAATACTTATCGAGGACACCTTCCTGCAATTGCTCCATGTAGAGGAACAAGGCGGGAGTGACATATAGCGTAATCAATTGCGAAAAAATCAAACCGCCCACGATGATCAAGCCCAGCGGAATGCGCGAAGCCCCGTCATTACCCCAGCCCAAGGCCAGCGGCACCGCTCCCATCAATGCCGCCAGTGAAGTCATCATGATCGGGCGAAAACGCTCCAGGCATGCCTCGTGCACGGCGGCATTTCGATCCAGCCCCTCATCCATCCGCTGCAGGGCAAAATCGATCATCATGATACCGTTCTTCTTCACGATACCCATCAGCATGAACATGCCGATGAAGCCATAAAGTGAAAGCTCCTGATTGAATGCCATCAAGGTCAGCAAGCCGCCAATCGATGCCACCGGCAGCGCGGACAACACCGTCACCGGGTGCAAGTAATTCTCGTAAAGAATGCCGAGGATGACATACATCACAAAAACGGCGAAGAAGAGCATGGAAACCATCCCGTTGACCATCTGCGTGAATAGGTCCGCCTCACCTTGCAGGTTCGCCAGGACGCCCAATGGTACAACTTGTTTGCCGAGCGCCTCTACCTTGTCCGTCACGGTGCCGATCGCCACGCCAGGCTTCAAGTCGAAGAAAATACTCGCGGAGACAAACTGGTTTACGTGATTAACCGCCTGCGGTCCCAGCGTTTCCTCCCATGTAGCCACGGCACTCATCGGCACCGGTCCGGCTCCATTACTGGAATTCACATAAAGCAGACTCAAATCCTGCGGACGGGAACGGAAGCGATCGTCCGTCTCGACAATCACTTGATACTGATCCGAAGTTTTCTTCACCAGATACACATAGTTCTGCGAATAGGCATTGCGCAGAGTCGACTCGATCAACTGCGCCGTGACGCCATAGGTAGAAGCCTGGTCGCGCAAAATATGAATCTTTAACTGCGGCGTATTGAGCTGCATGTCGGAAGACACGGAGGAGAGCTCGGGAAATTCCCGCATTTTCGCCATCATCTTCTGCGCGGCACCGTATACTTCCTGCGGATCAATGCCTGAGATCGTATAGGCGTACTTGCCCTGATTATTGGAAGTCGCGCCGGTACTGATCTCCAAAGTAGGCTGGGGCCGAATCGCCGGAAAAATACCCGGCACCGACATTAGCGCGCCTGAAAGCTGGGCGTTGATCACATCAATGGACGGGCGCTTGTGCGTGGCCGCATCATCCAGAAAGGCGAGCACGAGACCAAATGAAGACGGGAGAAAGCCCGACAAATTGGACAACGTGATGGTCTGCTGCACGTACTGATTTTTGTGCAACACCGCGTCAATCTGCTTTTGGTACTCTTTCATCTGATCCGGAGAGGAACCTTCCGGAGCGATAAAGACGCCCATAATGAATCCACTGTCGCCCGTCGGCAAAAAGGTTTTCGGCACCTGCATATAGAGATAACAGGTACCGACCATGCAAATGGCCCAAGTCACTGCCGAGACCCATCGATGATGCAGGAAGAAATAGAGCGAGTCGCCGTATCCCTTGATGACCTTCTTCAAAAACACATCGAAATGACCTTCCAGCCATGTCTTCTTAGCCCCATGGCGATCATGCAACATGCGCGAACACATCAGTGGGGTGACAGTGATCGAGACCAGTCCCGAAGCGATGATCGAAAGTACAATGGTGACGGAGAATTCGCGGAAAATGCGTCCAACCAATCCCGGCATGAACACTAGCGGGATGAACACCGCCGCGAGGGATAGTGTCATCGACACGATGGTGAACATGATTTCTTCCGCGCCCTTGATCGAGGCGGTCATGGCGTCTTCCCCCGCCTCCATGCGACGCACCGTGTTTTCCAAAAACACGATGGCGTCATCGACAAGGAACCCGATGGCCAGAGTCAATGCGAGCAAGGACAAATTATCCAGACTGTACCCGAGGGCGTACATCGGAATGGCCGTCAACATCAGCGACAGCGGCAGGGCCACCGCCGGGATGATGGTATCCGTCAATCGTCCCAGGAAGACGTAGATCACCAGCACCACCAAGCCGAAAGCGATAAGCAGGGTTTCTTCCACGTCATTGACGGAACCGATAATCGTTTTGGACCGGTCGTAGAGAAGATACAATTGCATCGAGGCGGGGGTTTCCACCTGCAATTGCTTGAGTAATGTCCGAACTGAAGCGGCCACGTCAACGGCATTGGCCCCCGCCGACTTGTTGACCGCCAGAACCACGGCCGCGCTCGGAACATCATAGCCGCGCAGCCAGATGCTGAAATTAAACCGCTCGTCCTGCACGCTGTTGTAGGACTTGGCCACGTCCTTTACGCGCAAGATGGAGCCATTTTTTTGAGAAATGATGAGATTATCATACTGGCTCGCATTCTCCAACTGCCCCATGGGATTGAGCAAAAAGGTCCGCGTGGCCCCATCAAACTGGCCTGCCCCCTGATAGGTCGTGCCGCTCTGAACGGCGGTAACGAAATCGTTCAAGGTTAATCCCCGGATTGCGAGCTTCGATGGGTCGACTTTGATCAACGTGGCTGATTTTTGGCCATAGACCGATACCTGCGACACGCCGTTCATGATGCTGATACGCTGGCCGATCTGGGTGTTGGCGTAATCGTAGAGCTGGCCTTCCGTCTGTGTATTACTGACCAAGGCGATGTAGACAATGGGCTGGTCGTTTGGATTCGTCTTCGTGAACGTGGGCGGCGATGGCAAATCTGCCGGGAGATTTCCCGTGGCGCGGGTGATCGCGGCCTGAACGTCGGTCGCGGCGGCATCGATGCTCTTGCTCAATGAAAACTGCAGGGTGAGCTTCGTGCTGCCCTGCGTGCTCTGCGAAGTCACCAACTCCAATCCCGAAATCTGCATGAATTGGCGTTCCAACGGCGTGGCAATGTTGGAAGCCATCGTCTCGGGATTCGCGCCGGGGTAACCTACGTTGACCGTGATAACCGGGTAATCCGTCGAGGGCAAATCGTTAACCGGCAATGCGAGGAATGAAATCACGCCGAAGACGACGATGGATGCCACCATCATCATCGTCATGACCGGTCGCTCAATGCAAAGCTGGGAAATACTCATGGGAGGAATGGGGTAAGCCGCTTATTTCGCCTTTTCCTCAGTCGCCTTGACCGGAGCCGAGCCTCCGTGAGAGGGAGTCCCTTCCGCCGTAATGACGGATACTTTCGATCCGGGACCAATGCCCAATTGCCCTGTCGCCACCACGTTCTCCCCGTCGGAGAGTCCCTTGGTGATAACAATCTCATTCCCCAGTCGTTGTCCAGGGGCAACCGGACGGATATCCGCCGTGCTGTCGGGCTTGATGACGAAAACGTATGGCCCTTGCTGGCTGATTTGTACCGCGCTATACGGCACGACAAGAGCGCCTTTCAATTCCTTCAGGATGATGCGCACGCGCACGAATTGTCCCGGCCAAAAGAAGCGATCCTTGTTCGGAAGGATGGCCCGCAGTTTGACCGTACCGGTCGCCAGCTGTACCGCATTATCCACGAAGAATAACTCCGCATTGCGCATCGCCTTTTCGTCGTCGGGCGGGTATACCTGAGCCGTCAACTTGCCCGAGCCCAGATATTCGCGCACTTTTGGGAGATCCGGTTCCGCCACTGTAAAGTCGACGTACATCGGGTCCATGCGCTGTATCGAAAGCAACTGCGTCCCTGCCGTGGCAGAAACGACATTTCCTGCATCAACCAGACGTACGCTCGCGCGACCTTCGATCGGTGATGTAATGTAGCAATATTCCAGATTGATCTTGGCCGTCGCTATGTTCGCCAGATCGGATTTGACCTGCGCTTCCGCTGTGGCGACTGCTGTCTTGAGATTGTCAAAGTCCTGCGGAGACAGGTAATTGCCGGGGACCAGTTCCTTGGATCGGTCCATTTGGGATTTATTGAGCTCGAGGGTAGCTTGATCTTTTTTGAGATTCGCTTCCGCCAGATCGAGCGAAGCTTGATAGGGGCGCGGGTCGATGGTGAAAAGCTTGTCGCCTTTCTTCAAGTCAGCGCCGTCCATGAAATGGATATCCGTGATCTTGCCTGAGACCTGGGCCGAAATGGTCACCGATTCCACCGCCACGCAATTACCGATTTGCTCAAGATAGAGCGGCATGTCCTTGGTCACGACCTTGGCTGCCGTCACGGGGCGGGGCGGCATCTGATGCTGGGCCGGAGGCTTGCTGCATCCGCTTAGCAAGGCGAGCCCCGCGAGGGCGCAGAAAGCAAAGAGACCGAGGTGCGAAGTGCGATTCATAAATTAGGGTGTCGGTTGAGCCGGAGTGGGAGGAGGCACCGAGCCATTGTTCGCGGCGAGAGGGCGCGGCAGGATATCCCCCGTGGCGTTGGCAAGATTCGCCGCCGCCGTATACAGATTGGAGCGGGACTGCGCCAGCGTCGCTTTCGCGGAGGCAAGGTTGTTCTGGGCGGTGAGCAGATCGAGCACGCTCTTCAGCCCTGTCTTGTAACTGATATTGGTCGAGTCGTAGCTCTGCTGGGACGCCGTGACCAGCGCTTCGGCGGCATCCACGGATTTGACCGCGGTTTTGAAGGCGATAAAGTTGATCACCACTTCCGATATCGCGCCAAGTTCCGCGCTCATCAATTGGGCTCGTGCCACTTCGGCCTGCCGTTTCGCGGCTTTCGCGGTATTCGCTACGTTACCACCATCGAATACGTTCCAACTGAGGGTAAACAGAGCCGAAGCCGTATCATTCTCGCCTTTGCCCTTGAACGTGGGATTGCCATTCGTCCCCTCCACACGCGCATCGTAATAATTGCGCTGCAAATTGACGCCCGTGGTCAGGGTCGGCCATCTCGCCGCCTCGGCTTTGTTGGCCGTTTCCAGTTGCGAACGCCAGTTGGCATACTTTGACGCGAGGTCGGGTCGACGGCGCAACGCCACATCCACCAGCTTGTCCACTTCCTGCTCCAGTATCTTGGTCGATGGACGTTCCTTGGGCGGCGCCACATTGATGCTCGAATTGCCCGGCATGCCAACGCTGGTCAAAAGTTGCACCTGAGCCTGACTCAACGCGCCGCGCGCATTTTCCAGATTGTATTGGTTCTGCGCCACGGTCTGACGCGCCTGATACACATCGGTGATCGGAGCCAGTCCCGCGCGACTGCGGATATCGGTCGACTCGAGATTCGACTGTGCCAAGGCCAGTGCCGCTTCGGTGTTTTCCACATTGGCGCGGGTGTAATCGAGATTGTAGTAATTCGTCATCACGTTGAGCACCACCGTCTGCAACGCGCTGTTGAAATCAAAATTCTTCGATAGTAACGCAAACCGTGCTGACTCCACACCTGCCCGACGACCACCAAAGTCGAGCAGCAGATATTGAATCTGCATCTGCGGTCCCCCGCTGATTTGATCCAGCGTCGTCGTGCCCGGATAAACCGGCGATGTCGCATGGGAAGGCCCACCCGAAGCCGAAAGCGTTACGGTCGGATAATAAGCACTCTTCGCCACACCCACCTGGGCCTCGGATGCCAAAGCCGATTGCCACGCTTCGCTGGTGGAAGGATTGCGACGCAAGGCCTCGTCGATCAAAGCCGGCAACGTCCAGATTTTATCCGGACCAATGAGGGAACCCGATGCCACCGCCTGACGTTCGCTCGCCGGCAAACCAGAAGGTTGCGCGATGAAGGGTTCATCCGAGTTTTTACTCGGAGCAATATCCCCCTTCAGTGGCGGCAATGCCGGCTTGTCCTCAGCCCTGAGCGCGAGGACGCTCATCGCAAAAAGCACGATAGCTTGGCCCCAACGCAAAGACGAAATTTTAGTTAGGTTGAACATCAGCGTTCTAAACAAGTCTTGAAATCATGCCAGCGAAGTTATTTAAGGCAAGTCTGCGAACGATTATTTCACACTTTTTTCGATAAATATTTCCGCTTAATAACGAAACACGTACGTGAATTATTTCTATCGTCGCTCGTCCCGCTGGACGAGTAGTGAAGCCCAACGGTCCGCAAATAGTAAGAGCGCCAAACCTGCAGCGAAATCAACCAAGTTTTTAGATACTGCGTACCCTGACTGCATTTGCAATGGCCTAGATGTGCCTTCTGCGGCAACGGAAAGAAAATAATGAATCCAGTTAAGCGTTTGTCCGCAGGATGAAAGACTTAAATGCAATCCCACTAGAACACAGGCAAAAGCGTAGAGGTCCCGGCGCGTAAGCCCACCCATGTTCACGATCGACGCATCCCCCCGACATACGAAATTGGCGAATGGATATGCCACAAGCCAAAAAATCACACTACAGGCAAAGAAAAGCACCGCCCCCGAAAAGTTCCAAAAGTTGACCGGATGGTGGAAACAATCCTCCAATGATACTAGCATCGCGCAAAATAATCCCGCAGCCTGAACGGTCCATGCGACAGCGAATAAACGCAGCACCACCGCAACGATACTTCTCAACGGCATCCCCCCCCCTCCTCCTATGCTAAGAGCCAAACTTGAATTTGCGTTTCTGGTCGACCACCTTCACGCCGCCCATTTCCATATCAGGACGAATGAACCACCACAGTATCAAGCTGAGCGGCCAACCACAAAACGCCACCAACAGCATGACGAGATCGGGACGCATGGCACGACGTTTGGAATCTTCGTAGACCCAGATGAGACTACTGATGTACATGGCTCCAATGGCCAGTATTCCACAGACCATTACTAACCCGAGAACAGCATCGCCTAAAATTGGAACAGGGATCATCCACACCATGAGGTAAGTGCCCCCCACGGAAAACAACAATCCCGTGAGCAAGACGAATACCTGCCATTTATTCATGGCCCGGCGCCCTGACTCGGGATTCAGTTGATTTGAAGTCATAAACAATCCATGACTACATCATGTACAGCGCTTTCGATTCTCTCCAGACTGCGTCACACCGCAATACAATTATTGCAAAAGAGATGAACTCGGGCGTTTATTCTTCTTCGACAGGCCTGGAATTCCATTCGACCTCCGCCGTTCAGGTCGCTAGGGTGACGACGATTTACCCATGAATGCCAAACCTAAATTCGGCTTCGAAACCCGCATGGTGCATGCCGGGCACATTCCTGACAGCCTGACCGGCGCACGCGCGGTTCCCATTTACCAGACAAGTTCGTATGTCTTTGAGAATGCGGATCATGCAGCGCAACTCTTCGACCTGAAACAGTACGGCAACATCTATACGCGCATCAGCAATCCGACCACTTCGGTGCTGGAAGAACGGGTGGCCTCGCTCGAAGGCGCAACCGGGGCGGTGGCCACCGCCAGCGGCATGGCGGCGCAGTTTGTGACGTTGATGACCCTCCTTTCGCCCGGTGATGAAATCGTCGCGTCGTCTCACCTCTATGGCGGGACAGTTACGCAGTTTGCCCACACGCTGCAGAAGCTTTCGGTCAAGGTCCACTTCGTTGATCCGACCAAACTGGAGAACTGGGAACAGGCGATCACCCCGCAAACGAAAGCACTCTATGGCGAGACCGTGGGCAATCCGCGCGGGTCGATCCTCGATATCGAAGCGCTCGCGAAGCTGGCCAACAGCAAGCGCATTCCCCTCATCGTCGATAACACCTTCGCCTCCCCGTACCTGTGCCGTCCGATCGAATTCGGCGCCACGCTCGTCGTTCACTCCGCCACGAAATTCCTCGGCGGCCACGGTAACTCCATCGGCGGTATCATTTGCGACTCCGGCAATTTCGACTTCTCGCACTTCCCGACCATCGCCGCGCCGTCGGGGGCTTACCACAATCTGCGCTTCTACGATACGTTCGGGCACTACGGTTTCCTGATGAAGGCGCGCGTGGAAACGGTTCGCGATGTCGGCTCCTGCCTCTCGCCAATGAATGCGTTCCTCCTGCTGCAGGGCATCGAAACGCTCGCACTGCGGATGGACCGGCACGTGGCCAACGCCAAGACGATTGCCACGTTCCTCGACCAACACCCGCTCGTCGATTGGGTCGCGTACGCCGGACTGCCGAATCACCCGGATCATGCGCTCGCGCAGAAATATCTCCCCAAAGGCCCCGGCGCGGTCTTCTCCTTCGGCATCAAGGCCGGCACGTGCGGCGATGCGCGCGCGGCGGGCAAAACGTTTATCGAATCGCTTCAACTCTTCTCGCACCTCGCCAACATCGGCGATGTGCGCAGTCTGGTGATCCATCCCGGATCGACCACCCACCAACAACTTTCCGACGAGGAACTGCGACTCTGCGGGGTGAACCCCGAGATGATCCGGCTTTCCATCGGACTCGAAAACGCGGAGGACTTAATATGGGACCTGGAACAGGCCTTTCATGCGATATCTCGCTAAACACCACGCTGACCGCTGAACAACGCGCGCTCTACCAAGACCCCGCGACGATTCAAAAGCTGCTGAAGGAATCGAAGACCGTCGCGATCTATGGTCTTTCCACCGACACGCAGAAGGCGAGTTACTTCGTCGCGTCCTACCTGAAATCGCACGGCTACCGGATCATCCCGATCAACCCGAACGCGACGGAAATTCTCGGCGAAAAATGTTATCCCACGATCTCCGCGATCCCGGACCAGATCGACATCCTGAACATCTTCCGCCGCGCGAGCGAAGTGCCACCGCTGATTGACGAAGCGATCGCGCGAAAGATTCCGGCGGTGTGGTTGCAGTTGCGGATCATTCATCTGCCGTCCGCCGAGAAAGCCCGCGCGGCGGGCCTGACCGTGATTCTCGACAAGTGTATCAAGATGGAGCATGGCCGTTATTTCGGCGGGCTCAGTCTCGCGGGGATGAATACGGAAATTGTGAGCGCGAAGCGGGCCAAGGCAACGTAGTCACCGATCAATTGTAGGACGGCACTGCGTGCCGTCGCGGCGGTTCGCAGAACCGCCCTACAACGCAGACACATTACCCTATTCCACAAACACCGTATCGGTGTGTTCGTAGCAGGGCGCGCAGCAGCAGAGGAACACGAGCGGGACGGTGCCGGTGTTCCAGATTTTGTGTTTCTGTCCGGGCGGAATGGCGATGGCGTCCTCGGGACCGACTTCGCGTTCCTCGCCCTCGATACGCATCTTCCCCTGCCCGGTCAGGATATAGTAAATCTCCTCGGCCTTGGGATGATAATGTTCCTGCGTGGCTTGACCGGGCGGCAACGTGGCTTCGGCCAAACTCTGATTGCGGATGGACGAATTCCGGTACGCGAGCAGCTCCCGAATCTGAGAGCCGTCCGCCGTGATAAAGGGTTTTGTCGAAGAACGATTGATGATGTCCATAGGCTTGGGGGCGCTGCCCCCAAGCCCACGCCAAGGGTATGATACCCTTTGGCCGGAGATTTGGAGGACGGAGTCCTCCGATCAATAAGGCAGCGGGAAACGCTTCGTGATGTCGCGGACGCGGGCGCGGATTTCGGTGAGCTTGGCCTCGTCGTTGCGATTCTGGATCGCTTCGTGGATGAGGTTCGCGATGTCGAACATCTCGTCTTCCTTCATTCCGCGAGTCGTCACGGCAGGCGAACCGAGTCGGACGCCGCCGCCCTTGAACGGGCTTTGTGTGTCGAACGGAATCGAATTCTTGTTCACCGTGATACCGGCCTTGTCGAGCGCTTCCTGGACTTCCTTACCGTTGAGGCCCTGCGGTTGCACGTCGACGAGCATGACGTGATTTTCCGTCGTGCCGGAGACGATGCGGTAACCGTTCTTCTTCATGCCTTCGCACAGCGCTTTCGCGTTGCGGGCGACCTGTTGTTGGTAGGCTTTGAACTCGGGACGGAGCGCTTCACCGAAGCAAACGGCCTTCGCGGCGATGACGTGCTCAAGCGGTCCACCCTGAATGCCGGGGAACACTTGCGAGTCGATATCCTTCGCGTACTTCTCGCGGCAGAGGATGAGGCCGGCGCGCGGACCGCGGAGGGTTTTGTGCGTCGTGGTGGTGACGAAATCGGCGTAAGGGACGGGAGACGGATGCACACCCGCCGCGACGAGACCGGCGATGTGCGCCATGTCCACAAAGAGGTAAGCGCCCACGCTGTCGGCAATCTGGCGCAAACGCGGGAAATCGATGATGCGGGAGTAGGCGGACGCGCCAGCCGTGATCATCTTCGGCTTGCTTTCTGTCGCGAGCTTTTGCAGTTCGTCATAATCGATGACTTCGGTTTCCTTCGACACGCCATAAGCGACGATGTTGAAGAAGCGGCCCGAGAAATTCATCGGGTGACCGTGCGTGAGGTGACCGCCGTGGGAGAGATTCATCGCGAGGATGGTGTCGCCCGGCTTGAGGACGGAGAAGTAGACGGCCATGTTCGCCTGCGAACCGGAGTGCGGCTGCACGTTGGCGTGCTCGGCGCCGAACAATTTCTTGGCGCGGTCAATGGCGAGTTGCTCGATAACGTCGATGAATTCGCAACCACCGTACCAGCGTTTGCCGGGGTAACCTTCCGCGTACTTGTTGGTGAGGCAGGAACCCTGCGCTTCCATCACGGCGCGGCTGGTGAAATTCTCCGACGCGATCAGCTCGATGTTGTCGTACTGGCGGAGGTGTTCTTCCTGAATGGCGTTGAAGATTTCCGGGTCGACCTGAGAGAGGGTCGGGGCAGTGCTGGGTGGGACGGTGGATTTGTGTTCGGTAGTCATGGGGTGCTTTTCGGTAAAGGGTTCGGCATCGGTAGTGGCAAAGGCGGTGTTGAGCCAGACTTCGAGAATTTCTTTCACCCGGCGGGGTTTCACCTCGTGGGAAGCCAGGCAGAGCACATTCGCATCGTTTTGCGTCCGGCTCAAGCGGGCGAGTTCGACATTGTGCACGAGCGCGGCACGGATGCCGTCGACCTTGTTGGCCATCATGCTCATGCCCACGCCGGTCTGGCTGACGAGAATGCCGAAATCGGCATTGTGCGCGGCGACGGCATGGACCACGCGGAGGGTGGCGTCCGGCGCGTCGGGCACGTTATCCCCAGCGGAACAATCCTCGACGTCATAGCGGTTTTCCACCAACCACGCGCGAACGGCCTCCTTCAATTCCAGCCCGGTGAAATCGGCGGCCAGAAAGACGCGCTTGGATTTGAGAGCCTCGTTGGCTTCCTCGGAGGCGGAGTGCAAAATGAGCTCCAACAACCGGGGCAACGCCTGCTTGATCTGGTCGCGGGTGTGGCGGTAGGTCTCGCGTGATTGGCCGATGGGATCGGCCACTTCGCGTTCGATGACCGGCAAATGCGATTCGAACTCGCGCAGGAGGAATGTCTTTTCCGCCGCGAAGGGAAAGAGCAACAGAATAGAATCGAGATGGCCGTAGGTCATCACGAAGATGTAATCGGCCCGGCGCACGAGATCGGCGGTGAGCGGCTGGCTGCGCTGGGCGGAGATGTCGATGCCGAGTTCGTCCATCACATCGACGGAGAATACGCTGGGGGCCTGCCCGGCCATGGCGCCAATTCCGGCGGAAAGAACCTGAAAATCATCCCGGCTCTTGACCAAGTCGGCAAACAACCCCTCTGCCATCGGACTGCGGCAGACATTCCCTGTACAGACAAATAAAACGGTTTTCATCTCGGCGTGGAGCTCCACCTTACTGGTTGTCGCGAATATTTCACGTACTTTTGTCAAAAAAAGGGTGGCCGGGAGCTAAAAAATGCAAGCCCAGCTCCCAACCGCTCCCAACGTCACCACTTCCCCGCTCCTGCCGGGGTGGATCAGAAGACGCGCCGGGGAGAATACCGCCTAAGTTCATGGCAGGAGCCGTTTTAGTGTTACAGCTTCGGAGTCGGCTTGGGTGGCACCAGCGGCGAATGCCATGGCGAAAGTCCGGATGGGAACAGACTGAATCCGGGCTTTTTCTCCTCAGAGGCCGCCAGTTCGCGCTGCTTCATGAGGGCGCGGAAAAACTGGATGAACTGGGTGGGCGTGAGTTGTTGGGTTTGGTAATAGCGGACGAACTCCATGCGGAGGAGGTAATCGACCGACTTTTCGAGATCAACCGCGCTTTTGGTCTGCTCGGCAGCCATGGCGTCGAAGAATTCGTTGGCGTGGAGGCAATTTTCCTGCAGGTTGCGACGCCGTTCGCGCGCGTAGAATTTGCCGAGGGTGGTGTGGTGAATGGTGATGCCGTACTCCTGGCGGATTTTTTGGCTCACGCGGCGTAAACTGAGTCCCTGATTGATCCAATCGAGGATTTGTTCGCGACGTTCGCGGGGCCAGCGGTCAATGAGGGCATTGGAGCGCAACTTGGGGGCGGCAATGCCGATTTCTGGAAATTTCTGAGCGTTCATGCGCCTATTATGGGGGAGATCGACGCAAAAACGTTAGGCTTAGGTTCGTTAGGTGAGCTACGTGTGCGACATTTTCGCTGATTCTTCTGCTCCGAAGATTTTTTTATCCACCCAGCCATGCCGGCGGTGAGGTTTAACCCAGTTCCGGCTTCAGCGCTCGCCCGAGGAGCTCATTGACCGCGACCTTGGGCGATTTCTGCTCGTAGAGGAGGCTGTAGATCTGGGTGATAATGGGCTTGGAATCGACGGGGATGGCGGTGTTCTGGAAAACGGATTTGACGGAGTGGACGCCTTCGGCGACGCCGCCGACTTCGCTCAGGATGGTGTCGAGCGGTTTCCCCTGCGCGAGAAGTTCGCCGACGCGATGGTTGCGGCTTTGCGTGCTCATGGCGGTGAGGATGAGGTCGCCCATGCCGCTCAAGCCCGCGAAGGTTTCGGGCTGTCCGCCCGCCGCGATGCCGATGCGGGACATTTCCGCGACGCAACGGGTGATGAGTCCGGCAAAGGAGTTGTCGCCGAGTTTGAGTCCCATGCAGACGCCGCCCGCGATGGCGTAGATATTCTTGAGCGCGCCGCCAAGCTCGACGCCAATGAGGTCGGTGGAGCGGTAGAGGCGGAAGTTCGGGTGATGCATCGATTCCTGAAACATCCGCGCGAGGGCTTCGTCCGCAGCCGCGATCACCGCCGTGGCGGGCAGGCCGCGGACGATTTCGCCGGCGAGATTGGGGCCGGAGAGCGCGGCAAGACGGTTTTCGCCCCAGACTTGGCCGATGATCTGGGAGACGCGGCAGCCGGTGGAGATTTCGAGTCCCTTGCTGAGACTGACCACAGGAACGCCGAGGGCGGGGAATCGTACCAGCGTTTCGCGGATATACTGCACCGGGAGGGCGATTACGACAAAATCCGGGGTGACTTCGGGCCAGCTCTCTGCGGTGTGGTGCACGTAGTGGACCGTGCGCCCTTGGGATTCGAGCAGTCCGCCGATCGCTTTGCCCCAAGCGCCCGCCCCGAGAATAAGAATGTTCATGGATTCAAAAAAGAAAGCTTATGTGACTCTGACAGGGTGCGCTGTATCGCCGCCCCGTCACCAGACATACAGCAAATTCCGCCCCGCTCGTCAAAAACTATGACGACTTCGGCTTGGGCTGGCCAATGCGCGATTCCGTTCCGGCGCGGATGCGGGCGATGTTCGAGCGATGCCGCCAGATGCCCAGAATACCGGTCAGAAGCGAGAAGACAAAGAAGAGCCATTGGCCGGGATAGAAGAGGACCGTGGCGACCGGCAGCACGCAGCAGGCGGCAATGGATCCGACGGAGACCATGCGGGAAAGGTAGGTGACGACAATCCACGTGGCAAGTGCGATGGCAAAGGTGATCGGCAGCAGGGCCGCGAGGACACCGGCGGAAGTGGCGATCCCCTTCCCGCCGTTGAAGTGGAGCCATGGGGTGAAATTGTGACCGAGCACGGCGGCCATGCCGGAAACGATGTAGAGCCCTTGATAGGAGTTCTCGTGCGACCAGTGGGTGAAGTATTGCAACGCGAGGAGCGGGAGAAAGCCCTTGAAGAAGTCACCGGCAAAAGCGAAGGAGCCCCAGCCCTTGCCAAGGACGCGCCAGGCGTTGGTCGCGCCGATATTGCCGCTGCCATGCTGGCGCAGGTCGACGCCGTTGATCCGCCCGGCGATGTAGCCAAACGGGATTGAGCCAAAGAAGAAAAGCGCGAGGGGGGACAGCACGTACGCCATAACGAGCCGAGAACATTCCATAGGTGTGGATTACAATCGACCGTATACAGGCACGACAAGTCAAATCAGCGATTCCCGCAAAAATACTTCAGATCTCCACAGGAAATATGAGAAAAGTGCAAATTGAGACGTCTCAACACAGAAAAGACTTTCCGCCGCGTTGTGCAGCGGTATCGTTTTTTCATCTTTTCGTACTTCAGAGGGGAATTCAGATTTTGTGAAAATTGCGTTGTTGCATTATACGGCGTGGCCGGAATTCGGTGGAGTGGAGAACGTGGTTCGCGATCAGGCCATTACGCTGATTCGTCACGATCACGAAGTACTGGTCATTTCCGGCGGCGGGGAAGACCCCGGGGATGGCTACGCCTTTGCCGCCCTGCCCGAGCTGGCCTACGATTATCCCTTGCATGCGGAAGTGCGCAAGGTGCTGGAGACCGGTCAGTACGACCAGAATTTTAACAAGTATCGGGGCCTGCTCGTCGAAGTGTTGAAACCCGCGCTGGCAGAAATCGATCTGCTGATCGTTCACAACGTCTTCACGATGCACCATAATCTGGCGCTGACAGCGGCGCTTCACGACCTTTCCACCACCGTCCGCATGGTGGCATGGACGCATGATTTGACGGCGGCGAATACGGATTACGCCCTGCCGAACCCCGGCAAGATGCCGTGGAGCCTGGTCAGCACGGCCTCGCCGAACGTGACATATGTGGCGGTGTCCGATGTGCGCCGGGATGAAATGGAGAAGCATCTCAAGCCGACGCCCTCGGTCACGGTGATTCCCGATGTGATCGACCAGGGACGTTTGTTCAACCTGACGCCGGAGATGCGCGAATCGCTGGAGGCGCTGGCGCTGGAGGAACGCGATTATGTTTTCCTGACCCCCGCGCGGATCATGCTGCGCAAGAATATCGACTTCGCCATCGAGATTGCCAAGGCGATCAAAGAAAAAGGACGCAATCCGCTCCTGCTCATCACCGGGGCTCCGGAAGCACACAGCAACGCCGCTGCCGAGTACGGTAAATTCTTGCGCGCTTCGTTGCCGGAGATTTTATTCCGGCACGTGGTCTTTGTGAATGATCACTTCCCGGTGAAGGAAGAGATGATGCGCGATCTGTATGCGTTGGCCGATTGTCTGCTCTTCCCCTCGCGGCGCGAGAGTTTCGGACTGCCGATCATCGAGGCGGCGCTGCATCGCCTGCCCATCTGGTGCAGCAATGTCCCGGCCTTCCGTTCCATCCAAGGCGAAGGCGCGTTCCAGATTGAAAATCTGACGCAACTCGACGATGCAATCGCGTGGCTGGAAGCACAGCCGAATTTCCGGCTTCACCGCCGTGCCCGCCAAGCCTACGATATGCGCCGCATTTACCGCGAACATTACGTCCCCTTTTTGACATCCATCACGTCACCCATTCAACCCTAACCCTCCACCCCTCCTCTTTTCCCATGATCGAAGAAATCAATTACCACGGCTGGAAACGCAATCTCCTCATCCGCCGCAACGGCATCGAACTGGTCGTCACCCTCGAAGTGGGGCCGCGACTCATCCGCTACGGATTCGTTGGCGGCCAGAACGTCTTCAAGGAATACCCGGAACAGATCGGCAAGAGTGGCGAGTCCGAGTGGCGCATCCGCGGCGGACACCGCTTCTGGACCGCGCCGGAAGCCGAACACAGCTATGATGTGGATAATGTGCCGGTGAACTATGATGTCCTCGGTGACGATTCCGTCCGCATCGTTTCCCCCGTGTCGAAATTCGGCTATCAGAAAACGCTGCACATCTCCATGCAGGATGATGGCGGCGTGACAATCGAGCATTTGCTGCAGAACACAACGGACCAACCACTGGAAATCACCCCGTGGTCCCTCTCCGTAATGGCCGCCGGTGGAACGGCGATTATCCCGCAACCGCCCTTCCGGCCACATCCGGATGAGCGCCCCGAAGGAACGGAGAAAATCATGGAAGATTTTCTGCCGAACCGGAATATCACCCTCTGGCCATATACCTCGCTGTGCGATCCGCGCTTCACCCTCGGTAACAGCTACTGGCAGATCCGCCAATCCACTGAACATGGCGCCACCAAACTGGGCCTCAAGCTACCCAACATCTGGGTCGGCTATCAGCTCAGCGACTGCGTGTTCTGCAAGAAGACGCCGTATATTCCCGGCGCGTACTACCCGGATAATGGAGTGAACTTCGAACTCTTTACAAACAAGGCCATGCTGGAACTGGAGTGCCTGGCGCCTTTGGAAAAACTGGGACCGGGAGCGAGTCGCAGCCTGGTGGAAAACTGGCGACTGTTCCGGGAATCGGTGAATTGGGCCGACGAAAACGCCGGATCGCAATTTTTTTCTCGTCTTGCTTAAAACGATATCCTAAAAAGATTGTTCACTCAACGGCGGCCGTAGCTCAATGGTAGAGCTCCAGATTGTGGTTCTGGCTGTTGCGGGTTCGAGTCCCGTCGGTCGCCCTCCTGCGGTTTCCCTCTCAAAAAGGTCTTTTTGAGAGTTTAAAAATCGCCCAGCATTACGCCTGCATTACACTTTGCGACTTTTTCCACTTTAAAGAGCAGCCACACCGGCCATCTCTTTCCGCCCACTTCGCAGCTTTGGGGCAAGTCAGCCCTAGTCCCCTCGCCCGCCATGCCGCCACAGGCGCGCGCGAATTAACCTCTGGCGGAATCGCAGGAGCCAATTCAGATGAAAGTACTCACCATCAACGTTACTGACAAATACCACAACAACCTCACAAGAATCTGCAAGCACACCCGGCTTACCCCAGACGAGTTTATTGCAATGCTTACGGTTGATACGGTATGTGATTGCCCTAAGGACATCGGGAGCTTCTTGAGGGAATTTGTGGTGGATGCCATCGTCTATGATCTCAAAAAAGACGCCACAGCAATCTGTAGCGAATTGAACTCCCATGATGGTTCCGAGCGCACCCGGTTTCACGTCGTGCGCGCAGAACGTGGATGGATGGTGACGGCTACGGCGACGGATCAAGATTCATGGGCAGTAAAGCTTGCCAAGGCAACACCCGAATCAATGGGAGTCAGTCCAAAGTTGTTCTCCGAACTCAAGGCAATCGGAGCGACTTTGGATGCACTGAAAAACAAATGATGGAAAGCAAGGCGGCAGCTTAACAAACTGTCCGCCTATGCAAAAACATCATTCACACTTCCAACTCGGCCCTTCCTTTCGATTCGCGAGTATTGCGAACTCATGGGAATCAATTCCCGAACATTTTACCGGCAACTCGACGCGGGCACATTGCCTGTTCGCGCTAAACGGATATGCACTAACCGGCGCAGAGAAAGTCGATGCGAGAAGGAATCAGCGCTTTTCGGCGAAAAGCTTTCTAAACGATTTGGGGGACAATTTTTTGTAACGAAAAAACCGATGACTGAAGTGAGCGGCGTCGTAATAACCCAGATCCAGCGCGATTTCAGTCACGGATTTGTCCGTATTCAATAAAGCTGCCGAGGTGATTGGGTCCCCTGAAACTGGTCCAGATTGAGTGAGAGGATTTAACCTGATAAAGGACAGGAAGAATCCAAGCACA
>OFJB01000165.1_pt1 | contig 36883 bp, 39 predicted proteins | sample 1775081 | NCBI WGS metagenome assembly OFJB01 (sample SAMN08195771, study PRJEB24354) | sludge metagenome | isolation source: initial sludge from phenol fed wastewater aerobic bioreactor | place: India: Nagpur | collected 2016-06-05
TCGCGTCTACTGTAAAGGCCGGCGCCGAGCCGCGCGAGTACATCGCCATCGCCCTCGACCCAGCGGCGAATGCGATGTGGCGCGACGGCCATTACGAGCTTCGCGAAGAGAAGATGCTGACCAGCAGCGACATGACGGCGCTTTACGGCCGCTGGATCGACCGTTTCCCGATCGTCTCGATCGAGGACGGCCTGGCCGAGCACGACTGGGACGGCTTTGTCGCGCATACGGCGGCGCTCGGCGACCGCGTCCAGATCGTTGGCGACGACCTTTACGTCACCAATGTCCAGTACATCGAGACGGGAATCCGACGGAAGGCGACGAACGCGGTCCTCATCAAGCTCAACCAGATCGGCACCGTCACCGAGACGATCGCCGCCGTCGACCTGTGCCGCTCGGCGGGCTGGGGCTATGTCATCTCGCATCGTTCCGGCGAGACCGACGACGCCTACATCGCCGATTTCGCCGTCGCCATGGGCGGCGGCCAGATCAAGGCCGGCGCGCCGAGCCGCGGTGAGCGTGTCGCCAAATACAACCGGCTGATGGCGATCGAGCGCGCGCTCGGCAAAAGCGCGCTGTTCACCAATCCCTTTGCCGGCCGCGGGAAGAAGGGGGCGTAGTGGAGCCTGGTATCTCCGGCAGCCGCACCCTCGTCCTGCTCCGTCACGGCGAAAGCGAGGGGAATGCCGAGAACGTGTTCACCGGCTGGATCGACCTCGGGCTTACCGGGAAAGGCAAGGACGAGGCACGCGCCGTAGGCAGGAGCTTCCGGCGGCAGGGCCTCGCTTTCACGCATATATTCGTGTCGGCCCTTGACCGGACAAGGGAAACCGCCCGCTTGCTCGCGGGCGGGCTGGAGCATCCACCCGACCATATCCACGTCTCGGCCGCGTTGAACGAAAGGGATTATGGGGAACTCGCCGGGTTGAACAAGGACGAGGCGCGGCAGCGCTGGGGCGAGGAGCAGGTCCGGCTCTGGCGGCGCTCCTACGTCACGGCTCCTCCCGGCGGGGAATCCCTGCGCGACGTCGTCGCCCGCGCCGTGCCGTATTATCTCCGGTCGATCCTTCCGCTGGTGCTGCGTGGCGAGTTGAGTCTGGTCGTCAGCCACGGCAACGTTCTGCGCGCCCTGACAATGGCGATCGAAGGTTACGGGCCGACGGAGATCGAAAAGATCGAATATGCGCCCGCGGAAGCGATCATCTACCGCCTGCATGCCGATGCAACCATTGCCGGCGGCGAGCGTATTCCTCCGCCTATCCTCGGCAGGACAGCCTGATGATCGCGCTCGCTTTTTGGATTCTGCTCGCGACCGTGCTCTGCATGACGTGCTCGCTGCTGGAAGCGACGCTGCTGAGCGTGCGCATGCCGAAGCTGCTTGCGGCGGCCAGAAGGGGCGATACAGGTGCCATGCGCCTCGCCGAGATCAAGCGCGGCCGCACGAGCGACGCCATCAGCGCCATCCTGACCATCAACACGCTGGCGGGAACGATCGGCGCGGGCTTCGCGGGGGTGCAGGCGGCGCACCTGTTCGGCGACGCCGCGGTCGGCCTGGTTTCGGTGCTGTTGACCGTCCTGCTTCTTCTAGTGGCCGAAATCATCCCCAAGACGTTCGCCGCGACCCATGCCATGACGCTGTCGGGAGCTGTGGGCAATGTCCTGTTCTATTTCTTGAAGGTCATGGCGCCCGTGCTGTTCCTGACGCGGGCGATCACCAGCCGCCTTGCCGGCGGCGATCCGGAAGGCCTGACGCGGAAGGAACTGGCGGTGATCATCGCCTCCGCTCCGGACGAAGGCGCGATCTCGGGTTCCGAGGCGGAACTGCTTTCGAGCATGGTTTATGCCCAGAACGTCACGCTCGAGGAGGTGAACACGGCTGCCGACTATGTCGTCATGATGGACGAGACAATGACCGTCGAGGCGTTCATCGCCGCGGAAGAGGCGGCTTCCTTCAGCCGCATCCCACTCTATCGCGGAAGCCGAAGCCAAGTCGTTGGCTACGTGATGCAGCGTGACATCCTGCGGGCGGCGATCACGAAAGGCGCCGGGAAGCATAAGCTTTCTGAGTTCCTGCGGCCGATGCCTCCTCTGCGATGTGATCTCAACATCCGCGCCGCGACCGATCGTCTCCTCCATGCTCGGGAATCGATGGGAGCTGTCGTGGATCGCCAGGACAGGTTCCTCGGGATCGTGACGATCGAGGATCTCCTCGAGGCGCTCACCGGAATGGATATCACGGATGAGCCAGACGACGTTGCGGCTCAGAGGGAGACGGCGGAAACGGTGCGCCGCAAGCGTGTCGCGAGGCTTCGCAGGCAGACCGGCAGGTGGGTAGACTCGGATCTTTGACTGCCATCAAATATGACCCGGCCACGAGACAGCTCGGTCAGTCACTTGTCGAAATTTTATCTGGCTCGAAAGGCATCGAATTCCTTATCGTTTGTAGCAGACACTCAATGACTGCGTGTATGAACTATCAGTGCCTCAGGTTGAAATAATAGCGTTCGACATTGCCGCTCTCCTTGTTTCGAATGTCGAAATAATAAGGGTCCTTGCGTCGCGGCCTCGCAATGATTTCAGTTGTCGTGCATCCGCCACCGACGCGGTAGGATTCGGCATTCTCTGGGTAGTTGCTGTTGCCGACACGACGGTCACGATTGTAGAGCTTGGAGCAGGCAGTTTGGACCGGTTTGGCGCACGCGGGAGTACCGCGCATGTTACCGCCATGGCCACTTTCGCGATCGATGGTGGTCGGGGTCGTTCCGGCCGGACAGTCTTCATATTCGGTATAGCCCGGCTTGCCGGTTCCAGCTTCGGGACACGAGGGCCAATAACCGGGGTGGACTTTTCGAATAGCAAGAAGCTTCAGAACGGGCGGCACGCAATACGAGACACCTTGCCACGATGGGTTCTGCGAAGCGACACAAAGCAGGATCTTGCAGCCAAATGACGCATCCTGAGCCTTGGCATCCATGGTTGTGAAGCCGACGACGATCCACGCAATTGCAGGAAGCAAATAGCAGAAGGGCTTCATGGGTTCTCTCCTTGTCGAATCAATTCTGTGATGCCCAAACGCCGTCGATTTTGACAAAGCGCAGCACCTTGGGCAGGACGAGGTCGTGCCTGTCCGTGATCGTGAGGGAGCAGACGACGCCTGGAGTAACGGCGTCCTGCTTGCACTGTTCGATCGCCGCTTTTTTCACGCCACCGAAGAATATGAGTTTGCGGATTGCGGCGAGCGCTTCCTCGTCCGACGGCGCTTCAGGCCTGGCAGCCGCTTCGTATTCGCCGACCTTCTTTTGCAACGTGGTGATCTGCTCGGTGAGGTCCGCAACCTCGCTGGCATGGATCCAATTCGTATAGGCGTAGCCGCCAACGCCGCCTATCATCAGTGAAACAAATGCCATGAGGCTTAGAGCAACCCTCTGGTGCATGGAAGACAGCCCGTCATTGATAGTCGGTGATGCCGAGGCGGCGCAGGACCTTGCCAGGGTCGGTCTCGCAATCGTGCTTCCAGTCCGGGTGCTTGGCGCACGCATACGCGTACTGGCTGAGATCGGCGCTGGAGATATCTGCGAGCTCGTTGCCCTTGTCCATCCACTTCTGCACCTCGGCGGGCGCACACCCCATACCGCCGGCGCCGCACTGATCCGGATCGACGGTGGTGGGTTGAGAAGGCTGCGACATCGCCGGCGAAACCATGGTCAGGCCGCAGCCAGCGATCAGGAACGTGAAGAATATCTTTCTCATCTTAACCTCAGGGGGAATTGTCTGGTGGCGCTGGAGCGGGCGGTGGAAGGGGGAGGCCGGGGTCCGGGGTTTCTTCTGACGACCCCGCTGCGGGAGCCGCCGCATGGTCAGGCTTGAGGTTCCATGGCGGGGTAAGCTTCGGATCGGACCAGATACCAAACCCCAGGCCTCGTGCGCGACGTTCGATATCGAAATAAGCTGGAACCTGCGGCTCCCCAGGAAAATTGAACGCATATCCGATACCTTCGGCGATCGCCGTCGCGGCCAGATTGGTTTCTTCAACGAAGCAATGCGCGAGAATGGTGCCATTCGCATCGGTCGTCACGGATGCACAATTCACGTCGTGTTGCAGGGTCCGAAGGATCAACCAGGCGCGGGCCACCTGACCGGGGGGCCATTCAACACTGTCAGTCGTGGCAACCTGGTCGAGACGAGGCGCAAGATAGCCTGCAAGACGGACGATCTTACTGGGCTTGATGAATTCAATGGTCGAACCGTCGAGCACCTGCACACGCCCATAGATTTGCTTCGGCAGCGTGTTATCAGCCGAGGTCTGCGCGCTTGCCGGCCATAGGGCGCCAAGCGTGATGACGATCGCGGTGCCGCTGAGAAGTTTCATTGCTCACCGGCTACATTTTTTGGCCGTTGCTGTTTGCCCTGTCCGAGAAGGATGGAGGCGGGGTGCGGAAGATCGGAATAGGCCCAGAGCCCTTCCCGCGCTTCGCGTGCACCTTGCTCGACAAGCCGGTAACCTGGAACGGCGAGTTCGCCGCTCGAGCTGACCGCGGCAAAGCCCCATCCCTGCGCGATCATGTAAGTCGCCAGATCGTAGCCGGTCTTGCCCGTCGTTGTTCGGCAAACGACAAGCATATTGTTGGCGTCGAGTTCCCGGATCGTCGTGCAGACGGGTTTGCTGTCACGGATTATAGCCTGCGCCATGATCAGGTTCAGCTCACCGCAGTCACGCTTGGCGCCGGGTGCGATCGTCACCGACGTGCCACGCAAACAAGCCTGCAGGCCGTAGAGCCGGTAACGCTTGCCGCCGGCGATCCAGCTGTCGCCGGTTTCAAACTGCGCGGTCGAGGGAAAGGGCGCGAATTTGTTGGCGCCCACCTCTGCGGGCGCCGCCGGATCTCCGCCGCTTGGTACCTGCGCCTGGACAGGAATTGGCTCCGGTCGCGTCGGCAACTGAACAGGCGGCACGACGGCTGCATAGGCGTAGACGAGAGAACCGGAAACGATGGCGACAAGCATGATTGTCGGGACCCGCATCAATTCGTCTGGTTTTGCCGATACCGTTCGCCATATGGGTGGCGGAACGCGGCATTCGACCAAATACCGACATGCGCCTTGGCGGCCTCGGCTTCGGCAGCGGCGTATTCAGGAAAGAGCGCTGCACCGTTCGGCGCCCGAGCAGCGAACGCCAGCCCGCGACGAATGAGGTATTCGGACAACGGTTGGGCATGATCGTCGGGGCCAATGAAGAAGCATTCGGCAAAGCGAACCGAAGGCTGTCCGCTGTTCGCTCCCAGAAAATGGCAGGGAAACGCACCGCCCGCAGGCGCTGCTGCCGTTTGCAGGGCAGCATTCAGACCGGCCAGCGACAGCATGGTGCATGGCGCCCGCATCTCGCCCAGTTGGACTTGCTGCGTCGACCGGCAGCCCTGTGCACCAACCAGCTTGATGATGGTGTTTTGGGCATCGACAAATGCGTTGCCGGTCAACGCCGCCTCGGGAATGACAGTCTCCAGCCTCAGGGCTGTCACCAGACTGGCGGGGTCCAGCACCCGTTGCGGTGCGGGGACCAAATCTCGCCCGCTCGCGTAGGCATTCTGGTAGTATTCGACAAATTTCGCAGGGCTCGGCGCCGTTGCCTGTTGGGCAGCGACGGGAGCGGCCGAAGCCACCAGGGCAGCGATAGAAATCGGTGCAATGATGTGCATTTCCAGTTCGGCCTTCTTCAACCGATCAGAATGTGCTATAGCCTAAAATTATACGATAGTGCAAGTTTCATGAGTACCGATGGCCGCCTTCGCGGCGCATGGTACGGTCGAATCGAACGGACGATGACAATGATCAGGGCCATCAAAAAAGCGGTGCGGGCGTTCTGGATGCTTGCCGGCCTTGTCATGCTTTTCGCCTGGATTGCCGCCGGCTGTTGGCTTCTTCTGTGGATCGGATCGTCAGCTGCTGGCGCAGCATGGGCGCCTGCGGTCGGCTCGTGGGGATACGATTTCTTTATCCAGCACTTCTGGGTGAAACTGGTCGCAATCCTGGCATTCCTGACGCTCATCGGCGCGATCTGCGGCGAAACGACTCGCCGCCGCAACCGGCCAGAGACGAACTTGGAAGCTGAACGCGAGAACGAAGAAGAAGAGTGGCGAATTAAGGTTGAACAGTCTCTGATCTCCCAGCGCAATCAAGCGGCCTATCGACGCTAGGCAGGATTGTGCCGGGATCGTCATCGGGCGACATGGCGGATCGACTGCAAGCCTGCGCAGCGCCTCAGCGCAATCAACACGAAAGAAGGCGGCCGTACGCTCCACCTCCTCCTTCCCGGCCGGAATCCGAAGCCCGCAGCACAGCCGAAGGCTGCTGCTGCGTCAGGCCGGCGGTCTTGGAATTGCGGCGAATGAAATTATACGATAGTAACATTTATTGAAAGCGAGAGACCGACGATTGTCGATAGCAGCCGGACGCGGAAACCCTTCCGAGCGCAGGCCGATCATCAGTTTCAAACGGGAGGTTCAGGAGAGGTCCTTCGCCGGACGACGCCCCAGCCGAGTTGGGAGAGAAGGCGAGTCTGAGATTTTGCCGGTCATTGCTTCGTCTCCGAAGCGGGGACGGCGACCGTTTTGTCGATGGACATAGCCACAGGGGTACAAAGTGTCTGGTTGCTCGAATTCGAAGAGCGATGCGAGTGCCGCGCCCGCCATGGCCGAGGTGAGGTCGATGAATTGGCATCTCGTTCCGCCGCAATGACCGCCAGCGTTGTCGGGTGCCGGCCCGACGGATTTGCGCTTGAGCCACACGGGAGGATTGCATGAAGATTCCGGTCATGGCGGTGAGCTTCGGTATGGCTGTGGCAGGATGTGCCTCGCCGGTGGAGCCGTTGAGCTCCTCCGTTCCATATCCGTGGACAGGGCTGAAGCTGACGCAGTGCAAGGCGTATGGAACGTTTTCCGAATGCCAGTTGGTGCAAACGTCGGTGTCGCCCTATCAGCGATACAGGCTCGGCCCGGTGCAGCAGCAGAACCGTCGGTTCCAGACCTTGAGCGACGGCTATCAGTACCAGATCACGGATTGCTACCAGATTGAGCGCGTAAGCAGGCCGTTGCCGAACTACCTCTGCCGCATTGTTGGCTATCGCACCGGAGCGGAGGCGGGATCGGTGTTCGTCAAAGGCGGCACGGCCGTCAATCTGGCCAAATATCTCGGCGACCAGGAGCAACTTCGCTACCAGTGGACGCGCGATCCGTGGGAGCGAAAGGGCTCCTGACGTCGGCCTCGGAGCGGCTATAGCGATCAAGAGCCGAACACAAACTTATACGATAGTAACATTTTAAGCTTGACCATAGCGCCTTAGATTATACGATAGTGTAATCTACCGTGCGATTTTCAGGGTCAGGAATGCGGCTTTTGACGAGGAGAGGGACGCGACTTTTCAGTGTCCGGTGCGTGAAGGTCGTTGCACTTTTGTGCGCGATGACGCCCGTCCACGCTTTCGGCGGGGATACGGCAGTTCGACCTTCAGGCGTGGACAGGCCGCTCAGCGATGAGGCGTTTTCCGTTCGCGCCGGAGCAAAGACAGCGGCATCGCGCACAGTAGCGGAAGCTGTCTCGGTACCGTCTCGGGTGAAGGCCATTCGAGCAAGTGCCAATGTCTTTGCCTATCCGGCTGAGCCGCTTCAGGTTGAGCCGCCGCGCGATCTGACCGCTGAAAGCGTCGCGGATGCCGCGGCTCTGATGCGGTCGCCGGAGATTGGCGACGCCGATGCGAAGGCGCGGCAAGACCTGCTGGCCGGTATGCCTGACGACGTGGCGCGGTTGATCGTCCAGGCGGCACGCGAAGAGGGCGTCGATCCGAACTTGATGCTTTCGATCGCCAGGGCCGAGAACGGCGCTTTCGATGCCACGGCGGTCAGTGGGGCAGGGGCGGTCGGGATCATGCAGATGCTACCGGAAACGGGAGCGGCATATGGCGCGCACGATTTGACCAATCCGGCGCAGAATGTGCGCGCCGCGGCGAAATTCCTGAAGGTGCTGGTCGACAAGTACGGCAATCCGATGCTCGTGGCGGCGGCTTATAACGCCGGCGAGCCGAAGGTGGATCTGCGGACATCGCTGCCGCTGATCCGCGAAACGGCCGACTATGTCACGCGCGTGGTGGGGCTTTACACCCATGCATATGCGCCAGGCGACATTCAGGCGGTTGGCCGGGCGCGCCAGGGATTCCGCTCGAGCGGGCAGCGGAGTGCGGAGAGCAGAAAGCCCCCCAGTCCCGCACGATCGGCGATGTTGGTGTTTTCCACAAATGGCCCTGGTCCCGACGGGACGGACGCGGCTGCGCAGATACAGCCCCCCGATGGGCCAGTGAAGGTGAGAGAGGAAGGCAGCCTATGAACAGCGTGAAGACATTTTGCGGCGGGTTGAAGGACGCCGCCAAGGCGGGGTGGAATTCACCACGCGGCAAGCGGGTGATCGTGCATTCGACCATAGCGACGGTGAGTGCGGGAATCTTGTTCATGTCAGCGATCGAACCGGCGGCTGCACAGAACCTGCAAGCGCTGCAGAACGCCGCCGACCGTATCGTCCAGTTCTTCACCGGACCGTTCGGACGCAGCATCGGCGCGATCGCCTTCATCGGCATGTTTCTGGCCGCGGCGTTTGGCTACTGGAGCTGGGGTGCGCTCCTGCGGGTCGGCGGTTCGCTCGCCGGCATGTTCGCGGCGGCCGAGCTTGTCGATTTTCTGGCGGGCGGGGCGCAGTAGGCGGCTTCATCGTCATGGCAAACAGAGACGATGAAGAGATCGTGGACACCTATCCGGTCATCCTGGCGATGACACGGCCGCCGACGGTGATGGGCATTCCGTACACCTTCTTTCTCGCGGAGTGCTTCACCTCGCTCATGCTGTTCCTGGCGCTCGGTTCCATTCTCTGGTTCCCGGCTGCCTTTATCGTCCAGCATTCGGTCTTGTACGTCGTGAGCACGAAGATCGATCTGTGGTTCTTCGACATCCTGCAAAAGCACAGTGCATGCGGCGTCAATCCGCTCGGAAGGCGGATCGGCGGACGCATCAGGACCTACGGCAAATGACGACGGTCGCGAGTGCCCTGCGGTCGAATCTCAGCCGGGGATGGGACATCTTTGCCGACAAGGGGATATCGACCCATGTCCCGTATTTCGCGCCGATCGAGAACGGGATCATCCGGCTCAAGAACGACTGTCTTGTCACGACGCTGCGGCTCAACGGATTCTCGTTCGAAACCGCCGATATCGACTACGTCAATCTGCTGCAGCGGCAGCGCAACACGGCATTTCGGGCGATTTCGAATCTCGGCAGCTTCGCGCTGTACACGCACGTCGTCCGGCACAAGGTGAAGCCGTCGCTGCCCGGCACCTTTGCCGATCCCTTCATGGCCCGCATGGACGAGGTCTATCAGGCAAGCATCTCGAAGAACGAGATGTTCGTGAACGACACCTATGTGTCGCTGGTCGTGCGACCGGTGTTCAGGAAGGGCTCGTTTCCAAGCCGCATCCTGGGTGTGGGCGGTTCTGTGGTGGCGCGGGAGCAGCTGCGCCACATGCGCGACAAGCTGCTCGAGGCGACGCGGGCGTTGGAGAAGAGCCTCGACCCGTACGGTCCGCAGGTCTTGCGCGATGTGAAGCGCGTCGAGGTGACGATGCCGGATGGCCGGCGGATCTATCGCGACGTAAGCGACGACATGGTCCTTGAACCGGATGCGCGCGTCGTCTGGTTTTCGGAACAGTGCGAGTTTTTCTACACACTGCTCAATGCCGGCAAGGTTCGACCGATGCTTCTCGGCAACATGCCGATCGACGAGATGGTGCCGTCACGTCGGACCACATTCGGCAATCGCACGATTCATCTGGAAGGGGATACGCGGGGCGAGGATCGCTATGCCGCGATGATCTCGCTGAAGGAGTACCCGCCGGAGACGGGCGCCGGAATGCTCGACTATGTGCTCAAGCAGCCCTTCGAGATGGTGGTCACGCAATCATTGTCATTCGTCGACGATCAGGCCGCCCGTTACAAGATCGATCGTCTGGATCGGCAGCTCACCAAATCCGATGAAGGTGGATCGTCGATCCAGAGCGATCTTGATTTCGCACGCGACCAGCTGGCGCGAAAGAACGTGGCTTTTGCCGAACATCACCTGACGGTGATGCCGATCGCCAGAAGCATGGATGCCCTGGACGAGGCGGTGGCCGTGATCGGTTCGGAGTTCGGCGCCCTGGGCGCAAGCTACGTGCGCGAGGACCTGAACTGCGAACCTTGCTATTGGGCGCAGCTGCCCGGCAACCAGGCCTACATCGCCAGACGGGCGACAATCTCGACATTGAATTTTGCCGGCCTGTCGTCGTTCCATGCCTATCCGTATGGCAAGCCTGACGGCAACCATTGGGGACCAGCAATCACGATTTTCGAGACGACGTCGGGAACGCCGTTCTTTTTCAATTTCCATCAGGGCGATGTCGGTCACACGACGGTGTTCGGCCCGACCGGCTCCGGCAAGACGGTGCTGATGTCGTTCCTCATCAATCAGGCCTATCGCGTCAATCCTGACCTGAAGGCGGTGGTTTTCGACAAGGACCGAGGGCTGGACATCATGGTGCGCGCCGCCGGCGGCACCTACATGACGCTGGAGCCGGGCGAGGCGTCTGGCTGGAATCCCTTGATGATGGAGAACACGGAGGAGAACCGCGTGTTTCTCTATCGGCTGATCAGCTTCATGCTGAAGCCGAACCGCGAGGGGGAATCGCTGACCCCGCAGGAGGAGCAGATCATCCGCTCCGCGATCAAGCAGATCATGTCCTCGGGCGATGAGAAGTTCCGGCGCATGTCGGCGCTGCGGTCTCTTCTTGCCGGATCGCAGCGGACCGAATCCGGCCTGATCGCGCGGCTCGACAAGTGGGTCGATGACGGGCCGTACGCCTGGCTGTTCGACAATGCCGAGGACCGTCTGGACATTTCCAGGCCGATGATCGGCTTCGACATGACCTCGATCCTGGAAGACCCGCAGGCGAGGACAGCCGCGCTTCTCTACATGTTTCATCGCCTCGACAAGATCTACGACGGCAAGACGCCGGTGATCAATCTGATGGACGAGGCCTGGAAGCTTCTCGATGACGAGGAGTTCAGGCGCTCGATGAAGGACTATTTCAAGACCATCCGCAAGCGCAACGGGATGATCATTTTCGGCACGCAATCACCGGACGACGTGGTGCGGTCGAGCGTCTCGCGCACCATCATCGAGCAGACCTCGACGAACATCTTCTTTCCGTTCCCCAAGGCTGACGAAGACAGCCTCAAGAAGCCGTTCGGGCTCTCGGACGCCGAATTCGCCTGGGTCAAGGAAGGCGATCCGGCGGAGCGCTTCGTCCTCATCAAGCACGCCCGCGACAGCGTGGTGGCCCGCGTCGACATGGGCCACATGATGGATTTCGTGAAGGTGCTGTCCGGCCGTGAGGACACGGTGCGCCAGGTCGAAATGCTGCGCGAGGAATATGGCGAGGACCCGCGCGACTGGCTGAACAAATTCTGCGACTGGAAGGGGTGAGACGATGCTGCGACCGATGCTGTGCGGGACTATTGCTGCGGCATTGCTGGCGGGTGCGATGCCGTCGTCGTATGCCCAGGTGCCGGTGGATGACGGCGCCCGGTTGAAGATCCAGCAGACGACGCAGCAGTGGTACGACAACTATCGGAAGAACCAGCAGACCACGCGCGGCAATTCGGGCGACACGACGAACAGCTATGCGCCGGGGCAGGGCGCTGGCGGCACGAACTGCTCGTCCTTTGGCGGCGGCGCCGGCTGGGGCGGCGAGATCGGACCGAACAATCCGCGCAATGCGAGCCAGGAGCAGATCCGGCAAATGGTGGCGGACGAAGCCCGGCGCCAGGGTATCGATCCGAACTTTGCCATGGCGATCGCGGAACAGGAATCGCGTTTCCGCCAAAGTGCGGTCTCCGCGGTCGGGGCGCTCGGCACAATGCAGCTGATGCCGGCGACAGCCGCCAAGCTCGGCGTCAATCCCTACGATCTTCAGGGCAACATCCGTGGCGGCGTGGCGTACCTGAAACAGATCATGGGCATGTATCCCGGCCGGCTGGATCTTGTCGCCGCCGGCTACAATGCGGGACCCAATCGGCAGTCTCTGCGCAACGGCAACATACCGCAGATTCCCGAGACCCAGAACTACGTGAAGATGGTCAGCCAGTACTACAACCGCAACAAGCGGCAATTTGGCGACCAGCGCCCGATGGGAGCCCCGATCCCGCAAATGGTCTCGGCGCCGGCAGGTTGCGGCGAAGGCATCAAGGAGGCCGTGGACCGCAACACCGAAGCGCAGCTGCAGCGGGCTGAGACCTGGAATGCCTTCGTCGGCAAGGCGCTCGAGGCGAACCAGCTGAAGCAGCAGACCATGCTCGGGCAACTGCAAGAGGCGTCGGCATTTCTGAGGGGATCGGGCAGTGGTCAAAACGGCAATTTCGGTGACGGTTCCGGCGAGATCAAGATCGCAGAAATCGCTTGCCCACCGACGGTCGTGAACACCGGATCGACGCGTTGCTATGCGGTACCGCCGCAATCGTCGACGGTCGATATCCAGCGTCTGCTGCAATATCTGCAGGAGCAGGCGCGGGCGCAGGGCCGCAACGCCACATTCGCGGCGATGGAAGACAACGTGGTCGGACTTGTGGCGGTCGTCGACAGCCGGCGGGCGCAGTGAACAATCTGAACGGTAACGAAGCGGAAGGACGTGAACCGATGAAGAAGATCATTCTTGGCAGCGCGGTAGCGCTCCTGTTGTCGACGGCAGCCTTTGCGCAGGTGCCGGTGACGGATCACGCCAATACGGCCGTCAACGAGAAGATCAAGGCGCTGACGTCGCAGATCCAGTCCGACACAACCATCATCAAGGACAACACGACGCGGACGCTGCAGGCGATCACCGGCGACAGGACGCAGGATGCCGGCCAGTTCTCGTCGCTGGCGACCGGCGGCGGATTCACGATGAGCCAGGCCCCGGATTTCGGGGCGATCCTGCAGGGGAATCAGGCGTCGTTCGGCGGGATCGGCGGCCAGTTCCAGAATATGGCAGCTCAGGTCATCAATGGGCTGAACCTCGTCAAGATGGTGAAGGACGCGGTGACCGGCGGCGAGCTCACCGGTGCCAACCAGGCTTACAATCAGGGAGTCCAGACGGTCACGGCCCTGACGGCGATGACGGATGCGATGAACGCCGCGTCGAAGGAGCGGACGGACGCGTTCACCAATGCCGCCGGCGAGATTGGCAAGGCCCAGGACATGAAAGGCGCCCTGGAGCAGAACACGCAGATGGTGTTGCAGGGGAACCAGACCGCCAACGAAGCGGTCGGTGCCCTGAACAGCGCCGTCGTGCTGGAATCGCAGCGGTACAAGGCAGCCCTTTCCGAGCAATCGCAATTCCTCAAGACCTTCGCCGCGGGTGCAGCCCGCAGACGCAACGGCCAGCAGCAGGACGGCCAGTCCGTCAGGGAGCAGCTCGAACAATTCGAAGCGCAGTCGCAGTGAAACCGCTTTCTTCCGTCCCGTTGCTGGCTTGCCTCATCGTTCTTGCCGGTTGCGCCGGCCACAAGGAGCGTTTGGCCAAGTGCTCGGCTGACGAGAATCCGGTTGGCGAACTTGCGTATGCTCAAGATCCCGGCCGCAGGGATGCCGGCGGGATTCTCGTCCAGCAGTTGACCGATGAATGTGGCCCTATGAGGCCGGTGAACCAGTTCTGACCGGAGGTGCCGCCAAATGGATCCACGGGACGGGCTCACCAACTTCTATGGAACCGCGCTCACCTATTTCGACAGGATCAACCAGGATACGATCGAGCGGGCCTGGGGGCTGTTTGCTGAAAACAAGGGACTGGTCACCTCCCTGCTGGCCCTGTTCCTGATCATCTATTTTCTGTGGGGGGCATTGGGCCGGACCCATATCAGTTTCCAGGATATGGCCATCACCGGCTGCAAGGTCGCTCTCGCATATGCGTTCGTGATGTCCTGGTCGGTCTTCCACGAGGAAGTTGGCAAGCTGATCCTTGAGACACCGGAACAGCTTGGCGCAGCCTTGTCTTCGCGCATGGCGGGGATCGCCGGCGGCGCCAATATGGCGGACCAGGTCCGTCAGGTCGCCGAGAAGGTCTACGAGTTCGCATCGGCGATCGCGACGGCGCAGGCCGGCGGATGGATTGGCTCGATTGTCGGCGCGTTGCTCGACCTGTTCATTGTTGGCGGCGGGCTGATCCCCATGCTTCTGGTTCTGACCGGCGTGACGCTCTTTGCGAAAATGACGGTCGCGGTGATGCTTGCCGTCGGGCCGATTGCCATTCTGTGCAATTTTTTCGGCATGACCAGGTTTGTGTTCGAAGGATGGGTCAAAGGCATCGCGTTCGGAATTTTCACGCTGCTTTTTTCCTACATCATAGCGGGCTTCTGCTTCGGCTTTGTCCGCTCCTATCTCGATTCCATCCAGATCGCGACGGCGACGCAGGAGGAATCCTTCGGCGTGGCGGCCGGTCTGGTGCTCTACATGCTGGTGGTGGCCGCGTTCGTCGTTCGGGTGCCGTCATTGGCGCTTTCGTTTGCGTATGGAGCGGCGTTTTTCGGGCTCCCTGCTGCCGGCAGCGTAGGCGAGGGATTGCGGAGCGCAAAAAATAGCGGCTCGAGAGCAGCCAATCTTGCAACGAGCCTCACCCCAGAAGGCGTTACGGGCAACGCCGTGCGAGGCACGATGGCAATGGCGGGAGACATGGGGCGAGGAACTCGCGCCATGGGCCGGATGCTTGCCAGCCGAATGCGAGGCCGTGCCGGATAGGTTCGCGACGATTCCGGGATTTGCGCGGAGATGAATTCGAGTGGCATTGTTGACGAAAAAGGCAATCGGCGAGCCTGACGGAAAAATTCCAGGTCCTGAGGCGATCTATCAGCAGCATTTGACATGGGGCGCACGGCAAAGGTCGCTCCTTTCACTGCTTGCGTTCGTGCTCGGCTTGGCGGCCATCGCGGGATGGGCCGTCGCAGGCATCTCGGTTTGGTCGTCGGCGCAGTTGTTCCCGCTGAAATCGACCGAAGTCGTGCCGCTGATCGTCGACAAGGCGACAGGCTACATGGAGACGGTAACGACGCTCGACAAAGACAGGTCTGTCTCCGAACTCCAGGCGGTGAGGGCAGCCTTCATCGGCAACTACGTGATCAAGCGGGAGACCTACGATCCCCGCTATCTCGCCGACACCTTCGACATGGTCCAGTTGTGGTCGGACCCGAATGGGCGGGCGTTCCAGGAATACGAAGAGCTGATGAACCCGGGCAATCCGAAGTCGCCGGTCAAGAGGATCGGGGCGGAAGGTGATGTCCGGGTGAACCTTTTGTCCGTCAATCCCCTGAACAACGAGACGATGAACGTGCGCTTCGAGACGGAAGAGCGCCGCCAGGGCGGAATGGCCAAAGTCGACCGCTGGTCGGCGACGGTCCGCTATCGGCAGGGCAATCTGGAAATGAGCCAGAGGGTGCGGATGTTCAATCCGCTGGGCTTCCTGGTCACGGACTACACCAGGGTTCCGGAAATGATGCCAAGCGGGCTGCCGCAATGAGGAGGATGGGACTGGCGACGCTGGTGATCGTACTCGGCACGGCACTCGCCCACGCGGAATTGGTGGCGCAGCCAGGACGCTATGATCCTCGCATTCGCACGGTTCCCTATTCCTCGGAGCAGGTGTTCGAGGTCACCGGCACCTACGGCATGGTGACGGTGATCCTGTTCGGCAACGACGAGGAAATCACGCAGGTCGTCGCCGGCGACACCGTCTCCTGGCAGATCCTGACGTCGGCCGACCGGCGCTCGCTGACGCTGAAGCCAATGGAGAAAGATGCGGCGACGAATATGTCGGTGATCACGACGAAACGCACCTATTCGTTCGAGCTGCTGGTCAACGATTCCAAAAGCCAGCGGAATCAGACCTACAAGCTTCGGTTTTCCTATCCCGAAGATGCCGGGATGAAGGGCATGGCCGAACTGTGGAAACAGGCCCAGGAGGCGCAGAAAAATCCGAACATCAAGAATATCCGCCGCGATCACGTGAATTACGACTACGGCTTCAAGGGCGATCCCGGCGCGAAACCGATTTGGGTGTTCGACGACGGGATCAAGACCTTCATGAAATTCTCCGGCGACACGCCGGCGATTTTTGTCGTCGACAGGAAGCGGCGCGAGTCGCTGGTCAACTACCGGCGGGAGCAGGACTACATCGTGATCGACGCGGTGTCGCGCCAATGGACGCTGCGTTTCGGCACGGAGACGGAAACCTGCCTGTTCAATCTGCGCACGGCGCCGGCCGACGAGCCGCCGCCCATCGAGGGCGTGGTGGGACCGAAGCCGCTGGGAAAGGGACGGGCGTATTCGAGCGGTGCCCCGGACAGGAGCATGAGGTAGGCCGATGTCTGATCCGCAATACAGTCATGGTATCGAGAACGAGGCAACGATCGGCGGCGCCGTGCGGCGACGCGGAATAGGCATCGGACGGCCGCTGGCGCTGCTGGCCGCACTCTTCGGCGTTGGGATCGTGCTCTATCTGGCCTTCTCGACGCCGCCGGAAAAGGTCGCGACGAACCAGTCGGAGCCCGAGACGTTCGCCCCGGTGAGAACGCCGGAAAGCCCGGGCTTCAACACGCCGCCACCCCCGCCGCCGATCCCCACCGTGGTGGTGCCGGAGGCGCCGCCACCCCCTCCGCCGCCACCACCGGTGGAACAGGTCGAGTTGCCGCCAGTGCTGGAGCAGCCGGTCGATTGCTCGAACGGAAACAATCCCGACAATCCAAAGTGCATCGAACTCGAACGCCAGCAGAAGTTGCTCGAGCGGGTGAAGGCGAATGCAATGGTCTACGACCAGTCGCGCGTCCAGCAGGGCACGGATATGGCGCAAGCGTCCATGCAGCCGGGTGACAATGGACAGGGGATGGTCGGCCTGAACGGGGGCGAAGATTTCTCCGGGCAGGGCGCACCCGGGATAGCCGGCCGCGACGGCACGGGCGGAGACGCCAACAGGGCATTTCTTGCGGCGATGGGAAACCAGGACATCGCGGTGTCGCGGGCCGTGAAGAACGATCGCACCGACGCCTGGATCGCCCAGGGCACCATGATCAGGGGCACGCTGGAAACCGCGATCAATTCGGACCTCGCCGGCATGGCGAAAGCAATCGTACGCGACGACGTCTACTCTTTCGACGGTCGTCGTATCCTGATCCCGGCCGGGTCGAGCCTGATCGGCGACTACAAGGCTGACATCCAGCAAGGCCAGGAGCGCGTTTTCATCGTCTGGACGCGCATGATCCGTGGTGACGGGGTTTCGGTCCAGCTCGGTTCCTTCGGAACGGACCGGCTCGGGCAATCGGGCATGACAGGCAAGGTGGACAGGAAGTATTGGCAGCGCTTCGGGCCGCCGGCGCTGCTCACGATGATCGGCGGGGCGGCGCAATATGTGGCGACGCTCGGGAATCCCGATCGCAACAACGACATCACCATCGTCAATCCGGATGGCACGGTGACGCGCATACCGCAGAGCAGCACCGAAACGCCCGAACAGCAGGCGCGCGGCATCGCGGCCCAGACGATCGCAGCCAGCATCCAGCAGATGGCCGCGGAAGCGTTCGGCAATACCAAGGATATCAGGCCGACGATCCATATCGACCAAGGAGCGGACATCAACGTGTTCGTGACCCGCGATCTCGATTTCTCCGATTTGTACACCGACCCGGTCGCCGAGGAGTTCGAGCGGTTGAAGAGGTCGAAGCGAGCAGGCAAGTGAAGATGGATTCTGCCAATGACAAGGCGCTGCATGCGCCGGCCGACAAGGTGGTGACCCCGCTCAAGAAGGTCGATGCCACAACCAGCAGGAGGGATATCGATCTTCATTGGCTCGGCGAGGCGCTGAAGCCGATCAGGAAGTATCTCGACGATCCGGAGGTCGTCGAAATCTCCTGCCAGAAGCCAGGGGAGCTGTGGCTGGAAAAAGGCGGCAGCCTGGTGATGCAGAAGATCGAGGAGCCGGCCCTCACCGAGCATGCGGTCGAGAACATGGCCGTGCGGTCGGCCGCGTTGACGGCTCAGGTGATCAATCGCGAAAACCCGTTGCTGTCGGCCGTCCTGACGGGCGGCGAACGCGTCCAATTCGTGCTTCATCCGACCTCCGCGACGGGTCACGCGTTTTCGATCCGCAAGCAGTTCATCCGGCGGCTGTCGCTGGTGGACTATGAGAAGCGCGGGGCCTTCCACCATGTGAAGGTGACCGGAGACGACGACATCGACGAGGTCGATCGGGAATTGTCGGCATTGCTGCGCGGCAAGCAGGTCCGGAAATTCCTGGAGCTCGCGGCGTCGGAACATCGCTCCATGCTGGTGTCGGGCGGCACGTCGTCCGGCAAGACGACGTTTCTGAACACGATGCTGACGGCAATTCCCATGCACGAGCGTTTCGTCCTCATGGAGGATACCCGCGAGCTCGAGCCGCGACAGGAAAACGTGGTTTCGCTTCTGGTTTCCAAGGGCGACCAGGGCGAGGCGAAGGTGTCGATGGCGGATTTGCTGGCGACGGCGCTGCGCCTGCGCCCGGATCGGATCTTTATGGGTGAGCTGCGTGGGCCGGAAGCTTTTGACTTCCTGAATGCAATCAATACCGGTCACCCTGGCTCCATGACCACGATCCACGCGAATTCGCCGCATCAGGCGTTCAACCGCTTGTCGACGTTGATCGTGAACGCCGGCGTGCGGATGGAGCGGGATGACATCCTCAAATACATCCGCTCGATCATCCCGATCGTGGTGCAGCTGCGCAAGGGCGACGAAACAGTCAGTCGGGGGGTGAGCGAGATCTATTTTCGGGACGAGGTCAACGAAGATGGCGAAAAGGTTCACAGCCAGGTCTTTTGACGATGCGCGTCGGCGCGCCGGAGACCATGTCCCACACGAGGCGCAACGGCAGGTCAAGACGACGCCGCAGGCCGCGAATGACAGGCCGGTCAAGTTCTCCGACGACAGCGGGTTGCTGCAGGATCCCTTCGAGATCGATGCGGCGACGTTGCGGGCCGCAATGGAGGAGGCGCCGCGACCGAAACGGCCGACGGCGCTGCGGCGATTGTCGTTTCTGACCTTTCCGCTCGTCATCGCGGTCGCCGGGCTGATGTGGCTCACGACGTTCGTTTTCATTTACGACGTGTATTCGACATCCTTCGGCCAGGCCTCGATCATCGAATATCTGAGCCGCGCGCCGATGCTGGATGCGGCGAGGCAGACCATGGTGATCGTGTTCACGCGCAACACAATCGGGCTGTCGCTGCTCGCCCTCCTTGTCGCGTTTCCGTTCATCTATGTGTGGCTGACCTGGTGGATGTTGAAGGGCGGCCGGTCGCTGTCGCGCCTGATCCTCTACCTTTTGCATGTCCGGTCGATCTTCAGCCTGCTGACGACCTCCGGCCTGGTGTTCGCGGCTTGCTGGGCGGGCGTGGCCGTCTACGGTGTGGTCTTCTATCTGATCGCCACCAAGGGCCTGACGCTGGACGCCGTCGCGAACTATTATGGCAATGCGTTGACCGCCATGTATCAGGCGCCGTTCGGCGGTACCAATGCCGCCGGCCAGTTCGTCGCACCGGCGAAGTTGACGGTCCTCGCGAGCCTGGGCGGACTTGCCGCGGCGGGCCTTCTGATCGGATTCCCGATCGTGAGGGCGGTGATACACCGCGAGCGCCAGGTATTCGGTCATTCCCGGCTGGCGACGCTGCGGGATGCCGCCGACTATCGATTGCGCGAAAAGAGCGGGATTGTCCTGGGATACAAGCAAGGGATGCTGCTACGCTCGGACAGCGATCAGCATGTCATGGTGATCGGCTCGCCGGGGCAGGGCAAGTCACGCAGCTTTGTCATGCCGACGATGATGAACTACGCCGGATCGATGTTCATTCTCGATATGAGCGGGGAGCTCTACGAGAAAACCTCCGGCTACATGAAGAAGAAGGGCTACGAGGTCTATCTCCTGGCGCCGGGCCAGCATGGAACGCACTGTTTCAATCCGCTGGACGTGATCAGCAAGGATCCGCATCAGCGCATTACCGATCTGCAGAAGCTGGCGCAGATGCTGATGCCGGAACGGCTGCGTTCGGACTCGAACGATTTCTGGGAGGAAAGCGCCAGGATCCTGCTGGTCGCCATGTTGGGCTTTGTGATCGAGTGCCCGGACACGCGCAAGTCGCTGAGCGAGCTTTATCGTATCCTCAATTCCATGTCGGATGAACGCACGGCGATAGCACAGCTCCTGTCGCGATACGGCGATCATCTGTCCGACCAGACGCGCATGCAGCTGACAAAATTCATCGGCCGTCATGAAAAGCTCGGGGAGGGGATCGCGGCCGAGATCGGCGCCAAGTTCAACTTCCTGCAGAACGAGCTCATCGAGGCGATGACGTCGGTGACGACGATCCCGATCACCGAGATCCGCAAGCGCCGGATGGTCATCTACCTGCAGGCCGACTGGAACGTCATCCAGATGTATGAACGGCTGATTTCGATCTTCGTACAGCAGATGGCCGACAATCTCGTACGGCTTGGCCCGCTGCGCAATGGCGAACACGAGGTCCTGATGATGCTCGACGAGTTCGGCAATGGCGGCCGGCTCGACACGGTACTGACGCTTGCACCGCTGATCCGCAAGAACGGCGTGCGGTTCGTGTTCATCCTGCAAGACGGCGCGCAGCTCGAGCGGCTCTACCAGCGCCCGGGCCAGAAAATCCTGATGGGGACCTCGACGATCAAGCTCTACATGAATTTCCAGAATGTCGAGGACGCGCAGGCCGTGTCCCAGATTGCGGGCGTGGACACAAAGTTGATGCCGCAGCCGTCATATTCATACCGCCATGGCCGACGTGACCGCGGGGGGTCCATGATGCCGATGCGCGTGGAATTGCTGCCTGTCCATGCGTTGATGCAGATGAAGCCGGAAGAAGCGATCCTGCAAGTGACCGGCATGCCGATCATGCGCATCATGAAGCTCGATTCCGGAGGTGAGCGGCAATTCCGGGCGATGGACAGATTTGAGGAAATCCGCAAGCCCCAGATTCAGCCGCGGGCCTGGACGCTCGAGGACGACGAGAAGTTCAAGGCGAAGCCCACAGCATTCGAAGGCGTGATGACGCGTCAGATGCTCTATCCGGATGCTCGCGTCGTGCAGCGACGGGTGGCGACGTTGAAGGCCGGCGGCCTAACCAGCGCGGCGCTGAACAGGCCGTCCAGGCCGCGTCCCGTCGATTTTCTGTGGCAGGACATTGGAGGCGAGCGGCACATCTTCTTTTCCTCGCTCGACGAGCTGACCATCAGGCTGAATCTCGATGCGACCCGCGTGCCGGGAATCGAGCCTGGAGAGGATCCGGCGCAGTCGAAGGGTTTGGCAGAAGGAATAGGAGCGCGGGAGCGGCGGCATGCCGCGGACAGTGGTGGCTCGGTCGAAGAGAAATCGGAGTCCGATCAGGAGAGCGCGCATTTGGGGGGAGCCGATTTTGTAGACGTTGACACTGGTGAGCTTATGGAGGGCCACCGCGCGGACGATGGCGATCTTGAGGTCAATGTGCGTGCGTTGCTAAAGGAGAGTTACGTGCCGCCCACACATCGCGATCGATCGCCGGTATTGTCGCGACAGGACGTTACGAGGCACGAGGTCAACGTCGTGCGCTCGCCGGTTCTGAAGCGGCAAGAGGTCAGCAATCAATTTGGCAAGATGAACGCTGCATTGCATGCCATGCTCGACGAGAGTGCCAAGGGCATCGAAGATGTCGATGCACTCGCCCTGAATGATGGCCTCGAGTCTATGTGGCGGGCGACGATCGACCGGATGGAATTTGAGGAGACCAAAGAGCTTGTTCGCGGCCATGCCGCGTTGGTGATGGATCCGGTTGGGGAGGGGAGTTTATGAGCCGTAGCGTAGGCGGAAGTCTGGCGCGTTGGCAGGTAGCGACGTTCGAGATCGGTAGCACGGCTTGCATTCTCGGCAATATGCCCTAAATATGTCGGCAGATTGCCGGAGATTGAACATGACCACCTCGGCCGCACTCATTGACGATGTAGCACGCAAACTCGGCGGCGCCGCGGTGCTGGGAGCCGATATCCGGTCGCAGGCGGACCTCGCGATGATGGTGCGGCGCCGGCTTCCGCTCGCGACGTTGAAGGGCCTGTCTCTTGCCGGACTCAGTGAGCAGGAGATAGAGCGCTTCGTCATTCCGCAGCGCACACGCCGGCATCGCGCGGAGAAGAACGAGCCTTTGACGGTCGAGGAATCGGACCGGGCCGTACGGCTCGCCCGTATTCAGTCGCTTGCGGAAGAGACTTTTGACGATCCTGAGAAGGCGAACCGCTGGCTACGCATGGAACTGGCGGAACTGGGCGGCGAGGCCCCCCTTACGGTGGCGCAGACCGAGGCGGGCACGCGAGTCATCGAAACCATCCTCGGCAAGATCGCCTGGGGCGCTGCCGCCTGATGCGGCTCTGGCGGCTTTCCAGCCTGAAATTCGCGGAATCTATGGATGGCGGCTACGGCTTGCTGTTCGACGGGCGCTGGAACACCGTCGGCCGCCCGGTGACCTATACGGCCACGTCGCCATCCCTTTGCGTCCTCGAAAAGCTCGTCCATGTCGAGGATCCGGCATTGCTTCCGGCGCTTGCCATGGTGGTCTACGACGTCCCCGACGAAACGCCGAGCGCGCAGCGAGCCTTGTCCGACCTGCCTGATGACTGGCGCCGTAGGGAAGTCGACACCCAGCGGATGGGCGACGAATGGCTGGCCCGGCTTGAACACGCTTTGCTGTTCGTGCCGTCGGCGATCGTGCCAGTGGCCGGCAGCCCGGACTGGAACGTGATCGTCAACCACCGCCATCCCGCGGCGGCGGCGATCAGGATTGAGCGGATCGAACCTTTTGAGCTCGACGTTCGGTTGCTCGAATAAGGGAATCAATCGAGATCTTTTTGCACCTGGAGGTAGATATCCGCTGCCACGCCAATTCGGCTATCGATTTTGCCTTGGTATGTGGCATTCTCGGCGAAATCGGAGGGCACAATGCCAAATCGGATACCGCTCGATCCCAAATTGCCCAAGGCATTCAACGCAACACCGAATGACGCGCGCAGCAAGGCGCAGCTCGATCAATGGTGGGACCGCCCTTACGGTCTTACGCTGTCGGACGGCCGCATCGAGGTCCGGTGCCTGAACGGTGGTGCCTGGGATCGTTCGACCCATCTCGGGGTTGCCGAGAATTACGACGTGGCCTGCGCTCTGGCCGAATCGAAGCAGGCGGAATGGTTGAAATTTCGAGAGCGCCCCTGTGTGGTACTCGATGACGATCAAGTGCTGGTGGTCCGACAGGCGCAGCGGCCGGACGAAGAACCACAGCAATTGGCTGCGTTTCCGACGGCCGCCGCCGCTACTGCCTTTCTGGACACCCATTATCCTACGCCATAATCGGCATTATAAACTAAGTCGTTGATTTTATTGCGAAAAGTTCCATAATTCCGATTACGCGACTTTACATCGTCCACAGGACGGACAAGGGCGCCGCCTGCAATTTCTCACCGAATGGCGTCACGCGATCATGGTCATGCAGGACAAGGCCACGCACGAACCGGTCGCCGACCGCTTCCTGCAATTGGCGCAACCCCCGGAAATCCTGTGGGCGCACAGTTGCCGAGGCCTTTACCTCGATGCCGACGATCCGGCCGCGCCGATCCTCTATCACGACGTCGACCTCGTCCTGATCCTTGGTGCGATAGTGGGAGAGCGAGACGCGCCGCTCCGACCATGAGGCGAGTTTCAGCAGCTCCGAGACGACGAAACTCTCCAGCACAGCGCCTAACCTGGACCGATCCTGCCGCAAAGCCTGTTCCTCGTCTTCGCGCAAGGCGGCAAGAAGCCCGCTATCGAGGAAATGCAGCTTCGGCGTCTTGATCAGGCGGCTCAGCCGGTTGCTCGACCACGGCGCCAATGTCCTGATCAGAAAAAGCCGATCGAGGATCGCGACGTATTTCTGCGTCGTTACGCTCGACAGTCCGAGCGCCGCGCCGAAGCTTGTATTGTTTACCAGTTGACCGGCATGCTCGGCCAGGATCTGCAAAAGGCGCGGCAGTCGGTCGAGCTGATCGATATTGGCAATGTCACGCACGTCACGGTCCAGGATCTGGGCGACATAATCTTCGAGCCACGCGGTCCGGCGGGCCGCCGCCGTCCTGCGCAGTGCTTCCGGATAGCCGCCCCGTAGGACGAGCGCGACCAGTTCCTCGCCGAGGGGCGAATTCTCAGCCGCCACAGGCTCCTCGCCTGCGAACATTCGATCAAGTAGTCGACCCGGCGTGGAACGGATTTCGGACTGGGCGAACGGCAGAAGCGATATCGTCGCCATTCGTCCGGCAAGCGAATCGGCGACCATCGGCATGGTGGATAGATTTGCGGAACCCGTCAGCAAGAACCTGCCTGGCTCGACATTGCGATCAACGCTTTCCTTGATCGCCAGCATCAGTTCCGGCACCCTTTGGACCTCGTCGATCACGGCGCGGTCGAGACCTCTTATGAACCCGACCGGATCGGCACGGGCCGCGCTCAGCGCGCCCGCGTCATCGAGCGTGACATAGGGACGGTCGGGGCCCGCGACTTGCCTTGCGAGCGTCGTCTTGCCGGCCTGACGGGGGCCGACGACAAGGACAACCCGTGTATCGGACAGCGCAGTCTCGACCAGCGGACGAGCTTTGCGGTCGATGAGTTGATGTGGCGATGTCGAACTGACCATGCGTCTATGCTTAACGCAAGGCCCGTCCATTTTAAAGTGACGTACCGTCTGATTTTAACGGTTTCGCGGCCGCAAGCATGGTAAGCGTTTGCTCAGTCCGGGCGACATTCCCTGCGTAGCAAGCGCGCGCCGGGTCGCAGTCCTTTTTGAGCAAATTCGCCTTGAGCGAGTTCAAGGGCGTCTGTCGCCGGCTCGGCCGAGTAGTGATAATCATCGGTCTCCGGCGTCATATCCTCGATCCGGGACAGCGTCCCGTCGGCCGAGATGAAGGCGACCGACAAGGGTATCAGCGTGTTGCGCATCCAAAACACGCGCTGTTCGGCCTCCGGCCACGAGAAGAGCATTCCCGATCCGGCGTCTTTGCGGAACATAAGCCCCCGGGCCATCTGTGCCGGCGTTCTGGCGACAGGCACATCGGTGAGAGTGATGTTGCCGGAAAAGTAGAGCGTACATCGTTCTGTCGGATTGGCGGCAGGTTGAATCTCGCCGGCCCCGGCGAGAACCGATAGAGCGAAACCGCCAAGGATCAGACCCGGCAACGCGCTTAAAATCGCTGTCCTCGCAGTGCTCATTTTGCCGCAATCGGATCCACCACGGAATGACGGCCGGGCCAAGCTGTTCGGGCGATCCCCGAAAGCCCAAGCCCTAGCTTTACCGGCTGCGATCGCCGCGATCGCGATCCTTCGGAGGGGTCAGGACCACACGGGACGGAATCTGCCGCTCCGGCTGCTTTTCCTCGTCCCGTTCCCCCGCCCGGTCGCGGCCGCGCTCCTGGCGATCGTTGAGCACCGCCCTGCCCTGATTGGCCTGGGCGATACGCGAAACATCGACGCTGCGATTGCTTGCCGTGCGATCGATCTCGCCCTTCTCGAGCACGGCGTCGCGCCCGGCGGCCGATTTGGTCGCCGTCGCGTTTGAGGCCCTGTCGTCGCTGCGGTCTTTGCCCTTGGCGACACGAGAGTCGAGTTGAAGCTTGACGACCTTGTCGATGACGCGGGCAGCGGATTCGAAGATCGCGCGTTCGGTGGGATTGGTGATCGCTTTGGCGACGGCCGCTGCCGAGGCGGCGATCGCATCCATCGCGGTCTTTGCCTGGTTGGACGTGATGGGTGTGTTGCGCAGCATGTGGATTTCTCCTTTCTCGTGCGAAGGCAGTTCACCGTGCGAGACGGCGTCTTCGAGGCGGCGATATTCGCGCCGCAGTCCGATCGACAGATCCCTGGAGAGCTCGCGCGCCGTGCTCGGTTGCTCCCGGTCTTTCCCGATCGTGTTCAGCATGCCGATGACGCGGCCGAGAGCGTTCTTCGATGCGTTGAAGCGATCGATGCCGGCCTGCATCGTCGGGGCGGTCGGCTTATCGCGGATCTTGTTCATGACCTTGGTCATGACGTTGGGCGGCGTATAGGCGCCCATGCGGCGAAACATTTCCCACTTCCAGCGTTTGACGGGAGGCGGACCGGCTCGATCGAGGCGCTTCTGATGATCGATGGGCAGGCCGCGGTCGCGCGCCTTGTCGGCAAATCGCTCGCGCCATTCCGTGAAATCGCGGATGTTGGGATTGAGGCGGGTCCTGCCGGGGCCCTTCAGGCTGACGATGGCATGGACGTGCGGGTGTTTAGTCGCCTCGTGACGATTGTGGACCGCATAGGCATAGCGATGTCCATGGAACTGGGTACCGAGAAAATCGCCTGCCGCCTCAATGAACTTGTCCCGATCGACGTTGGCGGGACCGGAAAGAAGCAAATGCATGAAGTCGCGAGGTTGCCGGCTTTGCAGAAGGGCGCCGACGGTACGACCCTCTCGCGTGAGCTCCTTGTGATCGGCTGTCGTGATCGAGCGGCGCTCGCCGGTGCGCTTGTAGATCGGGGTTTTGTTGCCGCGTTCGACCAGATGAGCATGGGTCGACAGCGTGACCGCGTTGTCCTGGCGCTGCATGGCGTGCAGGGTGGCGTTGAGCCCTTTTGGGCCGGATGCAGATTCTGCGGGATAGCGGGAGATTGGCGCGATCCTCTGCTCCGCGAGGCGGGTGTCGACACGACGATCGATTGCCCGAACAGTTTCGATCGATGCCGGAACGTGGTTGTCGGTCGTACGGTCCGCCCGGTCCGATTTTTCATGAGCCAGGACAACGGCAAGCTTGAGCCGCGTCTGATCTTTCACGCCCGGCCCGATGCTGTAGGCGTACGTGCGCCGTGTGTCGCCATCCTCGAAGATGCCGTCTTTTGCCAGATCGTCGAGCGCCCTGACAATGGTTTCGCGGTCAGTGGTCGGTAGTTCATAGGTGAGGAGGAGAATGTCCTTCGAACCCTCGCGCGTCGTGAAATCGCGTTCCCATTGCGCGAGCGCATCCTTGATGCTGACGACTTCACGGCCATCCTGGTCGATCGCCCGCTCTTCCCTGGCCTGGTATTCGAGAACATTGCGTGCCGATCCCGCGCCGGCGCCATAGGACAGCACTTTGACGACGACGGCATTGTGGCCTGTAGCCCGGCTAAGTGCGGTGCTGGCAGCATGCGGACCAAGCCAGGATCTGGCAGGGCCATGCGGGCGGCGAGAACGCGAGGCCCCTGCTCTACCAACCCCGCCGCCACGGCTTCCCCCTCCTCCGCCGCCACTGCGATCGTCCTCGATCAGTTCGTGGTAGAATGGAAGGCGACGCTTAAAGCGGGAGGGATTCCTGCGTGGCTTTCTCATCGTGCGCGGCGATCAAATCTTTCACTATCGTATAAGATCGCACAAAAGCGGCGTCGCGGATAGAGTCGATTGCGCTCGCTATCTCATCGAGCTTTTCCAGGATCTGGACCGAGGATTGGTCGGTCGCTGCGAGCCCGTCACTCATGAGATCGCGGTGGACGCGAGCGATGTCCCTGATTGTGAGATGGATATGCTCAAGCTGTTCGTCGTGATCGGTCAGAAGCGGGGCGACTTCAGAAAGCGTCCGGTCGACGAGAAGCTTGATGATAAGGGCCGGCGAGGTGTCGAGGTGCTTCGCCAATGCCTCCAGTTCATCTGCCCGCTGCTGGGGGAGGCGGAGGTAGTAGCGCGGACTGGGCATTGTCAGTCGTTGTGCCGGTCCAACCCGGCCATGATGAAGTCCTCGATCACAGTCGTGTAGCGTTTGCTCCGGGAGAGGCCATATGCAACCAGCCGCGTGATGACGTCGTTGCGCAATCTGAGCGTGACACGCGTGTAGTCGGCGGATTCGGCCTTGTTGAGGCGCGCAGACTGCGATGCCGTCTCCTGCGGCCGGGCCGGGGAAGGGGCACGACGCTTTTGTGCCGGCGCGCCGCGTCTTGAGGGCGTTTCCGACAGCGACGATGTTGTCGGAAACTCGACTTTGCTGGACGGAGGGACATCAATCTCCGAGGTGCCGGTGTCGGCTTCCGGCATGGGCGCAGCGCCGGAAGAGGACAGTTCCTCGACAGATGCGAGCGGGGGCATAAAGGCCATTGCCGGATCATCGGGGTCCACAGGCTCGATGTTGCGGGTCCGGGCGATCGCGGCGAGGTTGCCCGCCACCACAACGCGGTCCTTGGCAGAAGTAGCCATAGTCACGACGCCGCACTGATCAGGTTGATGAAATCGTTGTTCAACGACTTGATCTGGTCGATGGCGTCCAGGACGCTCTCGCGGGCGCGTTTCCTCGCAGATGGCGCCATCTTTAGATTCTCGTCGATCTCGCGCAGCTTCGTATAAAGCGTTCCATACCCGGCTGCGACGTCGCTGAAGTGGTTGCTCTTGCGGATGATCGTCTCGAAGGTCGGCACGTTGCCGACATTGAGGAGCTTGATGACTTCCGGAATGGCCCGGTTCTTCGTCATGGCGATATGGTCGACATTGTTCCAGATGGCCGCATGTGGTGTGACCGCCCTACCCTCCTGCGCTGCGATCTGCTTCAGGAGATTCGAGACGTTGATCGCTTGCGTGGCGCTCGTCGCCTCGAGAATGACCGGGATGATGACCGCCTGGACTCTCCTGAAAACATCCAGGGCCCGGCCGTGGGCGTGCCCGCCGACGTCGTAGATGTGGATGTCGGCCGCCGGCGCCGATTTCAGCCGTTCGTTCAGATCCTCGTTCGGCAGCACGGAGATCGCATCGATATTGTCGATCTCGCTGATCGAGCCGCGGGCGATCGACGTCTTGTACCAGCGGTAAAGCGATTGCTGCTGGTCACAGTCGATGAGCAGCGTTCGAGTTCCCTGGCTGCCGAACTCCCCGGCCAGGTTGAGGCTGAGGACAGTCTTTCCTCCCCCTCCTTTGAACGTGCACAGGGCCAGCGAAACGGATGGAGCATTGGACATGGCTTGGATCGACATGAGGCGGCAGCTCTTCGCAACGACAAATAAACTTTCCCTATAGTATAATTCTCTGAGCGAAGAGTGCAATGTCACCGGGGGTCATTTTGGTAGTGCCACCCGGTCTCAATGACGCAAGTTCACAATGTCACATTGCCACCAAGTGGCATTGTCACCGAGTGACATTGTGACAATGACACCGAAGTCGATTCCTACCGTCCGCTGGCGTTTCCGTGGTCGGCTTACCTGGCCGAAGCGGACACACGCGAGCTTGTTTTCGCCCGTCTGAGGCGAAACCGAACCGGCGCCCCTCGGGCGCAATGGCTAGCTGTCACCAGCTAGCCTATCCTGCCATTTACACGAGAAGACGCGCGGGCCGCTCGCCGTCGTCGATGAACCGGGCGGCGCGCCGGCGCCGAACGGTCAGCGGCGGGCGTCCGAAGGACGCCGACTCACGGCGAGCGGCCCGCGCGTCTTCTCGTGTAAGGCCGAAGCGAACGCCGAGATAGCGTCGCGGCGAGCAGCCGGGAGCGCAGCGACTGGCTGCGAAGCTGCAGCGTCCATCGAGGCGTGAGCGCGCCGGCAGGGCAGGAGCGAAGGCGTCAGCTGCGCATGCAGGCTGAGGCCGAGCGAACTGCCCGGCTGCATTAGGGAAGTCGCGGCAGCGTCCTTCTACCGGCCCGAAAGGCCGGCTGCGAAGCAGTCCGAAAGGAGTGGGGGGTCTGGAGGGAGAGGCGGCTAGCCGCTCCCCCCAGGGGTGGCGGCGTGCTCGATGCGCGCCGCCACCCCCCGAGCCGCGCGCACCCGCAGGGCCGAAGCGTAGCGAAGGAGGGAGTCAGCCCTTGCGCGCGGCTCGGGGGGGGGTGTCTGGAGGTGAGGTTTCGGCGGCCAACCGGCGGGAGTGTGAGGGTCGCCCCTCACCTGCATGCCGGGCCGGTCGATCCGGTCCGGCGCGCACCGCGAGAGGGGGCGTCACGAAGGCGGAGACCGCTTGCGGGCTCCGTGAGCGAAGCGAATAGCACCCGGTCGCCGCAGGCGGCTCGCCCATCTTCCGTCGCCCGTACGAGCCATCACCGAAATGAATCATGATGGCCCGACCGATTCATAAGTGTCGTTGGACGTACCGGATGGGAACGGGGGATAAGATGGGATGCTCGAACAAGACATTGTCCCTGCTTTGCTCCGTCGTGTCGACCCGGCGCGCAATATGGCACGATATTACAGGGTGGCGGTCGAGCCCACGCTGTTCGGATGGTCCGCCGTCGTGCGCGACTGGGGACGCATCGGCTGCTCCGCGCGGCGACGTGTCGACCTCTATGACGATGAAGATCAGGCGGTCGCAGCGGCCGACAGGCTGCTGCGAAGCAAGCTGAGGCGGGGTTATGGTCCTGGATGACGTCGGCAACTGAGCAGGCGCAACGGCAGGCCGGCCGGTCGATCCGGCCGGCCTCCCGAGCACTGCGCTGGCGGCGCCTCCTATGAAGGAGGCGCCTCGTCCTCGTGGTTGATTTCGCGCAGCTCTCGTTCGACCTCGTCGAGCCGAGCGTCGAGTCCCGCGAGCGCCCTCTTGAGTTCGGCCTCGATCCAGCGACGATCCTTGCGGATGACCGCATTCCGCAACTCGGCGCGCAGTTCCTCGATGTGTTGTTCGAGCATCATCGTCGTTCTCCTTGAGTTCGTGTGAAGGACGACGCCGCGGATCATGGGAGAAGGGGTTGGGTCGAGACCCGCCGCAGGCGGCTCGCGCGCGGAGGAGCCGATTTTTCCGGCGGGCCGCCCTTCGCGGCTCGGCGGAAAAATTGGAGGGGCCGCGCGGTCTCGAGGCGACCCCTTCCCCCATGATACGATAGAAAGGCCTGAGCAGAGCGATCCCGCGCCCGCAGGGCGCGTCCGTATCCGGCGACCAGCCGGCGGCAGTGTGAGGTCGCCGCGCCTTGGGAATTTGCTTCCAAAGGACTTACATCGGATGATGGTCCGCGTCATAACGCGACAGGCCGGGAAGGGATAAAACATGCCGCCGCATCTCAATGATGAAAAGCGCAAGACAGATCTCGCGCCAGATTGGGATGATGACCAACGGCTGCACAAGCGCCTGAGCAACGCGCTTATGCGGATTCGTGATGTGTACGGTCTGACGAGCAGGGAATTGGCAGAACGTATCGATGTGACCGAAAGCTATATGTCTCAGGTGCTGAATTGCCGCCGCGACGTTCGTCTGTCGATGCTGAACCGCATTTCAAAGGAGTTCGGAATCGAAGCATCTGAACTGCTGGAAGATAAATGGGGCGAGGCGAAGCTGCGGCGACGTCGGAGAAAAAAGCTCCGGCCGGGCGCGGCCGGCACCGAATAGGACACGGTCTTTGCCTGCAGGCGCATGTGTGCGACACGATCTGAGCCGCTCACGAAAGCTCATCCTGGCTGGGCCGAGCGATCAGCCCTCGAAAGAAACCGCTTCAAGCTCAAACCGGCCAATAAGATGTAGGGCGGCAGGGCGAGTGAATAGTGACCACAATTCATTTCAAGGATGTTGGGCCGAGCGCCGGCGTCGTTCAGCTTCTGGATGAAGCGCGTCGACAGCTCCGGCAAAACCACCTTGTCCCTCTCAGCCAACACGACCTGCAGAGCGAGATCCGGCCGCGCCAGGCGATCTACGCAATTTTCCAGGTTGAGCGGACCCCAGGCCCGCCTGAGATCGGCAAGACCGATCTCAGGCTCAAGGCTGTCGCGTATCGCTCGGGTCGCGCGACCGGTCCAAACCATGTCGGCCAAGCTCCCGGCCGTCAGAAACAACGAGGCTTTCAACACCGCCGGGTCATGCGCGGCAACCAAACCGGCAACCCAGGAACCCAGGCTCATACCGAGAACCGAAATGTCACAATACCCGTTGCCCTTCAACCAACGAATGAGCTTTCGGCCGTCCAACACTGCCTGTCTTACGGATTGGATCGTACGACCGAGGTTGGCGCTAAGCATGTAGTCGGCGTGCGAGGATCCGGGACGGCTGCGCTGGAAGTGATAGGGCATGGCGATCTCGACAACCGTGATGCGGCGCTTGGAGAAAAAGCTGGCAATCCGGCGATTCCAGGACAATGCATTCCAGTGGTGAAAAATCACCATGGCCTGATCGAAGGACCCGCTCTCGGTGATTTTTGCCCAGACAACATTGTTCTCGGCAACATCCGTGGAAATGTCCGACGGAAACGTGAGCCATTCGCCCTGTCTTTCAAAACTCTGATCGTTGCCGCCCGGTTCGTCGAAAAAGGTTGGGTCAGCCACGGCCTGGTCCGCCAGGACGCAAAACTCGTCGATCGTTTTTACGTCCTTCTCGACCAGAAACGCGCGATCAGCATCAAGGACGAAATCGGTTTTTTTCTTACCTTCCTCACCGCGTTGCGCCCGTCGCTCATCCCAGCGATCAAGCCACCTATGATACATTTTGATGGTTTCCAAAGTCGCTCGCTCGCCCTCGGCCAAGCCCTGGATCAATCAGGCCATAGATAGCGAGCAGCACTCCAACACCCAGAAGGATCGAGAAACCTGGAAATGCATCGGTCAACAAGTAGCTGGCAACCAGCAGTGTCATGATCGCCGACATCCTCCACAGGGAGACATGGAACCGGCTTCCGACGTCCAAACGGATGGTGCCATATAGAAAAACGACGCAGGTCGAGATCGCGACGAGAAGGCTGCTGTAGTGTGTCGGCAGTCTATAGCTGAATCTGCTGCCCACATCGGCGTGCTGATACAAGACAGAGGACAGATCGCTGACCAACCAGATGACAATATTCTTTCCATTGGATGCCAGGTAAGAGCTTTGAAGCTTCATGACCGTGGCGATCAGAACGCCCAGAACGGCACACCGGAAAACCGACCGCAACACCCAGAAGCCGACGTCGTTTAGATCGCGCTGGAAATCCATCTCCTGCCGATTTTTCGACGCCTGACCGATTTTCCAGAGGTCATCGACAATCGCATAAAGCAAAATTAGACCTGCGAAGAACAGATAAAAACACAGGCACATATATAGGTAAGCGAGTCCCGTGAACACGGCCTCCATCGGCACCGAAATAATCTCAGGGCGCACGATCGCCAGCTTGCCCCAATCTATCGCATAGTTGCCACCGCCTTTGATAAGCGGGACGAGACACACGCCTATCCATTGGACAATGCCGGCGAACAGCAAACAAATCAAAAAAACCGCCCAAAATGAATGGGATGAGGCGTCCATGACGTGCTCCCAGGCATGCCAGCTTTCGTCCAGGTCGCCGCTTCTTACAAGCCTCGGCCGTTCTTCGTACTTCCAGGAGATGACGAGTTCAGCCACGAAGGCCAAAAATAGCGGCAGAAACACCATGAACACGAATATCCAATTCGCGGCCCAGAGGAATCCAACCTGCTTAATGATCCCGTCCGGGCGGGCATATTTGACGTTATGAATGCCAAGGATAAACGACAGGAACCCAAGTGCGGAGATACCCGCGAACACCGAAGCCGGTAGGTTCAAGGGAGAGCCTTGGCAAAAAAGCGCTTCCGATCTTCGCGCCAAGCTGAAGCGTCGCCTCGACTCCGTCGCGCCAATATCCGGCATGAGATCTGCTTGGAATTCTGGGCCGCCAGTAATGGCCACGGGCTGAGCTATATCTGGAAGCCCCAGCGCAACGTCGCTTCCGGCTTTCTTCCGTTCTCGCCTTTTCGCCGTTAACCGCGATTGGGCCGCGCTAAGCTCCACCTGCCATTCCCCGGTCGCCACCGGATCATCGCAGCCAAAAACCCTTGCCAGCCAACGGATGTTGGTTGTGCTGATCCCCTTGTCGTTTTCTTGGAACCAAAGCTGCACCGTTCGCAGGTCGACTCCAATCCGGTTGGAATCGATCTGTGAAATCGTCACCGCGAGACGCTCGGGCGTCCACGGACCCACAGGAAAACCATCGTCGCCCAGCGGGCGTCCCAGACCTGCTGCCGCCATCCGCCTGAACAATTCTTTAAAATCGCTCCCATCTCGCGGCGGCGGAAGAAAATATTTTCCGTTCTTTATCAGCTGCTTACAGTCGATGACTTCGTTTCGCTTCGCTCGTTTTCGTATCCTATCGTGCCTTCGTCCTCAATCAACGCTTTTATCGCCACGGTTTTGGCCGGCACAGGAGAGGATCGAATCATCGGGACCGGTTAGGGCGGCTACAAACAGGCCTCAGCGATGCTTCTGTCTCGCGAGCCCGTGAGACCGCTCATCCGCGGGATGGCTCAGTTGCGCGCCACCAAGGTCAAAATCTGCATGGGCAATTTTGAGTGCAAGCTGGCACTTTTCGTTTTTTGGCATGGGCGGAGTGTGCCGGCAGCAGCGAAGGACAGGAGAAGGCAGGGCTTTGGGGGCGTAGGAAGCAGTGACTGAAAGGCGCCAATCATGCGGCTCGAACCTATTTGCACCAATTCGGCGGATGACGTGGGTGGAGGCGTTCGTGCGGCCATTTCCGCGCATCGCCGCAAAATGCACGATCTTGTTAATTTCACCCGCGACTGCGACACAAATCGCAGACCCGACAGCTCGGCGGTCATGCATCTGGAACGTCTTTCGAAAGACGAGCAGCTTGCTTTGACTGCAGTTGCGGAGGCGAATGTCCTGTCTGCCAGCGACCGTCGGGCTAAAGCGATATATTTAGCTGAGCTGCTCGAAGCTGATGCCGAGTGCATGACACCCGAGGACCTCGTAGCAGCGTTGCGGTCGCTGGCGTGAGCACCACACGGGCGGTCCCTTTATCGGCCGCGCGGCGGGAAGCTGGTCGAGGCGCTGACCCTGCCATACCGTGATAGGCGCACCTGCCGATTGCGGCTGTCACGGCCAAAGCTACGCAGCGGCAAATACCTCTGGGTCGACTGCGACGATGTCGGCGGCTTTTTCATCGGCCCGCCCAGTTCCAGCAAAGGCACATCGATCATCGTCCCAAACGCTTCAGTGGTTCCACTCGGTTGTCGGCCTCGCTCTGTGGGGCGAAAGCGAGATTGTCGTCGGTCTCGTCGGGGAAGCTTGCAGGAAGAGAGTACGCTGCCACGGATCTTAGCCGATGACCACGTTCGGACCGGAGCGGCCATCACGCGTGACCGTGATGGTGTAGCGGCTCATGGAAGCCTCTTGGTTGTTAAGAGCGAAAGAGAACCGGCCCCTTGCGGGGCCGGTTCGCGGCGGTTCACTGCGGGTTGTTCCACAGGATCACCTTCTTGTTCTCTTCGCCGCCGGGGGCGGGGGCGAGGTTGCCGAAGATGACGCCGATCTCGGGGGCTTCCAGCTTGACCGAGAGGTATTCCTCCCCCGAACGCTGGGAGACGCGGTTCCAGCCGGCTCCGATCTCGAAGCCCGTGCGCTTGTTGACGATGCGGTAGTCGGGCGCGTCCTCGCGGGACTTGTTGTTGTTCGGGATGAGGGTGATCGGGGCGTTGACCCGGAGCGTGGCGAACACGCCTTCCATCGAGCCGTCGGCCTTGGCGGTGAGGTTTGCGATCGTGGTGGCCATGGTACTTCTCCTTCGGTTGCATCGGGACCATTCCCGATGGCGCCACAGGAGGGGGCCGTCCTGCTGCGGTCACTCGGCAGGAAATTCCGGAAAAATCTATTTGCCGCAGACAGCGGGCCGCACTTTCAAGGGCCCCGCTTGCGGGAAGGAAAGTGCCTGGCCCGCCAACAAAAAACCGAAATCGAATTTTCCGGAATTTCTTGCCGAGCGTACCCCCAACGGGGGTTGACCGCAAAAGCAGGCGGTCCACTACAAAGGCGACATGAAACGGGATTGGTCCGGATGTGAGCGAAGGCGATGCCTCCGGCCGCCATCGCAGATTCCCCGGCGCCGCGCGGCGCTCGCGGTCAGGTGTTTGCCCCGCCTTCGGGCCTGCCCTCTAACGCCATGTCCGAACGCGACCGTCCCGCATAGGTTCCACCACACCTTGCGCCGACATACACCGGGGTGTCGCGGTCGCTGCCGGCTGGATTTGCGTCTCCCGGCGTTCGGGCGAAGCGAACCTGGCCTCCAAGCTGCTGGCAATCGGCTGTCGGCCGCCTGATGGGCAACCGACCTGCCCGTGGCGCTGCGGAAGGAGCAGCGGATCTTCGCGGATCACCGGCGGATCGCGAGAGGCGGGGTCGGGAGGGGTCGGCCTCCGGCCGGGTAGGGAACGGCGGCTATCGCCGCCCGGTCGCAAGCGAGCCACCACGGCGCGCCGCGATCACGCTTCCAGTACGAGCCTCTCATCAGCCGACATGCGGGCCTCGATCTCGCGGCGTACCTCCGGGTCGGCATGGTGCAGCATGGCGCACCAGTCTGCCGTGTTGCGGACGGTCGCCATCATGCCGCGCATCGTGTCACAGACGACGCAGGGGCTGCCCTTCATGACGAGGCGCAGCACGTTGAGGCAGGTGCCCGGCGATGCACCGTCCCAGACCATCAGGCCGAAGTCGGCGCGGCGGGCCATTTCCCGATCCTTGGCGGCGTAGACGGCAAAACCTTTAGCACCTTCCGGTGGCGGGATATGGTAGGCGGCCCAATCGCCGAGATTGTTGCGTGGTTCCGGGCCGGCGTGGAAGACACCGACATGCTCGTAATTATAACCGGCGAGCAGGCCCTGCATTTCGGCATCGGCTCCCAGTGCATCGCCGATCAGCACGCCATGCTCGGCGGCTACAATCGCGCCGATCCGCTCGGTCGCAGGGACCGGCAGTTCGAAGATGTCGCGAGAGCCGCCTAAAAATATCATCGCCATGGTCGCTCTTCC